>Ga0310695_10002974_pt1 | contig 34262 bp, 27 predicted proteins | sample RumenRJG_04DNA_FD_203882 | JGI IMG/M metagenome (GOLD analysis project Ga0310695, IMG submission 203882) | Bovine rumen microbial communities from Lethbridge, Alberta, Canada - RJG_04 (v2) (version 2) | ecosystem: Host-associated > Mammals > Digestive system > Stomach > Rumen | place: Canada... | reverse complement strand
CATGTAGTCGGCGGGGAATAGATAGCGTGCGTTCACTTTGACCTCCTGGCGTTCAGTTCGAGCTGCATCTCCCTCTCGGTGCGCTTCGAAATCGGATAGAAGACGAGCGCGACGCAGCCGACGGCGAAGAGTGCGGCGGGAATCAGCGAGACGGAGAGCCGAATCGCCTGCTGCGCCGCGGCGGTCTGGGACGCAGCCTCCGGATCAAAGCCGGCCGCGCCGAGAATCCAGCCGCACACGGCGCCGCCGAGGCCAAGCCCCGCCTTCAGCGCGAAGACGATGCCCGCGAAGACAAAGCCCGTCGCGCGACGGCCAGAAACCCATTCGCCGTGGTCCGCCACATCGCCCATCATCGCCCAGAGAAGCGGAATCGTAGGCGCGTAGGCGAGCGACTTGAGCGCGCCCATGGCGAGAAGCCCGTAGCGACTTGTCGCGGGCACGAAGTAGAACCCGGCGGTGAAGACGGCCGTGAGCGCCAGGCAGACGAGGTAGGTCGTCTTCTTGCCGAAGCGGTCGCTGAGGATCCCGGGAAGCGTCACGACGGCGACGAACGTAATCCCCTGGCCGACGCCGTTGAAGAGCGAAAAGCCGAGCGTCTCCTCGCTCACCGCGTACTTGAAGTAGTAGGCCGAGGCGCTTCCCCAGAGCGCGAGCGTCACGAACAGGAAGAGCGTCAGGACGAACATCGCGCGCCACGGCGCATCGCCCAACACGCTCTTCATGTCTTCGCCAAGCGACTTCCTCTGCGTTGCAGGCGGGGCGATGCGCTCCTTCGCCACAAAGCCGCTCACAAGCAGCATGACGGCGGCAAACACGGCGTAGATCCCGACCGTCACGCCCCAGCCGGTCCTCGGATCGTCGAAGCGCTCCACGAGAGGCAGCGTTGCGACCTGGACGACGATCGTCGCGACGGTCGCGGCGACGAAGCGCACGGTCGCGACGGACGTGCGCTCGCGACCTTCGTCCGTCATGACGCCGCCCAGCGATGAATAGGGCGTGTTGTTGAAGCTATAGAGCGCCATCAGGAGCGCGTAGGTTCCCGCCGCCCACGCGGTCTTCGCACGGACGCCCCAGTCGGGCGAGAGATAGGACAGCGCGAAGACAACGGCAAATGGAATCGCCGTGCCGACAACCCAGGGCCGGTACTTGCCCCACTTAGTATGCGTACGGTCGCTGAGGATGCCGGCGAGCGGGTCGATGAACGCATCGAGCACACGCGCGCCAAGCAGAATCAAACCCGCCGCGCCAGCGCCGATGCCCAGGACGTCCGTGTAGAACATCAGCTGGAACATCATCATCAGCTGGAACACGAGGTTTGCCGCACCGTCTCCCAGCGAATATCCGACTTTTTCTGCGAATGGCACTTTCATGCAATCAGTATACCAATTCCGCGTGGTACTACCAATTACCCAAAAGTACTACTTGCCGTCTGCAAAATGGTCTGCCCAGACGACGGGGCTCTCATGGCGCAATCCCGCCGTTCGCCCACTTCACATCACACAATTTGCCGAGAGGCGAGGATCGCTCCGCCGAGCGCGGCCGAGGCGGGAACGTCGAGCGTCTCGACCTTCTCGGCGTCGGACGCGGCCTTCCAGTCGAAGTCGGCCTCGTCGACGGAACTACGGATTCGCGATAGGCCGCCTCCTGGCGCATGAAAAGCTCGACGCAAGGAAGCGACACAACGCGCACTCCGCGACCCTCCGCAGCAAGCACCTTCGCCGCTGCGACGCAGAGATGCACCTCCGATCCTGTCGCCACGAAGAGAATCGTGTTCTCGTCCTGCCGCCCTTCCTCAAGAAGGACATATCCGCCGCGCATCACCTTTTCTGGCGTGGCATCAGGCCAGGAATAGTTTTTCTGCCGGAACGATGAAATCAAAATAACCGTCAGCAGGAACTCCTTCCGACAGTTCCCCCGCGTAGACAAGCGCCGTGCGTATCGAGCGGTCTGAGGAGACCTTAAGCCGTTTAACCTTCTCCCGGACTTCGTCGATTACAGTCCTGTCGATTTTCTTCCGCCGTTTGATTTCCACAACAAGGGCCGTACTGGCCGTGAGGATCAGCAAGTCAATCTGGCAATTCTCACCTGCGGCGTTTTTGCGCAGATATGGCGCAGCTGACAAGACCAGCGTCCTTCCCAGTCCAAGATGGGGGAATAGCTCCGTGACATGATTCAGCACCAGTGTTTCGAATTGAAGCCCGAGCCAGGCGCTCCAGCCGACGAGTTGCTCGACGGACGAGAATTTGAAGAGCCCCTTTCGAATGGCTTCGCGCTTCGGTTCCACGTAATGCAGATAGAACCGCGTATAGGCGTCACGAATGCGATAGCGTTCGATCCGAAACGGCTCGCCAGTTTCAGGATTCAATCCGGAGTCTCCAGAAACGAATCCGGCGTATTCCAGTTCCTTCAGAATCCTGGAAAGCCGCCCGTTTGCAGGATGCTTGCCGACGGCCGCGAGCTCCGACATGGAAAGCGGCTTCTCAGCAAGCGCGCGAAGAACCTTTCCCCGGCTTTGCGTGGTTCGACCGAACACCTCGCTGAAAGTCGCATCAAACTCCCTGAAGAGAAGCCCGTCGGACGAAAAGCACATCCGATTGATGTTCTCGGCGACAGAGTATCCAGGTTGAACTTCCTCGACATATCGCGGGACACCTCCCGTCACAGCAAGAAAATCGAGCTTCTCCAACGCCGAGAGCCGCTCGCCCGCGGAACCCCAGCATGACACACATTCTGGCAGAGACAGTTCGGTCACCTCGACATCGAGCGAATTCCGTCCAACGAAACCCGTTGAGTTCAGAATATTGTCGGCAATCCATGACGAGACCGAACCGCAGAGGACAACGACCAGATTGTCGTGCTTGCGCCAAAGCTTGTCCCAGGCACCTTTCAAAAAACCGGCGAAATCGGGATTGCGCGACCCCATCCAAGATATCTCGTCAAGGAGAACCACAGTCCGCCCTCTCTTTGGAATGACATCGTCAAGCATTCCAAACGCAGCCGTCCATGATTGCGGCGTCACTCGGCGACATCCTGTCTGGTCGGAAAGAATCTCGCAGAAATGGCGGCGCTGGCGTCGATCCGTCATTCCCTTGCGCGGCGGAAGCCCCTCTATCTCTATGAAATGGTCGGCAGTGCGCGCCGCGAATTCCTCAATCAGCGTTGACTTGCCGATACGCCTGCGTCCGCGACAAGTCACCAGCGATGCAGTAGGCTTATTCCACAGCATCTCCAATGAATCCAAATATTCCTTTCGTCCGATGAACATAGGAATCCTCCCGTTGTTGACGGCTGACATTGTATCATTTTTTTCTCGAATATGTCAACTTTCATATCTACTATCTAATTCTTTTGAATATTATAGCCTACAATGTTTCGTTTTTTGCAGACTTTATGGTCTACTATATAGAAGAACAGCCGATAATAGCACACTTACCATAAATTCGTGGATTTCGGCTCTATAGTGATTCGACGCACACTCTGATAAAGGATTCGTCTTCTGATAGTTGCCGTGCGGCGGCAAAAAAGGTATAATGTCCGCATACCCCGTACCCCGAGGTATTAGGGGGGGATGTCACAAGTCACTAAGGAGAAAGATGGAAACAAACGAGACAATTGCGCCCGAGAATCCGGTGGCGGATTTGGAGGCGACGCTTGCATCCGTCAGGGCGGCTCAGGCGAAGTTCGCGACATATTCACAAGAGCAGGTCGACGAGATCTTCCGCGCGGCAGCCCTTGCGGCCAACCGAGCGAGGATACCGCTTGCAAAGATGGCCGTGGCCGAGACGGGCATGGGCATCGTCGAGGACAAGGTCATCAAGAACAACTATGCGGCCGAATACATCTACAACGCCTACAAGAACACAAAGACGTGCGGCGTCGTAGAGACCGACGAGGCGGCAGGCATCCAGAAGATCGCCGAGCCCATCGGCGTCATCGGCGCGGTGATTCCGACGACAAACCCGACGTCGACCGCCATCTTCAAGTGCATTCTGGCGCTTAAGACGCGCAACGGCATCGTCATCAGCCCCCACCCGCGCGCAAAGAACTCGACGATCGCCGCGGCGAAGATCGTGCTGGACGCCGCCGTCAAGGCGGGCGCGCCCGAGGGCATCATTGGCTGGGTCGAGGCGCCGTCGCTCCCCAAGACAAACTTCCTCATGAAGGAGGCCGACATCATCCTCGCGACAGGCGGCCCCGGCATGGTCAAGGCCGCGTACTCGAGCGGCACGCCCGCCCTTGGCGTCGGCGCAGGCAATACGCCCGCAATCATCGACGAGACGGCCGACCTGACGCTCGCGGTCAGCTCCATCATCCACTCCAAGACGTTCGACAACGGCATGATCTGCGCGTCTGAGCAGAGCGTCATCGCCGAAGACTCCGTCTACGACGACGTGCGCGCGCTTCTCGTCAAGATGGGCTGCCACCTGCTTAACAAGACAGAGCTCGAGGCGACGCGCAAGACGATCCTCATCAACGGCGCGCTGAACGCCAAGATCGTCGGCCAGAAAGCCGCGAAGATCGCCGATCTCGCCGGGTTCAAGGTGTCGGCGGACACGAAGGTCCTCGTGGGCGAAGTCGAAAGCGTGGAACTTTCCGAGGAGTTCGCGCACGAGAAGCTCTCCCCCGTGCTGGCGCTCTACCGCGCGAAGGACTGGGCAGACGCGCTCGACAAGGCCGAGCGCCTAGTCGCAGACGGCGGCTACGGCCACACGTCGTCGGTCTACCTCGACGAGGTCAACGAAAAGGCCAAACTCGCCGAGTTCGCCGCGCGCATGAAGACGTGCCGCATCCTCGTCAACACGCCGTCGTCGCACGGCGGCATCGGCGACATCTACAACTTCAGCCTCGCACCGTCGCTCACGCTCGGCTGCGGTTCGTGGGGCGGCAACTCCGTGAGCGAGAACGTCGGCGTCAAGCATCTCATCAACATCAAGACAGTCGCAATGAGAAGAGAAAACATGTTGTGGTTCCGCGCGCCTGAAAAGGTCTACCAGAAGAAAGGATGCCTCGCCGTCGCCTTGCGCGAACTCGGCCAGGAACTCGGCAAGAAGAAGGCGTTCATCGTGACAGACTCCTTCCTCTACGCCAACGGCTACACCAAGGCCATCGAAAAGTCGCTCGAGGAACAGGGAATCATGTTCACGACGTTCTCCAACGTCGCGCCCGACCCGACCCTCGCCTGCGCCAAGGAGGGCGCGAAGCTCATGGCGGGCTTCCAGCCGGACGTCATCATCGCCGTCGGCGGCGGCAGCGCGATGGACGCGGCGAAGATCATGTGGGTGCTCTACGAACACCCGGAAGCGGACTTCCAGGACATGGCAATGCGCTTCATGGACATCCGCAAGCGCGTCTACACGTTCCCGAAGATGGGCGAGAAGGCGTATTTCGTGTGCGTGCCGACCTCCGCCGGAACCGGTTCCGAGGTGACGCCGTTCGCCGTCATCACCGACGAGACGACCGGCACGAAGTATCCGCTCGCCGACTACGCGCTCATGCCGAACATGGCCATCGTCGACGCCGACATGCAGATGATGGCGCCGCCCGGCCTCACCTCGGCTTCAGGAATCGACGCGGTCAGCCACGCGCTCGAGGCATACGCCTCCGTCATGGCCACCGACTACACGGATAGCCTGGCGATTCGTGCGCTGCAGGTCATCTTCAAGTACCTGCCGGCGTGCTACGACGCCGCCGTGACGAAGACGGCCAACCCCGCCGCGCGCGAGAAGATGGCGAACGCCGCGACGATGGCCGGCATGGCGTTCGCAAACGCGTTCCTCGGCGTCATGCACTCGATGGCGCACAAGCTCGGCGCGTTCCACCACATCCCGCACGGCATCGCCAACGCGCTGATGATGGAGGAGGTTCTGCGCTTCAACGCCGACCCCGTGCCGCGCAAGATGGGCACCTTCTCGCAGTACGCGTATCCGCACGCGCTCGAGCGCTACCTCGAGATCGCCGACGCGCTCGGCATCGGCGGCAAGTCGAAGGGCGAGAAGTTCAACAACTTCATCGCCGCCATTCGCGCGCTGCAGAAGAGCGTCGGCATCAAGCCCACCATCCGCGACTACGTGCCGGACGAAAAGGACTTCCTCGCCCGCCTCGACGACATGGTGGAGCAGGCGTTCGACGACCAGTGCACCGGCGCGAACCCGCGCTATCCGCTTATGTCGGAAATCAAGCAGATGTACCTCAACGCATACTACGGCAAGCATGAGGTAGTTTAAAGTTCAAAGTTCAAAGTTTAAAGTTTGAAGTTTAAAGTTGAAAGTTTAGGAGTTTTTAAATGAAGAAAACATCAGCCAAGAAGGTTCCGGCGAAGCGCGGACGTCAGCGCAAGCAGGACAGCGTCCTGCTCGAGCGCGCCGACAAGGTCGTTCTGCGCGACAAGAACAGCGTACTAAAGATCTTCGGTCCGAGCTACAAGGTGTCGCTCATCCTGAACGAAGCCATGAACGAAGCACGCGCCGCAGAGACGGGGCTGCCCGTCGCCAAGGTGCTCGAGGTGATGAAGCTCCGCGACCACTGGTGCATCCGCCGCGAGTGGGTCGAGGGAGAGACCCTCGCCGACGTGATGGACAAGGACAAGAAGAGTCTCCAGAAGTACCTCCGCCAGTTCGTGGCGATACAGTGCGAGATCTTCGGCAAGACGTCCGACCGCATGGGCAACCTCGCCGACAAGCTCGACAAGCAGATCTCCGCCTCTCCCCTTCCCAAGGAGACGCGCTACGACCTGCATATGAAGCTGCAGTCGTTCCCGCGCGGCAAGGCCCTCTGCCACGGTGACTTCAACCCGACGAACGTCATCATAACGCCAAACGGCGAGTGGCGCGTAATCGACTGGTCGCACGTCCGCCTCGGCGATCCGCTTGCGGACGTCGCCCGTACGTACCTGCTCTTCTGGCTGAGCGGCCATGTCGCCGCGGCCGAGAAGTACATGGCGCTCGCGTGCGAGGCGCTCAGGGCGAAGGTCGCCGACGTCCAGAAGTGGCTGCCGATCGTCGCCGCCGCCGAAAGCGCGAAGGAGCAGAGCGCGAAGAACCACGAACTCCTGCTACACTGGGCGAGCGTCGTCGACTATGAGTGACAAGCCGCAAATAACGATCTGCATGGGGAGTTCCTGCTTTGCGCACGGGAACGAGAAGACCGTCGAGGCGTGCGAAAGCTTTCTCGCCGAGCGCGGGCTCAAGGACGAGGTCGACGTAGATCTCGGCGCGAGTCTTTGCACCGGGCACTGCGCGGAGGGTCCCGTCGTGGTTGTGGACGGCAAGGTCTACACCCACGTCGATCCTCTCGTCATGCGCGACATTCTCGAAAAAATCTTTCCGAAGAAGGTATAGCAAATGCTCTCGAGTCCAGTATACACGACAGAGAACGAGTGCCAGGACTGCTACAAGTGCGTCCGGCACTGCCCGGTCAAGGCCATTCGCATCGTAAACGGCAAGGCGTCGGTCATCCCCGAAGCCTGCGTCGCCTGCGGCGAATGCGTCAAGGTCTGCCCGGCGCACGCGAAGAAGATCAGGAGCGACCTCGCGCGCCTCAAGGAGATGCTCGCGTCGGGCGAGCCGCTCTACGCTTCGGTAGCGCCGAGCTTCGCCGGCTATTTCAAGGGCGTCACGATCGGGCAGCTCGCAGCAGCCCTCAAGCGCATCGGCTTCGCCGAGGTCAGCGAGACCGCCCATGGCGCGGAGAGCGTCAGCGCGCATGTCGCACGTCTCTTGGACGCCACGGACTCGCCGCTCGTCATTTCATCAGCGTGCCCCGCCGCGGTAGACATGGTGCGCAAATACCTGCCCGGCTACGCGCAGTTCATTTCGCCGCTGCCGTCGCCCGTGAGGGCGCACTGCCGTCTTATCAAGGAGAAGTTCGGCTCCAAGGCGAAAGTTGTGTTCTTCGGACCGTGCGCGGCGAAGAAGAACGAGGCGGACGCGCATCCTGACGAACTCGCGCTCGCCATCATCTTCCCGGCACTTGAGAAGCTTTTTGAGGAAAAAGGCATCGTGTTCGGCGAAGAGGCGGAACTCGCCCTCGGGCCCGCCGAGGAAGGACGCTTCTACTCAGTCGAAGGCGGCATGAACGACACGCTACGCGACGGCCGCACGGACGTGCGCTATGTCTCCGTCTCGGGGCTGGAGGATTTTCGCAGGATGCTTGAGGATTTCAATCCGAAGGAGTTTGCGCTGCACCCCGAAAAGTACACGCGCAAGCTTTTCGTCGAAGTCCTCGCCTGCCCGGGCGGCTGCGTGAACGGCCCTGCCATGCCGCAAGGCGCTTCTGGTCTTGCGACGCTATTTGCAACCGACGCGTCAGCTCCCATACAGCCCTCGACCAAGCGCTGCTTCTCGCATTGCGGCGTCTCCAAATACGAGCCCGCGGCGCTGGACAACGACGAGCCAGAGGAAAGCGCGATTGCGGCAGCCCTCGCGCGCGTCGGCAAATTCGCAAAGTCCGACGAGGTGAACTGCGGAGCCTGCGGGTACGACACCTGCCGCGAGTTTGCAAAGGCGCTCATCGCCGGCAAGGCCGAAGAGGCGATGTGCCACACCTATCTCAAGAAGAACTTCCAGCGCACCTCCAACGCCCTCATAAAGTACATCCCTGCCGGCGTGGTCATCGTCGACGGAACCGGCGCGATCATCGAGTGCAACGGCATCTTCGCGGAGATGGCCGGTGCCAAGGCGGAGTACGACGCGCTCGGGAACCTCGACGGACTCACGATCGACGTGTTCATGCCGGAATTCAAGGATCTCTTCTCCGGCGCCATCGAGCACGGCAGCGAAATCGTCAAGTTCCGCCAGCCCTGGAAGGAGCGCCTCGTCACGATCAGCGTGTTCCCGATCAGCCGCGGGGAGTGCGCGGGCGCAGTAATCCAGGACGTGACGAAGAACGAGGGTCGGCGCGAGGAAATCGCCGCCAAGGCCCGCGACGTCATCCGCAAGAACGTCTACACCGTCCAGCAGGTCGCGCGACTCTTCGGCGAGCATATCGCCGAGACCGAGATCATGCTGAACGAAATCGCGGGCTCGTACGAATCCCACACCGTCGGCAAGCGCCTGCGCGAAGGCGACAGCGAGGACTATCTCAATGGCTGACCTGGCGCAAAACAGCCAAGGAGTGGCCGGCGACCTCTTTATCGAGATGGAGGCCGCGCAGTTCACCAAGACCGGACAGGCCGCGTGCGGCGACGACGTCCGCTTCCTCACCGTCGAGAAGGAGAACCGCCATCTCGTCGCGCTTTCCGACGGCCTCGGCAGCGGCGTCAAGGCGAACGTCCTCGCGACGATGACGACCGCGATGGCCATCGAGTTCCTGAAGTCTAACATCCCAACGCTGGAGGCAGTCGAAATCATAATGGACTCCCTGCCGATCTGCGAAGTCAGAAGGATCGGCTACGCCACCTTCTCGCTCTTCGACTTCCGACTGGGCGGCAAGGCGCGCATCAGCGAAATGGGCAACCCCGGCTACATCCACCTCCGCGGCGTCGAGGAAGTTCAGCCGCTCAAGGACGGGCAGATCGTCTCCGAACACTGGCCCGACCGCGAGGTGCGCGAATGCGAGGTTGACTTCAGGGCAGGCGACAGGATCATCATGTGCTCCGACGGCGTGACGCAGTCGGGGCTGGGCGTTCGCAAGGACATGAAGTTCGGCTGGCGCAGGTCGGGCGTCCTTGAGTTTGCACGCGAGCGCATCGCCCGCGAGCCGGACATTTCCGCGAGGGACCTCAGTCTCGCCATCGCGCGCCAGGCACTCAATATCACGCCAGGCGCCTGCAAGGACGACATCAGCTGCGCAGTCGTGTATCTGCGCCGTCCGCGCGTGATGCGCGTCCTCACGGGTCCGCCCTTCTATAAGGAACACGACGCAGACTACGCGCGCCAGGCGCTGCTCGGGCCCGACCACGTCGTCGCCTGCGGCGGCACAACCGCGAACATACTCGAGCGCGAGCTCGGAGCCAAGGTCAAGGTGCGCCTCGCAGACATGAAGACGGCGGGCGGGCTGCCGCCGGTCGGGACGATCGAGGGAATCGGCATCGCAACCGAAGGCATCCTCACGCTCGGCAGGGTACTGTCAGCACTTGAGCAGATGCGCCCGCCGGAACGGGAGCCGGCAGCGGCCCGCGCCATTCTAGAGCGTATGATGCGCCACGACCGCATCGAGTTCGTCATCGGCACGAAGGTCAACGAAAGCCACCAGGACCCCAACATACCTCAGGATCTGGAACTCAGGCGCAGCGTCGTGAAGCGCATCGCCGCCGCGCTCGAGAAGAACTACCGCAAGAAGGTCACTGTAGATTACTACTGATTTCGGGAATATGGTATAAATGGTAGGGCGCGATCACCGAGCGCGCCGCCAACACGGAACGAGAACGCGCCCGGTCCTTGTGAAGTGAAACAAAACGAGGGCGTGAGGAATGAGAGAATGAAGATAAGTCTTTTGATGTTGGCCGTCGGATTTGCGCTGACGGCTCCGCTAGCGTCACAGGCCAAAATGACTGAGTATGGCTTTGAGCCGGACGATGTTGGTAATTCCGAATACAGAGAATACATATCCTTCGACAGGAATGTGACGCTTTGCGGGTTTGTGGAGCATAAGATCAACGGGCAATGGTACTATACTGGACAAGCCGTTCTTTCCGTATCAAAGACGGGTGCCAACGGACAGACGCGGTGGACAACAGCCATTGACGATGTGCGGTTAGGTAAAAAAGTGTCATTCTCCCATTCGGATATTGTGTATTCTGCTGATTACGATTGGAACGTGCCAGTTGTCGATAATAATTCACATACCATAACCTGTCCGAATTTTGACTGGTATCCTCTTGGCGCATGGCAAGATATAGATTCGTGGTGGGATGAGAGCAGCCGATATTGGATAAGTGATGTACAACTATTTGCTGTAGTTGTGGAACCTAACACGCCATTCAATGAACTGAATGGCCTGACGTTTGAAATCTCCGGCTCTGCGCCTGATGGCTCCCGATTTGCCGCAACAGTAAAAGTTGGTGCCAATGGAGCGGCGTCGGTCTCGGGAATTTTGCCGAGCGGGAAGAAAGGGTCAGGAAAATCGTATGTTGTCGCCTATGACAAGGGATGGTATGACACAAATGAAAACAAGGAGCATCCTCCACATGCTTCGATTCCTGTATTTTTGGCATCTTCGGATTTGTCGGAATGTGTTACGTTTGAACTTGTATTGAACAAGACAGACGGGACGTGGGACGGAAAAATGGATAGGGATTGGTTTAGTGCTGATTGTGAGTGGGCGAAATCCACAGGAACACCTGTCAAGATGTCGGTAACGATTCGTAAGACTGCCGATGGAGGCAAGGGTGGAGGCGGCAATCCACCCGTCTCTGGCGGATGGCAGAAAGCCAGGACGTTGACGGGCGTGGTGACGCAGGCGTTGCCATCGCCATACCATGTCCGTGGCGTCTTTGAGTTGAAGTGCGGAAAGGCGAACAAGAAAGGCATCGCAAAGGTGTCCGCGACGCTGACTGGAATTGACGGCAAGAAGACGAGATTCAAGGCGCAGAACGTAGCCGTGACGGATGGCATGGTGACGATTCCTTTCAGATATTCCGAGAATTGCCTGTTGCCGGTATCTGTCTATGGCGACGAGTTCGATGGTTACATGACGAACCTTGACGGTGTGGCGTTGGACGGAGGCTTGGGCGTATGCAGCGCCGACGTCGGCGGCATTGTAAACGCAGACACGCTGAAATTTTCCGTGCATGATTTCTCGTTTACAACAGACGCTGGATTCTCCGCACTTGAATGGCTGGTGCCCGGGACGATGTTGGACGAAAACATTTCCTGCCTCAAGGAATTCGAGGCCGTTCATGTGAACAGGACGACAGGGAAGTGGACATGCGGCAAACCGGTAACGGCCAAGATTATTCAATATCGCCCCGGCAAGCCTGCCCCCCTTTGCTGCATTGCCGAAGACAGCTCCTATTACTATCTTAATGTTGCTTGTGACTGCAACATGGAATCAAATCTATCTTCGTTGAAGCTCACCTACACGCCAAAGACGGGACTGTTTAAGGGATCTTTCATGATTTACGCGACGGACAAGGATCCATACGCGGCGAATGTGAAGACAAAGTTGAAAAAGTACAAGGCCGTCGTCAGCGGCGTGGTCGTGAATGGCGTCGGCTTCGGACAGGCATCTGTGAAGAAGCCTGCTGGCGGCCCATGGCCGGTAGTCATTGAATACTGATTTATCAACCCTAAAAAAAGAACGAAAAGAAAATGAAAAAGCTAATCTCTGCGCTCTTCGGAGCGATGGTGTGTATTACGGCTTCGGCCGAAGTCCTTCCGTCTTGGGCGGTCGGAACATACAAGGGCGAGGTCAAGAACTGGTGTTATGTGTATGATGATCCTAACGACATAGGTCCATGGTATGGCACTGCGACACTGTCCGTGGCAGCAGGTGGCAAGGTGTCCGGCGAAATCAATTTCGGCGATTTGATTGGCAAGCCGCAGGGTAACTATACAGTTGTTGAAGTTTCAGGCAGCCAAGTGAGGATTCAAGCCACCTTCAACTGGAAGGAAGGTCGACAGGTCATAGATGTCAGCACTAGCGATATTGTTGTCCGCAATTCCGGTTCGGGAGTTCTTCTTGAATATATTGATACCGACAGCGAATACACGCTCGAAGAATCATGTCCAGTTGAAGGTGTCCTGTCGAAAACGTCATCTGGATCTACTGACGGAACGATTCCTGCTGAATGGCAGAAAGCGCGAACATTGAGGGGCGTTGCAACGAGGGCAATGCCAAACCCTGTCGTTGGGATTTTTGAATTGAAGTGCGGAAAGGCAAACAAGAAGACAGGTGTCGCTAAGGTTTCGGCCGTGCTTACCGGCATCGACGGAAAGAAGAAATCCTACAAAGGGGAAAGCGTTGATGTAAGAAGTGATATTGTAACTGCTGATATAGGAGGTCTGTCCATCACCATTAACGGCGACTCGTTCAATGGCAACGAGGGGCTGCCTGGTGGACTGAGTGTGGAATCTTTGAATGCAGGAGGCAACTGGACGCGCACGGACACCAAGGTGTATGTGGACGCGACAAACCTCCCTGCCGGAGCAGTTGATGCGCTTCTGCCCGCTGGCGAGCCGGTTCTTGCGAAGGGCGGCAAGTGGGCGTTCAACAAGGCGTCAAGTGTTAAACTCTCTAAAGACAAGACCAATTTGGAATGGGATACCTCCAATGGCAAGACAAACCTTTCTGGGCTGAAACTCACCTACACGCCGAAGACGGGACTGTTCAAGGGTTCGTTTAAGGTGTATGCGTTGGAGGGTTTTGAAGGCAAAAAGAAATTAAAAAAGTATTCTGCAAAAGTGACGGGAGTGGTCGTCGATGAGAAAGGATATGGACAAGCCACAATCAAGAAGCCATCCGCTGGCCCATGGCCTGTTGTTGTTGAGTAGGGGGGCGTACAGGCACCTGACGAACCGGCGTTCTCCTCTGATGCCTACCTGTCAGCTTCTCGCGCACCGCCGACATAACCGCCGAACGAAGTGAGGGGCGAGCGACCCATAGGGAAGCGAGCGGATAGCCGAGCGTAAGCGAGAGCCGAGTAAGGCCAAGGCGACGGTCACGCCCGACGGCGCGTCGCCCGCTTTCCTCCCGTTCTTCCTGCGCTGAAGACGATTATGGTATAATATACCAAGTCAGACACAAAGAGGAGGCATCATGGAAATAGTCAAAGTCGAAATATGCTGCGGAACGGCATGCTACCTGCTGGGCGCGGCCAACATGATGGACCTCGAGGAACAGCTGCCAGCCGAATGGCGCGGCAAGGTCGAGGTCGAGGCCAAGACGTGCCTTGAGCTGTGCGAGAGGGAAAACCTCGGCGGCGCGCCGTACGTGCGCATCAACGACACAGAGATCATGTCGCAGGCAACGCCCGAAAAGCTGCTCACGCGCATCGGCGAACTGATCGAGGGGGCGCAGTAACATGCTCAACGGCTCCACTTTCATCCGCCGCGAACTGATGATCCGCATAGTTCGCGCCTTCGACTCCGGATCGCTCGAGACCGAACTCGACAGGATCCCGATCAAGCTCAGGCCGAAGACCGAGGCGTCGTCGCGCTGCTGCATCTACCACGACCGCGCCATTCTCAAATACCGCCTGATGGCGCTTCTCGGCATTTCCGTCGAAGAGGAGACGGACGAGACCAAGCCGCTTTCCGCCTACTACGCCGAAAAGGCGTGGGAGGCGTCCGGCGAGGCCGCAACGCCCAAGACGCCGCTCAGCGTCTGCGGGCCGGCCTGCAGCGGCTGCCCGGACGCGCGCGTCGTCTCCACGCAGAATTGCCGCGGATGCTTCGCGCGTCCCTGCGTCTACACCTGCCCCAAGAAGGCGATTGAAGTCGTCGACGGACATTCCGTCGTCGACCAGAAGCTCTGCATCAAGTGCGGCAAGTGCATAACGGCCTGCCCCTACAACGCCATCGTGAAGACGACGGTGCCGTGCGAGGAGGCCTGCCCCGTCGGCGCCATCAAGAAGAACGAGTTCGGCGTCGCGGCCATCGACTTCGAGAAGTGCATCTTCTGCGGCAAGTGCTTCAACGCCTGCCCCTTCGCCGCCGTCATGGAGCGCTCCCAGCTGATCGACGTCCTCGCCGCCATGAAACGCGGCGAAAAGCTCGTCGCAATGGTCGCGCCAGCCGCCGAAAAGCAGTTCCCCGGCAAAATCGAGCAGCTCCTCTCCGCTTGCGCCAAGGCGGGTTTCAGCGACGTCATGGAGGTTGCCCTCGGCGCGGAAATGACCACCGCCCATGAAACGGCGGAGTTCATCGAGCGCATGGAGAAGGATCCCAAGACGTTCATGACTACGTCTTGCTGCCCGGCGTGGGTGAATCTCGTCTGGAAGCACCTGCCGGATCTTGTGGACCACGTCTCTCTCACCCCGAGCCCGATGGTCTACGCGCGCGAGATCGTCAAGGCGAAAGACCCCAACGCCAAGACGGTGTTCATCGGACCATGCGTGGCAAAGCGCAGCGAAGCCCGCCGCAAGGACGTCGACTATGTCCTCTCGTTCGAAGAGCTCGGCGCCATCCTCGCCGGCCGTAAGATCGACGTCATCGCCTGCGAGCCCTGGCCTGTGCCGCGTCCAGCCAACCCGACCGCGCGCAACTACGCGCGCAGCTGCGGCGTCACGGATGCGGTTCTCGTCGAGGCCACGAACAAGATTCCGGGCTTCAAGCTCGACTCCAAGCAAATCAACGGCATTGACCGCAAGACGTGCACGATGGTCAAGCTGCATGCGTCCGGCAAAATCCCCGTCAACTTCCTGGAAGTGATGGCGTGTCCGGGCGGCTGCCAGAACGGCCCCTGCTCGCTCGTCAAGTAGAACTTCAGGCGAGGCGCCTATTTTCAGATCCTCTGACGTCTGGCGTCAAGGCACCACGCCCCGGCGCGCGTCATTAGCGGCATATTTGCCGCGCGGCAAGACGCGCACCGCCGATCGCGGCAGAGTCCGTGGCGTCGAGCGTCTTCACCTTTGCGCCGAAGACATCGCCTATTACGGAAAGGATGCCCTTCGATCGCGAGGCACCGCCTGTCACGCAAATCGTGTCGAAGTCGCCTATCCAGCGAGTCCTCTCGCGAATGTTCGACATCTGCCCTTCCACAATGGCGCGTATCTTCGTCTCCGCAGGAGCGGACGTCCAGTCGAAGTTCGCCTCGATGCCGGTTGCCTCGTGCTTCGGCGTTATCTCAGTCTCAAAGTACGGAAACGCCCTTTTGCCGCCGTTCCCCGCCTCGGTGAGCGAGAATGCAGTCTCGTCGAAGAACTTCCAGTCAACGCCACACTCGCGGCGAACGCGGTCGCGCGCAAGGGATCCATTTTTGAAGCAGGCAAGCGACATGAACCCGCCAACGGGATTGCCAAAGACATGGCCGTATCCGTCGGGGTCAGTGCGGAACTCGTCCATCGCGGCAAAGAAAGTGTCGCTCGTCCCGAGCGAGACGACGGCGGTGCCCGGTTTCTCCGCGCCACAGCCGACGAGCGAGGCCGGGTTGTCGCCGGTAAACGGCGCGACGGGAATACCAGGGCGAAGACCATACACGGCAAAGCGCTCCGCAAGGCGGAGTGGCGTGACGCCAGGAAGATGGACGCGCGGCAACTTGCCAATCAGCCCTTCCGCCACAAAGGCGCATATCTCCTCGTCCCAAGCAAGCGTCTGCAAGTTGAGAAGGTTCATCCCCGCGCCGTCGCCGATATCGACAGGAGCGTCCTCTCCGGCGAGGACGGAAGTGAGGAAGGAGCTCAAGAGATGGACGCGTGCCGTGCGCGCGTACGCTTCCGGCTCCTCGCGCGCAAACTTCATCATTTGCGCCGCGACAAAGCGTTCGATTGCGGGTGAACCCGTTCTGGTCGCAAGAGACTTTCCGAAACGCGCGTCAAGTGCGGCGACCTCAGCCGTAGTGGACGAGTCCATCCAGATAGGGCTTTCCCTGCGCGAGAAGTTACCGTCTGCATCAAGGCAGACCGTGGCGTGCTGCTGGGCGTCGCCGCCAATCGCGGCAATCTCGCCCATCGGTGCACCAGAGTCCCTGAGCCGCGAAAGGGCAAGCTCAAGCCCACGAACCCACATCTCAGGGTTCGCACGCCTGACGCGCGTGTCGGCATTGGGAAGAAAGCCGTCCGGAGATCCGAATTCCGGAAGGTCGCGTCCGTAGTTAACGGCAGCAGAGGCGACGACTTTCGCCGCGTCCACGTCATAGACTACGGCCTTCGTGCCCTGCGTTGAAGAATCTATTCCTATCGTGAGCATTTGCTAAAACCTCCTCTTGCGCAACATCTCTCGCGCTTCACGACAGATATTCTACTATATTTACGACACCGTCGCCATCACCCAAACGGGTGTGAAGAGTCCGGGAAGTTGTACAATCTCGTGGGTCAAATTGGAAAGGCAAGCTGTCGAGGTGGAGGGTCTCAGCCCGCCTGACCTATCGCGCTCTTGACCTCGCCAAGCACGCGCGGGGCCGTGCCGATGGCAAACCTGTCCGCAACGGCGAGAAGATCGTCGTCGGTAATCTTCGACTGCTTGCCGTTGACCTTTATCGCATGGAAGTCATGCCAGCCGCACCAGGGATCAAGAACCTCCTCGGCCTCCTCGGGCGCGCCGCCGTTGATGTCGTAAGCAGGCGCAAGCTCCCATCGCCCGTTTTCCCGCATCAGGAACGAGAAGTTCTTCGTGTGGTCGTCGCTTTCATCCGCAAGGACGTTAAACGCCATACGCCTGAACATCTGCTCCTTCGCCTCGTACCCGAGCGCGAGATCGTCTATCGTTGAAAATATGTTATCGTAGGAACAGACCTCCGAGCCCATGCCTGTCGGGAGATGGGCGATTGCGGCAAGGGTCTGGACATGATGCCGCGTCTGCCCTTCCCTGTCGAAACGCTTCGTCATGAAGTGCTCGATTCCGTCCAGCTCGAATATGCGGCACTCGCTTGTTTCAATTCCTGCAGCGCGCGCCTTCTGCATAATCTCGTACTCGCACCGGCCGCGATAGGGATACTCTGGTGGCGTGAACTTGATTATCCAATACTCGAACCCGTCGGGAAGACCACGATCTCCCGCGAGGAACTGATCCGTTTCGCGGTTCCAGCCCACGACCGCCTTTGCCTTCCCGCCGCCAGCGGAAACGCCGACCCGCAAGATGCTACGAAGCGCGTCCTTGCCGGACATCTTCTCCAACGACCCGTTGAGCACCTTCCGCGCTTCTTCCGTCAGCTCGCGCATATCAAGGGCAAACGGCTTGCCGCCATGCGGATTACGCTCCGGCTCATAGCAAAGCGCGCCCATGCCGCGCGCACCAATGTACGCGAGCCTGTCGAGAGCCGTGATCGAATCGGCAGGAACACCCTGCCTGCGCAAATATTCGTTTATAAGCGTGTTGCCAAACCCATCTGGCAGCGAATCGGCAAAAACTCCAGGCAACCCCATGAACACGCCCTGCCCGAAGTCGTTGAACACATACGGTCCCGCGCCATTCGAGAGCGGCATCTTAAGCGGCGCAATGTCAAGCCCGCTGGAAAGGAACTCCGGATCATACTCAAAGGCACAGTAGCCGGCCGAATAGGGAACGATTGCCCCCACAGTCCTGTTCCAGAGCGAGACCTTAATCGCCCTGACAGGAATGTATCTCGAAGCCCTAGCCATTTTCAACCTTCTTTCTGACGGCAGACGCCCTTTGCCTCGCAGGACGGCTCTCGCGCCTTAGTATTTCCATCGGGCTGATCATCGGCGGCGGCAAGGTGCGCATCCAATCCGTCTTGCCCAATGTGCGGCAAACCGCGAGAAACGACCTGAGAGAGACCCCCTGCCCCGACTCAAGATTGCGATACGCGCCGAATGAAATGCCACTTCGCTCGGCAACGACACTTTGCGACAAATTGCGCTGAAGTCGAAGTTTGCGAATGGATTCGCCAACTTCTGCCAGCATCTGATCTATTACAGCACTCTCCACAACTTATCCTTTTATGGCAATTGACTGGCGATATTATATTCAATTATCATAATTATGTCAATAGCCACTGCCAAGGTCACTACGCAAAACGATGGTCGACGCGAAGCGCCGACTGGCACCCGAGGTAACCGCCGTTTGTCGGTGGTTCGTGCAGTGCACGAACTAACCCGAAGCGAAAGCGAGGGCGAGCACGTATGCGGGCCCGACGTGATTTTGACCGCCAAAAGTGAGCCGCAAAGCGGGCGCTTTACGGGGTGCGAGCAGGTCGGGCGCTGGCCATTCCTTCTCACCGCCATATCGCCACTCCCAACCGTCATTGAAGTCAATCTCGACGGCAGACACGCCCGCCAGAGAGATCATGGTCGCAACTACCGCTATAGGAAATTTCATAGTCATTCTCCTTTTCGCGGTCAGTATACCATTTACCCCCACCCTTCACATTACCCTATGGGGTAGCATGATAACTCGCGCAGAGGCACAGAGACGCGGAGAATGTCTTATCGCCATCCACACCCTCCGCACCTCCGCTTGAGCTTTATTTGCCCGACAAAAGCTATCTTATGAAATGCATGGGCTGCCAGGGTTCATCGGCAGCGAGGGTGTCGGCAACTTCCTTGAGCGCCCGCGCAGTGTTGCCGTTTTCACGCGGACTTCCGTTTATGAGCAGTACTTTCATTTCGTTCCTTTCTGGCATTTTTATCTCACGCAGAGGATATCAGAGCTCCCACCCTTCCGCGGCGAGGACGAGATTATCAATACTTTCTTGTTCATGGTTTGAATGTGTCCTCCCTGAGAGTCGTGCATGATTCTTTTCAGCGCTGCCAACCCTCTATCTTACAGATGCGTTCTGTAAGCTTGCGTTCGGGCTTGCCAGTGTCTGGCCTGAACCACACTTCTATTCGCGCAGCATACGGCTTGCCCCAATCGCCTTCATAAATCGTGAACTCGTTTTCATAGAGGAATTTTTCTTCAGGATCTTGCGACCATCCAATACGCTCGTTGGAACGGTCGTAAAGGCGCCCTTCAGACAAACGTGTTTCCTTTGTCACCTCGTACGCCTTCAAATAGGTCACGCCAGGCTCGCCAGGATTGAGCCGTAACGTCAAATTGTAGATGCCAGGTTGCATGCCGTCACGCAGAACAAATTCCTCAGGACCGCGTTTGACCGCATCCTCTGGCAACTTGAATGCGGCAAACTCAGCCTGCAAAAACGACAGAGAGGCATTCGTAATGCGCCTCGCGCGTACCGTAGTTTGTTCGAACACCTCTACGCAGAAGTCTTTATCGCCAAAGCTCATGCAGCTGGTAAAATTGGCCGGGGACGAAGCAGAACCGTCCCACTCGCGGAGACTCGCCTTGACAGTTGTCGTTACTGGATGTTCAGCCTCCCTCTTACGACCGAACGGCGAATACGGAAAACCGATCGTCGTCCGCATCTGATACCTCGTCTGCTTGTAATATGCTTCATAATCCTCGTTTGGATGCACCTTGCGCGAGTTGCCTGAATAGTAGCCGCCCAGAGGATGGTTCCACCCCCCCCGCAAGCGCAAACGGCGCGTCGCACTAAGGCATCCATGGTCCTCATGTAGCCACCAACCGGGATGACGAGCGAGATATGCCATCAACTCATCACGCCGATTATGGACGAGAGCCGCCAGCTCCGAAAGATCACATGTCACCATATCATCGTCGCAACCATCATTCGTCAGGCACTTGAAAACACTCAGTGCAAAATCATCATCATATACGTCGATTGTGCCAAAGTGACTGCCTTCGAATCCGCTCTCGGGTTCGATTATGTTCTCTGCGACTTCCGGGGGAATCGTTAGCTCGTCGGCAAAATGGTCCTCGCTGGGGCCAAACATCGATGCGAACAACAACATTGCAGCTGCATATAGAAGGCCTGCCGTCCATATCACCCCAAGCGCAAGCTGCACTATGGCTTGTTTCCACCGCCGCTTAACTAGCGAAACGATCCAAGCGGCAATGAACACAATTCCCGCGATCAGCAATAGCAACAACAACGCATACCCGACATAAGGCGCGATAGACGACCACCATATCCTCCCAGCGAAAGGGAGATCAAGTAAGAGCATGGCAACCAGTAAAGCCGAAGCGCCACACCACACAGTGAGCGCGCCATACCACGTGTCAAATAAGAACTCCTTCGCGGGAATGATGACGTTTGCCCGTTTCATTACTTTCTTACGCCTTTCATTTTCCAGTCTCTTGCGGCATTACATGTTCGCGGATCCAGGCGAGGAGTTCGTCGTAGCCCATGGAGCCGTCGGCGAGCGACAGGCCGGCGTGGACGATCTCCTCGTCGGTGCATTGAAGTCGAATCCCGTTCACTTCAAGAAACGTCAGCATCACATACATGCCGATTCTCTTGTTGCCGTCAAGGAATGCATGGTTCGAGACTAGCGACGCGCCGATGCGAGCCGCTTTCTCCTCTTTCGTTGGATAGAGTCCCTTCCCTTCGAAAGTGGCAAACGCGCTTTCAAGCGCCGACTCGAGAAGCCCCTCGTCGCGAAGTCCAACGCTTCCGCCCGTTTCAGAGGCGATGTATTGGTGGAGCAGGAGAACCTTGTTTTTGGAGAACTTCGTCATTTCGCCAGCTCCAGAAACGCAGCCTTGTGTTGCTTCATGATGCGCCTTGCGACAACGTCAATTCTCTCGTCCTCGGTGAGGTCGAGATACTCGCCGCCATCAAGGTCGATTAGAATGTATTTGGGGCGGTTGTTCTTGAATATCACGGACTTGCCGTCTCTTTCCGTCTGCCGAGCGACAGCAGAGAAGTTTTGATTCGCCGCTGTCATAGTGACAATCTTTTCGGTGTCAATGTACATTAGAAATATCCTATCTATGTGTCTCCCGGGCATTATAGGATATTTTAATCCTACTTGTCAATGCTCACGATGGTGATTGTAGGGCTGGAATTAGCTTTTTATCGAACCACCATCAGCTCGTCCCAGCGGGTCGAGGCGCGTTTGGAAAGTTTCGACCGCTTCATCTTCCACGACCTCTCGCCTATGCCCTCGGCGTAACCGCCCCTTGCGGGGGTTCGCGACCCGTGGGGAAGCGAACACGCCGAGCGTAAGCGAGTGCCGAGCGGAGAACACCTTGCCTGCGCCGTAAACGAGGCGAGAGATTCCGATATGCCGTCGAGCGTCGTCACCGGCTCGCCAAAGGATCGTGAACACGAAACGCTGTCTGGGTCGGCGTCGTAATCCCTTTCCTCGTTGCACGGCTTGCCGCGAAGCTCGGTCGCGGCGCGGAGAAGCACCACGCCGCCGACAGATCGGATCACGTCGTCGCTGGCATCACGTAGGTCTTTTGCCGAGAAGATGCGCTCGGCGCGAAGCTTCAGCGCAAGGCGGCGTCCAACGCCCCACACCTCGCCAGCGGGAAGAGATGCGAGGATTTCAGTCGGATCGTCCGGTAGTAAGAAGACGCCGCCCGGTTGCTTCTTGCCGATGTGGTTGGCGATCTTGGCGAGGGTCTTGGTCGGCGCGAAGCCCACGCCACACGGGATGCCGACCCAGCGGAGCGAAGCGTCTTCACCGTGAAGTCGCCGTCAACGCAGGCGATGATGACGTCACCGCTGGCGGGGCGAAGCGAACGATCGACGACAAGTAGGTCTCCGTCGCGGATTCCTTCGCCGATCATTGAGTCGCCCTGCACCTTCACGAAGAACGTAGCTGCGGGTCGCTTGACCAGCAGCTCGTTCAAGTCAAGAGGCGTTTCTTGATACTGCTCGGCGGGCGAGGGAAACCCCGCGACCACCGAGCCGGATACCTTTGCGTTCTTACTCATGTCATTTGTATCCTTTCTGCCTTTGTGAATGACAGTCTGCATTATATCACATCTTGCCCGAGAACATAATGGCCTGGAGGATTTCGACGACTACTTCGCAACGCTCTTCCACGCTTCGTAGTAGCGGTCACCGTCGTTGCGCATCCAGCGGCGCGATCAGTAGTAGATGTCGTTCGGCTCGACGAGGACTTCGTTGCCCATGCGGTTCTCGATCTCGCCGTTGAGGTTCTCGAACACGTCCCGGATTTCCCTGAGAGTCTCGTTCACGAGCGCAAGGGCGTTGAACATCTCTTCGTCCTGGAGCCCGACCAGCGCGTTGTTGAGGTTCTCGATGAGACGCCTCACGCCTTGTCCTTGCCGGGCGCCTTGCGCGCGATCTCGTCAACGTGCTTCATCGCCTCGGCCTCGTACTGGCCGTGGTCGATGCGCATCGGGGTGGTCGTAGACTTGCCTTCCACGTCGATGGTCGTTGTCCAGTTGAACTTGACTGGGAAGCCCTTGGGCTCGGAATACTTGATTGTGACCGCGCCGGTCTCGTCGTCGCGCGAGAGCGAGAACGTGACGGCCATGTGTTCGTTGGACGAGATGCCGTGCGCAAGGAATCCGCCGTTGACGTTTACGCTGAGGGCGCTCTGCGAGAGCGCGTAGTAGACGTTGGAAAGCTGCTTGGGGTGAATATTCCCGCACAGCTCCGCGACCTTGTCGGCGATGGTCTTGCTGGCCTTGACGACCTCCGGATCGCTCTCCGACCCGTTTATCGCTTCAAGCGTTTCGCCGTTGGGCAGGCGAAAAACGAACTTGATGTTCTCTTCCGTGATGACCGGCTCCTCGTTCTCCGTATACACGGGCGGCGAAGCGCGGCTGAGGTCGAGGATCATGGTGTTTCGTCCGCCGCGCGCGGTACCGTCCATCTCCTCGAGCTTTCCGGTGAACGAGGATATCCCCGGCGCATTCTCGAGGCGTGTGCCCGAGGCGATGGCGGCTTCCGCCTCGTCGAACGTCGCGCCTGAGTTCTCGGCGAGAAACATAATCTGGCCCATGGTCATGGGATTCGTCGCAAGGCGCCGTCTGATGGCGCTGGAAAGTTCCGAGTTGGTGCTGTCCGGCGACGCTTCGACATCAGGGTACAGGATCGGCACCAGGTTGGCGCGGTCGAGCTTCCCATCCTTCTGCAGCGCCGCAACGGCGTCGTAGTTCTTCATCACCCGCGCCGCCACGAGCATGCAGTAGTCGACCTTGTCGCGCTTGCCGCCGCTGGACGCGTCGGGAAGCGGGTCAAACGCATTGAATACGGCGTAGATGAGCTTGCGCTTCTCCGGCTGCATCTGCGCCAGCGAGTTGGAAAGCGACGTCGCGTATCCGCGGCCGACGAACTGCATCGCGGGGTTCTTCGCCATGCCGAAGATGTCCTCGGGGTTCTCCGCGTCGAGCGGAATCTTGTCGTTGACGGAAATCTCCTCGAAGACGAACTTCTCGACGCCTGTCTTGGCCGCATTGGTGCATGAGGCGAAGTTGAGGTTCGCATTCGTCGGCGTGTCGCGCGTCTTGGCCTCCCGGTCGCCCATGAGGTTTTCGTACCAGTTCGCGAACTTGTCCATGAGCGCAAGGCCCTTCTTGAAGCCTTCGACATTCTGCGTGAAGCGCCCGCCGTAGTCGTAGAGGCGGCGCGCCTTCGAGTTCGGATCGAGCGCGGCGGCCTCGGCCTCTTCGTTCGTGCAGCCCGTCGCCTGCTGGTAGAAGTTCGCAACGCGCGCGAGCTTCGGAAGCTCGACGGACTTGTATCCCGTGTCCTTTGCCCTGCCGACGCTCGCGGCGTCCTGAAGCATGCCGCCGCCGAGCAGGTCGATTGCAGTCTTCACAAGCTTGATGCGCCGTGCCGTGAGCGGCTTGCCCTTGCCGAAGTCCTCAAACTTCATGTTGTCGCGCACGATGTCTGGAATGTTCCTCTCGCCGCCGAACATGTCCGCGATCGTCTTGCGGAACAAGTCGCGCACCTGGTCGTTCGCGGTCTTCATGTCTGACGTGCGCCAGAAAGACGCGAAGGTGCCTTTGTAGTCGCCGACCGGCATCCCCGCGAAGCGCGCGACAGTGTCCTCGCCTTTCCCGTTCGGCGCGTACGCCTTGTTCGCGAAATCGACGAACTTCTGGTAGTTCGCGCTGTAGTTTGCATTAACCTGTCCTGACATTGTCCCCCCCCTTAACTTTTAACTTTTAACTTTAAACTTTAAACTTTTCAACTTTTCAACCTGTATACACGCGAGACGCGAAAAGGTTACACATGGACGAATCCGCTTGAAAGCATGTCGTGATGGGTATCGTCCGATTCCGGGGACGGTTCGGACGGCGACGCGTCCCGCTCCGATTCTAGGCGCTCCGCGAGGCGGATGGCGAAGGACGCGAACTTCGTGAACGAGTCTGGGAATTCCGCCGCGACGAGCCGCGAGCACGGATAGACCACGAACGCCGCGATGAAGCCCGTCTCGGGATCGCGCCCCACGGCCGGCAGCCCCTCGTGCATCATCCCGAAGCCGAGATCCAGAAGATCGGTCATCAGCTTTCGCGACGGCGCGTCGGGGAGGTCGTCCGCCACCAGCGCCGAGACGACGAGCCTGTCCAGCTCGTCGTCGTTTGTTATCGTAAACGGCTGCCCGCCGATGTTGAACTCGCACGACCCGTCGTGGAATTCAAGCGGCAGCCCGAGGCGCGCCGAAAGCGCGCCGAGGGCGTCTTCGCACGTTCCAGCCATTATGCCTGCACCTCCTGTTCGTTGTTGTGAATGAATGTCTTGGTATCTATTTTACCATAATGTCCGATGAGTTTCAGGAGCCTGCTCATGTTATCGTGCAGCTTCATTTCCTTCCCTCCGGCCGCGCGATGGGACATGTCGTATGTCAGCTCGTCCGTGAAAAGGCGGCCGTTGAACATGACTTTGAAGAGGTTAGACTTGCACGAGATGTTCTTCTGGCTGTTGGGATCGGCCTTGACGCGCTCGATCATGGTGCGGAGCGTCGTCGCGATGGCCTTCTGCGCCTCCTTGACGTCAACGACCTTGTCCGGATAGGCCATTTTGAGCATCTGGGCGCAACGTCCGGCCTTGCCGTCGAGATCGGCGAGGAAGGAATCGTAGAATGCCTTGAGGTTCTCGACCCGGCGGGCGACGAGGTTGGCGAGTCGGGATATGTCGGAGTGCTGGTCCGCGTACGAGGAGTCGGCGTAGTTGCGGACGAAATTGGCGAACCTCTGCTCCGTTTCCTCTAAATTGAGGCCCTTGCAACCAAGGATGTCGCCGAGCGCCTTCTTGACGGTATCCTTGAATTCGGCGTCCGGGATGTCGAGCTTTAAGCGCATCTGGTTCTTCACACGCTGGCTGAACTTTGCGACCTCATTGTCGTCCTTGCACACATCCGAAGCGGTGTCGATGACGTCCTTCGCGAAGAGGTCCTTGCGGTTCCCCATCTTGACTTGCGTCGTCTTCGTCTCCCGTTCGATTTTGTTCAACAAGACGGCGTCCTCCTTGTACATCGCCACGAGCTTCTCGAACTGCCTGTCGATGTCGAAGGCCGAGACGGGCTTGCTGATGGGCTTGTTGTTCTTGTCCTTGAAAGTCGTCACCTTCCATGTTTCGCTGTCTTTCTTGGAGATGACGGTGACGGGACGGGTGGCGCCGACAAGGTTCTCGTAGAGGGCGAACTTGCCATCTTCCTCGATCTTCTTGTGGATGAGCGGGGCGATTTCACCGGCCTTTTTCGCGATTTCCACCTCGACCCTCTCGTTGATGCGCTGTTCGATCTTCACCTCGTCCACAATCCCCTCTTTTTTGCACTCCGCGCGCACCTCTGCCTCGCAGGCCTGGCGCGCCTGGGCGCGGAACGGCGCCTCCACTTCGTCGGCCAAGACCTTGAACTCTGCCGCGACGCTGGTGGCGAGGTCGTCCTTCTCCGTCGAGCGCACCTCCTTGACGTCACCGGAGGACTTGATGAACCAGTCCTGGACGTTGTCGCTCTTGGCCTCGAGGCAGACGCCGTCGAACTTGTCGAGGAACCTGAAGAGCTCGTCGCTCTTGTCCTTCATCTCGTTGAAGGCTTTGAGAAAGCCGTTGAGCACGGTGTCGATAGTGTTCAGGAGGTGTTTCTTCATGGCCTCCTCGGAATTGCCCACGTTGTCTTTCGGATGCGTCTTGATTCCGCACTCTCCGAGGAGCTTGGCGGCGATCTCCGTACCCGTTGCCATGGTCGTCAGCTTGTTGCGGATGGCGGCGAGTTCTGTGATTGTGCCGAGACGCTTGGCGTACTCGCCGAGGTTCTTGGGCATGACTTCGATATAGTGCTCGAAATGTTCAAGATCGTAGTCGTTCAGCGTCTGGGACAATTTGATCTCGTTGCCCACCACGTGCATCGTCGCGTACGCCTTGAGGGCGTCCTTCGAGCAGTTGATGGTTTCTTGGTCAAGTTTCGATGCGCCGTCGTGGAGTATGTCGAAACACTTTTCCACTGCGGCCTTCACGGCCGGGACGTTGGCGTTGTCCTTGAACCCGGTCTGTACCACCGTGGTCTGCACGATGGGGATGTTCGCCGGCTCCTGGATCAAGTTGTCGTTCTGGATCTGCTGGTTTTCCTTGAACCCGGTCTGCGCGACGGGAGGATTCTCCGGCTCCTGGATCAAGTTGTCGTTCTGGATCTGCGGGTTTTCCTTGAACCCGGTCTGCGCGACGGGAGCGTTCGCCGCCCCCCGGATCCAGTTGTCGTACTGGGTCTGCAGGGTTTCCTTGAATCGGCCCATCGTCTTGAAGCGGAAGAGGTTCGTGAACCAGTTTCCGCTTGTGAAGTGCGCGTTTACGCGCCCGTTGTCGAACGAAACTTCAAACGTGTTCTTGTTGACCTCGATCTGTCCGTTCTTGGGCGCGTTGCTGGCTTGCTCAAGAAAGTGGCTCGTGAACGACACGTCCGCGATGTGATCTACGTGTATAGCCATTGTTTTTACCTCCTTTTTCTGCCCTGTCTACACATGACGCGGCAAAAGGTTACACGATTTTTTCCGCGCCCCGCCCGACTTCTCGGCTTGCGGTGTATTTTACCATACTTCCGAGTAACAACAACCCTACATTGTTGCCTAGCCCCTTTAAACCAGGCTCTCCGGGTGCGCCTCCCGAAGATACTTCTCGACAACGTCGTAAACATCCTTGAAGTCGCTCTCCGGGATGCTGTCCGTATAGACGGGGTTGGTGTTGAACTTCGTCCCGAGAATGTCGTCCATCGCCATCAGCGCGTCCATGCGGAGCGCCCACGTGGAGTTGAAGATGAAAACAAGCTGGATGAACGCCTCGCGGGTCTTGTTCGTCAAATTCGCGCCGGCCGGGAACTGCTTTTCGTGGAATCGCTCGAAGGCCTGCGCGACCTTTGCGGCGTTATCGGACCGGAAGGCGGTCTTGAGCTCGCGGAGCTTGTCGTCGCCCAGGCGCGCGAACAATATGCCGATCGCGAGGCCGGTGACGCTCACCACGTCGTCGACGCCGAGGTCTTTCATCGTCTTGCCGCCATACGCATTGGACGCGGCGGCAAGCCGGTTCACCATCTTGTCGACCGCGCACATGGCCTCGGCGAACTCCTTCGGCGAGGAGGCGGATGAAATCTTTTCGAGCGGACTTAAGTCCACCTTGGCCGCCTCTTCGAACATCTTCGTGATCACCCCCGGCTGAACGGCTTCTCCCCTGAAGTTGATGAACTGCGGGAGAAGCCCCCTTATGAGGCGCGTGTCGCCTTTCGCGGCGGCGCGCAGTTCCTTCATGTTGTCCCTGACGGCGTCGAGACGCTTGAAGATGACTTCTTCGGGACGGAGTTTGTTGCCGTAGTCGAGCATGAGGCCGTGCACGAAAGTGCACTTGCCGTATCCGAGGAGATACAGGAGGTCGTCATCGTCCTTGGCCCGCTCGATGAGCTTGTCCACCACTGCGTTGTCGGCATAGCCCTTGAGCGCATCCTTCATCGCTTCGGTGGCCTTCTGGAGATGGTTCTTGAACTTGAACGGCGTCTCGGTGACGCTGCCGTCCGGGTGGTGGAGGGTGGCAGTCCACTCGAACCCGAACCGATGCCTCCCCGTGTCCTTGCAGCGGATCGTGACATCGCCTGTCGCGGAATCAAGGGAAAGCGCGAATTCCATCGAGTCGAATTCTTTCGGGTCGATGCCCTTGGCCTTCAGGCCTTCGCGCACGACATCGCCCGCTTTGGCCATGAGGTCGAGCCCCTTCTTGAAGTTCTTCGCATCGTACGCGATGGGTCCGCCGCATTCAAAGAGGAGCCGCGCATTCGATTTCGCGTCGAACGCCACGGCCTCCGCCTCGGCGTCGGTGCAGCCCGTAGCCTGCTGGTAGATGTGCGCGGTGCGCGCGAGACCCGTCAGCGCGTTGCCGCCGTATCCCGCCGCATCAGCCCTCGCGATGCTCGCGGCGTCCTTGAACTTGCCGCCGCCAAGCGACAGCATGGCGTCCTTCACAAAGTTGATTCGCCGCGCCGTGAGGGGCTTCCCCTTCCCGAAATCCTCCATCCTCATGCTTTTGCGCACGGCCTCGGGGATGCACTTTTCGCCGCCGAACATGTCCGCGATCGTCTTGAGGAAGAGGTTGCGCACCCGGTCGTTCGCCGTCTTCATGTCCGCCGTGCGCGCGAACGGCGCGAACATCCCCTTGTAGTCGCCGACGGGCATTCCCTTGAAACGGGCGACCGTGTCGCCGTTGTGCGTCTTCGCGAAATCTATGAACTTGTTGTAGTTGGCCTTTGTGGCTGCGCTTATTTGTATCGGCATTGTAACCCCCTGTTTTGTTTTAAAAAATTTAAACTTTCAACTTTAAACTTCAAACTTTCCACCCTGTATACACACGAGTCGCAAAAAGGTTACACATAAAAATCCGCGACCACACCTCCTGTCGAGAACAACACGATGCATTCATTGACTATTCATTTCACATTACATTATACCATATCCACCGCACTTACGTAGCACAAAGGCATGGCTACTCCTTGCGCCAGTCTTCAGCGAACCACCCGGGCTTGGCGATGGCGCGCATGATGTTGCGGCGGAAATATCCTTCGGTCAGGTGGAGGATGCGCAGGCCGATATACGACCTGGCCTTGGACGAAGATCCAATGGTCACTACGTCGTCGTACCAGCCGTTCGCCCTGTTCGGAGGGACGGGGCCGGCGATCTTGCGCTGCGTGTCGTGGTCGTTCCAGGACTCCGCCGAAACGACATGCCCCTTGTAGTACAGCGTCTTCGCGTAGAAGATGGCTTCGTCGAGCCGCGAAATCGCGGCGTTCTTCGCGCCCTCGGGCAGATTCGCCGTGAGCTCGACGATGTAATTGTCGCGCTTATCTCCCGGCTCGGCAAGCGCCATGAGATGGTTGTAGAGATCCTCGTCGATGTAGTCCGGCATCGCGGTCGTGTGCATGCCGACGGTATTGAGGAGGCAGTAGTGGAGAATCGGCGTTTTGAACTTCGTCGTGTCGACCGTCGCGGTGCCGTCGTCATGAAACTCGATGCCGGGATCGGCCATGAACTTCTTCCTGAGCTGCTCCCGTTTTCCCGCGTCGCGGTCGTTCGGATACAGTTGTGCCGCCGTTTTCTCGAATACAGTCTTAAGGACGGCGGCCTTGTCCTTGGTGAGCTGGAACGTGCGGATGCCGGTGCGATAGTCCGGGAAGCACGCGTCGTTGTCGATTCCCTTCACCGAGACGGTCCCGTCCTTCCCGACAGAGATGAAGAAGTTGTGGCTGTGGCGGTCTCCCTGCCCGGTGATCATGTCGAACCACTCGAGCCGGTTCGCCTGGCGCATCAGCCCGCCCACGACCTTGGCGTACTTGGCGTCGTCGAGCTTCTTTATCTGCCGCAGGGTAAGGTCTCCCGCCGGTGGCTTCACGGAAATCCCGAGATTCGGGAAGTCATCCGCCTCCACGCCCTTCGCCTTCTCCATGAAGATGCCGAACTCGCCCTTGTGCGAGCCGACCGTGGTCTTGACCATGACGTCGCCGAGCCCTAGCGCATCGGCCGTCTTCTGGGAGGCTATGTTGAGCTGGGCGACCATCTGCGTCGACTCGATTCCCTTCGCGATCGTCAGGTTCTCCATGGCCTGGCGCCCCGGCGCCTCCGGCTTGAAGATGTACGACGTGCCGTCCTTGTAGCCGACTTCGTAGACGGAGTTGAACGAGCCGCTGCCGAGCTTCACAGACGAGACGTGGTTTGCGTCGTCCAGCTTCGGATCCACGTCTTCGTCCCTAAGACCGTGGAGACGCGCCTCGACGACCGTCGTGAACCTGAGCTTGCCCTCGAAGGCGGCGCGCACGGTGTCGCTCGTCAGGAAATCGGCGTTGGACATGTTCTCGGCCGTCTCGTGCATCAGCTTGAGGTGGACGGTCTGCGACATCGCGCCGTTCGATGCGTTGACGAGCTTGCGAAGCGTGAGTGTATGCACGTTCTTGTCCGGATCGACAAGCACATCCCCCGCGAACGGTATGTACAGTTTGGCAAACTCCAGGGCATGAGACTTGCCGGCGGCCATCTCGGCGGGGTTGAGCATGCCCGAGTTCTTGACGACACCCGCAATCACGCTCGCGATCTTCGCCTCCCTGTCGCCATCGCGGGAGATGATGGCGCCGGCCATGCTGTCTGCCAGTCTCAGCAGGCCCTGCTTTATGGCACTCTGCTCGTTCCTTGATTTTGCGTAGGCATCCGTCGCGTCCTTCAGCGTCTTGTATTTCGCGTCATTGGGGTCCTTCGCGTACGCGACCGCCGCGCGGCGCAGATTTTCGTGCCTTGCGACAACTACCGCCACGTCGGGCGAGAGCGCCTTGAGGATCGGCAGGAACTTCGGGTCGAGTATCTTCATGGGAAGCGGCGCGAACGCCTTCTCGGCGAAGTTTACCATCGACTCCTTCGCGATTTCGCGCCGTGCGTTCGCGAGCTTGCCGCCAACCGCGTCGAGGATGTCCTTCGCGGCCGTGAAGAGCGTGCGGTCGATGCCGATTCCGCTTTCGCCCGCAACGCCGCGCTTTACGGCGTCCTTAAGGGCGTTGGACATCGTGTCGATCTCGCGCCCGATCGCGGCGATCTCCTGGTTTGAAAGCAGCGCGCCCTTCCCCTGCGTCTTCGAGAGCTCGTCCAGCCGGTTCGCAATCGGCTCGACCGCATCCCTCATCGCCGCAATCGCGGCGTCGTTGCCGTGCATCTTGAGCGCCTGCCGCGGCAGAAGCTTCTCAAGCGTCTGGTTGAGATGGTCGATGGTCGCCTGATCCCCGGGAATGGGATCGTTTTCGAGGATGGCGGCGAACTGGCAGACGAGCGTCTGTATCTCGCAAGTCCGGCGGTCGCACTGCATCATCGCCTCCTCGAGCGAGTCCGCAAGTTCCCCCCGCGGCAGCTGGTTGGCGATCTGCCGCAGTTTGTCCGAAAGCTCCATCTGCGCGTCGAGCGCCTTCTTGATGGCCTCGCCCGCCGGATTCGTCATGTTCCAGTCGAATTTGCCGTTCGTCGCCGAAACCGCCGCGGCAAGTTCGAAGCCCGTGAACTTGTTGATCGCCTTGAACGCGGCGTCCGCCTTGTCCGCCGCGGCGTTCATCGCCTTGCGGTCGCCCTTGGCGAGGTTCACCTGGTTGAGGGTGTCCTTCAGCGTGGCCGCGTCGATTCCCTTCGTCGCGCTCTCGGCGGCGCGCGCAAGGAGGACGTCGAGCTGACGGATGAGCGCGCCCGTCTTCTCCGCGGCGTCGCTGGTCTCCTTGAGCGGGGCTTCCTCCTTTACGCCGCCGGCATCCGACGCGCCCGGGCCATTCACGCCGCCGACCGACTTGTTGAGCGAGACGCCGATGTCCTCGCCTGGCTGCTGGATCGTGGGCAGAGTAGGCCTCACGCCTTCAATCGCACTGAAATTTGCATGTCCGCTCATTGGTTTTCCTCCTGTTTACGCAATGTATACACCTCACGCGGCGGAAGGTTACACGCTTTTTCGCGACATGCCCGATTTCTCTGTTTGTTGTATATTTTACCAAATTTCCGATTCGTTCGGCTGTTGCAGAAAGCGTCGCCCCAATCGACGCTAAACGACACTATTCGACTCTGCTATTTTAGCCGCAAAGAACGCAAAGGTCGCAAAGAAAGAACTGGTTGATTGTTGCCATGGGGTCTGACCCCATAGTATTTCTCCCGTTCCTCAACTTATTGCAGCAGGGTCGAGGAGAAAGTCGTAGATGCCAAGGTTCAGGACGCCATCGTCGTTGTACCATCTTCTGCCCATATCATGGCGAACGACGATTTTCCTGAAACTGTCGCCAGTGAGAGAAAACGGCTTTAGTTCTTGAGTCCGCTTGTCTTCGTCTGGCAGAGCGTAGGCGGACTGGATGTACAGCCTTTCGCCAGAGCGGTTTACAACAAAGTCAATCTCGCGCTGCACCCGTATGTTTTTGCCGAGCGAATTGCGTTCGTTCGCCACGACCACCCCGACATCGACGCTGTAGCCCCGTCCGACGAGCTCATTGAAGATTATGTTTTCCATTATATGCGTCGCCTCCTGATGGCGGTAGCCAGTGCGGGCGTTCCGTAGGCCGACATCCTCGCAGTAGTATTTCTGCGGGTAGTCGAAGTACGTGTGGCCTTTCACGTCATAGCGCTTCGCCTCCGCGAAGAGGTAGGCATCCTCAAGATGGTCGATGTACGATGCGACGGTATTGGTCGCAGCCTCCAGACCGTGAACTTTCGCAAGGGACTTCGCAATGTTGTTTGCGTTTGTGAGAGAGCCGGTAGAGGAGCAGAGAAAGTCCAACGTCTGAGCCATGATCTCTGGGCGCTCAATGCGCTTGCGCTCTACGATGTCCTTGAGATACACCTCTTCAAAAAGACTCTTGAGATATTCTTCCTTGTCCGCATCGTCGGCAATGGTCGCTGCGAAAGGCATTCCGCCGTATCGCATATACGCCTCAAACGCCCCAATCTTGTCCCCTCCGACAGCATTGAAATACTCGCTGAACGAAAGCGGATGCACCCTGACTTCGTCGCTGCGCCCGCGAAATTCCGTCCTGATGTCCTTAGAGAGCATCTTGGAGTTGGAACCTGTGACGTACACGTCAAGATTCTCCATTGCGCGAAACTCGTTCAATGCATCGTAGAATGTGATCTTCGCCCCGTCCGGCATCGCAGGATTCAGCACTTCTCCGCACATCTGGATTTCGTCAATGAAAAGATAGCGCCGCCCAGCCGCTCCCCGCATCCATTCACGGACGTGTTCGCCCAGCACGATTGGGTTGCGATACGCAGAGAATCGAAGTTCGTCCAGTTCAAGCGTCAGAATGTCATCTGGAGAAACGCCGTCTTCAAGCAGATGTCTACGGAAAATCGTTTTCAGCAGATAGGACTTTCCAGACCGCCTTATACCAGTAATGACCTTGACTTGCCCATTCCACATACGTGAAATGAGCTTGGCAAGATAAGAATCGCGTTTTATCTCCATACACAGCCCTCAATTTAATTCTTTTGCGGCCATCCGCACAAGTTGTCAATATTATACCACATCTTCACGGCTACATGCAACCGTATATCTTAAACTTGCTCAAGTTTCCGCAAAAGTTCTCAATTCAGATGCTCTTCACTCCGTCCTTCCCATGTCCGCACCAACCGCCATGAAAACCATTCCTCTTTCCGCGACCCGCCAGAAAAACGCTGTCTCAGAGGGACTGTCCCCCACGCCGATTCATCCATCCTTCCAACCGCAACCAAAGCACGCGAAATGCGCGGTGCGATTCGTTCGGCGGTGGCCGAAAGCTCCTCCTCATGGAGCCTCGGCGAATACGCCGTATCCATTCGCTCGGACTTTCACTCCACCGCCTCACTGCCGCCGCACATCAGAGTCCTTTGCAAGCGAAGTGCAATCTGATTCGAGGTAAATTGCGGCGGGCGCGGTCGAACGCGCCCCAGAGATTCGAGGCCTCG
>Ga0310695_10002973_pt1 | contig 34266 bp, 35 predicted proteins | sample RumenRJG_04DNA_FD_203882 | JGI IMG/M metagenome (GOLD analysis project Ga0310695, IMG submission 203882) | Bovine rumen microbial communities from Lethbridge, Alberta, Canada - RJG_04 (v2) (version 2) | ecosystem: Host-associated > Mammals > Digestive system > Stomach > Rumen | place: Canada... | reverse complement strand
CACATCCTGGGGCTGGAGCAGGTTCCAAGGGTTCGGCTGTTCGCCGATTAAAGTGGCACGCGAGCTGGGTTCAGAACGTCGTGAGACAGTTCGGTCTCTATCTGTTGTGGGCGTTGGAAGTTTGCGGAGGTCTGACCTTAGTACGAGAGGACCGGGTCGGACCAGCCTCTGGTATACCGGTTGTGGCGCCAGCTGCACCGCCGGGTATCCACGCTGGGTCAGGATAAGCGCTGAAAGCATCTAAGCGCGAAGCCGTCTCCAAGATGAGACTTCCTTATAGGGTCGTGGGAGACTACCACGTTGATAGGCAGGAGATGTACGGGCAGCAATGTCCTCAGTCGACCTGTACTAATAGCCCGAAATCTTTCCTGAGCAGGAAAAATAAGCCGGGATGGAATTGTAAAATTGATCGAAGACGGAAGTGCTTCGTATGGATCTCTCTCAAGTAATATATTGCGGTGGCTATAGCGGCGGGGTACCACCTCTTCCCATTCCGAACAGAGAAGTTAAGCCCGCCATCGCCGATGGTACTGCCCCACCAGGTGGGAGAGTAGGCAGCTGCCGTTCTTCGAGGAGCTCCGGTTCAAATGAACCGGGGCTCTTTTTGTTTTTGCAAATGCCAGATTTATTCCTGGGGAACTATTATGAATTGTACGGAGACGTCTTGGTCCTGCCACTGCCACTGCTGGTACAGGTAACTGGCCCAATAGTGGTCAGGCTCTTCCGTAACGTATATCTTGAAGACTCCGTCTTTTCCGGGATTAAGAGTGACATCACTGCCTTTCCAGCTGAACTGTCCGGAATCGATGATTCCAAGCTCCTCCAGGAGATTATTCTTGCAGGTCAATCCCCAATGGCCCATCTCTTCGACGGGGGGGAGAACCAATTCCTTCAGCTTGTTGTTATCACATTTGATGGTGCATTCGGATATGCCTTCTGTAAAGCTTAGTTTCTCAAGCTTGTTGTCTTGCAGGTCTATGAAACTGAGATTCTTGGCTGAGACGGAATAAGAGCCGGAGAGCCCGCAATGGGATGCAAGCAAATTACTCAAACAGTCATCCTGGAGAATTAGTGTGGACAGTCTTTCATTGTGACTGCAATCCATCCAGCTTATCTTTGTCATGCTTATATCAAGCTCAAGAAGATTGTTGTAGGAACATACCAGTTCTTCAAGATTGGAGGCGCTGGAGAGGTCCAACCTATCCAGGCCGCAATCAATGAGAGAGACAAAATCGAACTGAGGCCCCAGCGAAAGTTCCTTGACGCGGACACCGTCGCATCTGGCCTTCTGAAGCTTGGGGGCAGAGAGGATGTCCAACGACTCCAGGGGATTTCCGGAGCAGTTCAAATCTCTCAGAACGGGAAACAATCCCGGATCAAGACGCTTTACCTTGCAATTCGCTATACTCAGGACTCTCAGTTTCGGCATCTCGACATCGATGGCGGTAAGGCCGCTGTTCTCACAATAAAGCTCCTCCAGGTTCTCGAAGTAGACCAGGTCACTGGAGAAATCGAAAGGTACGTCCCTGATGTACCAGGTTTTTATGCCTAGGATATGTCCGAAGGAGGTGTCCCCGAGGTATTGTGCCAACTCTGGAGACAAAAAATCCTTCATATCCTTGTCCACCTTTCCTTGCTGATAGACTCGAAGGATGAATATCTGTCCGTCTTCAGTAAGCTTGAATATGAGGGAACCGTATCGCGACTTGCCGGTCGTAGCCTTGATATGGACGGTCAGCCTGGTGTCTCCGCCTTCGCCTTCGGTGATTTCGGGGCTGATCCAGCCGGTTTCCACAGAGTATGCCCCCGAGGGATTGTACCAGACCGGATCCTTGTGGTTCATCATTTCAGCCTGAGTAGGGGGAGCGTAGTTCGCTACCACTGTCCAATGGGAAGTGGCCTGGATGTTTATGGTAAAGTCTTCGCCCGGGTAATCAACTTCCAGGATATCCGTGGATGCGCTTATGACCCCTTCCTTTTTGCAGGAGGGAACGGTCGCTGCCAGCAACAGGAATGCCAGCAGGATATAATGGAAGCTTTTCATTTAAAGCGTATATTACTCTCAGATCTCGTCGGAGATGTTGTAGCGGTTGCGGTCGGAGGAAGTACGGGAGATCATCTCGCAGACGAAGCCCGCAAGGAAGAGCATCACACCCAGGATGACCGCTACTAGGGCAAGGTAGAAGAGCGGTTGGTCCGTAACCGCGCGGTAGGGAATGTGGTGAGCCTGGTGGACGAGCTTGGCTATGATGATCCAGACAGCCATGATACCGCCGATGATGAACATCAGTATGCCGGGATAGCCGAAGAAATGCATCGGTTTCTTGCCGAAGGTCTGCAGGAAGGCCAGGGAAATAAGGTCCAGGAAGCCGTTGACAAAACGGTTCATTCCGAACTTGCTCTTGCCGTATTTGCGTTTCTGGTGATGGACGGGCTTCTCGCATATATTGCTGTAACCTGCATTCTTGGCAAGATATGGTATATACCTGTGCATCTCGCCATAGACTTCTATGTCCTTGATAACCCGGCTTCGGTAGGCTTTGAGACCGCAGTTCATGTCGTGTAGCTTTATGCCGGTGATCATGCGGGCTGTCGCATTGTAAAGCTTGGACGGGAGGTTCTTGGTAAGCTTGTTGTCCTGCCTGTGCTGCTTCCATCCTGAAACGAGATCGTATCCGTCTTCTAGTATCATGCGCCGCATCTCGGGGATCTCCTCGGGAGAGTCCTGCAGGTCGGCGTCCATGGTGACGACGATATCTCCCGCGGCCTTGCGGAAGCCGCAGAAGAGGGCTGCGGACTTGCCATAATTGCGGCGGAAACGTATGCCCTTGACGGCGTCGTCCGTGGTGGAGATCTGTCGTACTAAATCCCACGTGCCGTCGTCGCTGCCGTCGTCGACGATGATGGCCTCATAGCTGAGACCTTCACGGTCCATTACTTTCCTGATCCAGGAGAGAAGTTCGGGAAGGGATTCCTTTTCGTTGTACGAAGGGATGACGATGGAGATGTCCATGGCTACTGCTCGTCGGGGGTGTTGTCGTTCTGGCGGAGATCCGCGAAAGGATTGCGGGACGGGATATTGCGCGAAAGGATGGCGGAAAGAACCGTTCCGAAGATGAAGCAGTAAATGAGGTTGGTGAAGAAGGACACCTGGCCCATGTTGATTTCCTGCATCGCCTCGAGGCTCTCTGCAGGAAGCATGGAACCGTATGCCTCAGTGGCCGCTTCGATGGCCTGCGAATAAGTGTCAGGGGCAATCCATGTGACATATGCGAGATCGAACGCCGCGAAGATCAGCGCGGACAGGAATGCAGTCACCATTCCGAAACGGAAGGTGTCGGAGTTGTCAAGTCCCGGATGGGCAGCCGCATACTTGGTCATGAACAGTTTCATGAGATAGATGCATCCTCCGAACTTCGCCGCCCACAGCAGGAAATTCAGCAGTGTTACGAGCAATGCGGTGCCCGTAGATCCGGAGACCTTGGCCAGCAGGTAGGTGATGACCACGTAAGCACTTGATACAAGCCCTAGGACAAGCCCGGCCTTGCCGGCGCTGTCCCAAAGGTCTTTGCGGGGGATGCGGTTTTCCATTTACAATATCGTTTGTCCGAATACAAAGATATAAAAAAAGTTCGTACCTTTGTAAGCTTGTAATTTTTTAGAGTTATGATTAACATCACGTTTCCTGACGGCAGCGTCAGGGCCTACGAATCGGGAGTTACCGGTTATGAGATCGCGCAGAGCATCAGTCCGAGGCTCGCTGCGGAAGTTTTGGCAGTATCCGTAAAGGCAAAGGGCGACACGTCCGTCGGCAAGGGCGTTACATACGACCTCATGCGTCCCATCACCTTCGATGCTTCCGTCAACCTCCTCAAGTGGGAGGATGACGAGGCCAAGCGCGTATTCTGGCACTCCTCCTCGCACCTCATGGCTGAGGCGCTAGAGGCCCTCTATCCCGGCGTCAAGTTCGGCATCGGCCCCGCCGTCGAGAACGGCTTCTATTATGACGTGGACCTTGCCGGTCATCAGATCACTGATGCCGACTTGCCCAAGATCGAGAAGAAAATGCTCGAACTCGCCAGGACCAAGGAGACCTTCACCCGTATCGACGTCTCCAAGGCGGCAGCCATGAAACATTTCCAGGACAAGCAGGATCCGTACAAGTGCGAACTCATCAGCGAGCTCGAGGACGGAACCATCACCTACTATACCAACGGTGCTTTCACCGACCTCTGCCGCGGACCTCACCTCATGAATACCGAGGTCATCAAGGCCGTAAAACTCACCGCCATCGCCGGAGCATACTGGCGTGGTGATGAGAAGCGCCAGCAGCTTACCCGTATCTACGGCATCACCTTCCCCAAGAAGTCCATGCTGGACGAGTATCTCCAGCTCCTTGAGGAAGCCCGCAAGCGCGACCACCGCAAGCTCGGCAAGGAGATGGAGCTCTTCACCTTCTCGCAGCGCGTCGGTCTCGGCCTGCCGCTGTGGCTGCCCCGCGGCGCCGTCATGCGCAACATCCTGGAGAACTTCCTGCGCAAGAAGCAGGCTGAGCTCGGATATCTCCCTGTCGTCACACCTCATATCGGCGCCAAGGACCTCTATGTCACTTCCGGGCACTATGCCAAGTACGGCAAGGATTCGTTCCAGCCCATCCGCACCCCTCAGGAGGGAGAGGAGTACATGCTCAAGCCGATGAACTGCCCTCACCACTGTGAGATCTTCCGTTCGTCGCCCCATTCCTACAAGGACCTCCCTCTGCGCTATGCCGAGTTCGGCACCGTATACCGCTATGAGCAGAGCGGAGAGCTCCACGGACTGACGCGCGTCCGCGGTTTCACCCAGGACGACGCGCACCTCTTCTGCCGCCCCGACCAGCTCCAGGAGGAGTTCGAGAAGGTCATCGACCTCATCCTCTATGTCTTCAAGACCTTGAAAATGACGGAGTACATGGCCCAGATATCCCTCCGTGACCCTCACAACAAGGAGAAGTACATCGGTTCCGATGAGAATTGGGCCAAGGCCGAGCAGGGCATCATCGATGCCGCTGCCAAGAAGGGCCTCAAGACCGTCGTCGAATACGGCGAGGCTGCATTCTACGGTCCCAAGCTGGACTTCATGGTCAAGGATGCCATCGGCAGAAGGTGGCAGCTCGGCACCATCCAGGTCGACTACAACCTCCCCGAGCGTTTCCAGCTCGAGTATACCGATGCCGACGGCTCCAAGAAGCGTCCCGTCATGATCCACAGGGCCCCGTTCGGCTCCATCGAGCGCTTCACCGCCGTCGTGCTTGAGCACACTGCAGGACACCTGCCCCTCTGGCTCGCGCCGGATCAGGTTAAAGTGCTGCCTGTCAGCGAAAAATATTCGGAATATGCGGAAAAAGTTTGCGATTTGCTGAAAAATTCCGATATTCGCGCTTCGATTGATGGCAGGAACGAGACGCTCGGCAAGAGGATCCGCGAGGTCGCTCTTCTCAGGGTCCCGATTCTGGTCATCGTCGGTGAAAAGGAAGTTGCCGATGGCACCGTCTCTGTGAGACAGGAGGGCGTCGACAAGGGAACTATGACGATTGACGGATTCACGGACTTCTTCAAGGCCGCCGTGGCTGAGGAGCTGTCCTGATCCGCATGCATATATTATTTGTTGAATTTTAATTAGGAGGACACTTTTATCGCAGCACCTTACAAACCGGCCCCAAGGCCTACGGGGTCCAGACCTAACGGTCAGAGATCAGGCTATGGCCCTCAACGCAAGGAAGAGGGTGAATTGAACATCAACGAGGAGATTACCGCGCCCCAGGTGCGTCTCGTCGGTGACAATATACCCGAACCGGGTATCTATCCCATCGCCAAGGCATTGGCCCTGGCCGATGAACTCAGTCTTGATCTGGTGGAGATAAGCGCAAAGGCCGATCCTCCCGTGTGCAAGATACTCGATTACCAGAAGTTCCTGTACCAGCAGCGCAAGAAAGCCAAGGAGATGAAGGCCAATGCCGCCAAGGTGGTTATAAAGGAGATCCGTTTCGGTCCCAACACCGACGAGCATGACTTTCAGTTCAAGCTCAAGCATGCCAAGGAGTTCCTTTCCGAGGGCTCCAAGGTCAAGGCTTCGATCTTCTTCCGCGGTCGTTCGATCCAGTTCGCCGACCAGGGCGAGAAGCAGCTTCTCCGCTTTGCGGTAGAGCTCGAGGAGGTCGGAAGGGCAGAGAACATGCCGGTGCTCGAAGGCAAGAGGATGACGATGATGCTTGCACCCCTCAAGAAAAAATAGCCTGCGTGGCAGGCCTGTATATTATTAACTTATTAAAAACAAAAAAATGGCAAAGCTTAAGACCAACTCCGGTGCCAAAAAGCGTTTCACGCTTACCGGATCGGGAAAAATCAAGAGAAAGCACGCTTACCACAGCCACATTCTCACGAAGAAGACCAAGAAGCAGAAGAGGAATCTCGACCATTTCGCCATCCTCTCGAAGGTGGACGAAGGCCGTGTAAAGGAGCTCCTTGTTCTTTAGTATCATTAATGTCAAACTTGGATGAGCAGTAGAAGAAGTACCTCACGAGAGGTCACTGCCTCCAGAAAAAAAACGTATTATGCCAAGATCAGTTAATTCAGTCGCCTCCAGGGCGCGCCGCAAGAAGATCCTCAAGAGAACCCGTGGTAACTTCTTGTCGAGAAGGAATGTTTGGACGGTTGCGAAGAACACCTATGAGAAGGGTCTCACCTACGCATACCGCGACCGCAGGACCAAGAAGCGCAATTTCCGCGCTCTCTGGATCCAGAGAATCAACGCTGCCGCACGTCAGTACGGCCTCACGTATTCTCAGTTTATGGGTAAACTCGCCAAGCAGAACATCGGTCTCAACCGCAAAGTGCTGGCGGACCTTGCCATGAATAATCCTCAGGCATTCGAGGCTGTCATCAACTCTGTAAAGTAGTTTGATGTGAGCTGGAAGGAGTTCTACCACAACCGTTGGACAAGGTTCAGTTTCTGGGCTCTGCTCTATGTGTTGTGGGTCGTCTGGCTCGGAAGTTACTGGTGGCTCCTCGGCCTCGTCGTCATCTTCGACATGTTCATCACCAAGAAGGTGAAATGGACATTCTGGAAGAAAGACTACAAGGAAGGAGAGAAGCACAATGTATGGCTTGACTGGCTCGATGCCATCATCTTCGCCGTCATCTTCGTGACATTCATCAATATCTTCTTTTTCCAGGCGTTCAAGATCCCTTCATCCTCCATGGAGAGTACGCTCTATACCGGAGACCATCTCTTCGTAAGCAAGCTGGCATACGGCCCCAGGGTCCCCGAGACCCCGCTGACCATCCCTTTCACGCACAATGTCATCTTCGGAAAGGAGTCTTATTCCACTCTGATCCACAACAAGTACAGAAGGCTCAAAGGTTTCGGTCACGTCAAGAGAGGCGATGCGGTCGTATTCGGATTCCCGAACGGTGACACCGTTCTGAAAAAGGCCCCGGTCGAAGACTACCACGCCCTCGTGAGGGCGAACGGCAGGGAACTGGTGGAAAGCAGGCTCGGTCCGATCATCGTCCGCCCGACGGACAAGAAGGACCACTACGTGAAGCGCTGCGTCGCCCTTCCGGGCGACACGCTCACGGTCAAGGACGGCCTGGTCTACATCAATTCAGTCCAGCAGGAAGTCTATCCCGGCATCCAGCTTTCCTATAAGGTCGTGACCAACGGACAGCGTATCAACTCCAAGGTCCTCGAGAAGCTTGGGCTCAACATCGGAGAGCTTTACTATGATCCCGCTCTTCCTGGATACCCAGAGATGCCCCTTACGGCGGCGATGCTCGAAAAGGTGAAGGACATGCCGGGCATAGTGGGCGCCGAGCCCAACATAGAGACTTATCCGTCGGTCGATGCCTATGGCATCTTCCCGTTCTCTCCGGATTACCGCTGGACGCGTGACTGGTTCGGTCCGCTCTGGATTCCGAAGAAAGGCGAAACGGTCGAGCTTGACACGGACAACCTCCCGCTGTACGAGCGCATCATCACCGCCTACGAGAAGAACGACCTGAAGGTCAATGACGAAGGCATGATCTTCATCAACGGAAAGGAGGCATACAGCTACACCTTCCAGCAGGATTATTACTTCATGATGGGAGACAACAGGCACAATTCCCTGGACTCCAGGTACTGGGGATTCGTTCCTGAGGATCACATAGTCGGGAGACCGTCTGTGATCTGGCTCTCAACCAACCGGAACGCGAAGTTCCCGAAAAACATAAGATGGCGCAGATTCCTCAAATTTGTGTAGAACATTTGGATTTGCGAAAAATTTGAGCGAAATTTGCAGCCCCCGTAAATTATTTAGAATCAATTAAAAGTATAAAGATATGGCAAAGGTTTGTCAAGTTACCGGTAGAAAGAGAATGAAAGGCAACAACGTTGCCCATTCCAAGCTGCGCACCAAGCGCGATTTCTCCCTCAACCTCAAGACCAAGAAGTTCTGGTCCGAGGAGGAGCAGAGGTTCATCACTTTGAAGGTTTCCTGCAAGGGCATGAGGATCATCGAGAAGAACGGTCTCGACGCCACCCTCCGCGAGGCCCGCGAGAAAGGATTGGTTAACCTTGTTTAATTTTAACGACTATGGCAAAGAAAGCTAAAGGAAACAGGGTGCAGGTCATCCTCGAGTGCACCGAGCAGAAGGAAAGCGGTGTCCCTGGAATGTCCAGGTATATCACCACCAAGAACAAGAAGAACACCCCCGAGCGTCTTGAGCGTAAGAAATACAATCCTTTCCTCAAGAAGGTCACTGTTCATCGTGAAATCAAATAATTGATAGGAGATTAAACTATGGCAAAGAAAGCCGTCGCAACGTTTGCTGCCAAGGCCGGTGCTAAGAGCATGGTCAAGTGCATCCGCATGGACAAGTCCCCCAAGACTGGTGCCTATGTCTTCACCGAGCACCTCGTGGAGGAGTCCAAGGTCAAGGAGTATTTCGACAAGAAGTAATCTCCGGTTCCGATTTATTGAGGGACGGGGTCCGATTTGGGCTCCGTCCTTTTTTTAGTTCATCGTTTTTGATTATATTTGTCAGTTAAAGGAATCGTGCCATGGGAATATTTGACAAAGGTACAGCAAAGACTAAGCAGAGTTTCTTCCAGAGGCTTTCCAGGGCCGTCATGGGCCGTTCGAAGGTTGATGACGATGTGCTCGACGCCATCGAGGAAGCCCTTGTCTCGTCCGACATGGGAGTGGATACCACCCTCAAGGTCATAGACCGGCTGGAAGAGCGTGTGGAGAAGGACAAATACATGTCTTTCGATGAGCTTGTGGCATTGCTCAGGGATGAGATCTCCAAGCTCATCGACCTTGACGGTACCGAGGAGGTAGTTCCCTTCGATTTCTCGCACAAGCCTTACGTGATCATGGTCGTCGGAGTCAACGGCGTGGGCAAGACCACCACCATCGGCAAACTCGCTGCCATGCTCCGGGAGCAGGGCAAGAAGGTCATTGTCGGCGCAGCCGACACCTTCCGCGCGGCGGCCGTGGACCAGCTGCAGGTCTGGGCCGACCGGGCCGGCGCGGACATCGTCCGGCAGAACATGGGCTCCGACCCGGCCTCCGTGGCCTTTGACACGGTCAAGGCCGCCGTAGCCCGCGGGGCCGACGTCGCCATCATCGACACCGCCGGCCGCCTGCACAACCGTATCGACCTCATGAACGAGCTCACCAAGATACGCAATGTCATGCGCAAGGTCATCCCCGACGCTCCGCATGACGTGCTCCTCGTCCTGGACGGTTCTACCGGCCAGAATGCCTTCCAGCAGGCCAAGGAGTTCTCCCGCGCTACCGACGTGACTTCCCTGGCCGTCACCAAGCTTGACGGCTCCGCCAAGGGCGGCGTAGTCATCGGTATCGTTGACCAGTTCAAGATACCCATCAAGTTCATAGGCATCGGCGAGGGCATAGACGACCTCAAGGTCTTCGACCGTCAGGAGTTCGTCACCTCACTCTTTACACCCGAAGATTTGAAGAAATAAACACACATATACGATATGAAGCTGTCTTACAATTGGCTCAAGGACTATCTTGAGTTCGATCTCACTCCCGCCCAGGTGGCGGATGCCATCACCTCGATAGGCATCGAGGTGGACTCGGTCGAAGAACAGGAAGAGATTCCCGGCGGTCTCGCCGGCGTAGTGGTCGCCGAAGTGCTCGAATGCGAGCCGCATCCGGATTCCGACCATCTCCATGTCACCAAGGTGGATGCCGGTAACGGCGGGCCTGTCACCGTGGTCTGCGGCGCTCCCAATGTCGCCGCCGGCCAGAAGGTGCTCTTCGCCACCCTCGGTACCGTCCTTCCCGGAGATTTCAAGATCAAGAAATCCAAGATCCGCGGCGTCGAGTCGTTCGGCATGATCTGCGCGGCCGACGAGCTCGGCATCGGCGACGACCATTCCGGCATCATGGTCCTCGAGCCCGATGCCGTCGTCGGCACCCCCGCCAAGGACTATCTGCACCTCAAGACCGAGGCCGTCATAGAGTATGAGATCACCGCCAACCGCGTAGATGCTGCATCGCACATCGGTGTCGCCCGTGACCTTTATGCATGGCTGAGGCTCAATGATATCCCCTGCAAGTTCCATATGCCCGACGTCTCCGCTTTCCGCGAAGGCGAGGGAGAGGGGATTCCCGTCGAGGTCCTCGACTCGGAGGGCGCTCCGCGTTACACCGGCATCACCGTCAAGGGGGTGAAGGTCGGTCCTTCTCCGGAGTGGCTTCAGAAGAAGCTCATGTCCATCGGCCACAATCCCATCAACAATGTCGTTGACATCTCCAACTTCATACTCTTCGAGATCGGCCAGCCGCTCCATACCTTCGACGCCTCCAAGATTGTGGGCGGCAAGGTCATTGTCCGCAGGGCCTTCAAGGATGAGCCCATACGCACCCTTGACGGCATCGACCGCAAACTCTGCGACCGTGATATGGTGATAGCCAATGCCGAGGGCCCCATGTGCATCGCCGGCGTGTTCGGCGGCGAGGACTCCGGCGTGACCGAGGCTACTACCGACGTGTTCATCGAGAGTGCCTATTTCGATCCCGGTTCCATACGCAAGACAGCCAAGAGCCAGACCCTCCAGACCGACGCATCATTCCGTTATGAGCGCGGCGCCGATCCCGAGGCTGTTCCCTTCGCCCTCAGGCGCGCCGCCCTCCTTATCCAGGAGCTGGCCGGAGGAGAAATCGTCGGCAAGGTCCAGGAGGTCTATCCCAACAGGATCGAGCGCAGGCGCATCGAACTTGATTATGGCCGTATCCAGCGTTTCATCGGCAAGGAGATAGGGACCGAGACCATCGAGAAGATACTTGAGTACCTGAACTATGAGTTCGTTGAAAGGACAGACGGCGCTGCAGTCGTCGCCGCGCCTACATACATGGTCGACGTTACACGTGAATGCGATGTGGTGGAAGAGATTCTCCGAATCTACGGTTACAACAATGTCGACCTGCCGCAGCATATGAAGATGTCGGTCAACGCTTCGCCGTCACCGGATCCTGAGGCGGTCCGCAACTCCATTTCCAACTTCCTTGCTGCCAACGGTTTCGTCGAGACAATGAACAACTCCCTCACCAAGGGAGAATATTATGACAAGCTGGAGACCTTCCCGGCTGCAGCCTGCGCCCGCGTGGTCAATCCTCTGAGCATGGACCTCAATGTCATGCGCCAGACCCTGCTTCTCGGCGGGCTTGAGGTTGTGGCCTACAATGCCAACCGCCAGACTTCTTCCATGAAGTTCTTTGAATATGGCTCTGTCTATGCCCGCAAGCCAGAGACCGAGGGCACTACCCTCGCCGGGTATGAGGAGCATCCGTGCTTCGCGTTGTTCATCACCGGTACGCCGGACAAGTCATGGCGCAGCGAGGCCGGCAAGAGCGATTATTTCCAGCTCAAGGGCTATGTCGAGCTGTTGCTGAGGCGTTATGGAGCCAGGCTTTCCCAGATGCGTTGCACATCCGCCCCTTCCGATATCTTCTCCGAGGGCATGACGTACAGCATTCCCGGAGGACGGGAGCGTAAGCTTCTCAGCATGGGTACCGTCAATCCGGCCTTGGCCCGCCGCTTCGGTGTGAAGCAGCCGGTATTTGCCGCTGAGATCGACTGGAATGCACTGTTCGAGCTTGTCAAGCGCGACAAGGTCGCTTTCAAGGAGCTTCCCAAGTTCCCTGAGGTCCGCCGTGACCTGGCCCTTCTCCTTGATGAAGATGTCAAGTATGCTGACCTCCAGGCCAGCGCGGAGCGTGTCGCAAAGAAGCTCCTCAAGCAGGTCACCCTGTTCGACGTTTACCGTGGGGACAAGATCCCTGCCGGAAAGAAGCAGTATGCCTTGGGCTTCGTGCTCCAGGATACGGAGAAGACCCTGACCGACGCCGATGTAGAGCGTGTCATGGACAAGCTCCTTTCCACGTTCACCAACGAATTCGGAGCAGTCCTGCGCTAGTATGGAAAGGTTCATCCGGATTGTCCTTGCGGTCCTGGTTTCGGCCGTCTGTCTCTGCTCCTGCGGCAGGGACGGGAAGGTCATACCCAGGTCCAAGCTTTCAAGGATCTATGCCGAGATGTTCCTTGCCGACGCGTGGTTGAACACCGCCTCTATGGAAACCAAGGAGCGGGCTGACACCATGGCTTTCTATGAGCCTATATTTGAGAAATACGGCTATACAGTAGAGGACTACTGGGCAAGCGTATCATATTACCTTCAGGACCCCGACCGTTTCTCCAGGATATTGAACAAGTCCAATGCTATGCTTGAGACCGAGTTCAATGCGCTCGAGAAGCAGCGGCAGGCCGCGTTTGATGCTGCCTCCGAGTCGGGAACACGTATCAAACCGAAGTTGTTCCATCCCGTATACGGGGTAGATGGCGCTCCCATAGATCCCGGTGCTCCCGCACTTGTCAAAGCGAATCCCAAACGATTGGAGGACCGTCCGTTATGATGCGTGAAGAGATAGTTTTCGGGCCAATCCACAGCCGTCGCCTCGGGTCATCGCTCGGCATAAACGTCCTGCCGGAAAAGGGTAAACTGTGCAATTTCGACTGCATCTACTGCGAGTGCGGATGGAACCGTGACGGACGTGGAGACACACGCCTGCCATCTTCCTCAGACCTTCACAATGCTTTGGAAGCCAAGCTTTCCACCTGTGCCCGGGATGGGATAGGGATAGACTCCATAACCTTCTCCGGTGACGGAGAACCTACGCTCAACCCCGATTTCCCCGAGATGGTGGACATTACGCTTGAGCTTCGCGACCGATATTTTCCTGCCGCCCGGGTGTCCGTGCTTTCCAATGCAACGATGGTACACAAGGACGCTGTATTCAATGCCCTGCGCAAGGTCGACAATCCCATTCTCAAGCTGGATGCTCCTACAACGGAGCTTGCCAGGCTTATCAACCGTCCTGCTCCAGGATACCGGGTTGAGGATATAGTTGAGGCCCTCAAACGTTTCGAGGGAGATTTCGTGCTCCAGACCATGTTCCTCAGGAGTGACGGTTTCGATTCTTCCGCACCCGAGGTCATCCGTGGCTGGATGGACATAGTCCGGACCCTCCGTCCGCGTGAGATCATGGTCTATACCATAGACCGGGCGACTCCGCAAGCGGGGCTGTTAAAATTCACGGTCGAGGAGATGCGTGAACTGCTCGCCCCCTTGGCCGAAGAAGGATTCAATTTGCAGATAAGAGGATAATCATTCTATACATTATGGATACATTGTGCAAGAAATACGGGTATACCCCGGACAAAGAGAAGATTGACAGAAGCCTTGAAATCATCGCCGCCAATCTTGAGAACGTCATCTCTCCCGATGTCCTGAAGGAGTGTTTCTCCATCATGGACGTTACGACCCTGCACACCGATGATACGGTCGCTTCCGTATCCCGTCTGGTGGACAAGGTCAATTCTTTGGCGAAGGATTTCCCGGAGTACCCGCATCCGGCATCCGTCTGTGTATATCCCAATTTCGCCTCGGTCGTCGCTGAGCGCCGTGCCGATCCCAGGGTTCACGTCACGGCGGTCTCGAGCTGTTTCCCTACGGCCCAGAGTTTCCTCGAGGTGAAGGTGCGCGAGTGCGAACTCGCCGTGGAGGCTGGTGCTGACGAGATCGATATCGTCTTGGCACTCAATTCTTTCCTTGCCGGTGACTACGACTCCGCATCCCGCGAGATCCGCGAGATGAAGGCTGCGGTCGACTGCAAGGCTGCCGAGGCCGGACGCACCGTGATACTCAAGGTCATCCTTGAGACCGGACTCCTTGTGACACCCGAGAAGATCGCTGAGGCATCCTTCCTTGCCATGGAGGCAGGGGCGGATTTCATCAAGACCTCGACGGGCAAGGTCAGCGTCAACGCTACACCGGTGTCGGCCTATGTCATGTGCGAATGCATCAAGGCATTCTATGAAAAGACCGGCCGCAAGGTCGGTTTCAAGGCTGCCGGAGGCATTTCCAATGCCATGGATGCCGTATGCTATTACTCGATCGTTTCTTCAGTGCTTGGCCGCGAGTGGCTTGACAGCCGCTATTTCCGCTTCGGAGTCAGCCGTCTGGCCAACGCCCTCATGTCCGCCATCGAACAGAAGACGGTCAACGTGTTCTGATTTTTCCCGGTTTTTGACCGGAAGTGATTGAATAAACCGGCCCTGCACATCGCTGCAGGGCCGGTTTTCCATTTTAAGCATTTCCTTTTTGTGAACATGGATGATTCTTTGTCACTTTGCAACAGGAAAACATATGGAACTTGGACTATGAAAACTTCTTTGCAATTCCTGATGCCCGTCATCGCCCTCTGCGCGTGCTCCGCCCTTGACGACGGAGCCGCGCCCGGGGCATCGGTGACGGCGGAGAATGTGCCGCACGACATGATCGTGCTCGGCGACCGCCTGGAGGATCCGTACTCGGTATCCAATATGGAAGCGGCGCTGGTCTCACTCTATCCCTCCAAGGCCGGGCGCATAGACCTGAAACCTACCGACATCTATGTCCGTTTCCTTCCCAGGAACGAGACGGAGTACGACAGTCTGGTCTCTTCTGGGATCCATCTTACGGACCATCCACTTGACTATGAGATAGTCAGGGAGGGAGACTATTACCATGACCCGACGCTGGACGAGGACGCCATCACCTGGCAATATGCCGTCTTGAAACCGGATTTCAACATCCCGAAGGGTATTCCTTATGAACTGCTGGATGAGTGCTATATATCCGATGCCGCCGTGACCCGCGCAGAGGATATCGACTGGGAGGCGGTGGAACAGGAGGCTTTCCGGCTGACGGGCAACGATGCGCTGCTGCCGCCTCCTGTACGGGGCGGAAAGACCAGCGCCAAGCCCTCGGGCCGTCTGCTCGTCGTCGACGGACGCGTAGAGGGCGAAGGTGAAGGCATAGCTGGAGTCAAGGTATCTTGCAACACTTTCGTGAAATTCGCCCACGCATATACTGATTCCCAGGGGTACTATGCCATGGACAGGGAGTTCTCGACCGAACTGCGCTACCGCATCGTATTCCAGAATGAGAAGGGCTTCGGGATAGGCCTGAACAAGATACTTGTCCCGGCATCGTCGTCGACGCTTGACAAGGCCGGCCCGGAGGGCGTCAGCCTCACCGTCGACAAGGACTCGGACCGCAGGCTTTTCACCCGTTCGGTGGTCAACAATGCTGCCTGGAACTACTTCGAGTCCTGCTCAGAGCGGGACAGGAAGATCCTCCCGCCTCCCGCCAACACCAGGATCTGGCTGTTCCAGGCGCTTGACGTATGCAGTACTCCCATGCTCCAGCAGGGTGTGCTCATTGATGACACTGCCATAGGCAACTTCCTCGGCGATTTCAGGAAGACCGTCAAGATGTTCCTCCCGGACATCACGCTGGGAGTCAAGGATATCGAAGATTATTCCACACTCTTTGCGGGGACGGTACACGAACTCGCCCATGCCAGCCATTTCGCGCAGGTGGGTAAGGAATACTGGAATGAATACATTTCCTATGTCCTGCGTTCATTCGCCGAATCTGGCGGGCGCATGTACGGTCTCGGAGCAGGAGAAGGTTCGGGACACTGTGAAGTAGGTGAGATGTGGGGTTACTATGTCCAGAACCGAATGTACAAGGAACGCTATGGCGAGGACACGCATACTTTCGGCACTTCATACTGGTTCCGACCGCATGTCCTGCTGTATCTGGACGAACGCGGTATCAACCGCTCCGGCATCTTCAAGGCATTGCAGCCGGAAGTGACCGACAAAAAACTGCTTCAGGACAAACTCAGGAGCCTGTACCCGGAATACGGTACCATCATAGGGCAGGCTTTTGAAAGATATGACGATTGAACCATGAAACACTTCAGATTGCTTTTGACGATTCTGCCGCTTTTGCTTTGCGGCAGGGGTTTTGCCCAGGAACTGTCCCTTTCTACCAATGTCCTGGACTATGTGGATCTCGGGACCATGAACCTTGACGCCGCCTGGGGTTTTGCAAGACACTGGTCGGCCCATCTCGGCGTGCGCTACAATCCTTTCACCTTCCTCGGAAGGGAAGGGGTGGCCGACCAGATGCAGGCGCGTCAGCGCACGGTGTCCCTTGGCGGGCGTTATTGGCCATGGCATATCCATTCAGGCTGGTGGCTGTCAGGAAAGGCCCAGTATCAGGAATACAACAGGGGAGGACTGACAGAGGCGGAGACTTCCGAAGGGGACCGTATCGGAGGAAGCCTGGGTGGAGGATATACGTACATGCTGTCTCCAAGCCTGAACCTTGAGATCGGTGCCGGAGTATGGGCCGGCTACGAACGCTATACCACCTACGCCTGCCCTGAATGCGGGAGGGTGGTAGGCCAGGGAGAACGCCGTTTCGTTCTCCCGAATGACTTCCTGCTCGGTCTCGTATATGTCTTCTAGGTCGTGGACCGTACCGGCGGTTCCGGTGAATGCCGCTGCGGCGTTGTGCGCCATTCTGCTTCTCTCATGCTCGGTCAAGGAGGACAGGACGGAATGCCCTTGCTTCCTTACACTTGACCTTGGAGGGATCGGGACGGCCGCACTGATGCAGCAGGGATTGGATTCACTTGTGGTTGGGGTAGTAGCCGGGACGGATTTTTACGAGGAGGCTGGTCTCGCCTTGAGAGACAATGTGCAGGAGTACAATCTGGCAGTCCCGAAGGAACAGGTGGACGTGATGGTCGCTTGTGGGATAGGACGCGGAGGGCTCTCTGCCGGAGGTTTTAAGATCCCGGAAGGAGATGAATGCCCGGCTGTCTACCTGTTCACGGACTCCTTCATGGCTGATGAGGGTGAGTTGCGTCGTACCGTCTCCCTTCACAAGGACTACTGCGTACTCTCGGTGAGCATGAAGACATCCTACAATACCAATGCGAGGCCCTACCGCATCCATCTGGAAGGGAATGTCTCCGGTTGTTCGATGGACGGGTCGCCGGCGGAAGGGTTTTTCAGTTGCTTTTCTTCCCCTTCTTCCGGAGGCCTGTGCCATCTGAACATCCCAAGGCAGCGCGACGGCTCGCTGATGCTTGAGGTACACTTCCAGGATTCCGGGGAGATCCGGAGCTTTCCGGTAGGGGAGTACATCCTCGAAAGCGGTTATGACTGGAGCGCTCCTGACTTGGAGGATATCCGGTTGGAGATGGATTTTTCAAGGTCCGGACTGACGTTCAACATCTCCGGCTGGAAGAAAACCCTGACGTTTGAAATAACTTTTTAGGATTCTTGGTAATTCCGAAAGATTTCGTAAATTTGCAGTCCACTTCTGAGCGCGGGTGGCGGAATGGTAGACGCGCTAGTTTCAGGAGCTAGTGCTGTAAAAGGCGTGTGAGTTCGAGTCTCATCCCGCGCACGAAGGATGGTCTTGGAAGTGTCCAAGACCATCTTTTTTTGACTTCAGACAGCACTTTCACGATGCGTACGATCCTCAATATGGCCGAATCACTTGCCGGACTGTTGAAACCCCAACAGTTCGACGGGGATGAGTCTTACCGGCTGATGCGCTTCGTCGTGTCGCAGCCGGTGGAAGGCGGAGTGCTGTTGTACAACGTCATGACCAAGGCCCTTGTACTGCTCGATGCCGATGAGGCACAGAGGCTGACGGAGGATCCTTCTTCCATCCCGGAGTTGGTTGCACAGTGGTTCGTGGTACCGGTATCCCATGATGACCGTAAACTCGCGATGGAAGTGCGCCTGGTCGGCAGGATGCTTGAGAATCCGGTAAGGCGAGTCAGAAGCTATACTGTCCTGACCACGACAGACTGTAACGCCCGTTGTTTCTATTGCTACGAAAAAGGTCGTTCCCGCATACCGATGAGTGATGAGGTTGCCGCTCAGACGGCATCCCACATAGTCGGGCATTCCGAAGGCGGTAAAGTCAGCATCCGCTGGTTCGGTGGCGAGCCGCTTTACAACAAGCGGGTCATCACAAGGATTTGTTCCCTACTGGACGAGGCTGGTATCGAATACCGGTCGTCCATGGTCAGTAACGGTCTCCTCTTCGATGACGATACTGTTGCCGAGGCGGTGAACGGATGGAAGTTGTCTAAGGTCCAGATTACCCTGGACGGTACGGAAGAAGTCTACAACCGGGTGAAGAACTATGTGGATCACACCGGAAATCCTTTCCAAAGGGTCATGGACAATATCCACCGCCTCGTGGATGCTAAGGTCAAGGTCAATATCCGGCTTAACATCGACCGGTACAATGCTGACGACCTGTTCGCCTTGGCTGATCATCTCGGTGAGGCTTTCGGAGGCAATCCTCTCGTAAACGTCTATTCCCATTCCCTTTTCGAAGCCTGTGCACCCGGAGCATCCGTCAGACACAGCGATTCGCAGCGTAAAGAGTTGTATAACAAGCAAGTGCTGTTGAGGGAACGGTTGAGGGAACTCGCCTTGTCACACCCGCCGAAGATAGGTCGTTCTATAAAACTCAATCACTGCATGGCCGACAATGATGGAAGTGTCGTCATCCTGCCGGACGGACATATCGGGAAGTGCGAGCACTATACTGACAGCGATTGGTTTGCACATGTCGGTGAGGAAGGGCGGGACGAGTCCGTCGTCGAAGGTTTCAAGGCTTTACGCCCGGAGTTGGAGTCCTGCGTGGATTGCCCCTGTTATCCGGACTGCTTCCGCCTTGTCAAGTGTGAGGAATCGGTGCATTGCTATCCCGAAGAACGCGATGAGAAAGTATCCCTTATCCGTCAGCAAATGCTGAATACATACAGGAATCATGAAGTACAGGATTGAAATGCAGCCATTGGCCGGACGTTTCGTCGTGGCGTTCAAGGATCCTGAGACTGGATGTCTGGCAAAGGCCGTAGCTTTGAACGGTTCGGCTGCCGAGATGCTCCGGCTGCATCTTGACGGTCATGATATCGACTCCATCGCGCATATCTTCTCCGAACGCTTCGATGTCGATGCCGGACAGATTGCCGCTGATGCGTCCGCCCTCTTCAAGAAATTGGGAATAGATTAGCCTTCAGGCTTACGCTCCGAAAGTGTCGCGGATGTTCACGGCGATAGCGGATACCAGGCGGGCGCGGGCTTCGACGCTTGCCCAGGCCGTGTGCGGGGTGAAGCGGAACTTTTCCGGGTGCCTGGTGTGCAGGAGTGGGTTGTCAGCAGGGAGCGGCTCGCGGACGTAGACGTCCAGCGCCGCGCCGCCGATGCGGCCGTCGTCGACGGCCTGCGCGAGCGCGGCCTCGTCGATGATGCCGCCCCGGCCCATGTTGACTATGAAGGCTGTCGGTTTCATGAGAGACAGTTCCTTCGCGCCGACCAGTCCGGCAGTACGCTCATTGTAAGGGGCATGTATGCTGATCACATCGGCTGTCGCCATGAGTTCGTCAAGGGGCAGGCTCGGATAATCCCTGTTGTGGGAAGTCCCTGACGTAGAGTAATACACCACCTTCATCCCGAATGCTTCCGCCACATGCGCCACCTTCGTGCCTATCGTTCCCAGTCCGATGATGCCCATGGTCTTGCCGGTCAGCTCGTAGAACGGCCGGCTTAGGTCTGTAAAGATGGGACCGGCGGAATAGTCGCCTCCCTTCACGGCTCTGTCGAAGTAAGGGCCGTTCCCGGCAAGGGACAGGATGTGCATGAAGGTCTCCTGAACGACTGAATCGGTGGAGTATCCCGCAACATTCTTTACGGGTATGCTCCGTGCTTCCGCAGCCTTCAGGTCGATATTGTTTACGCCGGTAGCCGCTTCACAGATGAGACGCAGTGCGGGTGCCGCCGCTATCAGTTCTGCATCGACGACTATCTTGTTGATGATCAGTACTTCACAGTCTTCGACACGCTTCAGCGCCTCTTCGCGGGTCGAGGTGGGGAAACATACCAGCTCTCCAAGGGCTGCAATCTCATCCAACGGGGTGTCGCCTACGGTCGAGGCGTCCAGAAATACGATTTTCATGGTATCAATAGTTGTATCTATACAAAAATAAAACAAAAAATTCGTATTGTGCCTGAAAAAGCGTAATTTTGCAAGATTCAGTTAGTTTAGTAGTTCAGATTTGATTATGCAGGAAATCAGAAACATAGCGATCATCGCCCACGTCGACCACGGCAAGACCACGCTGGTCGACCGCATGATCTATCAGGCCAACCTTGTCCGCCAACCCGAAAATCTCGGACAGCTCATCCTCGACAACAACGACCTTGAGCGCGAGCGTGGCATCACCATCCTTGCCAAGAACGTCTCCGTTATCTATAAGGGGGTCAAGATCAACATCATAGACACTCCCGGACATAGCGATTTCGGAGGTGAGGTCGAGCGCGTCCTCAACATGGCCGACGGAGTGCTCCTCCTGGTGGATGCTTTCGAGGGTTGCATGCCCCAGACACGTTTCGTCCTCCAGAAGGCTCTTGAGATGGGCAAGAAGCCCATCGTCGTCGTGAATAAGGTCGATAAGCTCAACTGCCGTCCCGACGAGGTGCAGGAGGAGGTCTTCGACCTCATGTGCAACCTCAACGCCACAGATGAGCAGCTTGATTTCAAGACCATTTTCGGCAGCGCCAAGCAGGGCTGGATGTCCGAGGACTGGAAGACTCCCGGCACGGATATCACCCCCTTGCTCGATGCCATCCTCGAAGTTATTCCCGCACCGGAGGTGGTAGAGGGCACTCCGCAGATGCTTATCTCCTCCCTGGAGTATTCCCCTTATGTCGGCCGTATCGCTGTCGGCCGCATCACCCGTGGAACTCTCCGAAGCGGCCAGAACATCAGCCTCTGCAAGAGGTATGACGTCGTCCAGAAGCAGAAGATCAAGCAGCTCATGGTCTTCGAAGGCTTGGGCAAGACCAATGTCGACGAAGCCCGTTGCGGCGATATCTGCGCCCTTGTGGGCATTGACGGATTCGAGATCGGCGATACCATCGCCGACTACGAGAATCCCGAGGCCCTGCCCCCGATTGCCATCGACGAGCCGACGATGAGCATGCTCTTCACCATCAATAATTCCCCTTTCTTTGGAAAGGATGGAAAATATGTCACTTCCCGCCACCTGAAGGAGCGTCTCGAGCGCGAGCTCGAGAAAAACCTCGCGCTCCGCGTCAAGCCCGGCCTTTCCGCCGACTCCTTCGTCGTGTACGGACGCGGCGTGCTGCATCTCTCGGTGCTCATCGAGACCATGCGCCGCGAGGGCTTCGAGCTCCAGGTCGGCCAGCCGAAGGTGCTTGACAAGGTCATCGGCGGCCAGCGCTGCGAGCCTATCGAGGACCTCTCCATCGAAGTTCCCGAGGCCTTCGTAGGCGCCGCGATCGAGATTGCGACCCGCCGCAAGGGCGCCCTTCTGCGCATGGAACCGCGCGGGGACCGCACCCTGCTCGAGTTCGAGATTCCAACCCGCGGGTTGATGGGACTCCGCAGCAACATGCTTACGGCCACTCAGGGTGAAGCAATCGTTGCCCACCGTTTCAAGGAGTACCAACCCTTCAAGGGCGAGCTGGAGCATCGCAACAACGGCTCGCTCGTCTCACTAGAGACCGGCGAGGCTGTTGCTTACTCCATGAACAAGCTGCTTGACCGCGGCCGTTTCTTCGTCGAACCCGGCGAGGAGATCTACGGTGGCCAGGTGCTCGGAGAGCACACCCGCGAGCGCGACCTGAACATCAACATCTGCAAGACCAAGAAGCTCACCAATGTCCGCGCTGCCGGAAGTGACGAGAAAGTGGTCCTGCCTCCCGCCATCAAGTTCTCCCTCGAGGAGGCTCTGGAGTATATCCAGGACGATGAATTGGTGGAAGTGACGCCTCATTTCATGCGCATCCGCAAGATTTTGCTCGATCCTTTGGAGCGTAAAAGAAAAAGCGGCGAAGAAGATTGTTAATAGGAAATTTTTTACTAACTTTGCAACCCTTTATTGTACCGTTAAGCGGTTTGGCGTCCGGAAAGACGCATTTCCGCTGGCAAGCTGAAGGACAGTTCTTTAGCGGTTTTGAGAATTCGGAGATACTTGATGCAGACTTGGTTGTCGACGTCGAAGTGGACAAGTCCGGACGCTTTACCGGTGTGGATCTCGGTATCAGGGGCACCGTGGTCGTAGCATGCGACCGTTGTCTTGGAGACCTGGTCCTTCCGGTGTCCGTACGCCAATCGTTCAGCGTGAAGTTCGGTGAAGTCCCTGAGGGAGAGTCCTCTGCGGACGAAGGAGGAAGGGAGATCATCCTGCTGCCCGAGACCGACGCTGACATGGACCTCGGCCAGATCGTATACGATTATGTCTGTACTTCGCTTCCGCTCTCACGGGTACATCCCGAAGGGGAGTGCGACCCGGAGACGGTCAAGTACCTGAACTCTGAGGACAATGGTGACGCGGAAGAGTCCGACACAACTGTCGAGAGCCCGTTTGCCGCGCTGAAGAATTTATTGAAGGAAGAATAAAATTTTAAAGATAGTTTAATATGGCACATCCGAAACACAAACTCTCCAAGCAGAGAAGAGACAAGAGAAGAACTCACGATCTCGCTCCTGTTCCGACCCTCGCCACCTGCCCTAACTGCGGTGCGACCGTCATGTACCACAGAGTATGCCCTGAGTGCGGCTACTACAGAGGTCGTCAGATCATCGAGAAGAGCGCCGAGTAATCGTCCTCTTCCATTGATGGTCCCATAGTTCAACGGATAGAACGAAGGTTTCCTAAACCTTAAATACAGGTTCGATTCCTGTTGGGACTACGAAAAAGGGCCCTACACGTTGGTGTAGGGCCCTTTTTTACATTTTATTACGCACTGGACTCCTGACGGGAGCCGGAACAGGGATGCGCTTTTTGGAAATAATACCGATAATTGTTAATTTTGTTTTTAATATGCATCAAAGTGCGCAGCAATGAACAAGAAAACCTTGATCACCCTCATCGCAGTGGCGTCCATCTTCCTGCTCGGAATCGCGGCAGGTGTCATTTATCTCTATAGAGGAGATACAGGCAGGAGGAGTTCCTCTGCTGCCGGCAAGGTGAATGTCAATGCCCAGTTCCCTCTGCTGCGCGCGGTCCCTTCCGATGCTATCGCAATCCTCTGCATGGACGATACGCGCGATTGCGCCGCTCTGTTGAATGACGGGACCAAGGCCTTCTCCGCTTTTGTAAAGGACGGCCGTAAGGACTCCTGCGCCACTTTTGTCAGGAGACTTGGCGAGGCGGTCGAGGGCGGAAGGCTCGCTGCATTGCGCTCGGAGCCGATGGCCCTCTCGCTGCACTACAGCGGCTCGCTCGCCCCGCTCCTCCTGCTGGGCATGCCCGCGGCTGTCTCCGACTCCACGGACATGGTGCTCCATATCCGCGGAATGGCAGATGCGTGTGGTCTTTCAAATGCTTTCTACAGTACCGACGGCGTCAATATGCTGCTTGTGTCGGCTTCGGAGACTCTGGTCAATTCCTCGCTCCGGCATCAGGGCGAAGGCCTGTCCATACAGGCTAACAAGGAGTTTACCAACTGCCTGCAGGGAACTTTGGGCAAGGACGTCCTGTTCCTTTCGAACCTTTATGCTTCCAGACTTCTGCAGGGTTTCTTCCAGCGTCCCGTCTACCGCCACGCAGACTTTTTAAAGACTGTCGCTTCCTGGACCGTGATGTCTCTGAACACGTTGAGCGATGAGACGTTCTCCGCCAAGGGCTACCTGTCCTCGGGCCGGAGCGCCGATACTTTTGCCGGTGTCTTCTCTTCCGCACGCATGGAGACTCCCGGGTTTACAAAGGCAGTCCCATCGGGAACAGTCTTCGCCGTATCCATTCCCATGGCCGATCAGGCCAATTATCTGGAGTCTTACAGGAAGTATCTTGATGCCTGTTCCAAACTCGGGCCTAACGAGGCTGCGATATCAAAACTCGGGCGCTCCGCCGGCAGGAATCCCAACGACTGGGCCAAGGGTTTGGCCCTCAAGGAAGTGGCCAAGGCCCAGTGGCGCTCCAAGGACGATACCTTCGAAGCTCTTTTCGTGCGTGTTGGCAGGAAGGATTATTCCCTGATATTCAAGGGACTGGATATTTCCGGCGAGAAGGATTACGTCATGTCTGCACAGCCTTATGCCTTCGGCGGATTCGCTTCTGTCCTCTTCGGCAATTTCTTTTCCCTCGCGGATGAGAGTACCTTCGCCTTTACGGGCGAATGGATCGTGAGCGGCAGCCGCGCAGCCGTGTCCGACTATGTCGAACGCTACGCTTCCGGCGATGTGCTCCAGGCCTTGCTGACAGATACGGCTTCCGCTCCGACTGCGCTTGGCAGGGACTGTTCCATGGCCGCCTATTTTTCCGCCGGAGCGGCTCAGGGCGAAGCCTTGTTCACGCCGGCAATGCTCTCTGCGGTGAGTTCCACTCTGGACGGCGCCGCATTCGAGCCTTGCTTCCTTATCTGCAACGGCGACAGTTTCCAGTTCGATGTCGTCAGGGTGCCTTTCATCAACCGCAGCAGCACGCCTGCCGTAGTCTCCGATGCCGCGATCGTGATCCCTTCGGGACCTTTTGAAGTCCAGAATTCCGGTACCGGCGGCACCAATCTCCTGGATCAGCAGTCCAACTATTACCTGAGTTTCAAGGAGAAGGACGGCAAGGGCATATGGAGCGTCCCGTTCAGCGGTCCGCTTTGCGGCAGGGTAGAAAGCATCGACTATTATGCCAACGGCAAGATACAGTTCCTGTTCGCGTCCGGATCGCAGCTGTGGCTGCTGGACCGTCTGGGACGGTTCGTTTCCGGATTCCCTGCCGAACTCGGCAAGGAGGTCCTTCTCGGCCCGGCTGCATATGATTTCACCGGGGCTAAGGGATATACGGTGATGGTCCTCCATACAGACAATACTATAGGAATGTACAATCTTCACGGCGCGAAGCCCGACGGATGGAAGGGTATCTCGTCCGATGAGAAAATCATATCGCTCCCTGAGCTGGTCACCGTGGACGGCGTCAATTACTGGGCCGTCCGTACTGCGGTGCAGACGCAGATATTCCCCTTCGACGGAGGGGATCCCGTTTATCGGCAGGAGGGAGCCAAGTCCATCCGTCGCGACAGCGAGCTCGAGGTCGACGGCAAGACCCTCAAAGTGACCTGTAACGACGGTAAAACCAGAAACATCAAACTTTAAAGATGGAATACAAATCAGTAAACAAGCTCCTCGAGGAGAGTTTCAAGAAGAATTGGGAGCGCCCTGCGCTCTCCAACTACCATGGTGTAACCCTGACTTACGAGACAGTTGCCAAGCGTATCAAGCACTTGCATATAACTTTCGAGAAATGCGGCCTCCAGAAGGGCGACAAAGTCGCCATCTGCTCGCGCAACCAGGCCAACTGGGGAGTATGCTTCCTCGCCGCATTGACATACGGCGCGGTTCCCGTACCCATCCTGCACGAATTCAAGCCAGGCAATATCCATTATCTCGTGAACCACTCCGAAGCCAAGGTTTTCTTCGTGGACGAAGTCCTTTGGGAAAGCCTGTCCGAGGCCGAGATGCCGGGACTGTACGTCATCGTCCAGATGAATACCCTCAAGTACCTTTATTCGCGTGCGGAGGACCTTCAGGACGTGCGTGACAACCTGCCGGAGACATTCGCCGCCTTGTACCCCAACGGATTCACCCCCGACGATGTTTCCTATTATGAGGACAAGCCGGACGAGCTGGCCATCATCAATTATACTTCCGGTACTTCCGGCTTCTCGAAGGGCGTGATGATTCCGTACAGGGCTCTCTATGCCAACATCAAGTTTGCGCATGAAACCGCCGAGCCGCAGATGACCGCCGACTCCGAGATGGTGTCGATGCTGCCCAGCGCCCATATGTACGGCATGATGTTCGAGTTCCTCTTCGAGATGACCATCGGTGCGCACGTCCATTTCCTTACCCGAGTCCCCAGCCCCAAGGTCATCCTTAACGCTTTCCAGGAGATTCGTCCCGACGTGATCATCGCCGTACCTCTGATTATCGAGAAGGTGTACAAGTCACAGCTTAAACCTATCGTGGACAGGAACAAGACATTCTTCAAGATCCCTATCCTCAATCAGTTCCTTCTCAAGAAGATCCGCAACGGCCTCATCGAGGCCTTCGGCGGCCGCTTCGAGGAGGTTATCCTAGGCGGCGCCGCCTTCAATCCGGAGGTGGAGAAATTCCTCAAGAAGATCAATTTCCCGTTTACCGTGGGTTACGGTATGACCGAATGCGCCCCTCTGATCACTTACGCCAAGTGGTACAAGGGTAAGCTTGGCTCCTGCGGCAAGCCCATTACCGGCTGTGAGATACGGATCGACTCCGAGGACCCGCAGAACATCCCCGGCGAGATCCAGATCAAGGGAGACAATGTATTCCTTGGCTACTTCAAGAACGAAAAGGCTACGAAGGAGTCGTTCACGGAAGACGGATGGTTCCGCACCGGAGATATGGGCGTTATCGACGAGGACGGCTACCTGTTCCTTCGCGGGCGTTCCAAGTGCATGATCCTTGGCGCTAATGGCCAGAACATCTATCCGGAGGAATTGGAAGCGGTCATCAACAATATCTCTTATGTGGTCGATTCGCTGGTAGTCGAGGAAGATGGCGGTCTTACCGCATTGATCTATCCCGACCATCATCAGGCCGACCTGGACGGCATGACGCGTTCCGAACTCGAAAAGCGCCTGCTGGACGCTCTTCCCGAGATTAACAAGGAGATCCCTAACTACGCCAAGATCCGCAAGATAGAGTTCATGCCCGAGGATTTCGAGCGCACTCCCAAGAAGAGCATCAAGCGTTACCTTTATCAGAGAAGTTAAGCATGGAAAAATTCGATCACAGCTACATCGAGATGGCCTCTATCTGGGCCAGGAATTCCTATTGCAAGCGCCGTCAGGTCGGCGCCCTGCTTGTAAAGGACCGTATGATCATTTCCGACGGATACAACGGCACCCCTTCGGGGTTCGAGAATATCTGCGAGGACGAGAATGGCGTTACAAAGCCTTATGTCCTTCACGCTGAAGCCAATGCCATCACCAAAGTTGCCAAGTCGGGCAACAGCAGCGCCGGGGCGACCCTCTATGTGACGGCTTCACCTTGCATGGAATGCTCCAAGTTGATTATCCAGTCCGGCATCAAGCGTGTCGTATACAGGGACGAGTACCGTCTGACCGACGGTATCGACCTGCTCAGGAAGGCCGGGATCGAAGTGGAAAAAGTCGATTGAGAATGTCTGATAAGAGAATATCTTCGATCTGGGTGGCTGTATTGGGCATAGTCCTCGGGGCTCTGCTGGTCTTGACCATCCAGAAAGTGACCGAGAACAACCGTCGCCTGAAGGCCCGTTATGAAGACTGGCGCAAGCTCAACCTTGTTCTGGAGAAAGTGGACGAGATGTATGTCGATACGGTTGATCACAAGAAGGTTACGGATGCGGCTATCTCAGCCGCCCTATCCGGATTGGATCCGCATTCCGTCTACATGCCTCCGGCAGAACTGGAGGAGTCCGAGACCGACCTTGCTGGCAATTTCGACGGCATCGGCATACAGTTCAACGTCCCCAACGATACGGCCATCGTGCTTGAGGTCATTCCGGGAGGCCCTTCCGAAAAGATAGGCATGTTGCCCGGAGACCGCCTCCTGAGTGTGGACGACAAGGTAATAGCGGGCGTAAAGTTCCCGCAGGACAGTATGGTCAGGCGCATGAAAGGCCCTGCCGGCACAAAGGTGACGGTCACCGTACTTCGAGACGGCGTAAAGATCCCTTTTGAGATCACTCGCGGCAAGATCCCGGTCCACAGCATAGATGCTTCTTTCATGGTGAACGACACTACGGGTTATGTCCGGCTTTCCAAGTTCTCCCGCACAACCTACAACGAATTCCTGAATGCCTCGGTGGAACTTCTGTCTTCGGGCATGAAGCACATGGTCTTCGATATCAGGGACAATACCGGTGGTTATTTCGACCAGGCCTTGCTGTTGTCCAATCTTTTCCTGGACAAGGGCGACCTCATCGTCTACATGGAAGGCCTTCATCGTGACCGCGAGGACTACAAGGCTGACGGAAGGGGTATACTCAAGAATGTAGGCCTTACCGTCCTGATCAACGAAAGCAGTGCGTCATCCAGTGAGATCGTCGCAGGAGCCATCCAGGACAACGACAGGGGAGTGATCGTCGGGCGCCGGTCTTTCGGCAAGGGACTTGTCCAGGAGCCGGTATACTTTACCGACGGCTCCGGCATCCGCCTGACTGTCGCACGTTTCCATACTCCTTCTGGCCGCTGCATACAGAAGCCTTATTCCGATGATTATCAGAACGATATCATCAACAGGTACAATGACGGCGAACTTACCGGAGCTGACAGCATCAAGGTAAATAAGTCCGAAGTGTACTATACTGTCGGAGGGAGGAAAGTGTACGGAGGAGGAGGTATCATCCCCGATGTCTTCGTCCCCTTAGACACAACCCTTGCCACCCGATTCTACGTGGATTGTAACCGCAAGGCTACGGCCATGCGGTTCGCCTCGAACTACTTCGATACCCACAAGGCTGAGCTTTCCGCAATTGACGACTATCAGGCGTTGCTGAAGTATCTGGAATCCTCATCGATAGAGTCGCGTTTCCTTGCTTTCGCCAAGGCTAAAGACGGTTTGGAGCCTTCCTCGGACGAGGAATGGGCAGAGACGCGGTCATACCTCATGCCTCAGGTCAAAGCCCTTGTAGGACGTTATTCAAAGTTGGGGGACAAGGCTTTCTATCATCTTTACCTCGACATGGACGACACCTTCATAGAGGCGATGAAACCGCACGAAATCGTCACTGTGCGATGAAAGCGTAGACTATATTTCCTACTTGACGTGCAGGAGCGGTGGGTGAGGCCGAGAATTTGGCCGAGCGCGCCGCTCTTATTGCGAAATTGCGCAGACAGGTATCGCTCGAGGATATGTTGTCATCTATCTTGGCTATCAGGACATTGCCTGCGTTGTCGACCGTGATGATTACCGTGACTTCTCCCGAGCCCATGCAACGGTATGCGGGAATGGGCAGGCGGCTGGCCTTGCGGCCGTCGAGGCTGTAGGAGACCACGGAAGGACCGGAATACACTTCTTTCTGGGTCTTCTTGTCCGAGCCCTCCGTACTTGGCGGCGGAGCTATCGGTATATATTCTTCGGGATTGTCCTCGCGGTTGAAGGTGTTGTTCAGGGCCTCCTGTAGGCGTTCCGCATCCTTGTACAACTGCTCTGCATCGGTATTCCGGTCATCTTTCAGCGCTCCCCGGTCCACGACGACGTTGCGTATGGGGGTGCTGCCCTGGGCGGAAATGATCTCGTCCAGGCGGCGGCTCACTTCCTCCTTGAATGCCAGCTCCTTTTCGAGTTTCTCGATGGTCTCCTGGCGGGTGAAGTCCAGGACGAAGGAATCCTCCTTCCTGAGCGCCAGGCTGAGCTGGCTGGCCAATAAAACAATAATCACCGTGAGATGGACTATCACGGTGATGTAGAGTCCGGCGCGGTCTTCTTTCTTCAGCCTTTTCACCGGACGCAGGATCTACTGTTTATTCACCAGCGATTTCTCGATGGTGGCTGAGATGACGTCGATTGCGACCTTGTTGTGCCCTCCCTGCGGGATGATGATGTCCGCGTAACGCTTGCTGGGTTCGATGAACTGGAGGTACATGGGCTTGACGGTATTGGTGTAGCGCTCGATCACCCAGCGGACATCCTTTCCGCGCTCGGTGATATCCCTGGCCATGACCCGCATCAGGCGGTCATCGTCATCTGCATCAACGAATATCTTGATATCCATCTGGTCACGCAGTTCCTTGCAGGTGAAGATGAGGATGCCTTCGATGATGATGACGTCGGCGGGCTCCACCGTGACCGTCTCGGTCTTGGAGCGGGAGCAGGAGATATATGAGTAGACCGGCTGATGGATGGTCTTGCCGGCCTTCAGATCGGCAAGCTGATCGCAGAGCAACTCCCAGTCGATAGCGTCGGGATGGTCGAAGTTGTGGTGGCGTTTCTCCTCGTCGGTCAAGTCACTGGAGTCCTTGTAGTAGGAGTCCTGCGGGATGATGACGACTTTCTCGCCCTTGATGTTTTCCGAGATGGCCTTGACCACCGTGGTCTTGCCCGAGCCGGAGCCTCCGGCGATACCGATTACCAGCATAATATTTTAGAATTCAGCGTTCTTGGGAGTGCGGGGGAACGGGATGACGTCACGGATGTTGGACATGCCGGTGACGAAGAGCAGCAGTCGCTCGAAACCAAGGCCGAATCCGCTGTGGGGGCAGGAACCGAAACGCCTGGTATCGATGTACCATTCGAGGTTGTTGCGGCTCATCTGGAGCTCGTCAATGCGCTTTTCAAGTTTCTCGAGGGACGCTTCGCGCTCGGAGCCTCCGATGATCTCGCCGATCTTGGGGAAGAGGACGTCCATGGCACGTACGGTCTTGCCGTCCTCGTTCTGCTTCATGTAGAACGCCTTGATATCCTTGGGATATCCGGTGAGGATGACGGGCTTGCAGAAGTGCTTCTCCACAAGATAGCGCTCATGCTCGCTCTGCAGGTCGACTCCCCAATAGACAGGATACTCGAACTGCACGCCGTCCTTGACGGCCTGCTCGAGGATCTTGATGCCTTCGGTGTACTCCAGACGGACGAATTCGGTACCGATGACGCCGCGCAGGCGCTCGATCAGTTCAGGATCGTAGCGGTCGTTGAGGAACTTGATGTCGTCGTAGCAGTTGTCGAGAGCGTACTGCACCAGATGCTTGATAAAGTCCTCCGCGAGGTCCATGTTGTCATTGATGTCGTAGAAGGCCATCTCAGGCTCTATCATCCAGAACTCCGCGAGGTGGCGCGGGGTGTTGGAGTTCTCGGCACGGAAGGTCGGGCCGAAGGTGTAGATCTCGCCCAACGCGGTGGCGCCGAGTTCGCCTTCGAGCTGTCCGCTGACGGTCAGGCTGGTCTGCTTGCCGAAGAAGTCCTTGGAGTAGTCTATGTCGCCCTTCTTGTTGCGGGGGAGAGGCTGGTTGAGGTCCAGCGTCGTCACCTGGAACATCTGGCCGGCGCCTTCGCAATCGGACTCGGTGATGAGCGGGGTATGCAGATATACGAATCCCTTGGAGTGGAAATACTCGTGGATGGCGAATGCCATCTGGTTGCGTATCCTCAGGACCGCTCCGAAGGTGTTGGTGCGCATGCGCATGTGTGCGACCGTGCGTAGGTATTCGAAGGACGTGTCCTTCTTCTGGAGAGGGAAGCGCATGGGGTCGCATTCGCCGTAGATCTCTATCTCCCTGGCCTGGATCTCGACTGCCTGCCCGCTGCCGACAGAGGCCACGAGTGCACCGGTGACGCCTATGCAGGCACCAGTGGTGATGCGGCCGAGTATGTCCTCCGCGAAAGCGGTCTTGTCTACTACGATCTGGATATTGTTGATGGTCGAACCGTCATTGAGCGCGATGAACGCTACGTTCTTGTTACCCCTCTTGGTCCTTACCCAACCTTTGGCAAGGACATCCTTTCCCGGCTCGCTCATGAGCAGGTCTTTGACCTTGGTTCTGACTATTCTTTCCATAAATGAAGTGAAAATGATTGTTGTTTCTGTTTCAATCAACAAAGATAACTCTTTTCACCCTATTTGACAATAAAAAAGCAGTCCCGGATGGAACTGCTTTTTTACTTATGGGGATAGGAAAGGGTTAGTTCTCCGCTTTCCTTGCCATGTACATGATCTTAAGCGCGGAGCAGCGACGCAGCTCCTGCTTAACATCCGTAATGATACCCATTCTGACATCCTCGTCAGCCCTGATGACCGTGGTCATGAACTGGCGGTCTGCCTCACTCAGGCTTTCACGCTCTGCAGCGATGAAGTCGCGGATGTCTTCAGTGGTCTTGAAGGAGTCGTTCAGCTGGATACGGGCGTCGGTACCGTACTGGCCCTGATACTGGCGGGTCGGGGTGCCGATGTTGATGTACGAGGAGAGGTCCTTCCTTTCCAACTTGGTGACCTCGGAGGCTTCAGGCATCTTTACGATGACCTTATTCTCCGTCTCACGCATCTGCGTGGTGACCATGAAGAAGAACAGGAGCATGAACACAATATCCGAAAGGGAACCGGAAGAAATACCGGGAACGTCTTTCTTGCTGTTGCTTCCACCGAATTTTGACATAATCTTATCCTCCTGTTTTATCGTTTGGATACATCCTTAGGCTCGGCCTCGGAGATGTTCTGGGGGATCGCTTTCTTGACGATCTCCTGCTGCTCTTCAGTGAGCCTTGAGAAAGGTTTTCCGTAATTCCTGTTTGAGAATTCGTCGCGGAGTTCGTTGACAGCCTTCACCAGCTCGTTCTGAACGGCGATGTAGGCGTGGTAGCTGGTACCACGGTCGTTCTGCAGGGAGATAACACCCTGGGAAACCGGATACTGGCCATAACCCTCGATGTCCGTCATCTTCTTTTCGGGAAGGTTGGGATCATCCATGGGATTGGAGAAGAACTCCTTGACTTTGTCCTTGAGCAGAGAGATGTCCATAGGCTCATTACCTGCGAGCAGCCTGTCAGCGGAGTTAATCTTCACAACGATGATATTGCGGCGGTTAACTTTCTGGTCCTCGACCTTCTGGTTGGGGTCAGGCATAGGAGGCAGACGACGGGACAGACCTGTCTGCGATCCCATGGTGGTAGTCATGAGGAAGTAGCAGAGGAGCAGGAATGCGATGTCGGCCGTAGAGCTCGAATTGATAGCAGGTGTTTTCTTTTTGCCCATAGCACTGATTATTTATTGCGAATGGCCATTATGATCTCACCGAAGATGATGGCAACGATAGCTGCAGCACCGGTGAAATAGGTAAGGTTCAGAATGGTGTCCGTGAATTTGAGCTCTCCCGCAGACGGGATGGGAGCGGTCGGGCTGAGGCCGTGGGCCATCTCTCCCTTCGCGAGCAGGTAGCAGACAAGGCAAAGTGCGGCGGCTCCGACAAGGATGAGACCATATTTCACGAGTACCTTGGGGTTGTTCTTGATGGCAATGCCCAGGCCGATGATGAGAATGGCGAACAACGCCAGACCAATCATTATGTAGGCCCAGAACAGGAGCGGGTCGACCGTGCCGTTGTCATCAGCAACCGTCGCCGGGAATCCCTTGACGAAACCCCAGACGAGGATGGCAACACTGATGAGAATCAGTACCAGCTCGATTATTCTGATGATTAAACCGTATTTTTTCATTATGATTGCGATTAAGCCCGATTATTTCTTGTTGTATTCTACCAGAGCGTCCACGAGAGCGATGGAGGAATCCTCCATGTCGATGGAAATGGAATCGATCTTGGCGAGGATATAGTTGTAGAACACCTGAAGGATGAGGGCGACGATGAGACCACCGACGGTGGTGATAAGGGCGACCTTCATACCTCCTGCAACAACGTTCGGGGAGATGTCACCGGCAGCCTGGATGGCGTCGAAGGCCTGGATCATACCGATAACGGTACCAAGGAATCCGAGGGACGGGGCAATGGCGATGAAGAGGGAAATCCAGGAGAGACCCTTCTCCATGTTGCTCATCTGGACGGAGCCGTAGGAAACGATGCTCTTCTCGACCACGTCGAGACCCTGGTCGTAACGGTCAAGACCCTGATAGAAGATGGAAGCGACAGGACCGCGGGTATTGCGGCAGACATCCTTGGCCTTCTCGATACCGCCGTCAGCAAGGGCTGCTTCGACTTTCTCGACGAGTTTCTTGGTGTTGGTCTTCGAGAACGAGAGATAGAGTATCCTTTCGATAGCAAGTGCGAGACCGATGATCAAGCAGATGATGATGA
>Ga0310695_10002971_pt1 | contig 34312 bp, 24 predicted proteins | sample RumenRJG_04DNA_FD_203882 | JGI IMG/M metagenome (GOLD analysis project Ga0310695, IMG submission 203882) | Bovine rumen microbial communities from Lethbridge, Alberta, Canada - RJG_04 (v2) (version 2) | ecosystem: Host-associated > Mammals > Digestive system > Stomach > Rumen | place: Canada... | reverse complement strand
TCCCTTCTGCACGATGTATGCACCGCGGCGGGCGTTCTTCTGCCAGTCCTTGTCTTCCTTTGCGTAAACAACCAGTGCCTGGCGGCTGAATGCCATACAAACCGGGTGATCCTTTGATTCCAAAGCCATTTCCCATGCAACCTGGGATTCCTCTGCATCGCCCGGGCGCAAAACCTGTACGTTTGGAATAACGCGGAGGGCTGCAAGGGTTTCGATTGGCTGGTGGGTAGGACCGTCTTCGCCAACGTAGATTGAATCGTGAGTAAGGATGTAGATGTTAGGAATCTTTGCAAGTGCTGCAACGCGGAGTGAACCGCGCAGGTAGTCGCTGAACACAAGGAATGTTGCGCCGAATGCGCGGAGACCACCGTGGAGGTTAATACCGCTCATCACCTGGCTCATTGCAAATTCGCGGATACCGTATTCGATTGTGCGTCCCTTGCGGTTTGCAGGTGAATATGTTCCGTCGTCATTCTTAACCTTTGTCTTGTTTGGTGCCTGAAGGTCTGCTGAACCGCCAACGAGCCATTCAAAGCGGTCTGCCATAACGTTAAGGCTCTTTCCGCTAGCATCGCGTGTGGCAAGCTTGTCGCCAACATTGTATGATGGGGCAGGGCAGTCTGCTGTCTGCTTTTCTGTCCAGTAGGCATCCCACTTCTTGCGCAGGTCTGGATTGTCCTTTGACCATGCGTCAAATTCTGCCTTCCACTCTTCTTCTGCTGCGACAAGTTCCTTGCGGCGGCCCTCGAAGAATGAATATGCTTCAGGAACAACGTAGAAATCCTTGTCCACAGGAAGACCAAGTGCCTCTTTTGCAGCCTTAACACCGTCTACGCCAAGAGGTGCGCCGTGAACGTCTGCTGTACCCTCTTTTGGAGCGCCCTTACCGATTACAGACTTAAGGATGATGATAGTAGGCTTGTTCTTTTCTGCCTTTGCAATGTCAACAAGGTCAATGATTTCCTTGATGTTGTACATGCTTCCGCGGAGAACCTGCCAGCCGTAAGAGTCAAAACGCTTCTGGATGTCGTCCGTAAAGGTAATGTCTGTGCTTCCGTCAATGGAAATCTTGTTTTCGTCATAGAAAAGGATAAGCTTTCCAAGCTTAAGGTTTCCTGCAAGGGAACATGCTTCCTGGGAAACGCCCTCTTCAAGACAGCCTTCACCGGTCAAAGCGTATGTGTAGTGGTCAACGATTGTGTGTCGGTTTGTGTTAAAGCGCGCTGCAAGCATTGATTCTGCAACCGCAAAACCAACGGCAGCGGCAATACCCTGACCGAGTGGGCCGGATGTGCATTCAACACCGTCTGTGTATCCACGCTCCGGGTGTCCCGGGCACTTTGAGCCAACCTGGCGGAAGCTCTTTATGTCGTCCATGGAAACCTTGTAGCCTGCCAAGTGCAGGATTGAATAGAGGAACATGGATGCGTGTCCTGCAGAAAGAATAAAGCGGTCGCGGTCAACCCATGAAGAGTCAACAGGATTGTGCTTCATTACAGCGCCGTACAAAACTGCCGCAAGTTCCGCAGCTCCAAGTGGTGTTCCCGGATGGCCAGAATTTGCCTTCTGAATGGCATCCATAGAAAGGCTGCGAACGGAAAGCGCTACAGCTTCCAAATCTTTTGTATTCATATACTTCTCCTTTTAAGGGTCTAAGGACCTTCCCTAAACGCCTGAATTTACAATTGCTGAAGTGAGTTTTTTTATGTCCGGCCTGGTTTCCAAAAGGTCTCGGAAAGCCTTGTCGTGTATTAGCTTTGCAATGGCAGAAAGTGCCAGAATGTGAACCTGGTTGGACTTTGAAAGCAGAATGAACATTGTGCTCACCTTGCGCTCATCCGGCTCACCCATGGAAAGGGGCTTCTTGGGGTAGCAGACTATGATGCGCTGGTCTTCATCGTTCTTAATAAGCGGCTTCCTGGGGTGGGGAATTGCAATCCCGTTGCCAACAGCCGTGCTAAGGATTTTCTCGCGCTCAACAAGCTCGTTCCTAAAGACGGTGCGCTCAAGGCCAATCGGCAGCGGCACAATCTTGGAAACTGCATCATAGATTTCTTCCGGGGTTGAACCTTCAATATTGTCAAAAACCCCTCCGTTTTCTATAAGCTGACAAATGTTAAAAGCGGAATCCATTTTTTCTCCCCAACCTCTTTGCAAAGGTCATCTTACAATCTTAAATCTGTTCGTCTTTTGTGACAGCACGGCTTCCCGCAGAACGTCACAAATGTCTTCAAAATTCCATTCCATGCCTTCAAGAGAAAGCAAAAGCGCAGCCCTGTCCTCCTCCACATGGTCGTTTTCCGCCACGGAATGAAGAATCCTCACCAGGTGCGAATAAAGCTGCGTAAGCACAACAAGCTCCTGCTGGGGGAACTTGCCCATGGAATCACTGGACGAATCTATGGAAAAAACAAGCTCGTTCACCTTGGAAAAAAGACCCAGAGCCTTTTCCCTAACCTCGCCGCAGTCCTGATCCGCAAACCAGTTGTACTTTTTAGAGATTATATCACTTCGTTCCTTTAGTTTCAACAGAACATCTTCTTTTTCGCCTTCCTGAAAGACATAATCCTTGGGAAACATAAAGCTTACCAGACCCGGAATGTCCACCTTGCGCTTAAAATGCATGTTGATTATGTACTGGTCCACAATCTCCGGCGGAACGTGGAACCACAAAAAGTCCTTGCCCTTGTAGGCCGGGTTCTGCTCAATCCTGTCAAGATCCTCTTCGTTCCAGGAACCAACGGCAGGAACGTCCTTTCCCTTGTGCCAGAAGCGCGACTCAACTCCAAAGGGCTGAATTCCCACGTTCTGGGCATATTGATTGATGAATTCTTCTATAGAACCGCACAATGGAATGCAAAGCCGCTCTATTTCCCTGCAAAAGACGTTTGCAAGCTGGTCTTCCATGCAGGCGCAGGGGCCGTCAATGTCAAAACTCCGCTGCAGGGCGCTCTCCAGAGTCTTGTACCACTCAAGGCGCATGCTGCCCTCAAGCCCCCGGTTAAAGACGTTGTCCCCGTCGTGAACCACAGTCATCCTTATGTCGCCGCGGTCCCAGTCCGAAACACAGCATAGAAAGCGGTCCCCCTTCTGCATACCGTACTTTTCTATGAATGGCGTAATGTCTATACCCGTAAGGCGCACTGTATTGGGAAGCTCAAATTCCCTCTGAACAAAGTCCAGGTCCTTGTTTGCGGGGTCGGCCACAATGTACTGGGGCGCATATTCCTCCCCGTAGAGAATGAACATGTCTATGGCAAGGTCGCTGTCAAAATCTGCGGTCTTCTTCTTTAGCTTCTTATTGTCCTCATCGTAAAAATTCAGGGTGGAAGAAACAATTTCGCTGTCCACAAAGGGAATGCAGCGCGAGCCGGGAATCAGAATCCTCTGGTCAAATTCCTTGGCGGTGGGCTTTATGCTAAAAAGTTCCCCGGTAAAAACGCCAGCCCTTGTAATGTAGCGGCCGTTTTCCAGACAAAAAACAAGGGGACTTGACTCCAGGTACTCCTGGGCTTCCTTTGAAGAAATCTTAAATTCGCCTCCAAATTCAGCCGTAAGCCTAGACACATCGCGCGCTGTAAAGTTCTTGCAGCACCTTCTGAGGAATTTGTCTATTATCAACTGAGTCTGAAGATTCATACACTATAAGATAACGTATTTTTGCAAATAAAAAAAGGGTTTTGCAAAAATTTTAGCCTAAATCAACAATTTGCCATTCTTCTGGAGCGTATTTTGTCTTTTAACTGTGTCCGGCACTCCGTGTCCGGCCAGAACCGCGGCATTTTATCCGGTAGAACAAGCAGCGCCATGGAGGGCGCGTCATTTGTTAGCAGAAAAACCTGGCAAGTTTTCGCCAGAAAACTTGCGGGATAAAATGCCACGGAAGGCAGTTTATCCCGCTTTCCAGGGTTCCGGCTCCCGCCTCCATTGCCTTGCGGCAACCCGCTTGCGCGGACCCTTCCAATCGGGGCTAGGCTTAATATCAAGTAAGCCAGCTAAGCAAAGCCCCTGTGGCATGCCGTCATTATTCTTTCTAATCCCTCAAACACCCCACCGGCACCACATAGACTCCATCTTCACGACGGTATGCATATTTTCCAGTTCCCGTAAGCACCATCAGGAATGACGGTTCTTTCATTTTCTTCGTATCAATTTTGTCCCTGAACTTCTTAAGGTTTTCGGCTCCTTCTTCAATCAAATGGTCTCCTCCAAGTTTTATTTCAAGCAAACCGAATGAACCATTTCGTAAATGAATAACTGCATCGCATTCAAGACCAGATTTATCACGGTAATGGTACACTTCTCCATCAAGGCTTTCTGCATAAACACGAAGATCTCGTACGCACAAGGTTTCAAAGAACAAACCCATTGTATTCAAATCTTTTACAAGATCATTTGGACCAAGGCCTAAGCTTGCTGTTGCAATTGATGGGTCAGTAAAGTATCGGGTATCTGAAGTTCTGATTGCGGTTTTTGAACGGAGGTTCGGATTCCATGCCGGCATATCTTCTATTACAAAGATTTTTCGCAATGCGTTTGTATAGGCATAAACGGTATCTTCTGTAAGGCTTTCTGCATCATTTGCCAGAATATCATCACGAAGAACAGTATAAGCAGTCTGAGACCCCTGATTTCGTGCATATGATTTCATCAGTCTCTTTGCTCGTTCTGAATCGCGCTTTACATTATCACCCCTGGAAATATCTGTGTTTACAATTGCATCAAAATAATCTAAGGCCTGCTCAAGAGCAATGTCATCTTCCATGTCAATAGCTCCAGGCCAGCCTCCTCGACAAATTAAAAATGCAAGTCTATCAATGCTTTCTATTTTATTTTCAGCAAGAAGCTTTTCCGGTTGATTGAACATTTCCTTTAAGCTGACTTCTCCAGATGATTCACCTGATTCAAACAAGGACATAGGCCGCATTTTTATCCATGCAAAACGGCCGGTTCCTGTGTGAAATATTTCATCGGTTTCAGGAGGTACTGCCGAACCTGTAAGAATAAACTGTCCTACAGTATTTCTATGGTCAACTTCAAAACGAACTGCATCCCATAGCTTCGGCGCAATCTGCCATTCATCTATCAGACGCGGAGTTTCTCCCTGTAGAAGTTTTGACGGGGCTATATCTGCAGCCGCAAGATTTGCTTTAACATCTTCGGGCTTAGACATATACAAAATACTTTTTGCCGTCTGTTCTGCAGTTGTCGTCTTTCCGCACCATTTAGGCCCCTGGATAAGGACAGCTCCTTTTCCTTTTAGCTTGCGGGCAAGGATATTGTCTGTAATTCGCGGTCTATACATAACTACAGTTTACATTCTGTTTGGCGTTTTGTCAACTTTTTGTTTGGTGATTCGGCGGTTTTTCATTTGGCGTTTTGGCTCTTTTCTGTTTGGCGATTCGGCAATGCTGGGGAGTCAAGCCCACAAGACCGATTACTATGCTTACCGCTGTAAGATAATCAACAAAGCCCTTTATGTGACCCTGACAATCAACTGGAAGGGCAGAAAAGAGGTTTTAGGGCTCTGACTTGCAGACACCGATGGAGCAAAACTCTGGATGAGCGTTCTCATAGACATCAAGAACCGTGGCGTTGAAGACTTCCTTATTTCCCGGCTTTAATTACCCCCTGCCATTTACACAGAATTTATGACAGGGGCGTAAAAATTGATTCAATGTTTCAGAATATCTTTTCGCTTTTCAATTAATTGCATGATATTATTGTAATGCATCTTAATTTTTTCTTTATTCCATGTATATTTCTCTTCAGAATCTTGTGTCATTTTATACATGATTTGTCTTTTTGCGCCTAAATTTCCCTTATTAAAAGTCTGGACTTTCTCCTTAATATCTCTATCACTTAATCTAGAATTAGAACTCTTACTTATTAAGCATAGATTTCCAAGACAATCGATATAGTTATCTTTATCTGGAACTTTATCAATATTTCGTTCTGCCCATTCTTGTGCCATATGATGCTCAACAGAATTCCAATATTTGAAATCAAAATCCTTGATTTCATATTCTGTATTAATACTTGTAGGATTCTTATTATCTACCCAATATAAATAATCTATGAAATTGAAAATGAAATGAGGCGTATCAGTACCAAGCGAATATGAATTACTTTTGTTAATATCTTCATTTTCCGGAATAGGAGAAGATAAGAACTTCCTTTCTTCATAATATTTTAGAATGAGGTTATCTAATAGACTTTGATATTCCATTGCCGTAATATGAACATCTTTTTGTTCTTCCCAAAACCATTTTAAAATATCTTGCAGCCAGTTCTTATATATCCTTGTTCTAAAAGTAACTTGTAACATAGAAAGAGCTTTTACAATTCTATCCTGTTCTGGCGTATCGCCAAACGTAGAAGTGTATTTCCAGCTTTTTTCATATTTGGTAGGTTTATGTAAAGTCCATTTAATTTCATCTTCAACATTTTGATCAGAAATTGTTTTTACAATAAAACGATCAAAAATTGTACGACAAAATAATAAAGTGTTTATAAAATCTTTGGGGCTTATTTGATTACCTATACTGTCATAGACTTTCAAAAGATATTTTTCATTTAATTGAATTTCATTCACACTTGTTTTGTATCTTAATCTAAGAATATGCATTAAGAAATTTGGGAAATCAATTATAGATTTATATTCAGAAGCTTCTTCCTCTATTTCTTCATCATCTGCACTTTTATTATCTGTTAATCCTTCATCGGCTTTTCCTTGAAGAATATCAGAAATGCTGAACGGCTTTAATTGACTTATTTCTTTATTAACTTCTTGCGAATCGTTAAACGGACGTATAAAATCATCATATTTCTCCCCAAAGTATTTTCTTCGTAATTCCGCGTTAAAATTTCTTTGAATAGGAGAGTCCATTTGTGAACAAGCATCCCAAATATATGCAAACTCCTTTTGCTCGGCTTTGTTATCAATTTTAGCCATAAGCAGAGATTTTAAGATTTCATGCTTCTGAAGTTGAACGCCTCTATTATTCATTATCTCAAAATATGAAGCAACATCTGTGTCAGCAGGAATTTCAACTCTAATCAGGATTACGTTATTTGCAAAGAAATTTACAAAAGCTTCTTTATTTGCCAATTTGTGTATCGTAACTGGTGTAGTATTATTTGCATCTAAATTAGCCTCTTCTATAAATTCAATAGCATTTTTTAAATGAGTAATTTGAGGATAATCTAGGTTTTGAATATTGCCATCTGTTTTATAGAATTCCTTAAAGAATTCTTCAACCTCTGGACGAGAATCATAAAACAAACATGGAATCTTTGAAATTCCAAAAATTTTGGTAATTAATGAAAGCGTTGTTAATCGTTGTTGACCATCTATTACCTCATAATCTCCATTTTGTCGTTTTAAAACAACAAGACTTCCTATGAAATAATTACCAGTTGGATTTTTCTTAAAAGCTTCATAAATATCTTGTAACAATACTTCAATTTCATTTTTACGCCATGCATAATTCCGCTGATATAAAGGAACTACATATTTTCCGCTTTCAAATATTCCTTTTATATTTTTCTCTAAATTAACAGTTTCCATTGTTTCCTTCCTTTATAAAATTAATAATAGTTATAGATTTATCTCTATTGAAATTAGAAAAATTATCTAAGTTTGCTTTTTCGTTTTCTAAGTTTTTGTCTAATTCTTTTTGTAATTTAGATAAATCTGCTAGATCCTTTGCTTGATTTATAATATCAAAGTATTTATGTGGAAGTTCTGCGACAGAATTATATTTAACCTGACGTTTTGTTAATCTACATAGGTAAACTAAACGATAGAGTGTTTTATAATATTTATTTAGTCCCTTTTCTCCAAATTTATCAAAGAGTACAAATACTAAAGATTTGTATAATTCTCTCAGATAAGAATCGCCACTTCGACATGCGTTTCCTTTAGGATAAAAAGCGTAGTCTTTAGACCGTTCTGTTTCAGTATCCCCATAATTTAAGCAGTATTTATAGAAAAAGCCTTTAAATTCTGCAAGCTGGTAAGTGCCTAAATCTATAAACATACGTTTATAAATTTCAACATAAGTTTCTACAAAATCAAAAAATGGTTTTCCGTTTACAATATTCTGATTTATATTTACAAAAGGATTTATTTTTTCTTCATCTCCAGAAGTAAATCGTGTTTGAGTTGAGATAGTACCTTCTAATACATTTTTATAAAACTTTGAAGTCAGATATTGTAGTAATTGAGGATTTTGGTAAGGAAATTGTGCTAAGTGATTTTTATCGATAGTGAATCCCTTAAACTCTTTTATTTCCTTTTTAGAAAAATTATAAGCTTCATTTCTTTTGGACCATAACCTACTACGATATAACTGTTCATCAAATAATTGCTTTAAAACATCAATATTTCCATTTGCATCTCCGATTATGGTTGGTGTTGCATCATATAAAGTTGCAGATTCCCATTGTTTATCACATTTTACTTTCTCTTCCTGGCTGTTTTGTTCCATAGCCCTGATATGGTAAGCTTTCAATAAATTATAAGCTTCTAATTCTTTACCACGCCCATTTTGAGAATCAAACATCTGAAAGGCTTCAGATAAATCTGTAACATCTATTTGTACAAAAGAGCAAGAATTTTCTGTATAATTCCAAAACTCTTCTTTTGAGACACTTATTGTCTCATTAACCCAAGAGTTTATAAAGTTGTAATTCTCTTTAATATGAGTATATGAATCAATATGATTAAATTTTAACTTCTCATCTATTTCTTTGCCACAAACCTTTTTTAATAAATAGAGAGTTGTAAGTCTTTGTTGACCATCTACAATAAAATATATACCATCTTCTTTATGTAAAATTACACTTCCTATTCTGTAATCTTGTTTTTTAGACTCCATACTATAAAGTATATCTTCAAGCATTTGTCTAACATTTTCAGTTTCCCATCGATATGGTCGTTGATAATCTGGAATCTCAAGATTCAAATTCATTAGTTCATTAATTGAAACTATTTTTGCAGCTACATTATTCTCCATAGTTAGCTCCGTGCTAAATATTTTATTCGAATTTTTCGTTACATTTCCGTATTGGCATATAAATATTTAATTGCAATTATCATATCACCTGACATTATCATTTCAGGATAATGACTTTCATTCCTTTGAAAATAAAATATTTATTCCAGGCTCATAAAAACATTCATACACTTGGAAAAAAAACTCCTTGTTCTATAATTTTAGCACATTTTATCAGCCTGTCAACTATAAAGCGTGAAACTTTAGAGTGTGTAATTATATTTCCTCAAAGCATATAATAGAAGATTATGAATATTGGACAGGCCATAATCACCATCCGCAAGGAAAAGAATCTCAGTCAGGAGCAGCTTGCTTTTGAGGCAGGCATCTCGCGGCATTTTATGTACCGTCTGGAAAACAACCTTGCAAGTCCAACAATCAAGACTCTGGAAAAATTAAGTACAGCTCTAAATATTAGACCATCTGCAATTCTCCTTGAGGCCGAAAAAATCAGCTAGCTTGTTCTAAACTTATACCACATCAGACTATCTTTTTGAGATAGTTAAAAAAAAATAAAAATTTTTTTTCAGACTATCATCAAATGATAGTCTTCTTGTGCTATATTGTTCTTATGAAAGAGACAAGAAAATCTGAACGGACGCTGAACAAAAGGCAGCTTGAAAGGATTATCATCATTCACAATGCGATAAAGTCTGGCATTTATCCTGATGCGGAAAAGCTGAGGCGGCTTTATCTTGAGCAGACAGGCTATGACAGTCTTAGCCTGCTTACCATTTACCGTAATATTGAAACGCTGCGCGTAGTCTTTGGTGCACCGGTGGAGTATGACAAGCGGAAAAAAGGCTACTATTACCTTGATGAAAACTTTGACTTTGCATTGAACAGTATTTCTCCAGAGGAAGCTTTTTATCTTTCGGCGGCAAAAACCTTGCTTTCTTCTTTTGAGGGCAGTCCCGCCTACAGGCAGATTGCGGCTGCAATTGATTTTGTTACCGATACTCAGATGGCTGGAAAAAGTGCCCTTTTAAAGCGCATTGCGGTTGCGCCGACTCCCAAATTTGTGACGGATGAAGACGTTTGGAAAAAGGTGCTTGAGGCATTGCAGGACAATCTGATTGTGGAGTTTGACTATAGCGGAAGGTGGAAGACGGAGCTTTCGCACAGGAAGGTTCATCCCTATCAGATTCTGATGGAGGGCGGCAAGTGCCTTTTGTTTGGCTATTCAGAGGAGCGCGGGGCGGAGAGGCTTTTTGTACTGAACCGAATGTCCAACTTTACAATTACTGATGAGCATTTTGATCTGCCTGAGAATTTTGATTTTTCCAAGCGCTGCGGGGGAGGGAAGTTTGGTGCCTTTATCTGCGGTGAGACTTTTGATTTTGCAATTGACTTTTATGCTGATGCACGCACTTATGTGAAGGAGTGCATTTGGGCGGACAATCAGAAGGTTACTGATTTTGATGATGAGGGAAAGACCCGGCTGGAATTTTCTTCCGGACAGTGGCTGAATGTTCTTGAATGGGTTTTGTCCCAAGGGCCGAATGCCATTCCTCTTTCCCCAGACTGGTTTGTTGGTGAATGGAAGAATTCTGTAAGTCTGATGGCGGAGGCGGCCGGAGTCTAGGTGACGTGGCGGCTAGGACTTTTACAGATGCTGAATCGAGTTCAGCATGACGGAGTGCGTTCTGTATGACGGAAGAGTGTGGCTTGGACAGATGCTGAAACGAGTTCAGCATGACGCCTTTTGCAATTCCAATCCTACGCCCGATTGGAGGGGCGCGGGGGTGCATGCACCCCTTAGCGTTGCCGCAAGGCAATGGAGCCGAAAGGCGGAACCCCGGAAAGCGGGGAAGGCAAACGGGAATGCTCGGTTTGCGAAAGAAACTTTTGCCCCGCAGCTTGCCTTCCGTCCAAATTCAAGAAAGAATTGGCTTTGTTGCGAGAGTCTATTCGTACATGCTGTTTAGCACGCGGTAGACCATGTTGACTTTTTCTTTTTGCGCAACCGAAAGGTCGGAGTTGCTTGCGTCGTCGATGAGCTTTTCCAGTGAGGAGAGGCTTTCGTTGAGTGCCGTGGCAAAACCGCGCGAGACTTTGAACCAGTATGTGCCGTTTCCGTCCGTGAAGAGGCAGATGAAGCCCAGTTCGTGGGAGGCCTGCTTTGCAACGGTTACACGCATGAGGCAGTCTATGGAATTTACAAGTTTTACAAGTCCCGTCGTGCCGTCGCTTTCCACGCTGTTTATGTTGATGTTCATTTTGCGCTGCCAACGGTCTTCTGCAATGGGGTCTAGGTTCAGGCGGTTTGCTGCCTTGATGATTAGCTCAAGCTTTTCGCCGTTCATGAGTTTGAAGCCGTGGCCCGGGTATATGCAGCCGCGCATTTCGCCAATCTGTGCAAGAAGGCTCTGGTTCTCTTCTGCTTTTGCCGCTGGTTTGAGTTTGTCCCAGGGGAGCTTGACGACTTTCTTTCCCTTTGCCTTTTCAAATTCAAAGATTTCACCGCCGAAGCTGATTGTGTTTTCTTGGGCCTTTGCTTCTTTCTTTTCTTTTCTGCTTTTCTTGGATTTTTCTTTTTCCGACTTTTCCTTTTCGCGGAAGGACGTGCCTTCGTATTCAAGGTTGCCGGTGAGGCTTCTTCCCTTTTTGCCGCGGGCAGAGCTTAGCTGGCTTTCCAGGTTGGGGTCAATTTTGTAAAGCTCCTTTTTGGTAAGCGGGGAGACGCTCATGGCAAAGGTTCGGCTTGTCTTTACAATTTCGCCTGCAACGATGTAGAGCGGGTTTGTCCTGAACATGGATGAGCCGGGGTGGATTGTTATGTGGTCTGCTGTTAGGCTGCGGTAGGTTTCCCTTCCTTCCCTTACGCAGACGAACTGAATCATTCCGCTTGCAATGCAGCAGAGGTAGTCGTCCATGCTACCGCCACCTGTGATTGGAAGCTGTAGCCTTTGCGATACGATTTCTTCCAGCTGTATTTTTATGTTGAGGATTTCTGCCATTACGCGCTCGTCAAGGTAGTTGTTCCTGCAGAACTTTTCCTTGTTGCTTGCGGACACATAGTTTTTAAAGAGCTTTACGTAGCTAACAAAGTCTCCCTGCAAGTCGCGGAAGGAGTGGTGGGCCTTTCTTGCGTCCATTTCTTCTCCGGGCGGAAGTACGAAGGGGGAGTTTGCGCTAAGGAATGAAGATGCTATTAGAACTTCTTCAAGGACTTCCGGGTAGCGCATGATGCTTTCTACGATGATGCGGCTAACGCGGGGCTCCAGGGGGAATTCCACCATGAGCTTTCCTGTCTTGCTTAGGGTTCCGTCTTTTTCTATGGCCCTTAAAAGGTTCAGCGTCTGGACTGCTCCCAAGAGGCCTTCCTTTTGAGGCGGTGAGATAAAGTCAAATTTGTCAAAGTCCGTAATGCCAAGTTCTGCCATGCGGAGGACTACCTCGCTAAGGTCCGTGCGGTAGATTTCTTCCGTCGTGTATTCCTGGCGGCTGTCGAAGTCCTTTCTTGGGTAAAGGCGGTAGCAGGTGCCGGGACAGGTTCTTCCTGCGCGTCCTCGCCTTTGGTTGCAGCTTGCCCTGCTGACTGGCGTTTCTATTAGGCTTGACGTGAATGTGCGTGGGCTGTAGAAGTTGAGCTTGGCAAGGCCAGAGTCTATTACGGTTGTAACGCCGTTAATGGTTACGGATGTTTCTGCTATGTTTGTGCTGATTACGACCTTTTTCTTTCCGAATGGGGGCGAGTCAAAGACCTTTTCCTGGTCTTCCTTGGGCAGCCTTCCGTAGAGGGGAACCAGGTGCAGCTTTGAGTGGAAGGGGGCGTTTGCAAGTCGTTCCACGCAGTCCTTGATGATTTTTTCTCCGGGGAGGAAGATTAGTATGCTGCCGTCTTCCTTGTTGTCTAGCACGCGGTCAATTGTCTGTTCTATCTTGGTAAGAAGGGCGTCGCTTGAAGCGTCTGTTAAAGTGCTTGCGGGTATTGCAGGCGGATCGTAGACCATTGCCACCGGGAAAATCTGCGTGTCTATGGTGACTATTGGGCAGCCGCCAAAGTATTCGCTGAAAGCCTCTGCGTTCATAGTGGCAGAGCTTACTATTACCTTAAAGTCCTTGCGCTCTGCTAAAACCCTTTTTAGAAGACCCAGAACAAAGTCAATGTTAAGGCTTCTCTCGTGTGCCTCGTCCACCATTACAACGGAATACTTGGACATCCATGGGTCAAGCTTCATTTCCTGAAGGAGGATTCCGTCGGTCATGATTTTTATCTTTGTGGTAAGGTCCGTCTTGTCTTCAAAGCGCATTTTGTAGCCTACAAGACCCGGGTACTTTGTGTGCAGCTGCTTTGAGATGAATTCGCTTACGCTAAGGGCCGCAATGCGCCTTGGCTGGGTTACTGCAATCACACCGTTTTCCGAATAGCCTGCCTCGTGCAAGATTACCGGAATCTGCGTTGTCTTTCCAGAGCCGGTGGGGCTTTGCACTACAATTACCTGGTTTTCCTTTAGCGTGTCAAGGATGCGCTGCTTTTGTTCGTAGACTGGAAGGCTTTTGTAATCTATTGCCATAGGGTTTTTCCTTCAAATTGCTCCATCAGTTTTTTTCTCTCTCTTAGGTAGTTGCCCCATCTTTTTTGCCCTTCTGCGTTAAGCTTTTCAATTAGCTTGTCGTCAAGAATCCTGATTTCGTAGAAGCGGTCGGGGGCAATGTATGTGGTAACGATGACGGGATTTACAAGTGCTATGGAAAGCTTTGAGTCGCTGTCCTTTAAAAATCTCACCTGGGTTATGTATCCTTCACCGGTGTAGTCCCTGTTTGTGTCTGGCTTTGCAAACTGCGGGTTTGTCCTTTGCCCGCTGATTGTGTTGCCCATAGAATAGAAGATAATCTTGCGGGGAACGTTTCCAGAATCCGCCACGACTTCCCAGTCCTTGGAGACGTGGGGGTGGTTGCACCAGATTACGTCTGCGCCGGCATTTAAAAGCTCGTGGTAGAAGTTTTTCTGGGAGCTTCTTATTGTAAAGATATACTCCGGGTCGGAGCAGTGTATGCTTACAACGAATATGTCGCAGGGGTGGGCCTTTCTTAAAGCCTTCATGTCTTCTATAAATATGCTGCGGTTCTTGCTGTTGGGAACAAGAAAGTCTATGTAGGAAGAGCAGGTGGGGCTGTTGAGTATTTCTGTAACAGCAACGAAAAGAATCTTCCAGTTGCCGCTTTCTATTACCTGGTAGCTCCAGGGGCCGTTCTGCCTTTCCTTAAGTCCTGCCGCATAGACTGGGCGGTCGCTTTCCTTTGTGGCTTCTATTTTTGCGTCAAAGTATTTCTTTGTCTGCTGGATTCCGTTCAGACCCTGGTCGTTGGTGTGGTTGTTGGCAAGGCTAAAGACGTTGAATCCTGCGTCTATTGCTGCCTGGGCATAGTCTCCGTGCACGTTGAATGCAGGGTAGTTGGAGAAGGGACGGTTTTCCGCAACCGGTGTCTCCAGGTTTGCAAAAGTGAGGGGGCTTTCCTTAATCAAGGCCTCAATGTCCCTGTAGATGCGGGGAAAGTTGCCCTTGGACCAGTTTGGCGTATGGGCCATTATGTCTCCCGCAAATGTTAAAAGGATGGAATCCTCTGAGTCGAATGCACTTTTTGAATTTACAATGGCTGTGCCGTCTGCAAAGTGGGTGTTGTAGTAGTCTTTGCCGTGGCCGGAAGCCAAACCCTTTGAGTTTTTGCCGCCGGTCGTTGCACATGATGATATTGCCAGTGACAGCGCAAGGGAAAGGGCAAGCCCCATTAGCCCCAGCGCCGCCTTTTTTGTTGATTTTACAACCATCAGCTGATTTTTCCTGCCTGTACAAGGGTGATTGCGCTTGTTACCACAATCTCTTCCACTGAACAGCCGCGGCTAAGGTCGCTGATTGGCTTTGCAAAGCCCTGGAGGATTGGGCCGTAAGCGTCTGCGCCAGCGAATCTCTGCACAAGCTTGTAGCCAATGTTTCCAGCTTCAAGGCTTGGGAAGATAAGGGTGTTAACCTTTCCTTCTATTGGTGAACCCGGAGACTTTCTTGCCGTAACTTCGGGGATAAGGGCTGCATCTGCCTGGAGCTCACCGTCCAAAAGCAGGTCTGGTGCCTTTTCCTTAGCAAGCTTGAATGCTTCCTGAACCTTAAGAACGTCCTCAAGCTTACCGCCGCTTCCCTTTGAAGAGAAAGAGAGGAGGGCAACTGCCGGTTCTGCATCCAAAAGCTCGCGGCAAGACTTTGCGGAATCAACTGCTATGTCTGCCAGCTGCTCACTTGTTGGGCGTGGGTTAACTGCACAGTCTGCAAAGATAACGTAGCCGTCCTTTCCCCACTTCTTGTTGTGGGTGTCCATGACGAAGCAAGAAGATGCGGTCTTTGTACCTGGGGCTGTACCGATTACCTTAAGGCCTGCGCGGAGAAGGTCTGCCGTTGCGCTCAAGGCACCGGAAACCATTGCGTTTGCCTTTCCTGTGCGGACCATCATTGCGCCAAAGCTGAGCGGGTCTTTTAGCATGTAGGCCTTTCCTGCCTCAACATCGGGAACTTCTGCCTCACCGGTCTTCTTGTTAACCTTGCCCTTGCGGAGCTCAAAATATTCCTTTCCAAATTCTTCAAGCCATTCAGACGAAGCTGGGTCAATTACGCTGATTCCTTCAAGGGAAACGCCCTTTTCTGCGGCAACCTTTTCTACATCAGCCTTTTTTCCGAGCAGGGTAACAGTCTTTGCAAGCTTTTCCTTAACAATCTTTGCGGCAGCCTGTACGGTGCTCTGTTCCTTCCGGGAGAACCAGCGAATTCTGGTATTCCTTGGCCTTGTTTTTCATTTCTTCAACAAAATTCATAATTTATGCCTCTAAAGTAAAAATGTTGGTAAATTTTTGCGGAATGTCCGTTGAATGTATTCTACTATTATTGAAGTGAATTTACAAGTGGAAACTTTTTCCTTACTTACTATGCCAAAATTGATTCCCGTGTTTTTTGTATGGCGGCGCTTGGCTTTGCTGTCCATCTGCTTCTTTGTTGCCGGGCATTTCCCGTGTGTGGCGCTTGCAGGGTCGCTTGAAACTTCGTTGCGAGAACCGGCATTCGCCTCCATTGCTCCACTTTGTTCCGCAACCCGCCTTTGGCGGGCCCTTCCAGCACCTGCCGCGCCTTTTTTTGCATACCGTATTTCCCTCGAACTAGTATAACGAATATACAATATGGTAATCTTGTCGAACCACGGTTGGTGAGCTTGTCGAACCATGGTTGGTGAGCTTGTCGAACCACGGATGAATGGTGGAACAGACCCTGAAACGAGTTCAGGGTGACGGTTAATTGTTATTTGCCATGATATCTGCAATTATTGGGAAAATCCACGGAGGGGTTTTCGGAAGGCCTGGCGGCAGGCACTGGAAGGGCACACGAAGTGTGTTACCGCAAGGCGGTAATGGAGCCGGAGGCGAAACCCTGGAAGCGCCACCCACTGGACATGTCCGGCAGTCGGAGGCATGTCCTGTCCAAAGAGCAAGCGCCGCCCAAAAAATTTAAAAATCCCTTGAATTTAAAGAAAAATATGGCATAATAGAAATATGTCAGAAGAAAAACAAGTAAAATCCGGATTTTTTATGCGCCTTTTGAGCTTTATTGTCGGACACGAGGTTGGAGCGGCAAATAAAGGGGCAAAGGCTTTAAAATCAATACAGAAGCAGCTTAACAAGTCGGGATATAAATTCTTCAATTTAAAAAAAGATTTGATTAACGCTCAGTTTGCAAAGTTTGTATATCAGGTTTATGCGGCGGTGGCACCATTCCGCGAATTTTTTATCCAGAATACCCAGGACGAATTTTATGCGGCCCAGATTCTGAACTATTCTCTTGATACTGACCAGCACGAGCTTGTTGCAAAGCTTTCTTCCCAAAGCATTCAGGTTCTTGCCACCAAGATAGAGCTTAAGAGCCTTGCCGAGCAGGGGATGAATTTCTTTGTAGCCCTCCGCGACGGTCTGGAAAATGAGCGTGCCGGTGAGATTAACAACACCTATAATGCCCTTGTGCTTTTAAAGCAGTTCTGCGTTATTGACTATTATGCGGGCCTCCGTAAATTCCACGGTGTCTTTAGGGAAAATTCCTTTGAGGAGCTTCCACACTTTGACTCTGTTCCCACCGGGTACATGAAGGAATTTGTGGTGGACTTCCTTACCGCAACCTCCCTTTTGCTTAGCATTCAGGACTGGGGCAATGTCTTTGACTTCCTAAAAAAGCTTTCCGGCATAGAAGACCAGGCATTTTTGCGCCTTAAGCAGCAGATTGCGGTCCTTCATTCTATGGAAAACAACCGCGTCTTTGTTGGCATGATAAAGCTTGTTAGCCATGACCCGGATGCAGAGCTCCAGGAAAACACTTCTTCCAAAAATATTGTAAAGCCTTATCTTGAAGGTATTTACCAGGAATTCCGCTCTGCCGTGGAAGAGATTCACCACAAGAGGGTTATAGAAAGCCAGAAGAAGCTTGTTGACGATGTTTTTGCAGGCCACGCACTTGTTCCGCTTAAATTCTACAATGCAAAGGAAAACGAGAAGTACGTGGAGAGTGAGGCCCACTGCTTTGAGCACTGCAACGCCTTCCTCTACCTGAATTCCTTCTTTGCCCTTTATTTCCGCGACGAATTTACAAAATTTATAGAGAATTTTGAGATTGTTGCCCAGTGCAACCGCCAGAACTATATTTCTGATTTTACCAGCCTTTACCACGAGCTTAACGAGATGCAGGCTGCCGTTACGGAGCTAGACACAAAGCTGGACACAAAGTTTGCGGAGGGCTACAAGCTAAATTCCCTTTACCTTCGCCTTGGTGTGAATGATTCCGTTGTTGCAAACTTTAACATGGAGATTGATTCAATCAACATGAAGGTTAGGGCTATAATAGAACGGTCCCTAAAGGCACTGCAGAAGATTCTTGTCTTCTACGACGAGTTGATTCACGAAAGAAGCCACGGAACGTTCGATCTTATTTCCAACTGGGACGAGCTTAACAACAAATTCGAGAACGGCTGTCTTCCTCTCTTAAAGCGCACGAAGAACCACATTTCAACTTTCCTTGCGCTTATGAAGAACTTTAAGCAACTGGAGTAGCGGGGACTGGTGCGTATACAGACTCTGAAGCAAGTTCAGAGTGAAGTACTGCGTGGCAGTTTCTTGTAAAAGCAGGGAGTGTTGCCGCCCCTTTCTCATTGCAAACAGTCGCTTTTTTTGCTACAATGGCCTCATGTTCAACAGTTTTACAGGCACCATCACTTTTAAGGGCCCTCAAAAATTATGCATAGACACCCACGGAATTGAATGGGAGCTTACGGTTCCAGAAAGCTCTCTCTTGGACATTCCGCCTGTAGGACAGGAAGGCCGTGTCTACACCTGGCTACAGCATACGGATGCCCTTATGAACCTCTACGGTTTTGCATCCGAAAGCGATAGGGAACTTTTCCTTAACCTCTTAAAAGTTGACGGAATTGGGCCAAAGGGTGCGGTAAAAATAATGAGCAACATTTCTGCCGCAGACCTTGCATCCGTCCTTGAAAGCGGGGACGTGGACCGCCTGCAGAAAGTGCCGGGCGTTGGAAAAAAGACCGCGGGAAAGATGCTCCTTGCGCTAAAGGGGAAGCTTTCTTTGTCGGAGGATTCATCCGTGTCCCTGTCCAAAAAAGATGCACTTCCATTTGCAGACGTTGCCCTTGCGCTTTCCAACATGGGCTACGACAAAAAGACTGCCGAAGCCGCCGTTGCAAAGATAGCCGGAAGACTTGCCGAAGACCCCTCGTTTGCCTCGCAAAGCCAGGTTCAAAAAGAAGAGTTTGTTTTCCGCCAGGCAATTGTTGAGCTTGCCTAGGAGATGCGGCCATGAATAAAAGCGTTACCCACAAGACATCATATACAAGAAAAACAGACGACACCCTTGACGAAATGAACATAGCTGCCCAGCTTGCAAGCCAGGCCAGCGCAAACGTAGCAAAGGAAAGCGCCGGTAAGACAAAGATTGTCCGCGCGCAAAATGCCACCGCAGACGGAGCCACCGCAGACGGCATGGGTGGTGCAGGTTCAGTTTCCGGGGCAAATGCAGCAGCCCAGCCCCAGACCCGCATAGTAAGGGCAGACCTTGCTTCTGTAGATGATGCACAGGACTCTTCCCTAAGGCCAAAGTCCCTTTCGGAATTCCTTGGACAAAGCGCAATAAAAGAAAACCTCGGCGTTTTCATAGACGCAGCCAGAAAAAGGCAGGAAGCCTTGGACCACCTATTCTTGATTGGCCCGCCCGGACTTGGAAAGACAACACTTGCCCAGATAACTGCCTGCGAACTTGGTGCAGACTTTAAGGTAACAAGCGCCCCGGCCCTGGACAAACCAAAAGACTTGGCAGGAATCCTTTCCACCATAACGCCAAGAACCGTATTCTTTATAGACGAAATCCACCGCCTAAAGCCCGCAATAGAAGAAATGCTCTACATAGCAATGGAAGACTACGAGCTTGACTGGGTAATAGGACAGGGTGCTGCAGCCCGCACTGTCCGCATACCAATACCGCACTTTACCCTGGTCGGTGCCACGACAAAGGCCGGCATGGTAAGCTCCCCGCTAATTTCCCGCTTTGGAATAATACAGCGCTTCAACTACTACAGCCGGGAGGAACTTGCCTCCATAATCCACCGCTCGTCAAAGATACTGAACGTAAGCGTAAAAGAAGACGCTGCCCTACTTATGGCAGACTGCTCAAGGGGAACTCCCCGCGTTACAAACAGGGTTTTGCGCAGAATGAGGGACTTTGCCCAGGTTCAGGGAAAGGGAATAATCACAAAGTCAATCGTAGAAGAGGGGCTTAAAAAGCTTGGCATAGACTCACTTGGCCTTGAATACGCCGACCGCCAGATTCTTCTTAGCATAATAAATAATTTTGGCGGAGGGCCTGTGGGTGCCGACACGCTTGCAATCTCCATCGGAGAAGGACAGGACACCTTGGAAGACTACTACGAGCCGTACCTCATCCAGTGCGGACTTTTGCAGCGCACCCCAAGAGGCCGAATCGTAACCGAAAAAGCATACAAACATCTGGGGCTTACCCCAAAGGAAAAGAATTTTAATGAAGACCAGCGACTTTTATTTTGACTTGCCACAGGAACTTATTGCTCAGCGCCCGTCAGGAAAAAGGGGAGACGACCGCCTCATGCTCTTGGGAAAAGAAAGCGGAAGCGTAGAGCATCACCTTATGGCAGAACTCCCAGACTTGGTGGAAAAAGGCACGCTCATGATTTTTAACAACAGCCGCGTAAGAAGAAGCCGCTGCTACGGAATAAAAACGGACACCGGCCGCGAACAGGAATTCATGTTCCTTAATCCAATGGCATCTTCTCCTGCCGCCGACTCTTCCACCGCCACAAGCTCAGCCAGCAGTTCTGCAGCCAGCAGCGCCAGCAGTTCCACCGCCAGCCCCGATAGCCTCTCCTGCGAATGGAACACAATGGTAAAGGGAGCCAAAAAAGTAAAGAACGGCAACACCTACCGCTTTGCAGACGGCAGCGAAGGAACAATCGTCCTTAACCAAAACGACGACGGAACCGAATTCCGCACAATAAAGTTTCCCTTCCCCCTGGACGAAAAATGGTTTGAGCGCAACGGACACATACCGCTACCGCCCTACATCCGCCGCGAAGACGACGACACGGACAGCGAACGCTACCAGACAATCTACGCAAAGGAAACGGGAAGCGCAGCCTGCCCAACCGCAGGCCTCCACTTTACCCAGCCGGTCCTGGACAAACTAAAGCAGAAGGGCATAGACCTTGAATGGATAACATTGCACGTAGGACTAGGAACCTTCCTCCCGGTAAGAGCCCAAAACATAGAAGAACACAAAATGCACCTTGAATACTACACCGTACCCCCAAGCGTTGCAGACAAAATCAACGCCGCCAAAAAAGAGGGCAGGCCAATCCTCGCAGTAGGAACAACAAGCGTCCGCACACTGGAAAGCGCCGCAGACCAAAACGGCATCGTAAGGGCAGGAACCGCAGGCACAAACATCTTCATGTACCCCGGCTACAAATTCAAAGTGGTAGACCAAATGTTCACAAATTTCCACACCCCCGAATCAACCCTCATAATGCTGGTAAGCGCATTTGCGGGGCGGGACAACATCATGAACGCCTACCAAAAAGCCGTCGAACAAAAATACCGCTTCTTCTCCTACGGCGACTGCATGCTAATAAAATAAAAAATATGCCAAGGGGGGAAGTCTCCCCCTCGCTCCAGCCCCGAGTCGCTCCTCAAATGCCGTAAGTGGCAAGTTCACTAAGCTAGCAACCGTCACCCTGAACTTGATTCAGGGTCTGTGGCAATACAAAATAAAGTCCCCTCCGACACGCCACTTCCGTCATTTGCTCCGCTTTGTCGTGTCTTCCGCTACCCCCTCTGCGGGGCAATCCCTTTGCAAAGCCCCGCAACGCCCCAAAATTATTTGGGGGAAGCAAATGAATCCCGCGAGTTACGGAGTAACTCGGTAGCACGCGCAGCGTGCGGACAACGCCTGCTGGCATGTTTTTTTGTTAACAGATAAAATCCCGCGAGTTTCGCAGAAACTCGGTAGCGCAAGCGGACAACGCCCCAAAATTATTTGGTGGTAGCAATAAAACTATCTGTGGAGTAATATTGTTATTGTGGCAAAAACTTTATAAAGCTCGGAGTTTAAAACCCAGAAAATGAAAATTATAAAATGGTTAAATAGTGAAAATTTTATAGTGTTTTTAGAATCAAACTTTAAAAAGAATTCGAAATACATATTTTACATACAAACTTTGCAGGACGGAGATTCTTTCTTAGAACTTTGTGAGGATGATGGCGGCATAAAAGTTGAGCAGAAGGCCTTGTTTGCAGAAAGAAATAAAAATCACATTTTGCAAACAAAAGCAGACTTAATGGAACATACAAAAAAATTCATTAAAAACAAATCTTTTGCTTCAAAAAATGAAAGTTACAAATTAGGATATGAGATATGCATAACTCAAAAAAATGATTACTATGTATTTTGCCCTGAACTTAATAAAGGCTATTATGCAAAACTAAGTGTTTTCAACCGTTTGTTTGGATTCATCCTATATCAAGAACCATGGCACAATGACAAATTTGGTTATTGGCAAAAACAAAAGAAAATATGAATTGTACTTATATGCATAATGAAAAATAGCATCGCCAACACAATTCTATGAGGATAAATAATGAAATATTTGTGTTTTACATTTTTGATAATAGTATCATTTTCTAGCCATGCAAATAATAAACTTGATAAACTTTTTAATCAGTTTGACAAAGTAGAAGTTAACATAAGATATATGGATTTTGACATTATGACAGTTGTACCTTTATCGGCTGTAATGATTACTAATTCGAATCGAGTTAATAAAGTATCAACAACAGTAATGGCATCATATTTAAAAGAACAAATTCTTCCATCGTTGACTAATATGAAACTTATAAGAATTAGGAAACGTATCGTATGGTTTCCTGATTATGATTCTGAACTTGATAAATTATTTATTGATAATTTCTTTGGTAACGAACCGGTAAAAAACATAACAGAAGAAAAAGATAATAACAATCCACCGAATAAGATAATGAAAGGTGAATTTATAATCGTTGATGTTGATGATTTTACAATAAATGTACGCATGGTGGTTGAATTAAATTATCCGAACAAAGAAAAAACTGTTATAGTGTTAGGACAGAATTGTATGATTAGGATAAATGATGACTATTATACCATTCCGCATGAAGATTACATAAAAATTAAAAACACATTTTTCTCAATAATAGAAAATGCCTGAATTCATCACGAAAGGTTGTTACATCACCGACGTAGAATAAATACACCCTTTCATTAGGAAGAGCAGGTGAGGTGAAAAATATAAAAATCACGCAAAAAGGTGATTATATAAGTTATATAAATCCTTCCCGTGTTTCCCCATAAAGAATACGGCAGACGGAAAAGCTTTTTGACATGACAAAAATTGCGGCTCAAATTTATTCATGGGAGTTTGATCCGCAGCGAAAGGGCATTCCGGGAATTGTGTGGAGTGCCTTTTCCCTGCGGAACAATTGCGCAGTGGGGGCAACCATTGGAAGCGGTTTTTGCGAAAAAAACTTCACTTTTTACCGCTCTTGTATTATAATATACTACAAGGGGGATGTGCATGGCAGCAGAAGGTGAAAACCGCAAGGTAAAGGACAGCGTTTTCGTAGACCTGTTCGGAAGGGACGTAACGGCCAAGGAGAATTTCATATCGCTCTACAATGCCCTGCACGGAACAAGCCTTAGACCGGAGGACACGGAGCTTGTTCCCGAGATGCTCGAAAGTGCCATGTACATGAGCTACGCCAACGACGTTGCCATGCAGGTGAACGGCCAGGTCGTAGTCCTCATAGAACACCAGTCAACCATAAACCGGAACATGCCGCTAAGGCTCCTTGACTACGTGGCAAGGATTTACGAGAAGATAGTACCTGCAAAGAAGAAGTACTACCGAAGCCGCGTCTGCGTACCCATGCCGGAGTTCTACGTTCTCTACAACGGAACGGACGACTACCCGGAGGAAGACGAGATGAGACTTTCCGACTCATTCACCTATCCCGGAGGAAAAAAGCCTTCCCAGGTTCCGCTGGAGCTTGTGGTAAAGGTTTACAACATAAACCTTGGCAAGGGTGATGCCCTGCTCGGAAAGTGTGGTGCGCTAAGGCAATACTCTGAGTTCATAGGCTTGGTCAGGAAAGCCCGGGCAGAAGGGAAAGACGAGCCCCTCACATGGGCTGTAAAAGAGGCAATCGGGCGGGGGATCCTTCCCGGCTATCTTGAAAGGAAATCAACGGAGGTAATCAACATGCTTACGATGGAATACGACTATGCGGTTGACGTTGCCGCACAGAAGGAAGAGTCTCTGGCAGAAGGAATCCGCATCGGAGAGGAAAGGGGCTTGGAACAAGGCCGGCAGGAAACCGTAAGGCTTATTATGGACAAGTTAAATCTTTCGCTTACACAAGTGATGGACGCGCTCAATGTTCCTCCCTCAGAGCGAGATAGCTTTGCATCCAAATTGTGACAATTTACCGGAAAAAATACAAACAGTCCTCCAAAAAATGGATTCTTGCGTCCTCATACCCAGAATTCCGCGCGGACGGCTCAAAAAGCACAACGCTCTACAGCAATGACACAGGACTGTACCATACAAAGTGCATGCCCCTTTCCGGGGAACTCCGCTCGAAGGACGGCACCCTGCTTTCTGAAAACAGGACAAAATATGAGCCTTCTCCGTTTGCGCTCCCCACTTATGAGGAAAGCCGGAATTATGAAAAGGACAGCTCAGCCTCGGTTTGCGGTAGGACGGAATACGAATACGATAAATACGGAAACGTAATCTCCCTTACGCAGTATGAAGGAAACTCTGCCTATGTCCGGGCTAAAATTGACTATACCCCCAACTATGAAAAACACATACTGAGCCTCCCTTCAAAGATTGAGGTTGAGGATGCGTCGGGAAACACCATGGCACTTAGGGAAGGGGAGTACAATGCAGATGGCTCCCTGGTCTTCCTTAAGGAATATTCGTCACGCGGGGATTTCCTTGGCACAAGGCTTGATTATGATGAAAACGGAAACATAGTAAGGCTTACATACCCTACAGGCGTTTCAACAGAATATGAGTATGACAGGGAAAACAAAATGCTTCCTGTTACAATCTCACAGGTTTCCAAGGAAGGTGAGCGTCTTGCCGGAACCATAGAATATGATGACCGTATGCTTAAGAAGGGCGAGACTGACTGCAACGGAAATTCCTTTGCCTACAAATACGACTCATGGCTACGCTTGAGCGAGATGCGCACTCCGTACGATACCGGCGAGGTACCTGCCGTGCGCTACGAGTACAACATGCACAATGACAAAAAACTCATGTGTGCAGTGACCTACCAAAAGATAAGGACAGATGCCTCTGATGAGTCCGTAATGCGCACCATAGTACAGTGCGACGGCCTTGGAAGGACGGTGCGGACTGCAAAGCAGGGAGAGGTTCGCGATGCAGACACGGGCGCAAAGACCAAGGGCTGGAACGTGAGCGGCCCGGTGGAATATGACATAAAAGGCAGGACTGTAAAAGAGTATGCGCCCTACTTTGTTGCGGGAGAAGGAACAGAAGCTATAGAAGACCTTGACGAGAAAAAAGTTCCTTTTGAGTACGCAACGGAACATGAATACGACGAGCGCGACCGCAGCACGCTGAACATCCTGCCGGACGGAAGCGAGTGGAAAACAGGCTATTATATAGAAGAAAGTTATGCAAACCCAAGGGCTGTAGTGTGCTCCACGGATGCACAGGGCAACGTTACGGAAACCAAGTCGGATGTGCGCGGGAACATCGTGGCCATGGCAAAATATGACGCGGACGGAAAACTTGCGACGCACACCCGCTATGAGTACGATGCCCTTGGCCGGATGACGCTTGCCTATGACGCGGTGGACAACCCTGTGTGCGTGGAATACGACATGCTGGGTCGGCGCATCCTTCTTTCCAGCGTGGATTCCGGGTGCAAGAAATTCTATTACGACAAAAGCTCCGGCAACCTGGTGCAGGAAACCGACTCCGTAATGGACGAGAAGCGGCTCTTCATAAATTATGAATACGATGCCTTCAACAGGCTCCTTAGAGTTGACTATCCCGGCGAAATGACGGATACTGTATATGTGTATGGAAAATCTGCCGACCGCAGCAACCTTGCGGGCAGGCTTGCCGCCAGGACTGACGCATCGGGTACCGTGAGCTACATATACGGAAAGCTTGGAGAGATTACGAAGGAAACAAGGACAATATCCTCACACATAGACGGATTCAAAAAAGACCGGACTGCAACCATGGAATACAAGAGCGACTACCTTGGGCGCATGCAGGAAATGACCTACCCGGACGGAGAGCGCGTGGAGTATGCCTATGACTATGGCGGAAACGTGTGCGGCGTAAGCGGAACGACAAAGGAAGAAAATGACTTTTCCTACGTAAAGGACATTGGCTATGACGAGTACGGCCAGAGGAACTTCATAGAGTACGGCAACGGAGTAAAAACCGAGTACGAATACAACCCGGAAAGAAGGTGGCTTTCTTCCATAAGGACGGAAAACGAAAACAACATACAGTACCAGAACATCGAGTATAAATTTGACACCCTTGGAAACATACTCTCTTACACCAACGACTGCTTAAATGCCGGTGCCTACAAGACAAGCCAGAGCTACACCTACGATGCGCTGGGGCAGCTCACCGGTGCAAGCGGAAGCACGGAATACACCCCATACCACACCACACAGCCGGTTCATGTAAGCGAATACAAGCAGAACTTTGTCTTTGACGAAGCAGGTCTTGGTCGCATGATGAACAAAACTTCTTCTGAGGTCACCTTAACAGGAAGTCGAAATGGCGACGACCTTAACTATGCAATAGACTACGTATACGCAAAGGGCTTTGCCCACCGCCTTGAGCGCGCCGGGAACCGCTTTTACAAGTACGACGCAAACGGAAACGTAACGCAGGAGGAATATGACGGCCTTTCCGAAAGCGACAGCAGGGAAGTTACCGTGACCGACTACGGGAACGACGTTTACGGCGTGGACAGCGCATGGGGCTACTTTGAGACGGACAATGCAACAACTAAAGTAAGGCAGGAAAGGCACTACCGCCGCACCTACGTCTGGGATATCCGCAACAGGCTTACGGAATCGCATGACTCCACGAACGACGTATACTACATCTACGGCGAGGACGGAATGCGAACCAACAAGTATACGAGGAATGCGGAGACAATTTACTTCTGCAACTTCTGGACCTGGCACAAAGACGGAGGTTCTGAATTGGACGGCGGAAAGAACAGCAAGCACATCTTCCTAGGAACCGAAAGGCTCGTTACTAAGGTGAACTCTGCAAAAGGCGGCAGCTACAGCGAGGAATCCGGCAGCCAGTACTTCTACCACTCTGACCACCTGGGAAGCGCACAGCTTGTAACAAACCATAAGGGTGAGGTTTACCAGCGCATAGAGTACACGCCATACGGCGAGACATGGATAGACATGCGCACTAACATAACCGCGCTCTACGACGTGCCCTACCGCTTCACGGCAAAGGAGCTGGACAAGGAGACTGGCCTGTACTACTATGGCGCAAGGTATCTAGACCCCAAATACAGCCGCTGGATTAGCACAGACCCTGCCCTTGGAGAGTACATCCCCGCCGCAGGCAAGGCAAATGCCAAGGATATGGCAAATTTGCCCGGAATGGGAGGAATTTTTAATCACACCAATGCCGGTTTGTTCCATTATGCCGGCAACAACCCGGTGCGCTATATAGACCCCACAGGGGCATTTGATGATATTTCAGAAGATTGCAAAAACTTTATAAAAAATTACGAAGGTGGATTTAGGCCGAATATTTATGATGCAAAAGATTCTAAAAACATCTATGAATATGGGAAAAAAGGTGACTGGACGATTGGCTATGGACATAGACTTACAAAGGCTGAATTGAAGTCTAGAAAGTTTGAAGTTGGAGTAACAAAAGAACAGGCTGAAAAAATGTTTGATGCTGATTTTAAGGATAAAATACAACAAGTTAATAGTCTATTATCAAATTCTGATAATCTAACTCAGAATCAATTTGATGCTCTAGTTGATTTCATATATACAGCTGGATTTGTAGATTTTGACGGATCAGGTTTGAAAAAACTAATTGCAAGTTATGGCGAATCCATTTCAAATCCAACAGTCATCAATTCTGATGACTTTAAGAAAAAAATCTGCAATGAATTTAGACTTTTCGTTCCTCCTAGGAGTAATCCTGTACATAAGGGGTTGAAGGCAAGGCGGGCAGATGAAATCCAAATGTTTTTATACGGCGATTACAAAAGAGATGGAATACCATCAAATATATGGCCTTCTTGGATGATTAATACAATTATAAAATAAGGGGGTGGTTATGAAAAAAAATATTCTTTTTTTAGCATTTATATTTTTTTCTCTTATTGTTTTACATGCACAGGAGTTAAAGTTTTCTGATTGTTACGGAAAATGGAAAATAGACAAAGCGTTTATCGTTAGTGAAGATTTTTTAGTTATTGGGGATATGGCAAAAGAAGAAGCTGAATCTTACATTGGGAAAGTAATAACATACCGCCCTAATGAATTTGAATTAAATGAAACTATTTTCAAATATTCTAGGGATATTAGAAAATATAGTACAAATGTTACAGATTATTTTTATGATAAGCGTTATTGGCACGGTAGTTTTAAAGAATTTGGTATTACTGAGGAAAGGTTTAATAGGTATTCAATAGATATAAAAGATTATTTTAAATATGAAAATCAAATAATAATCGGAGATAGTATCATTCAGTTGAATAAGAACGAACTGTTGATTGTAAAAACAAACTGGTACTTTCATGCAGTCAGATTTGAATGAGTACTTTGGATAAAAGCTTTGTTTTTGTTTACACCGTATCTAGCGTTTTTGCAGCATGTGAAAACAGAGTCTGTTTCTCCGTCAAATAGGTATTTGTCGGAGAAGTGCGGAAATTGCCCCTTTTTTGGGGCAGTTTGCAGTAAAAATTTTGTAAGAAGAGGAGTTTAGGAACAAAAAATGGAAAATTCCTGCCGGAAAAAATACAAACCGTCCTCAAAAAAATGGATTTCCGCATCCAGACGCACCGGATTCCGCAGGAATTCCGCTTTAATCCCAGCAAATGCCGGTTTGTTCCATTACGCGGGCAACAATCCTGTACGCTATATAGACCCGGATGGAAGGGATATAGTTTTATTATGTGATCCAGATCGAGGAGTTGGTCAAAGTCATAATGCTGTATTAGTAGGAAATAATAGAGATGGTTGGCATTATTTTTCAAAAGATGGATCAAACACCACAAATGTACATTTAACATTCAATAACTTAGATGAATTTAAAGAATGGAATACTAATCTGAAAAAGGATGCTTATGACAAGGCCTTTCGAGTTCCAACTAGCAAAAGTCAAGATAACAAAGCAATAACTTTTGGAGAAGAAAATTATAATAAACCTTATGGCTTGCGAGAAAGGAAAGATGAGAATGGTAATGTTCTTAAGCAAAATTGTGCTGATTTGGCTGCAGATATAATTTCTTCCAGTGGATTACAAATCCAAAAACCCAAGATTGATGACAAGGCAAGAAAAAAATATCATAATTTTGATAAAGTTTATGATTTTTTTACAGTTGGTAATTTATCTCAAGTTACTTGTCCAGAATATCAATTTCAGTTATTTTCGAAAACATATTACACCTTCGGAATTGATATTGAAATAGTAAATAAGGAGTGAAAAAAATGGATTTAATTGATAGTTTGCAGTGTATTTGTTATGCAACTTTGTTTACTGTTTTTAAATTTTTAGTAAGTTCTTATTTTTGTTTAAAGAAAAAGTTTAAACTTTCTACAATTACTTTATTTTCATTTCTTTTGAATTTTGGAATAAGTTCATTGCTTTGTATATTTGTAAAACATGATATTATTGCAGTTAGGATTATTTTGTTTTTTGGGGCTGTGAGTTTTATCTTTTCAGCTATTAATATACTGTTTACTTTTTTCTTTAAGTTTTTTAGAAAAAGGTTTCCTTCTTTTGGATATACTTTATTGTTTTTTTTATTAGTTGAAGTTTTTAACATTGGAATTCTTCTACTATGGCAGTTATATAGTAGGTGGGAACCCGAAGAGAATTTCTTTACCTATTATAATTGTGGATTTGTTGTTTTGTTTTTGTCTTTACTCATTTGGAATTTTTTTGAAATGAAAAATAAAAAATGTAAATCCAACAAAGCTTCAAGGAAATAATACTGAAAAGTCTTAGAGCTGTCAATTGTGATTTGCGGGGAAGCCTAGAGGCTGACAGTTTTTTGTCTGTTTTGGCAAGATTTTTATTAAAAGAGGAGTTTAAAAAAGAAGTAATGGAAAATTCCTGACAGAAAAATACAAAGTATCTTCAAAAAACTTGTTTTAGCATGTGGCTGAGGAGTTTTATTAGCGCATGATGAGAAAAAATACTACGCTACAGATAGTGTTTTGGAAGCCGCCAAAAACACCGCCCTTTTCTCCATCAAATAGGTATTTGTCTGCATGTTGATTCCCTGGATTAACAAAGATGTTCACACTATTTTTGTTTGAATTTCAAAGGCGGTTTTTCTTCTTGTTAATTAAGAGGACAATTCCTAGTGAAAGAAAGTTTGAAATTACAATTCTGATAATCTGGTATTCATCTGTTCCGCTTGTGCTTACAACGTGCAAAAAATTTCCTATAAAATTATTGAAGAAGTGTTCAGAAAGTCCAACCCAAAGTACACCGCTCATGTTTACGCAAGTTCCCCATTCAATTGCAAGTATGCCGGCGAGCACGACATAACCGATTGCAAAAACAATTGCCTGAAGCACGGACATTTGCCCGTCATAAACGCCGAGCACGCACATAACAATATGCCAGATTCCAAAAAGAAAAGCCTGAACATAATTCCCGGTTTTAAATCCCCATCGGTCTGTTACGGCCTTAAGAATAAAACCGCGGTACATTCCTTCCTCTGCAAGAACATTTATGATGTTGGCAATCACACAGATAATAATAGCCTGTGCTGAAAGGCTGAATTCTGAAGTTGCACCAGAAAGCCCGAAGTTTGTAATGTATGCAGAAAGCTGTGGCTCTTTTCCCTGGGCAGCAAGAAGCACCATTTCAAGACCGTAGGAAATTGCAAATGTAAAAATTCCAAGTCCCAGACCGCAGCCGATGTATTTAAAAGTGCTCTTGTTTTTTAAGCCGACATCTGAAAGTTTAAGCCCGCAGATTTTCATTGCAACAAGAGTCGCGATTATGCAGAAAATTTTTGTGATTACGTTGTCTGCAATTATAGTCTGGTCGGTGCGGATGAATAAAAACTCAATGTATTTTACAATTGTAGTTACAGTAATAAGGATGGCAATGATGCGAATAATTTCTTTCTTGGATTTTGTGATTTGATTCTGCTGGTTTTCCATAAAAATCTCTCTTTTCTTTTTTATTGTTTTTATCATCCAGAATGTCCAGGTTGAACGGAGCAAGCATGGATGAAAATAATGGAATGCCTCATGGAGTTATGACAGGTGCCTTATGTCGCTAAGCTGTTCAAGAACGGGGGTGCAGAGGCTGTCCGGGTTTTTGTCCAGTCTGAGTATTGTGACTGCGGTGAAGGGCATGTGAATTGCTGCGCAGGTAAAGGTAAAGGGCAGGTTCATCATGTGGGCAATGGCTGCGCAAGATGAGCCTCCGTGGCAAAAGAGGACAACCGTGTGCTGCTCGTCGTCCTTGAGCAAGTTGCGGTAGTAGAAGCCTTCTCGCGAATATCCAAGCGAAAGTAGCCAGCCGTCTATTTCTTTTGCTATGTCTTCCACATTTTCTGTTGCAGTGTTGCCGTAAAAATAGGGGCCGTTCTTCCAGTCCGAGTCGCAAATGTTTATTCCCCTGCTTACCATTTCGTTTACGCAGTTCCATGGGTGGCCTTCAAGAGGGATTTCTTTGCCGCTTGTGCTGCCCCAGTTTATTTCGTGCATGAAGTCAAGGATTTTTACTGGCAAGTCCGGGTGCTGGTCTGCAAATTTCTGCATGGTCATTCGGGCTCTTCCCATTGGGGATGAATAGATTCCTTCTATTTTTTCATTTGCAAGTCTTTTGGCAACTGCTTCTGCCTGTATGTGTCCCTCTGGGGTAAGGCAGTCCTTCTGGTAATCTGGTTCTCCGTGCCTTACAAAAATTATTCTCATTTAGTTTAACTCTCCTGTATTTTTTTCTTGGGACAGTATAGCAGGATTTTGCAGAAAAGTCTGTAGCCGGTGGTGGATGAAAAAAAAGCACCCCCTTGTCGGAAAATGTGTTTTTTGATATAGTTAGGTTTTAGTATGAAAACGGAAGCATTTGTTTGCATGGCGATTCTCGAGATTAATAAAGTTGTTCATACTATTTTTGTTTGAATTTCAAAGGCGAGTTTCCTTTTTGGGAGATTCGCCTTTTTTTGTGTTCAAGCGGACACCAGGGCAAGCCTGTTGCCGCTTAACTTTGCTATGACAAGGACGCTTCGCGCCTTGTAAATTAGCTTCGAGCGGACTTGCTTCGCGCGCCGCTCAAGCCATAGGTGGTTTTGCGTGTGGGCAAGTCATGGTTGTTTGCGTTTGCGGACATCAGGTCAAGCCTGCTGCCGCTTAACTTAACTATGACAAGGACGCTTCGCGCCTTGTAAATTAGCTTCGAGCGGACTTGCTTCGCGCGCCGCTCAAGCCATTGGGGGCTGCATTTGCGGATGACAGGTCAAGCCGTGGGTGTTTGTGTTTTGGGACATCAGGTCAAGCCTGCTGCCGCTTAACTTGGCTGTGACAAGGACGCGTTGCGCTTTGTAAATTAGCTTCGAGCGGACTGCTTTTGCGACGCTTAAGTCATGGGTGTTTGCTTTTTGCGTTAGGGATTGGAGCACCGCCGCAGGCGTTCCCGTAGGGAATGGAGGGGTAGGGGCCCCGGAAGTGCGGAAAGCCCGACCCGGAGGGAGCGGAGCGACCGTAGGGGAACGCCCAGAATAATAGATTCTGCTGGCATGGCGTTTTCCAGACTTAGGGAACGCAAGTGAGAATTAATTTGGTTTTTATAGGAGTTATATAGATGAAAAGAACAGACATTAACAAGGTTATGATTATAGGCTCGGGGCCGATTGTTATTGGACAGGCTTGTGAGTTTGACTATTCGGGAACTCAGGCTTGCAAGGCTTTGCGCGAGCAGGGATACAAGATTGTTCTGGTGAACTCTAACCCGGCGACTATTATGACAGACCCGGTTATGGCGGATGCTACTTATATTGAGCCGCTGAATGTTGAGCGTCTTTCGCAGATTATTGAAAAGGAGCGTCCAGATGCCCTGCTTCCAAACCTTGGCGGCCAGACCGGTTTGAATATGGCTATGGAGCTTAACAATGCTGGCATTCTTGACAAGTACGGCGTTAAGGTTATTGGCGTAAATCTTGATGCTATTGAGCGCGGCGAGGACCGTGAGATTTTTAAGGAGACAATGCAGAAGCTTGGCATTGCAACTCCAAAGAGCGACATTTGCCACAGCGTTGAAGGTGCGGAAAAGATTGCCAACGAGATTGGATTCCCGATTGTTGTTCGTCCTGCTTACACGATGGGCGGTCAGGGTGGCGGTTTCTGCTACAATGTAGAAGAGCTTCGCACGATTGTTTCCAACGGTCTTGATCTTTCCATTACCCACCAGTGTCTTATTGAGCAGTCAATTTTGGGCTGGGAAGAGCTTGAGGTTGAAGTTGTCCGTGATGCAAAGAACCAGATGATTGCCATCTGTTTTATAGAAAACATTGATGCGGTTGGCGTTCACACGGGAGATTCTTTCTGTTCAGCTCCATTTATGACGATTGACAAGGAGCTTGAGGAGCGCCTTAAGACAATGGCCTTTAAGATTGTTGAATCTATTGGCGTTATTGGCGGTACAAACGTTCAGTTTGCCCACAATCCAAAGACTGGCGAAGTTGTTATTATTGAAATTAACCCGAGAACTTCCCGCTCTTCTGCCCTTGCTTCTAAGGCTACAGGTTTCCCGATTGCCTTGATTTCTGCAAAGCTTGCTTCCGGCATGACTCTGGACGAGATTCCATACTGGCGTGACGGTACTCTTGAAAAATACACTCCGGGTGGAGCTCCAGACGGTGACTATGTTGTTCTTAAGTTTGCACGCTGGGCATTTGAGAAGTTCCGCGGTGTTGAAGATTCACTTGGCACCAGCATGAAGGCTGTTGGCGAAGTTATGTCTATTGGTAAGACTTTTAAGGAAACTTTCCAGAAGGCCATACGCGGTTTGGAGAACGGACGCAGCGGTTTGGGCTTTGCAAAGGATTTTAACAGGAAGAGTGCTGATGAGCTTTGCGAGATGCTTAAGACTGCCTCTAGCGAAAGGTACTTCCAGCTTTACGAGGCAATCCGCAAGGGCGTTTCTTTGGACAAGCTGCATGAGATTACTTATGTTAAGAAATACTTCCTTGAGCAGATGAAGGAACTTGTTGATTTGGAAGAGGAAATGCTTAAGAATCCTGGACGTGTTCCTGAAGACAAGCTTCTTATTCAGGCTAAGAAAGACGGCTTTAGCGACAAGTACTTGTCAAAGATTCTTAAGGTTAGCGAAAAGGCTATCCGCGACCG
>Ga0310695_10002969_pt1 | contig 34349 bp, 26 predicted proteins | sample RumenRJG_04DNA_FD_203882 | JGI IMG/M metagenome (GOLD analysis project Ga0310695, IMG submission 203882) | Bovine rumen microbial communities from Lethbridge, Alberta, Canada - RJG_04 (v2) (version 2) | ecosystem: Host-associated > Mammals > Digestive system > Stomach > Rumen | place: Canada... | reverse complement strand
AGAAAAAATCGATTAATAAAAACATTAGAAAACGAGATGAAAAAATATCTGCTTCCCAAAAGAGATTCGATTTCTAAAAAAAGAAGGTTCAGGGACGCAAATAAATATTCTGCAAACCAAAAAAGTAGCTTTTAGACCTTAAGTTGATGATGTTATAGCCTGCTACACGCGTTTTGTGCTTGTAACTATATACGTTTGCCGCTCACGCGGCAGCACAAAACGAGTGTTTTCGTAAGCCGTTTCGCTCCTTCTCGCCGTTTTTTACAATACCCGATAAGTTTAAAACCTAACATTTTATCAATTCTAATTTCTAATTATATTTAACTTTTTCATGAAATCTGCCGAAATTTAAGTTAGAATAAAAATTGAATTCTAATGGGGCAAGTGAATGAATAAATCAGAGTTTTACAAGTTTTTCAAAGACATTCCAAAAGCGGAGCTTCATATTCATATTGAAGCCGTGATGAGTCGGGAGACAATAAAAAAACTTTATCTAAAAAAGAACGGTGTTGAATTTTCTGACTCAGAAATTAAAAAACTTTTTTCGTATTCTGATTTAAACGGATTTATTGCCGCATTCCTCAAAGTACAGGATTTGTTCACTTCTGTTTCTGATTTTGACTTAATTTTCGACGATTTGAAGAACTATCTTGTCCGCAACGGTGTAGTTCACTGCGAGGCATTCTTTGCTCCATCTGCCTTCATCAAAAAAGGCTTGGATTATGCTGAAATGACAAAGAATTTCGAAAAGAACCTCAAGAAAATCAAGGACGAGACTGGAATTACTGTATGGCTCTTGGGCGACGTTTCACGCACTTTCGGCCTTGAAAATGCCGAGAACAACTACAAAATGTTCAAAGAGCATCCGTTCGATGGATTTATCGGAATCGGTTTGGGCGGAGCAGAGCAGAAAGGCCCGTCAAAAGAATTCGGCCCGGTCTTTGAAAAGGCAATCGCTGATAAATATCACGCAGTTGCGCACGCAGGCGAGGATGTAGGCCCAGAGTCAATCTGGGATGCACTCCGAATCTGTCATGCAGAGCGAATCGGTCACGGAATTACATCAGTTCAGGATCCGGAGCTTGTAAAATATGTCCGCGAGAACAAAATTCCGATTGAAGTTTGTCCGACAAGCAATGTCTTTACAAAAAAATACGTCAAAAAAATGTCCGAGCACCCGGTCCGCGAGATGTTCGAAAAGGGAATTCCTGTTACAATCGCCACTGATGACCCGATTTTCTTTGGTGCCGAACTTTTGGACGAGTACTGGAACCTTTATTCAAAGCTTCACTTCTCAAAAAAGGACATGAAGCAGATTATTCTTAACAGTTTTGAAGATTCTTTCTTGCCCGAAGAAGAAAAAGAGAGTTTTAAGGCAAAAGTTGAACAAAGCTGGTAGTAAATAATTAGCCCGAATGTTGGGTTTTGAGATTTGCTGGTAAATTCAAAAAACGGGGTGTCCAAAAAGTTCAAAAACTGTCATTTTCGGGCTTGACCCGAAAATCTATTGCATTATAAGCAAATAGATTGCCGTGTCGAGCACGGCAATGACATATACTTATTAGACATCCCCGTTTTTTTTTGGCATATCGACAAAGTTAGAACTTGATAGTGTGACAAACACCTGCTTATTTCAAGTACACCATCAATAACATAATGTCGGAATTTCGGATGCCAGAGATTCTGCTTGCCTGGCCCAGAGTGAGCGGGCGGACTGCTTCCAGCTTCTGGCGGCTTTCGCCTGAGAGCGCTGGGATTTTCCCGTAATCAAAATCAGCCGGGATGTGGAAATGCTCCATTTTGTGCATTTTGGCAACCCGTGCGTCCTGCTTTTCGATGTAATACTTGTATTTTGCGTCTTCCTGCGCGATTTCCCAGACAACGGGTGAGAATCCGGGATTTTCTGCGTTTGCGTCTTTGAGCAAAAGCTCCGTGGCTTCTTCAACCTGCTCGTACTTCAATTTTGTGGCGTTGAACTGTGCTTCTGTTTTGATTCCGACTTTGAAAGCTTTTTCGGAAAGCCTGCGGTCGGCTGTGTCGTGGCGCAATTTGAGGCGATATTCTGCCCGTGCCGTGAACATTCTGTAAGGCTCTTTTGTTCCGAGCGTAACCAGATCATCAATCAAAACACCGATATAGGCTTCGTCCCTGCCCAAAATAAGCGGTTCCCATACAGGAATTGTGTGGAAGTTTGATTTCCCATGCTCTTTCTGGAAATTTTCAAGAAGCTCGTTTACTGCGTGAGTTTCTTTTTCGGAAATTTCTGCAAAGTGTTTGATTTCTTCGAGCGTAAAGTGTGATTTAAAAGCGAATGCGTTCGGCTCTGCGCTGGCCGGAACTTGCCCCATGCCGGCGTGAGAAGCACACAAGTCTCCGCAAAGCTCTTTGTGCGCGCGTGCATAAAGGGCGGCGTTGATTCCTGCGACAAGGCCCTGGCCTGCCGCTTCCTCGTAGCCCGAAGTGCCGTTAATCTGACCTGCGTTGAAAAGCCCGGCGACTCGTTTTGTTTCCAGAGAAGGGAAAAGCTGGGTCGGCTCAACATAGTCATATTCAACAGCGTAGCCCGGTCGGGCTACATGGCAGTTCTCAAAGCCGGGAAGAGTGCGCAAAAAAGCGTCCTGAACTTCTTCCGGCAAACTTGATGAAAGACCGTTGAGATAAATTTCGTCGGTTACAAGGCTTTCCGGTTCCACGAAAAGCTGATGCCGCTCGCGTTCACTAAATCGCATTACCTTGTCTTCGATTGAAGGACAGTAGCGCGGGCCGATTCCGTGGATTTTACCAGAATAAAGCGGTGAGCGGCCGATATTTTCACGGATAATCTCGTGAGTTTTTGCGTTCGTGTAGACCAAATGGCATGGAACTTGCGGGCGGTCAACTTTTTCGTCCTCAAAAGAGAAGGGAACGATTGTGTCATCCCCGGCCTGAATCTCAAGATTTGAAAAATCGATTGTGTGGCGCAAAATTCGAGGCGGAGTTCCTGTTTTTAAGCGTCCTGTGGTAAATCCCAGCCGGTTGAGTGACTGGGTGAGGCCAAAAGCTGCCTGCTCGCCCACGCGGCCACAAGGAGCGTCGTATTCGCCGATAAAGATTCTGCCGCCCAAAAAAGTGCCTGTCGTAAGAACAACTGAGCGCACTGGAATCAATCTTCCGCGCTCCGTGACAAGGGCTGTGAGCTTCTGGCGTTTGCCGGATTTTGCGGCCTTTGTAAGAATGTCTTTTTCTGTGAACTCGCCTGGAATTTGGCCTGACTGCGAGCTTTCGGCTGGTGGAAGAGGCGTGTCACTTTCGGTTGTGAGCAAATCAACTACCGTGTCCATCAAAGTGTAAAGGTTCGGAGTTGTTTCGACTGTCTGGCGTGCAAGGCTTGAATAAAGGATCTTGTCTGCCTGACTTCGAGGAGCCTGAACCGCAGGACCGCGGCTTTTGTTGAGCATTCGGAACTGAATCATTGATTTGTCGATGAGCTTTCCCATTTCGCCGCCGAGCGCGTCAATTTCGCGGACAATGTTGCCTTTTGCGATGCCGCCGATTGATGGGTTGCAGCTCATTCGTGCGATTGAGTCTATTGTCTGAGTAATCAAAAGAGTTTTGAGACCCATGCGGGCACTTGCCAATGCCGCTTCAATTCCTGCGTGGCCGCCACCAACGACAGCTACATCATAAAAATCATAAAATCCAGCCATAGTGCTAACGATTATAGTGAAAAGCAAGAAAAGTGAGAAGTTGGCAATAGCTCCCCAATTTAGTCCAGGGCTTTGAGAATCAGTTCTGTTGCGGTTTTCATTTGGGCTTCATCAAGGTTTGAGTAATTTATGATGAAATAGTTCTGTTTTTTGCCAGCTTCGCCAAAATAATAGTCAGAAAGGGCTTGAATCTTGATTCCTTCTTTTGCGAGCGAGCTTTTTATTTCTTCGTCCGTCCGTTTGGTGTCGAGTTTTATCAGAAAATGAAGTCCCGCATCGTTTTCCAGGATTTCGCATCTTTTCCCAAGATTACTTTTTTCGATGATGTCGATTATGTTCTGTCGCTTTTTGCGATAGTAGACTCTCATTCGGTTGATGTGCTTTTCAAAAAATCCTTCAAAAATAAATTTTGCCAGCGTGTATTGTTCAAAATTTGAGACCGTGCAGGAATAAAATCCCAGTTTCTCATAAAATTTATTCGCAAGATGAACCGGGAGCACCATGTAGCTGATTCGGATTGTCGGAGTCAGGGATTTTGAAAATGTGTTCATGTAAATGACTTTTTCACAGCCGTCGATTGAAAACAGCGTTGGAATCGGCTTTCCTTCCACACGGAATTCACTGTCATAGTCATCTTCGACTATGTACCTTCCTTCCTTTTTGTTTGCCCAGCCAAGAATCTCATATCTCCGGCTTGCTGGCATTGTCGTTCCTGTCGGATAGTGATGGTTGGGGCAGATATGTGCCACATCGGTTTGATCTCGCTCCAGCTCTTCGACAAGAACGCCGTAATCATCTATCGAAGCGTAGCGACATTCAATGTTCTGTCTTTTGTAAATGCTTATGAGCTTTTTGTAGCCAGGATTTTCGATTGAATAGATTTTGTCCTTGCCAAGAAGTTCCGTGATAAAGCCGTACAGGAATTCCGTTCCCGCGCCAATTACAATCTGGTTCGGATCAACCATCATTCCGCGGAAAGATTGCAAATGTGAGGCAATTGCCGAGCGAAGCTCCTGCGTTCCCGAAGCCGGAGAAATCTGCATCAGCTCTGCCTTTTTGTTCGACAAAACATCGCGCGAAGTCCGAGTCCACACCGAAAAAGGGAAATTCTCAGCGTTTATCTCGTTGCTTGAAAAGTCATATTTGTATTCTTCTTTGTGCGGGAGCTTGATGTCGAAATTCACAGCTTGATTTGTGTGTTTTGTGTTCAGCCCGGAAATATTGGCCACGAAATAGCCCTTTTTGGGGAGCGTGTAAAGGTACCCCTCGCTGATTAACTGGTCATAAGCATTTTGAATTGTAATGGTGCTAATTCCATTGTTTTCGGCAAACGTTCGCTTGGAAGGGAGCTTTTCATCGGGCTTGAGATTCCCGGAAATGATGTCGTTTTTTATGCTTTTATAAAGAAATAAGTAAATCGGACAGTCTGCCTTTTCAAAATTGTAGGTCAGCATTTTCACAATCTTCCTTTAGAATCTGGAATAAAAAATATTATTATTTTGGCAATTTCAATATAGTCAGATTGATTGTACACTCAGCGCAAATAAAAAACAAGGAAATTCAAATCTGAAAATCTAAAAAGGGAGATGGAAAAATGAGCGAAACACAGTATGAATTGAACAAAGGTCTTGCGCAGATGCTTAAAGGCGGAGTAATCATGGACGTTACGACCCCGGAACAGGCAAAAATTGCAGAAGAAGCGGGGGCATGTGCGGTCATGGCACTTGAACGAATCCCGGCGGACATTCGGGCTGCTGGTGGTGTTTCAAGAATGAGCGACCCAAAAATGATTCGTGGAATTCAAGAGGCCGTGAGCATTCCTGTGATGGCAAAGTGCCGGATTGGACATTTCGTTGAGGCTCAGATTCTTGAGGCAATTGAAATTGATTATATTGATGAGTCCGAAGTATTGTCGCCAGCAGATGACGTTTATCACATTGATAAAACTCAGTTCAAAGTTCCGTTTGTTTGTGGTGCCAGGGACTTGGGAGAAGCTTTGCGAAGAATCAGCGAAGGGGCATCTATGATTCGCACAAAGGGCGAGCCGGGAACTGGCGACATTGTTCAGGCCGTGCGCCACATGCGCAAAATGAATTCTGAAATCCGCAAAGTCGTTTCACTGTCAAAGGATGAATTGTACGAAGAAAGCAAGCAATTGCGGGTTCCGTTTGACTTGATAAAATATGTCCACGAGAACGGAAAGCTCCCTGTCGTCAATTTTGCGGCTGGTGGCGTTGCTACTCCCGCTGATGCCGCTCTTATGATGCAGCTTGGGGCTGAGGGCGTTTTTGTCGGCTCAGGCATTTTCAAGTCCGGCAATCCAAGAAAGCGTGCTTCTGCGATTGTGCAGGCTGTCACAAATTACAAGGATGCGGCTTTAATCGCAAAACTTTCCGAGGACTTGGGCGAGGCAATGGTCGGTATCAATCCAAGTGAAATCAAAATCATTATGGAAGAAAGAGGTCAGTAAGATGAAAATAGGTGTTCTTGCTGTTCAGGGAGCGTTCATCGAGCATGAAAAAGCCATGCAAAAGCTTGGCATTGAATGCATCGAAATTCGGCAGAAAAAAGATTTGGAGTTGATTGACGGTATTATTCTGCCCGGCGGTGAAAGCACGGTTCAGGGAAAGCTTTTGCGAGAGCTAGATATGCTTGAAGAAATTCGGGCGAGAATAAATCAGGGGCTTCCTGTTCTTGCGACTTGCGCGGGCTTGATTCTTCTTGCACAAAATATTGAGAACGATGCTGCCAGACATATTGCGACTCTTCCTGTAACCGTAAAAAGAAATGCGTATGGCCGTCAGCTGGGAAGTTTTGTGGCAAAAGGCTGTGTGGGGGCGATAAAAGAATTCCCGCTGACTTTTATAAGGGCCCCGTACATCACAGAAACTTTCTCTGATGTCGAAGTCCTTTCTGTGGTCGATTCAAAAATCGTCGGAGTCCGGTATAAAAATCAGCTGGGACTTGCGTTTCACCCGGAGATGACGGAAGACTTGCGTGTGCATGAACTTTTCCTGAATATTGTGCAGGAAAATCTCAAGAGCCAGCGGATGGTATCATGACTTTTGCTGAAAAGTTCTAGAATTGCTTCCTGTGCGCTGTTAAGTGCCAACTTCTCACTCACAACTTTTTTCTATATAATATTCCCATGTCGTTACGAAAAGTTTTTCTTCTGATTTTTGCTTTCCTCGTCATGGGAATTTTTTCATCTTGTACCAAGGACTTAGGATACAGCGTACTTTTGTGGAGCAACGCCGAGCATGAGATTGCGGACGGCACGCTTTTGAGGGTGCACATCAAGTCAAATATTTCGCATGTTTATGTCGTTTCGATTCCGGGCAGCAAGGAGAATTTTGAGATTCCTCTTTGGCAGGCGACAGAACCAGAAAGCAAGTCTCGTGCACTAAAACAGCAGAATCGATTTTCTGAATTTGAGCACACTTATGCCAGCGTAAAGCTTGACGGTCTTCCAATCCGAGCCGAGGCTGTGAACACTTCCAAACAAGTTTATCGATTGCGTGAGGGTGAGATTATCCGCTGCTTGTACCGTGGGGCGGGTGCGGCTGTAACGAACGGAAAGGGCAACATGGAAGGCGAATGGCTCCGTGTTCTTACCGAGACTGGCACTTATGGCTGGTGTTTTTCGCACAATCTTTCGCTTTTTCAGGCGGAAGGCTTTGATGTTTCGGCAGAAAAGCAGGATGCTTCTATTGATGTGGTTGATGATAAGGCTTCGTCGAACGGAGATGTTGCGATTATCCGTGCTTTAATTTCAAAAAAATGGTATCCGGAAAGTTTTGCAAACATGATTAAGGTCGGTCGAATCGATGTGAACAGAATGAACCCTGCTCTGGGATTTTCGTTCGGCATTGATATCGAAGAAAATTCTGATTCGCAGTTTGCTGGTACGGCTGTCCTAAATACAGAGAATGCCGGTGGCTCTTGGATTTATACGGACATCATCAAAAAAGCCGAAAAGGAATACGAATTCGTTGGCTCAAATCTCAAAATGTCGATTCGTGGTGCTGGCTCTGACACGATGATTCTTCAGTACAGCGATAAAGGCAGGCCAAAAATCGAAACTTTGGTCGCTCTCACGGAAGATATTGAAAAAGTGATTGAAAATGAGCTTTTCCGTCGTCAAACTGAGTTAAAGAGAATCGCAAGTGCGGGCCCTGTTTTCCAAAGTTCTAACTATGGCACAATCAAGTTCGAAAACGAAAATTTTGTTACATGGCGAAATTACAAGCTCCTTCAACCCAACATCATCAGCAAAAACGCACTGGGAAGTGTAACTGTTACGCTCGATTATTTCATTGCAGGTTCCCTCAAATCTTCTTACGACGGCGTAATCACGATGCACTTTACCGGCATGGAAGAGGGCGTTAATTTCCTGTACAAACTCACGGACACAGGCTTGAGGCTTGAGGACGCATCTAAAGCTCCTATAAAGGACGGAGTTGTAACGGCCCGTAGCGCAAGTCCAATGATTTTATTCTTCGAAAAAAAATAGGTTAAAAAAATGGCATTTGTTCAGTTTTCAAAAGTGTCGCTTGCTTTTGGCGACCGTGATATTCTTAAAGATGTTTCCGTAAATCTTGCGGCCGGGAGCAAAGCCGCTCTCACTGGCGCAAACGGAACAGGTAAATCTACACTTATCAAGGTAATGGCTGGCCTTATTCAGCCTGATGACGGCAATCGAAGTGTTTCAAAAGATGCCAGAATCGCCTACCTTCCTCAGAGCGGGCTCACTCACCACGGATGCACATTGCGTGCCGAGTGTGACAAAGCTTTTGAGTTCGGCTACAAATTGCAGGAAGAGCTTGATAAAATCGGCGATGACCTGAAGGCGGGCAACGGAAATCAAAAAGTCCTTCTCGAACGGCATGATGAAATCTTGACCGAGTTGGAATCTTCCGGCTTTAACAGGCGGCAGGCAACAGCCGAGCAGATTTTGATGGGCTTGGGCTTTTCCCACGAAGATCTAGACAAAAAATGTGAGGAATTTTCGGGCGGATGGCAGATGCGAATCGCCCTTGCCAAAAATCTTATGGTCAACCCGGACATTCTTCTCCTCGACGAGCCGACAAACTACCTCGACATCGAAGCCCGCGAATGGCTTGAGAAGTTCCTCAACAATTATTCAGGCGGATTTTTGCTCGTAAGCCACGACCGCTACTTCCTCGACCACACAATCAACGAAGTCTACGAGCTTTTTAACGGCGACCTTCACCGATACCCTGGCAATTTCTCTCACTACGAAAAGGTGCGCGAAACAGAGCTTGAAACGCTCATCAAAGAATACGAAAAACAGCAGGAAGAAATCCGCCACTTGCAGGAATTCATCGACCGCTTCGGCTACAAGGCGTCTAAGGCGGCTCAGGCTCAGGAACGCCAGAAAATGCTGGACAAAATCCTGGAGCACGAAATCGTAATTCCGGAAAGTCTCAAAAAGATTCACTTCAAGTTCCCGCAGGCTCCGCATTCAGGCCGTCTGGTGGCAACTCTCGAAAAAATCACCAAATCTTACGACGGTGTGCACAAAGTTCTTGATAACCTCGACCTGCTTTTGGAAAACGGCGACCGGCTGGTTGTCGCAGGTCATAACGGTGCCGGAAAATCAACGCTCCTCAGAATCCTTGCGGGCGTTGACAGCGATTTTGAAGGCAGCGTAAAACTTGGCGCGGGTGTTTCAATCGGCTACTTCTCGCAGGATAACGCCGAAACCCTCAAAGGAAGCGCGACAATCCTTGAGACGATTGAGGCCGATGCCCCGCTTGAGCTGATTCCTAAGGTGCGCGACATGCTGGGAGCCTTCCTTTTCCGTGGCGACGACGTTTTCAAGAGCCTTGACGTGCTTTCGGGCGGTGAAAAGTCGCGCGTGGCTTTGCTCAAGCTTCTTCTCAAGCCGGTCAATCTCCTGATTCTCGACGAACCGACCAACCACCTGGACATGCATTCAAAAGATGTCCTTCTCGAAGCCCTCAAAGACTTTGGCGGCACGGTGATTTTCGTCAGTCACGACCGGGGCTTTATCGAAGACCTTTCAACACGAGTCCTGGAGCTTAAGCCCGGCCTCTTCCGCACATTCCCGGGCGATTATAAATATTACATGGAGCGTCTGGAACGTGAGGCGAACGGGGAAGAAGTGGAAAGTGGAAAACTGAAAGTGGAAAATGCAAAGGGGAAAGACTTCCCCTCACTCCAAACGCAAGCGTTTTCCGCTACCCCTTCTCCTGGGGGCAAGCCCCCAAGCCCCCAGTCCGACTCTAAAAGCGATGCCCGTCTTTCTTACGAAGAGAAAAAGAAATTTGAGGCTGAGAAACGCAAGGCTGAGAAACTGGTTAAGTCTATTGAAGACGAGATTGCCAAGGTTGAGGAAGAAAAGTCAATCGAAGAAAACAAAATGGCAAATCCAGAAGTTTACTCGAACGGCGAAAAAGCAAAGGCTGTGCAGGCTCGCATTTCTGAACTTTCCGCAAAACTTGACGAGCTTAACACCGCTTGGGAAGAAGCCGCGATGAAACTGGAGGAATTTTAGGCTCAAATCTCTGGAAGAATAAGGCTTACATATTTTTTCCTTGATAATCTCTTGAACATGATTCATAATTAAGATTAGTTCAATAACGGAGAGGTTTACATGTGGAATTATAGTTTTATTCTTCCAGATTTAATCATTCTTTATACATTTGCAGTTTATTATTTTGTTCATCCACGCTTGCCAATAAAAATCAATCACTCGTATCTTCGGATTTTATTAGTGGATTTTCTGGTAATTTTCTTTGATGTCCTTGGCTCTTTGGCCATTGAAAAGGCTGGTAATGTTAATCTTTCTGTCATCCGGGCTTTGAACGCAATCTATTTTATCTTGTTCATGTATCGAACTTTTGCTTTCTTCATTTTTACCGAAGATGTGCTTGGAATCAAAAGAAACTTGACGAATCCTGTATTCATAGTTTCAAACGCAGCCTTTGCAGGCTTTGAGATTTTTGCTTTCTTGAATTTCCGTTTCAACTTGATTTTTTCAATTTCCGAGGCTGGAAAATATTCACCTGCGCCTTTTTACAATATTATTTATGTTTGTGCCCTGTTTTTTGTCTTGTATTCCATTGTCTGCGCCCTTTTTTATATTAAAAAAGTCAAGCGGCATGTATTTCTTTCGGTTATTGCCTTCAATTTTTCGCTTTTGATTGGTTATGCCGTTCGCTTTGCATTTCCAACTTTTTTGATTATGAATCTTTTCTCTTTGCTTGCGATTGTAATTATTTTCATTGCGTTTGAGAATCCGATTATGTACCTTGCAGGCAAGGCGAATGCTTTTAATAAAAAGGCCCTTTATGAAGTCTTTTATGAGTTTGATGAAAAATCTTCTCCGCTTGTCCTCGGTTTTGTAATCAATAATTACAACGAGCTTCGTGAAGTTTATGGCGGCAAACAGATGGACAAGGGAATTTCTCTTGTCTGCCAGTATTTGCTAAAAAATTACCCTAAGCTTTTGCGATTTTATCTCCATGATGGCAAATTCGTGCTTGTCGGTGATGATAATACCCAGTCAGAATCTCTCAAAAATGAACTTTCTGACCGATTCAAAAAATCATGGTGTGCCGGGAAGGATGTAGATATTTTTCTGGAGCCAAAATTCGTTCAGATTGATTCAAATGTCAGTTTTAAAGATTCCAAGAAGATTGCAAAATCTGTTTTTTTAGGTTTTAAGGAAGCCGAAAAATTGGACAACATAAATATAATGATAAACAGGGACACTTTGATTACAATCGAAGAGAATATCCTTATCAAGCGGCACATTGAAAAAGCTGTTGAGTCGAATAAGGTCGAAATGTTCCTTCAGCCGCTCATGGATACAAAAGATTACAAACTTGTTGGAGCTGAGGCACTTGCCCGAATCCGTGACGATAACGGTAATTTGATTCCGCCTGTTAAATTCATTCCTATTGCTGAAAAAAACGGCAGGATCAGTGCTTTGGGCGAGCAGATGTTTGAGAAAGCCTGCCAGTTCATTCACGAACACGACATAGATAAAATGGGGCTTTCATGGATAAACGTGAATCTTTCGCCGATTCAATTCCTGCGTCCTGATTTGAACGAGAGATTCTCTGCAATTCTTGAAAAATATGATGTCGCTGCCGAAAAAATTCATCTTGAAATAACCGAAGAATCCATGATTGACTATGCGCTCCTTCAAAAGCAGATTCAGACAATGCGCAGCACAGGATTTCAGTTCGTTCTTGATGATTACGGAAGCGGATATTCAAACGTGAGCCGGCTCAAACGATGCCCGTTCGCGAATATCAAGCTGGACATGGAGCTTGTGCGTGATTATTTTAAAGACCACGACAAATTGGTTCCGGGCTTGGTTCAGTCCTTCAAGCAGATGGGCTTCACTGTGACTGCTGAGGGCGTGGAGACTCTGGAAATGGTCGATGAAATGAAAAAAATCGGATGTGATTATCTTCAAGGATTCTATTTTTCAAAACCCTTGCCTTCTGACGAATTTGCAAAAAAATATGGAACTCTCTAAAATATAATGAATTAATTTTTCCGGAGCGTTTTTATGTTTACTATCAAAAGAAAAATTATTTTTTCAAATCTTGCCGTTGTGATTATTGCCAGTGCATTGATTGCAATCCCTGTCATAAAAATGCAAACAGCCTCTATAGAGGAAAATGTTACTGACAATGCAAACGCACAGGTTTCGCAAGCTACTGCAAAAATTAATTCGTTCTTGCTCAAGCCTATGACTATCGTAAATGATATGGCGGTTTTTGTGGGTTCCCACGAAATCGAAAAGGAAGAGACACAGAATGCTTTTGATGATGCGATAAAGGGAGACAGCGCACTTTATTCGCTTTATTTTGCGGACACGGTTGCCATGAAGGACGGAGGATTTGTTTATTCAAATGATAAATGGGAGCCGGATTCGGACTATGACAAGTCAAGCCGTGAGTGGTATCAAAAAGGAATCAAAAGCACTTCGCCTGTCGTGACGGAGCCTTATGTTGATGCTGATACCAAGCAGCCTGTCACGACTGTTGCAAGGGTTGCGCATAAAAACGGCTCGGTTTTTGGTGTCGTTGCCCTCGATATTCTTTTGGGTGATTTGACCGAACTTATTTCTGATACAAAACTTTCAAAATCTGGTGAATCTTTTATTCTTGACGTGAATGGCAATTATCTTACAAATCCTGATTCTAACAAAATCCTTTCTTCAAATTTCTATTCTGATTTTTCTGGAATGGCGGATTTTAAAAACCAGATTTCTGTCGGGCGGACTTTTATAAGCTTGAACGCAAAGGGCGGGAAATATTTTGTGGCGCAAAAGATTTCTGATGTGACTGGCTGGACTTTTGTTTCAGTTGGGCCTGCAAGAGAACTTACGGAGCAGCTTCGTAATGGAATTATGCTTATTTTGATTTTGCTCGCTGTGGTTCTTGCACTTTCAATTTTTGCGGCATTCGGTGTTTCACTTCCTATTATCAAACCGATTCGCACCGTTGATGTGGCGGTGAATGAAATTGCTTCTGGAAATGCCGATTTGACCAAGCGTATCAAGATTTCCACAAAGGATGAAATTGGAAGCATGGTCGGTGGATTCAATAAATTCGTTGAAAAATTGCAGGACATTGTTTCGCAGATTAAGAATTCTCGTGACGAGCTTGGCTATGCCGAAAGTGATTTGCAAGACAGTGTTCAGGAAGTTTCCACTTCAATTGATCAGATTATCACGAATATCAACAGCGTGGGCGACCAGATGAGCGCACAGGCAAGCGCGGTTTCTCAGACTTCTGCGGCTGTTGCTCAGATTGCCGAGAACATCAATTCGCTTGAAAAAATGATTGAGAATCAGTCGCGGGGAGTAAGTCAGGCTTCAAGTGCGGTCGAGGAGATGATTGGAAATATTTCTTCGGTGAACGGCTCTGTCGCAAGAATGGCAAGCACTTTCGACCAGCTTTCTCAGAATGCAGAGACTGGTGTTGAGCAGCAGAAAAAGGTCGAGGAGCAGATTCAATCCGTTTCGGAGCAGTCAAAGGCTTTGCAGGACGCAAACAAGGCAATTGAGGATGTCGCAAGCCAGACGAACCTTCTTGCCATGAATGCGGCGATTGAGGCGGCTCATGCAGGCGAAGCGGGCAAGGGCTTTGCTGTCGTTGCAGATGAAATCCGAAAGCTTTCGGAGACTTCTGCTGTTCAGTCAAAGAAAATTTCTGCCGAGCTTACAAAAATCAGCGCGACAATTTCAGCCGTGGTCGATTCTTCAAAATTAAGCAGCCATAGTTTCAAAGAAGTTAACGAGCAAATTATGAGCACTGACCAGCTTGTTCGCCAGATTCGTGCCGCAATGGAAGAGCAGCAAGTTGGCAGCCAGCAGATTGTAGATTCGCTCAAAGTAATGAATGACGGAACGAGTGAAGTGCGCGTGGCAGGTCATGAAATGGCAGAAGGAAACCGACTGATTCTTGACGAAATCCATAACTTGCAGGAATCAACAGTTGTAATCAAAGAAAGCGTGAATGAAATGTCGAACGGTGCCGAAGAAATCCGAAAGACTGGCAACAAACTTTCTGAAATTTCAAACAAAATGCAAAAATCTGTGCTTGCAATTGGTGACGAAATTGATTTATTCAAGTCTTGATTTGTGATATAGTGAGGGCCGACCGTCGCAGCGCGGCGGTAATGCCATGGAGGAAAAATGAAAGTTTTAGTTATTGGTGGTGCAGGCTACATTGGTAGCCATGTTGCAAAAGAAATGATGGCAAGCGGGCACAAGGTTACTGTGTTCGACAATCTTTCGAGCGGTTTGCGTGAAAATCTTTTTAAGGAAAATGATTTTATTTACGGAAACATTTTGATTGAGCGCGATTTGGATCAGGCTTTTGCGCGCGGATTTGACGCATTCGTGCATTTGGCAGCTTTCAAAGCTGTTGGCGAGAGCATGGTAAATCCAGAAAAATACTCAATCAACAATATCACCGGCACATTGAACATCATGAACGCGGCTGTAAAGCACAACTGCAAAATCATGATTTTCTCTTCAACGGCCGCAACTTTTGGCGATCCGCAGTATCTTCCAATCGATGAAAATCATCCGCAGAATCCGGTCAACTACTACGGATTCACAAAGCTTGAGATTGAAAAGTTCATGGAATGGTACGACAAAATCCGTGGTCTCAAATTTGCCGCTTTGCGCTACTTTAACGCGGCTGGTTACGACCCGGAAGGCAAAATCACAGGCCTTGAGCAGAAGCCGGAAAATCTTCTTCCACGTGTTATGGAAGCAGCCCTCGGACAGCGCGAGCTTAAAATCTTCGGCACTGACTACGACACCCGCGACGGCACTTGTATCCGCGATTATATCCACGTTACAGACTTGGCACGCGCTCACGTAATGGCATTGGACTACATTTCCAAGAACCAGAAGAGCCTCAAGCTCAATTTGGGAACAGAAAAGGGTACAACTGTAAAAGAAATCATCGAAGCAGCCCGCAAAATCAGCGGAAAGCCGATTCCTGCCGAAGAAGCACCACGCCGCCCAGGCGACCCTGCAAGCCTCTATGCCAAATACGACCTTGCCAAAAAGCTCTTGGGCTGGGAACCAAAATACAGCGACGTAGACACCTTGGTAAGAACAACTTGGAACGCTTACACTAAGAACGCTCGATAAATCTGTGTATTTCCAGCGTGGCTAAAAACTGTACCACGCGGTTCAGCATTTTCTCGCCTTCCTTCGGGAAGGCGTTTTTCATTTTTGAAAGCACATCGTTAACCGTGGCTTTACCGTCAAGGGCAAGCCACAAAGCCGTGCCATACTTATCAAGCGAAATGTGGCTCACGCGAGGCCGCTTAAAAAATTTCTGAGCGACGGCATTGAAAAATCCTCTGTTTTCCATATCGATTTCCACAAAGCCGTCCTCCCGCAATCTCCACGGACAGCTTTCACTCCGAACGAAAACAATATCCATGTAATTTGCAGGAAGTTTTTTAGTCTTAGCCATTCTTTTTCTTGTTGCGTGTGAAGAACACGATTGAAGCCAAAAGCAAAACGAAGAATACTATGCCGCCAATGTTTCCGAGCAAACCGTTGAGGTTGAGTGTTGAGAGCAATGATTTGCCGTTTGAAAGCGGAATAATTGCGAATACTGCGAGCAAGATACCGATAAGACCTTCGCCAGCGATGAGACCAGAACCGTAAAGAATACCTTTCTCTGTGATAGCTCTGCCTTCCTCGCCTTTTTTGTTGAAGAATGCACGGAGCAAACCACCGATAAAAATTGGTGTAGAAAGATGAATCGGAAGATAAAGGCCGATTGCGACTGGCAGAACAGGAATTTTAATCAATTCGACAGCAACTGCGATACCAACACCAGCAAGAACAAGTGCCCACGGCAAGCTTCCGCCCATAACGCCCTCAACCACGAGCTTCATCAATGTAGCCTGTGGAGCTGGGAGTTCTTTTGAGCCGAATCCCCATGCTGCGTCGAGAAGATACATGATTCCGCCGATTGCAAGTGCAGAAACGACACAGCCGACCAATTCACCGAGCTGCTGGTTGCGTGGAGTTGCGCCCAAGATGTAACCAGTCTTCAAATCCTGAGAAATGTCGCCAGCCATACATGCGATGATACAGATGATTGTTCCGATACAGATTGCGCTTGTCATGCCTGCAATGCCTGTGTGACCTGTTGACTTCAAAAGTGCTGTTGCGATAAGAAGAGTTGCGATTGCCATGCCAGAAACCGGGTTGTTAGAAGAACCTACAAGACCGACCATACGGCTAGAAACTGTCGCAAAGAAGAATCCGAAGATTACGATGATGAATGCTCCCAAAAGGCTGACTGGGATTGCAGGGAAGAGCCAGATAACGATGACGATTGCGAGCGCGAGAATCAAAAGCCCGTTCATCGGAAGGTCACGGTTTGTTCGCTCTTCTGAGTCGATTTTGTGACCAAGACCGCTGACAGCTTTTTGGAATGTGCGGATGATGATCGGCAAAGTCTTAATCAAGCTGATGATACCGCCTGCGGCAACTGCGCCTGCGCCAACGTAACGGATGTAGCTGCTCCAGATTCCCCACGCGCCCATTTCTGAAACAGGAGTGATTGAAGGTGCAAAAATTGAGTCACCGCCAAAGAAGTTAATCAAAGGAATTACAACGAACCAGCCTAAAACGCCGCCCGCCATCATGTAACTAGAAATTCTGAGACCGCAGATGTAACCAACGCTTGCGAGGGCAGGAAGAATGTCCGCACCAAAGCCAGTTCCGAGCTTTTTAAGGTTCCAGTCGATTTCTGATGGGAACAAGCTGAGGCCGTCAGCGATGAACTTGTAGAGGGCCGAAATTCCCAGGCCTGAGAATACGATTTTTGACTTTTCACCGCCTTCCTCACCAGCCAGAAGAACTTCTGCACAGGCAGTTCCTTCCGGGAAAGGCAAAACGCCGTGCTCCTCAACGATGAGAGCTGAGCGGAGCGGAACCATGAACACAAGACCAAGCAAAGCCGCACAGAGGGAAATAACAGCGATTACCCAGAAAGAAGGCTTTGAAACAGCATCACTTTCGCTTGCCCACATAAAAAGAGCCGGCAAAGTGAAGATTGCGCCTGCTGCCAGAGACTCACCGGCAGAACCGATAGTCTGAACCATGTTGTTCTCCAGAATCGAATCACGTTTGAGGATGATTCGGATGATTCCCATAGAGAGAACTGCAGCAGGAATAGAAGCCGAGACGGTCATACCGACCCGGAGACCCAAATAAGCGTTTGCCGCACCAAACAGCACGGCAAGCAAAATTCCGAGACCGATAGAAACCGGAGTAATCTCAGGCAACACGCGGTCAGCGGAAATAAAAGGTTTGAATGATTTTTCTTCCATAAAGAAAAACTCCAACAAGAGCATAGAATTAAAAGCTGATAAACAGGCTAATTGTAATGGAAGAAAAAAACTTTTTAAAGTAAAAAAGATAGTGAAGCTATCAAATAGCTTTTTTACAGCAGATTTTTCAGTTCCTCAATCTTTTCCTTTGTGGGTTGCCCAGCTCGTAGCGAATCTTACGACAGTGTGCGTGTCATCGTATTTTTCCCAGAAGCTGAATTTAACACAATTCTGCAACTGTGACATTTTTGTGTTTTCCAAAATCACAAACTGCTGGTTCGTCGGTGAATCAAGAAAGAATTTGTAGCCTTTTTCGGCAAATGCTGACTTCAGTTCTTCGGCACGGTCGATTGCGTTCCGGCTGATTTTGAGATAAAGGTCCTTTGTGAAAAGGGTATCGAACTGAAGACCGAGCAGGCGGCCTTTCGCAAGCAGGGCTCCATGTTTTTTGACAAGATGCTCAAAGTGGGCAGGCATGTTCTTTTTGGTAAATACGACTGCCTCACCGCAAAGCGCGCCCACCTTTGTTCCGCCGATGTAAAATACGTCGCAGAGGCGGGCAATATCCTGCAGGGTGAAGTCAGCCTTGCTGCTTGCCAGTCCGTAGCCCAGCCTTGCGCCGTCCATAAAAAGCGGAATCTCGTGCTTGTGACAGACTTCGCTGATTTGAGTCAGCTCAGATTTTGTATAGAGCGTGCCGTATTCCGTAGGATGTGAGATGTAGCACAGTCCTGGAAAGACCATATGCTCATGATTGCCGTCTGCGTAAAAATCTTTGATGAATTGGTCAAGTTCTTCTGAGCGCATTTTTCCTTCGTGAGCCGGAATCGTAAGCACTTTTCGACCTGTGTATTCAATTGCACCTGCTTCATGAACGCTCACGTGCCCCGTCTGAGCCGAAACGACCCCTTCATACTGGTGCAGCATGGTGTCGATTACAATCTGATTCGTCTGAGTGCCGCCGGTAAGCAAAAAGACCTGTGCATCAGGCAGGTCGCAGGCTGCGGCAATTTTTTCCTTTGCGCGACTTGTGTATTCGTCCTTTCCATAGCCAGAAAGGGCTTCCATATTGCTTTTTACGAGCGCGTCCAGAATTGCAGGATGCGCGCCTTCAATGTAATCACTTTCAAAATTAAGCATATTTTTTCCTTGATTGAAGTATACAGAAAATCCCTGAATATGAAAACGATCTTTCCTCGTTTTGCGGAAAGTCATTTTCGCTCAGGATGGACTTCGGCATGGTGCCGAAAGGCGTTTTTGGTCTGGAATGAGCTTCGGCATGGTGCCGAAAGGCGTTTTTTGCTCAGAATGGACTTCCGCATTTTGCCGAAAGGCGTTTTTGGTCTGGAATGAGCTTCGGCATGATGCCGAAAGCTGTTTTTCGTTCAGGCTAGCTTCGGCATGGTGCCGAAATGTGATTCTTGTGCTAGAATAGATATGAAAAAGCGGAGGCATATTATGATTTATCCATTTGTAGAATTGAATGATGGAACAAATATTGTTCATTCTGAGGCAAAAATTATAGACGGCAAAGAACAGGTCAAGGTTTACATCGAAAAACCAGATGCAGAATTGGGATTTCGACACGCAACTTGCTGGTTGCCTGAGTATAAATGGGAAGACATTTATGGTTTTACTGAAGATGAAATGGAATATCTTAAAAAGTTTGTGGAAGATTCTGCAAGCGTAATAATCAAATTCGCACGAAAGGGGGGATTTGGTAGTGCCGCAAATTTTTAGAATTGCAGGTTACAGAGTCTACTTCTGGTCAGATGAAGGAAAACCTGTGGAGCCTATTCATGTTCATGTATCAAAAGGTTCGCCGAGAGAAAATTCAACGAAGATTTGGCTGACAAAAAATGGAAAAACGCTTATCTGCCACAATAAATCGCAGATACCAATGCATGAATTAAACGATATTTGTGATTTTTTGGAAACTCAGTTTTTTACAATAGCTTCAAAATGGCAGGAGTATTTTGACCAGCTATCGTTCTACTGTTAAAATAATTTTCGGAAACACATGGAGTAAATATGGAAACACTTGAAACTTTAAAAACTACACTTAATGCTATGCGTCCGCAGATGATTGAGCTGGAGCGCGTTCTTTCTTCGATTCCGGCTATTGCGCCCGAGAGCGGCGGTGACGGCGAGAGTAAAAAATGTGCTGCCCTTGAAAAATGGCTTTGTGAGGCAGGCTTTGAAAAGTCCCAGATGCAGCATTTTGATGCCCCTGACAAACGCGTTTCTTCCGGCGTGCGTCCAAATGTCGTCCTTACGATTCCCGGCAAATCCGATGAATATTCAATCTGGGTAATGGCTCACATGGACGTTGTTCCGCCTGGGGATTTAAAACTCTGGAAAAGCGACCCATTTGTGGTCCAGTACGATGAAAAATCCGACAAACTTATAGGCCGTGGCGTTGAGGACAATCAGCAGGGCCTTGTCAGCGGTGTTTTTGCGGCTCTTTCTTTGCTCAAAAACAATGTTACGCCTGAACACACAGTCAAATTGCTTTTTATGGCAGACGAGGAATTCGGTTCTGAATATGGAATCAAATTCCTTCTCCGTAAGCACCCGGAGCTTTTCAATAACCATGACTTGATTTTGATTCCGGACGGCGGGGACGAAAAGGGCGAGACTATTGAAGTTGCCGAAAAGAACATTCTATGGCTTCGTGTTCACACAATCGGTCAGCAAAGCCACGGCTCAATGCCAAACAAAGGAAAAAACGCACATCTTGCGGCCTGTGACCTGGCACTCCGTCTTAATGATTTGGAAAATTTCTTCAACGAAAAGGATGATTTGTTCAACCCGAATTACTCAACTTTCCAGCCGACCAAAAAGGAGTCGAACGTTGAGACCGTGAACATTATTCCTGGCGACGATGTGTTCTACATGGATTGCCGAATCTTGCCACGCTATTCTCTGGACATGGTTCGAGCCGAAGTGAACAAGCGTGTCGCAGAAGTTGAGTCAAAATATGGTGTTAAGATTGAAGTGAGCGAGCCACAGGCACAGCAGTCTCCTGCAACACCGGTTTCAGCTCTAGTTGTAAAAAAACTTGCCGCCGCGCTCAAAAAGGCTCACGGAATCGAAGCCCGCCCAATCGGAATCGGTGGAGGCACGGTAGGGGCTGAGCTGAGGTGCTGTGGTTTTAACGCCGCAATCTGGTCTACGATGGACGAAGTGTGCCATCAGCCAAACGAATACTGCTACGTGCGCAATATCATCGCAGACGCAGAAACTTTGTGCGCATTATTTACAATGGAGTAGCTTATCTAAAAACATGCTCCCAGCGGGAACGTGCCAAAAAACTCGCGGTTGAAGCCCTTCGGGACGCTACGCTCTTCAAAGCGAGTTTTTGTCACAACCCCGCTTCCGCATGTTTTTACATCTGTTTTCAGTGTAAATACTGCACTTATCTTACTTTGAAAATAATTCCCAAAACGGCGACTGTAATCAAAATCTGAATGATAAGGAATTTAATCAGTACCTGTGTCGGGCTCCAGCCGTGATTCTTTCGCATGTGGTCGTGGAGCGGGAATCTGATATTCGTGAAGATTGAGATTTTCAAAAAGCGTTTGAGGAAGACTTTGAGAAGACCCAATCCGCCGTTAACGAAAATCAATGAAGATGTCGCGAGGATGATGAACGGATTGCGAGTTACCATTACGCACACACCGATGTAGAATCCCAGCGCACGGCTGCCAGCGTCTCCCATCAGAACGTTACTCGGGAAGGCGTTGTGCCAGAGATAACCCATCAAAACGCCAGCGAGCGCAAAAGTCATTACAGCCCAGGCCGCACCGTCATGAATGTGCGGAACCAAAAGGTATTCAGAAATGTCCTTGTGACCGAGGATGAAATAAAAGACAACGCCCATCGTAATCAAAGCGACGAGAACAAGGGTAGAGCTGAGACCGTCAACGCCGTCAGTGCAGTTTGTTGTATTGATTGAAGCCCAGATCATGATTGTCGAGATAGCCACAAAGAGCCACGGAGCAACGTAAAGCTCATGCGTAAAGAACGGAATCCAGAAGTAAATTTTGTGGTCGTCCGAAGAATTCATCAGATAAAATGCGAGTAAAACTGAGGCAAGAACTGCGATAAAAAGGTCGAGAAGAGCTTTTCGGTATTCGCCCCAGCTGTTGATTGAGTGGTCGTCGAGATAGCCTGTGAGCATCATAAGCCATGTGAGAATCAGGCAGGAGCATTTCATCCAGTCGAGCGGAACAAAAATCAAACTCAGAATAACAAAGGCACTGACCCAGACAACGCCCGCACCAGTAGGTTTTCCTTTGGCGGCTTCGGCATTAATCGTAAATTCGCGGCCACGGTCATGCGGCAAAAGATTATAAAAAGACGGCAAAAAATACCGCACAATCAAAAATCCAGAGTAAAGTGCAAGCGCAATGAGAATTGTGTAAGACTGCAGCAAACGTGCAGGACCAAAATATTCAGTTAAAATTCCACCAAGATAGTACAACATGTTTAAATTATCGGAAATATTAAAGGAGGAATTAACAATTGTGTATAAATCCTGATTGTTTCAGCAGTGATTCCGTATTAAAAAATGTTTGCTTTTAAAAATTGCTCCCAGTCATGAAAACGGCTTATCGAAACCTAGGGAACGACGGCGTAGCCGTCAAAATGCTCCAGTGGAGCATTTTGAGTGACTCTCCGAGCAGCTATGCTGCGAAGGCTTGCTAGCCTGCTACACGCGTTTTGTGCTTGTAACTATATACGTTTGCCGCTCACGCGGCAGCACAAAACGAGTGTCTTCGTAAGCCGTTTCATTCCTTCGCGCCATTTTCAATATAAAGCAATTATAATTCGGAAAGTCTGATTGTTTCAGTCTTTTCTCAAGATTCCTTTTGCCAGGTCTTCGATCGCGCGATTCTTCATTTCAAAATGCTTTTTTTTGCCTGTCGCGGTTTGCGGAAGTTCTTCTATCAGCGCGAAATATCTTGGGCGTTTGTAGGCAGAGAGCATTTTGTGACTTGTGCAGAAATCGAAAAGTTCCTTGATTGTGAGGCTCTTGTCGGCCGGGACTACGTAAGCCACAACCGCCTGCCCGCGGATTTTGTCGGGAACGCTCGTGACGATTGAATCCTTGACTTTCGGGTGCTCGTTGATTGCTTCTTCGATTTGAGTGGGGTAGATGTTCTCGGCACTGGTGATAATCATGTCGTCTTTTCGGCCGCGGACGGTGACGATTAAATCCTCGTTCCATACGCCTGTGTCGCCTGTGTACATCCAGCCCTTGAAGAATTTCTTTTCGGCCATTTTTGTGTCGCCTACGTAGGTGTAAGTCGTTTTTTCCGGGGCGCGGATAATGATTTCTCCTTCGCTCAGATTGTCTTTTGCGACCGTTTCCGTTGGCTCAGCTTTTTTGTCATCGTAGATTTTTACGACCCGAACTTCATCATCGGTGCAGCTTGCTCCGACAGAGCCGGCTCCGTCTGGGAGATTGTATGGCCTCAGGAACGAATTCCAGAAAGTCTCTGTTGTGCCGTAGCCGTTGAAAATATTGGGCGTGAGAATTTCCATGAAGCGGATGCAGTCTGCCTTTGAGAGCGGTGCGCCCATCGTTACCAGGCCTTTGAGGCTTTCGAGGTTGTGCTTTGACTTTTCCTGTGCCCTCGCAAGAATCGCAAGGTTTGAAGGAGAGCCCATGAGATAAGTGATTTTATATTTTTCGACCCATTCCAATGTATTTGTCGGCTGAAATTTTCGCATGACTACAACACATGCACCGGAATAAAAAGACGGACAGACTCCGCCGGAATGGCAGCCTCCGCGATGAAACCACGGTGTCATGTTCATCGTCACGTCATTTGCGTTCATAGGATAGTGCATGATTACGTCGTGGGCCGAAAGAACTTCGTTGATGTCGTTGATTGGAACCAGCTTGGGAAGTGCCGTAGTCCCGCTTGTGCAAAGACGGAGAACTTCATCATAAATGTGCTGTCGGAAAGTGATTTGAGGCTCTTTTGTGCCTGCTGATTTTACAAAATCTTCGTATGAAATATGATTTTCTGGAAGCCCGACCTTTTCAAGATTGTCAGCCATGACAAAAACTTGTGGCTTCCATGTGGAAAGCTTTTCTGCTTCTGCCATGATTTTTGCGATGTTAGCCGAGTAAATTACGACTTCAGGCTTGTTCTGATTGAGAAGAAGTGCGAATTCGCCTGCCGCAAGATTAAAATTTGCCGCCAGAAGAATCGCACCGATTTTGCGCGGCCCGATGTATGAAAAAGCAAATTCCGGGCTGTTTCGGAGAGCGGACATTACGACATCATTTTTGCCGATTCCTCTCGCCTGCAAGGCATTTGCAAGCTTGTTTGATTCTTCATTTAAAGATTTGTAATTCCACTCTCGGTGTGTTTCCGGGTCAATCAGTGCGTTTTTTTGAGAAAAGCGGGCGACATTTCGCATGAATCCGTTAAGCCAAGTGTATTCATGCTCAAATGTGTCGATAAACATCGTGTCGTCATAAGTACGCATTGCTCTATTATAATGAGAAACGAGAAATGAGCAATTAGTAATTAAATTACGTTGGGGGCTGATTCGACTTTTGTTTCTTTGAAGTACAAATACTTGAACGGATGAATGTCGAGTGCGTTTACGTACCAGCCGCCAACTTGCTGCAGATTGACTGCGTGCAGGCTGATTGAGTGCGTAATCGGCATGACTTCACCCTCGTCGAGCAAAAGCTGTTCCGCCTGAGTGAGATATTTGTAGTGCTCGCCGTTGTCTGTGGTTTCGTTTGCTTTTTTGATAAGCTCTTCGAATTTTTCGTTCTGCCATTTTGACGGATTGAGCGTTGAGTTTGCACGGAAAAGCTCCAGAAATGCAATCGGGTCGGCAAAGTCACCAATCCATGAATAGCTGAAAATGTCTGCTCCCCAGCCAGGAATTGAATCGATGTATCGGTCATCGGGCGTGGTCTGGATTTTAAGTTCCACACCGAGAGGTTCCCATGCTTTCTTGAGGATTTCAGCCTGTGACTTCTGACGTTCTGAAATTGCCGAAATTCCGAAAGTGACAGAAAGTTTTTCGTCTTTTGGAATACCGAGCTTTTTGCGGGCTTCTTCCATCATTTCGAGCGCGTCCTCGCCAGAAGTTTCGGTGATTCCGTTGACTCCCTGATAGCCTGCGAGCGGATAAATCAAAGTGCTTGCCTTTACAAGACCGTTTTTGCGCAATTCTTCCCACGGAACTGCTGTGAGCAAAGCGTTTCTGAAATCAGCGTCGTTCCACGGCTTGTTCTTGCAAGAGAAGAAAAGAAATTCTGTGCCGAAAATAGCCGAAATCCGGATTGCGTTTTTGTTGAGAAGCGCGTTTGTGTCAAACATGCCGGAAAGCCAGTCCGCGCTGCCGTCGTTGTAGCTCCATGAGTTTTCCTTGACTTCGTTGGACTGCTTTATCGTGATTTGCGGAAGGTGAACGTTTTTTGCGTCCCAGTATTTTTCGTTTCTTTCGAGGACAAGGGATGTGCCTGTATTTTCCCTGATTTTGAATGCACCTGAGAAGACAGAAGTGTCCGTGCCGCCGTTCTGATTGAGAAAGCAGACTGCAAATGCGTGATGGCACAAAAGTTTTGCGAAATGAGCCGTTGGATTTATGAGCGTTACGACCAGAGTTTTTTCGTTGCGGGCATTGATTCCCACTTCGCTGTCTTTGATTTTGCCTTCGCGGTAATCTGCCGCACCTTTTATGCAGTCGAGCATCGAGGCGTACGGTGCATTTTTTGTAGTGAGGAGTGAAAGCCATGAATTTCTCACCGTGTAAGCATTGATTTTCTCGCCGTTTGAGAATTCCAGATTTTCGCGGAGAGTGAAAGTCCAGCGTTTTTTGTCGCGGGAAATCTTATAGCTTTCGGCAAGGGCCGGCAGGGGGTCAAGAGTTTTTGGGTCGTAAGAAAAAAGCCCTTCGTAAAGCGAATCCAGAATCTGTGCTTCGCTTGAATATGTCGCCGTGTGAATGTCGAGGTTCCAGGGCTGCTGTGCCACTACAATAGTAAAATTGTGTTGCAATGATTCAATTATGTTTTTGTCGTCAGATTTTTCTGATTCGACATCGATTATCGTGTCTGGATTTTCAGCCGGTGATTCTTCTGCTGCCTGTGAAAAAGCAAGTGTTGTAAAGAATAAAGAAAAAAGAATAAAAGAGAATTGACGTGCGTATTTTTTCATAAAAATCATAATACTATTAAAACGAACAAAAGTCGATTTTGTTTCAGCAATTCTTGGATTAACCAGAAATTCCCAGTCGTTTCATCTGCGCTTCTTCTTCTATGTAAGAAGTGTATTCTACGCGCAACTGATTTGCCTTGACAATCGAGTTTTTGAGCGTGGTGATGTCGATTTTGAGACCTTTGATTTTTGTTTTGTTTGCAGGACTCGCCGCATTCTTAAAGAAATCGTCCAGAGAATTCAGCTGAACCATGAGCTTGTTGCATTCTGTGATTTGAGATGATACGAATTCTGCGATTTTGTCCTCTGGAAGAGACGCAATCTTCTTGTATCCCGGTGAATTCGGCTGAGCGACTGAGGCATAACGTCGGGTTTTTGTCGCCAAATCCGTCATGAACATCTGATAATTAACTTTGTCAGCTCGTTTTGCGCCTGTTGTCTGGTCTATAATCAATATCGTATAGAACAAAGGTTTTTCTGGAATTCCGAATGCCTTTCTGAGCGTGCGTTTGAGCTTGTCCATGAACGTATTGTGCTCGCTTTCAAGCACGTCATGGTTGTCCTGAATTTTCTGGGCAATCACGCTGATTTGTGGCGGAGTTGAGCCTAAAACTTGGAGTGCGCCCATAATCAGAGCCTTTGTGTCAACGCGTTTTTCGACTTTCTTGTTATTTTCTGTGACGACGTTGAGCTTTGCGAGAACCTTTTTCTGAAGCTCTGCCTTTTTTGCTCCCTGATCTTCCTGAATAATTTCTTCAATCAGTTCATTGTAGAAGGGAACTTTTCCCATTCCAGAAGCAAAATTCTTTTTGATTTGCTGCAATTCCGAATCATGGTCGGTGTATGCCTTGTTTGCGTCAAAGCCTGCGCTGAGAAGGACTGTCTTTCTGATCTGAGCCTTGTACCATTCCTTCTGGAAGTCAGTGTATTCTTTTAAAGCCGCATTTATGTCGTTGAGAGCCTGCGAAGCTTTTGAAAGATTGTCGTTAATCATGCTTGAAGTGAGCGCATCGCTGTTCTGCCTTGCAGAGAATACTAAAGTTGCGAGGACACGGGTGTTAACCTTGTTTGAATTTGCGGAAAATGCGTTCCATGCGATTGAATTGTTCAAATCGACAAGCTTCTTGATGTTGCCGAGGGAAAGTTGAGAAACGGAAAATTTGTAATAGTTGCACAAGAAATCTAAAGTGCTTTCGTAGTCTGAGAAACGCTGACCCATGACGATTGAACGCTCACTCTCAACAAACTGAACGCTATCAGGAGCCTTGATGTCAGAAATTTTCTTGTCAAGTTTGTAAGGGTCTGGAGTAATCAAGGCTTTTTTGACCAAAAAATCAAATACGACCTTGATACAGGTATGAAGAAGCCTGTACTTGTCGAGAATTCGAGGCAATTCCTCCATGTCGTACCATTGGGCTTTTGTTTCAGCAGCCTGTACTAAAGTTTCATTAAAATTATTTCCGTTTTCCATAATTTGTATATCGGCAAAAAAATATAAAAGATTAGGCGCGAATTTTTTGTGCTTGCGCCCTTCCGCCCTTCGCTCACGCTCATTGCCTGACGGCAACTCCGGGGCTCCACGGCTGGGCGGCTTTTATTTTTGATGTTGAATAATCTCGCTTAAAACATTATTCTATAAAAACTCATTTAAATTTTAAGGAAATCACCTTAGGGTGATTCCGAAAAGAAGGTACAATTATGGCAGTTGATGAAAAACTTCAGATTGTGCGTCACTCTTGCGCACATGTTATGGCGGAAGCCGTCAAGCATTTGTTTCCAGGGACTAAAATCGCAATTGGCCCTGCTATCGACAACGGATTTTATTATGATTTCGATTTTACCACCGCCACTACCAAATTGACCGAAGATGATTTCCCAGCAGTTGAAAAAGAAATGCGAAAGATTCTTGCAACAGGCGCAGAGTTCGTTCGCAAAGAAGTTTCAAAAGAAGAAGCCATCAAGCTCTTCGCAAATGAGCCTTACAAACTTGAGCTTATCAAAGATTTGCCGGAAGGCGAGACAATCTCAACTTACGAGCAGGACGGATATCTGGATTTGTGCCGCGGTCCACATGTTGCTACAACAAAAGAAATCAACGGACAGGCTTTCAAGATTGACAAAATCGCTGGTGCATACTGGCGCGGTGACTCAAACCGCCCCATGCTCACACGAGTTTACGCACTCTGCTTTGCAAAGCCGAACGACCTCAAAGATTATCTTACAATGCTCGCTGAGGCCGAGAAGCGCGACCACCGAAAGCTCGGCACAGAAATGGATTTGTTCCATGTAGACTCAGAAAACCCTGGTCAGGTTTACTGGCACCCGAACGGATGGACAATCTACACAACAATGCAGGATTACATGCGAAAGATGGTTCGCCGCGACGGATATCAGGAAGTCAACACTCCTGCAATCATGCCACGCACACTCTGGGAGCGAAGCGGTCACTGGGATCACTACCAGCGCAACATGTTCATCACAGAATCAGAAAAGCGTTTGTTCGCAATCAAACCGATGAACTGTCCTGGTGCACTTGAAATCTTCAAGAGCCGCCAGCGTTCTTATAAAGACCTTCCTTTGCGTCTGGCAGAGTTCGGCCACGACGTCCGTAACGAAGCAAGCGGAACTTTGCACGGAGTTATGCGTGTTCGCGGATTCGTTCAGGACGACGCACACATTCTTTGTACAGAAGAGCAGGTTGGAGCTGAGGTAGCAAAATTCTGTAAGCTTCTCAAAAATGTTTATCACGACTTCGGCTTTGACGAGCTTGTAGTTAAATTCTCTACAATGCCAGAAGATCACGTCGGGGACCTTGCAACCTGGGAGCGTGCCGAAAAGGCTTTGGCTGATGCATGCCATGAAGCCGGATTGAATTACGAGATTCAGCCGGGCGAAGGCGCATTCTACGGACCAAAACTTGAGTTCAAGCTTTACGATTGCCTTGGTCGAGAATGGCAGTGCGGTACAATTCAGGCCGACTTCCAGCTCCCATCTGCTGAGCGACTGGATGCAACTTACATCGGTGCCGACAACCAGAAGCATCACCCGGTTATGCTCCACCGGGCAATTCTTGGCTCGTTCGAGCGATTCCTTGGTATCTTGATTGAGAACTTTGCCGGAGCCTTCCCAACATGGCTTGCATTCGAGCAGGCAGCAGTTGTCCCGGTCACAAACGACTTCGACGACTACGCAAAGGAAGTCAACGACGTTCTCCTTGCAGCAGACATCCGCTCAAACGCATATCTTTCAACAGACAACATGCGCTCAAAAATCAAGACAATCACAAAGGAGCATAAAACTCCGTACATCCTGATTGTCGGCGAGAACGAAAAGAAAGAGCGAACAGTTTCAGTCCGATTCCGCCAGTCAAGCGGCCTCGAACAGAAGACAATGAAGCTCGAAGAGTTTGTTAGCTATGTACAAGCGAAAGTAAATACACATTTTGTTGGTATTTAAGGATACCCTACGAGCATAGCTCTCCGGGAGACTCGCTAAAAACAGTCCGCCGGACTGTTTTTGCGGCTTCGCCGCCGCTCCCTATGTAGGAATCTAAACTCTTTACATGATTGTTAAAAAACTGATATAATCTGTTCCATTGTGGCGGTTGTTTTCCAGCCGTCACACATGCCGACTTAGCTCATCCGGTAGATACGACCGTAGCGAGCGTGCGGTCGTTCACTCGTAACGCGCAGGTGGTTGAGAACCACCGAAAGTCGGCAAAAAAATAATTTGCCGACTTAGCTCATCCGGTAGAGCAGCGCCCTCGTAACGCGCAGGTGGTTGGTTCAAGTCCGACAGTCGGCTGTAGAATCCTGTGAAAACACAGGATTTTTTTTATTTACAGACAAATTGTATTGACCGTGTTATAATCAACTGAATGACTTTTGTAAAAAAAGAGGTATACTTATGTCATACGAAACTGTTATTCAGCAGATACAGGAAACTCCCGAACAATACTTAGAAGCAATCTCATTCTACATTGAATTTATAAATTATCGCAATCGAAAAGCTGAGACTGAAAAATCTGCCAACACAAAAAAACGTAGACTTGAAATTTTGGCTGGCTTACAAAAATTCAGAGGCCGACTTCCAGATGATTTTGATGCTGATAAAGAATTGGCGGAAGCAAGGGAGCAAAAATATTCATGAATGTTTTGATTGATACAAATATATTGCTTGATTTTATTCAGCATAGGGAAAATTTTTCTGATTCAGAGATTATAATCAAACTTTGTGCTAGTGGGGATATAAATGGATTCATGGCTGCACATTCGGTGCCTAATATGTTCTATATTTTGAGAAAAAACTTTACAGATGAAGAACGGCGTGAAATATTGCTTTCGCTTGTGGAACTTATCCCTGTAGCAAGTATTGATCAGACAAAGATTATTGCGGCTTTGAATCAAAAAATGTTCTTAGATTTTGAGGATTGTTTACAAGCTGAATGTGCAAAAGTTGTGAAGGCAGATTATATAATCACACGAAATGTAAAAGATTATGAAGAGTCAAAAGTAAAAGCAATAACTGCGGCTGATTTTTTAAAATTAAATAATTTTAAGGATTAGTTGAATAATGCGGCTTTTGAACACATGTTATGGGAACAAGTATTCCTTGATTTGGAGGGAGAAAAATGAAAAAACATATTGGATTGATATTATCTGCAGTAATGTTGCTTGCATCTTCTTGTTCGACTATAAAAATATCAACAGTTAAAAATCCTTAAAAAAAGATTGTTGATAATCATGGAGTCGTTATATATTCTAATTCATCAGACATTGAATTTAGAAATACATTGGAAAGCATAATAAAAGACAATTTTACAAAATGCAGAAAAAATTCTATTCAAAGTATTAATTTGTTGGTAAAACTAAAATCGGGGATTTATGTATTTCTAATAGCAAGTTGGAGATAAAATTACCTTCTTCTTTTAATGTTGTTAAAGATATTCGAGGATTAACAGAAACTCTTGTTGAGAATAGGGTTTCATATTGTAGAATCACTACAAATGATGTGAATGATTTGGAATATATTGTAGGTCTATTAAAAGAATATAATGCCACAAAGTAGCACTTATCAGTTATCTGCTAAAAATTCTCACCTCTGCTGACCATCGCCAAAGTTTTTCATACGCCTACTTTCCTGATTGGTAAAAATTCTTTTTTCTTTTATAATAAATCCTGATGAAAAATCAAACATCCCTTCAAAAAATGCTCTCTGAGCCGGTTGGTTCGCTCATAATCAAAAACGCGGTTCCTACGATCATCACTATGATGATCACTGCGATTTACAACACCGCTGACACTTTTTTTGTCTCAAAGCTCGGAACTTCTGCGAGCGGGGCTGTTGGCGTTACTTTCACGCTCATGTTTCTGATGCAGGCCTGTGCTTTTACAATCGGAATGGGAAGCGGCTCAATCACAAGCCGTGCTCTGGGCGCGGAAGATTTTAAAAAGGCGAATACTTACTGTTCCACCGCGATTTTTACCGCATTCACTGTGGGCGTTCTTTTTACTATTTTTGGGAATCTTTTCCGTGAGAGTCTTGTGCGCCATCTTGGTTCCACGCCCACGATTCTTCCTTATGCGCTTGACTATGCACGATACATTCTTTTTGGCGCGCCCTTTATCATCACTTCCTTTGCGATGAACAATCTCATGCGCTTTCAGGGACGGGCTGCTTTTTCGATGATTGGAATGATTTCCGGCGGAATCCTGAACATGCTGCTTGACCCGCTTTTTATTTTTGTCTTCGGGCTGGGCATTTCCGGGGCTGCGATTGCCACTTTAATCAGCCAGATTGTGAGTTTTTCGATTCTGCTTTCAATGTTTGTCCGAAAAAAGTCCCTTGCTGAGCTTTCGCACAGACACATTTCCCGCTCACTCAAAACTTATTCTGACATCATCACGACAGGCCTTCCTTCCTTCTTCCGTCAGGGAATGGGCGCGCTTTCGGGCATTTTTTTGAACAGGCAGGCGGCTTTTTGGGGAGCGGTCACGCTTTCGCTTGCAGCAACATCGACTCTGGCTGCAGATGCGGGAGTAGCGGGCATGGCAATTTGTAACCGCGTGGACAAATTGTTACTTGCGATTGCAATCGGATTGGGGCAGGGATTTCAGCCTGTGTGCGGAATGAATTACGGAGCCAAAAAGTTCGACCGGGTTCGCCAGTCCTATTCCTTCCTCGTAAAAGTGAGCGCGAGTGTGATGACTGTTTCCGCTGTCCTTGTCTTTGTTTTTGCCCCGGAGATTGTGCGCTTCTTCCGCGATGACGATGCCGTGGTTGCCGTGGGAGCTTTGGCTTTGCGTGCCCAGGCCTGTGTCCTTCCTTTCCATTCGCTGATTTTCGGCACGAACATGCTCCTCCAGGTGGCCGGTGAGAAAAAGAGCGCGACATTCCTTTCATCGATGAGACAGGGGCTTTTCTTCATTCCGTGTATTTTTTTGCTTCCTCATCTGGTCAGGCTTTTTGGTGCAGAAGAAATCCTCGGCGTGCAGCTCACGCAGGCTGTCTGTGACATGTTCGCCGCAATCTGTTCTGTGCCGTTTACGGTGAGATTCTTTAGGAAACTGAAAGTGGAAAGATGAAAACGGAAAATTGACCCCAAAAACTCCCCAGTACTAAAAACCTTATCTAAAGCCGCCCCCGTTTTTTCCGAAAATGATATTGGGTGGAATTTTAAAAGTATGCTTTAGTACAAAAAGGAGGCATGATAAAAATTACGTCCATGTAATTTTTATCACGGCCAAGTTTTTGCCGTTGGCAAAAACTTGCGAATTCGTTGCTTCCGTGCAACGCCGCTAACGCGGAGTTTTCATAGGAGTTGTTTATGACAAATGATTTTGATGATTCAAAAATCGTCCAGAAAGTGAAGGGTGTCGCTATTTTCTTGGTTATTGTGGCGGTATTTTCGTTTTTTATCGGGTCGGGAAAAATTGCGCATTTCAGTGAGACAAACCCTGTCATGTATCAGATAAACTATAGTCAGCTTTCAAACACCGGTAAGACCCTTGCATCCTCAATGAAAAAAACTTGTGAAGTACAGTCAAAACTTCTTGGGCCTTCTCGTGGAAACGGAAACGGCGGTTCAAAATTCTTTGATCAGGTCGGTCAAAAGCACAGTTCACGTAGATAAGTATTTTTGGCAAGCGTGACCGTCACGTTCGCCGGATTTGAATCTTTCCGGCAATCGTAGTCATCACGTTCGCAGATTTTGAATATTTTTACTAATCGTGACCATCACGTTCGTCATTTTTGGATATTTCCGACAACGTGATGGTCACTTTTTTTGTTTTTGGATATTCCTGTCATCGTGAGGATTACGTTACCCGGAATTTTATATTGTCAGGCATTTTTGTCCCTCCCGCCATTTACGGATTTTATTTTTTTCCTAAAAGCATCTTTAAATTAAGGCAAATAACTGTTAGTATCTCTTAAAATCTTGGTTAGCTAGGAAAAATTAGCTATCTGGGAGAAAAATTTAAGGAGGCACTATGAAAAAAGTAAATAGTGTTTTGCGTGTTACAGAGGCTGACAGTCTTTCTGTTTCATTGGTCGGATTGTTCGATGAAGATGCGGCTCTTTCGGACGATTCTTTTCTTGCTGCGCTTTTTGGGGAGATAAAGGCTAGCTCGGCGAATCTCACCACTGCAATCAAGCGCACGAAAGTCTCTTCTTCGTTGGACGAGGCGGATTCTGTTCGTGATGAGGCTGTCCGGTCTTTGGGGAATGCCCTTTCGGGCTATGCTTCCCTTCCGATTGCTTCCAAAAAGGATGCGGCGGAAAAGCTTCTTGAGGTCTACAAAAAATACGGCAAGAATATTGTGAATGCGAACTATGCGTCGGAGTCTTCGCTGATTGAGAGCCTTCTTGAAGATATGGAGGCGGAGAAATTTAAAGCCTGCATCGAGCTTCTTGACGGGGTTGCGGAGATTATTCAGAATCTTCGTGATGCGGAGTCGGCCTTCAAGGCTGCGAATGCTGACTACGTTCGGGCGAGTGCGATTTCTTCTGAGCAGGAAAGCGCGTATGCAATCAAAAAATCCCTGATCCTGCTGATTAACGACAGGCTTTTGCCCTATCTTTCTACAATGGTCATGGTGAATGCCGAAAAATATGCGGCTTTTGTCAGGCAGGTGGAAATAGAAATTTCCCGCACTAACGAAACGACAGCCAGGCGCTCCAAAAAAGCCTAGGTGAGTTTAGATCATTTCTGAAAATGCCCTTCGGGAGCCGTTCTGTTCCCGGAGCGGCATTTTTTATGAATGTCCGGGGCTTTTACCCGAACAGGGCGGCGAAGGCGGCTCTGGCCTGGTCGGATTTGCTCTGCCCCTGATTTCCTTCCGGTGCCTCAATTCTGGCGGCCGTAAAATAATCACAGAAATTTGCGCGTTCCTTGTCTTTTACAAGCTCATCGATTGTCTCATGGCAGTCGTAATGGCTCCCCGGAGAATAAAATTTGCAGTTTACGCAGGAATGTAAGTCTGCCCCGCAAACCTCGCAGGTCGAGGTTCGGAAAATTTGCGCCTGAGTGATAGGCTTTCCACATTTTTTACACATGGTTTCAGTATATGGCAGGATGCCA
>Ga0310695_10002968_pt1 | contig 34354 bp, 26 predicted proteins | sample RumenRJG_04DNA_FD_203882 | JGI IMG/M metagenome (GOLD analysis project Ga0310695, IMG submission 203882) | Bovine rumen microbial communities from Lethbridge, Alberta, Canada - RJG_04 (v2) (version 2) | ecosystem: Host-associated > Mammals > Digestive system > Stomach > Rumen | place: Canada... | reverse complement strand
CTACACGGTATAGACGGTATACCTCTTGCTGCAAACGGCAACGATCCAGACTGGAACGAAGATAATCCTTACTTGTTTTCATCTCTTTTGGTAATTTAGGTATCAACCTTATTTACAAAAAGACAGGCCAGCCTGGGAAATATCGCCAAGGCACATACCATGTTCCCATAAAGAGCAAAACGTGGTCTGTTTATCCCGTTTCAGCCTCTCTAAGCCACTTTCCACGTTGCTAATTTCTCGCATATTCGGCAACAAAAGTCCGTCCGCCGCAATACAATAGAGTATCAAGGGCTGCGGTGTAAGGATTTTTACGCACAGCAAACTGCCTGTTCACCCACGGTTGGCATGGTGGAGCTGCTTCACCCCAACGCACTAAAAACCACGCTGAAACCGCAAGAATATCGGGAAAACCACTATCTTTGCATTATCAACCAAAACATAACGGAATCCATGGAAGCAATAAAGAGCCGCGAACAGGCCATCAATTGGCTGAAGAACGCGCAGAAACGACAGCAGAAAGGCAACAGGAAGTGAAACAACGCTGGGCTGAAAGGCTTCAGCAGACTACGTCTGCGACCGTATGAAGCAGGTCCAACTCGACCGCATAAACAAGATTGCTCCCTACAAAGTTAAGGTAGAGGGCAAGCAATACGTATTCGACACGGCACACGGATTGCGATACGAAGTGCGGTTCTTCGAGGAACAGCCCATCGCCGGCTGCGAGGCTGCACGCAACCGCCTCTTCATTCGCTGGTTCAAGCAGTCTGCCCAGCCCGACCGCTTCACCATACGCTCGGCCAGCACCACCATCGAGGGGCAAGGCTTCTATGCTGCCATCATCGTGGAGAACCGCAATCCGCTGCTTACAAACATTACCGCCGATTTCGACAAAACAGCTGTCACACTCACAAACAAGCCTGGCGAGTAGATTTCACCAACGCAAAACCAACCGCAGGGCAAGGCAACTAAACGCTGAAACCGCAAGAATGTCGGGGTTACAGACCACTCACTCATCACACCAACCGAAGAAAAATGCCACATTGTTTTGACAACCAACAAAACATTAGTACCTTTGTGCGGTTAAGAAAAGAACCTGCGCTTTTCCAGAAGAGCAGAGTTCTCATTATCACTTCTAAATAAATCAATGTCACTATTATGAAAGATTTCTTCAAGTATGTGCTTGCCACGGTTGTCGGTATGCTGCTTTTCTCTATCGTCATGGGCGTGTTCATGGTGATGAGCATGGTTGGCATCGTTGCTTCCGGGGAGCAAACCAAGAGCATCAAGGACAACTCTGTACTCGTGCTGAACCTCTCCGGCACATTAGACGAGCGCGCACAAGCCGACCCCATGGCCTTCATCAAGGGCGAAAACACTGAAGCCACGGGGCTCGACGATATGCTGGCAGCCATCAGAAAGGCTAAGACGAACGACAAGGTGAAGGGTATCTACATCGAAGCCGGCGCGTTTGCCGCCGACTCATACGCCTCGCTGCAGGCCGTGCGCAAGGCTCTGGCTGACTTCCGCAGCAGCGGCAAGTGGATTGTGGCCTACTCAGACTCTTACACTCAGAGCACCTACTATCTGGCTTCCGTGGCCAACAAGGTGTGGGTCAACCCACAGGGAATGATTGACTGGCACGGTCTGGCCTCGCAGAAGATATACTTAAAGGACCTGCTCGAGAAGGTGGGAGTGAAGATGCAGGTAACTAAGGTGGGCAAATACAAGAGTGCCGTGGAGATGTTCACCGTCGACAAGATGAGCGACGCAGACCGCGAGCAGACCGAAGCCTACATAAACGGCATCTGGAACAACGTTGTCAACGACGTTGCCGCCAGCCGCCACCTCACCGCTAACCAGCTCAACACCTATGCAGACAGCCTCATAACGCTTGCTCCTGCTACCGAACTGGTCAAGATGAAGATGGCCGACCAACTGCTCTACACCGACCAGGTGAAGGCCGAAGTGAAGAAACTGCTGAAAATCGACCAGAAAGACGAAATCTACCAGCTCTCCGTCAGCGACATGGCTAACGTGAAAGATGAAAGGAAAGAGGGCGACCAGGTGGCCGTGTACTATGCCTTCGGCGACATTGTCGACGGTGCGGCAGCCAGCCCTACCTCGTTAAACGAAAGCGTTATCGATGCTCAGAAAGTGTGCCGCGACCTTGAGAAGCTGGCTAACGATGACGACGTGAAGGCTGTCGTGGTACGCGTCAACTCGGGCGGAGGCAGCGCATACGCTTCCGAACAGATATGGCATCAGGTCAGTGAGCTGAAGAAAAAGAAGCCCGTGGTAGTGTCTATGGGCGGCATGGCGGCCTCGGGAGGCTACTACATGAGTGCTGCGGCCAACTGGATTGTGGCCGAACCCACCACTCTCACAGGCAGCATAGGCATCTTCGGTATGTTCCCCGACATGAGCAATCTGATGACCAACAAGCTCTCGCTACACTTCGACTTAGCCAAGACCAACAAGTACAGCGACTTCGGCACGCAGTCGCGCGCCTTCAACGCCGACGAGCTGGCACATCTGGGCACCTACATCGACCGCGGATACAAGCTGTTCCGCAAGCGCGTGGCCGACGGACGCCACATGAGCGAAGCTCAGGTGGAGCAGATAGCACAGGGGCACGTGTGGCTGGGTCAGGATGCGCTGAAGATAAAGCTCGTCGACCAGCTCGGAGGACTCAACGAGGCTGTCAGCAAGGCTGCCGCACTGGCCAAGCTCGACAAGTATCACACTGCTTCCTACCCCGCTCCGGCTGGCTGGAGCGAGATGCTGCTTGACAGGATGCAGAGTGGCAACTACCTCGACGAGCAGATGCGAGCCGCTCTGGGCGAATACTATGAGCCGATGATGGTGGTGCGCAACCTCAGCAACCGCAATCCAATACAGGCTCGACTGCCCTTCTATATATATATAAGGTAACTAAAGCGTGCTGCCCGAACAGGACACACACTACAGAAAACCCATTCAAGGCCGACAATCACCATAACCCCGGGTCTGCCCGGGCCAAGCGATGAGAGAAACAAAGGTGAAAATACATCAGTGGCTGCTGCCGTTGAGCTGGCTCTACAGGCTGGCCGTGGGGCTTCGCAACCAACTCTTCACGCTGGGAGTGCTCAAGACGCGCAGCTTTGACACTCCCGTGATTGCCGTGGGCAACCTTACAGTGGGCGGAACGGGCAAGACTCCCCACGTGGAATACCTCATTCGGCTGCTCCACGACAAGGTGAAGGTGGCCGTGCTCAGCCGTGGCTACAAGCGCAAGAGCAGGGGCTTCGTGCTTGCCGGCGACGATACGACAGCCAGCGAGATAGGCGACGAGCTGTTCCAGGTGAAAAACAAGTTCGGGAATATCCACGTGGCAGCCTGCGAGAACCGCTGCGAGGGCATCGACAAGCTCACCGACGACAGCGTGGCAGAGGGCACAGACGTGATTATTCTCGACGATGCCTTCCAGCACCGATACGTAAAACCGGGCATCAACATACTGCTCGTAGACTACAACCGCCCCTTAGACGACGACAGGCTGCTGCCTGCCGGACGGCTCAGGGAGCCTAAGGAGAGCAAGTCGAGGGCCGATATGGTAATCATAACCAAGTGTCCCAAGGACCTGAAAGCCATCGATTTCCGCGTCATAACGAAGACCATGAACCTGTTTCCATACCAGGATCTGTTCTTCACGACGCTTTGCTACGGCTCGCTCTACCAGCTCTTCGGCGACAGCCAGCGCACCATAGACTCGCTCAACGACACCAACGTGCTGCTGCTGACGGGCATAGCATCGCCCAACCAGATGCGCGCCGACCTGCAAGACCATTGCGCCTCGCTCAAGCAACTGGCATATTCCGACCACCACAACTTCCGAGCCAAGGATGCGGCGACCATAGAACGCCAGCTCAACGAGCTGCCACAGCCGCGCATAATAGTGACTACAGAGAAGGATGCAGCACGCCTGCGCGAGCTGCACGACCTCTCCGACGAGGTGCGCAAGGCCATCTTCGTGCTGCCAATCGAGGTGAAGTTCATGCTCGGACAAGAGGAATATTTCGACGAAAAGATAATAAGCTACGTCAGGAAAAACTCAAAGAACAGCACTCTGACAAAGAAAAAGAAAGAAGACAAGAAGCCCAGGAAACCACAGTCGGCAACCGGGCCAAGGACAATAAGCTTCATCAACAACTGACATCAGCCCCACCCCATCAGCTGCCAACGGCCTGAAAACGGGCTGACAACCGCCAACAAACAAAGGATTGAACAGATAACAACACTACAATTACCATGACATTACACTATCCACGTATGCTCACAGCCGCCTTGCTGCTTATGGGCATGGCGCTACTCACGACCTCATGCTCGACAATAGGAAAGAGACAGCTGCTCGAAGTCTACGACGTACACGGTAGCGAGGCCACCGCCCGGCTGACCGTAAACGGCAATGTGCTGTTCACGACCAGTGTGTTCATTGGCAAGAACGGCATCGGCAAGACAGGCGAAAGGCCCTAAGAACTACACCGGAGGCTGCATAGCCTTCGACGAAGAGCGCATGGTGGACATTCTGCGCAACTGCAACAGGTCGCTTGTGATAACCATCAGGCAATAGACAGCAAGCCTAAACCGACACAAGAACTAAGCTGTAGATATACAAATGACAAAGATAAGCGCATGACCAAGGACAAGAAGCATGACTTAATCAAACACAAAAAACTATATTTTTTAAACTTTAATCACGCTCAAACAATGAACAAGTTTTATTCAATTGCCGCTTTCGCAGCTATATGCTGCGCAAGTGTTTCACTGTCAAGCTGCAACGCCAAGAGCAACAACCCTCAGCCGACTGAGAAAGACAGCACGTCAGTGGTGAAAACCAAGGCAGAGCCCGAAACTTACATGACTGCCGTCGACCGTTTTCTCGTAGAGAAGAAAGGCTCGCAGTACTACAAGGGTGAAGATTCCCTGGAAGTGGTGTGCATACCCTGCGGCACAGTCGTTGCAGCAGACGAGAACGACAGCACCGACATCAAGGTGTGGGGCAATTTCGAGGTGTATAACTATCGGCAGTCGGGCGACACGCTGAAGACTGTTTCGGGCGGCAGCCATCCCGGTCTGATGCATGTAAAGAAAAGCAACGGCCACTTTGAGGTGACTTCCTTCGATGCCGTGGAAGACGGTTCCAACTATCTGCCGTCGGCAAAGCGCATCTTCGGCGACAAGTTTGCCGAGTTCCAGAAGATTTCCTCCGACAACAAGAAACGCGAAGAGGTGCGCAAGGCCGCCATTGCCGGCTATGCCAAGAAGAACGGCATCACTGCCACGATGTATCAGGACTACGGATGGGATCCCGTGAAGTTCTGACCACAAGCATACAGCAATCTTTCGCAATTGGTGTCAGCAGACTTCTGCTGGCACCAATTGTTGCTTTAATGGCGCAGCTGCAAAGCTGCACAAAAGCCCTAAGGCTGCAACGTCAGACCATGATGTCGCCCATGGGCTTACGCTTCTTTTCCTTAGGTTCATCGGCTGCATATCCTAACGGTATCAGCACGGCAGGCTCTTCGTTGTCGGCAAGCGAAAAGAGCTTCTTGCAAAGATCTGCGTCGAAGTTGCACACCCAGCAAGAGCCAAGCCCCTGCTCTGCTGCCGCCAGACAAAGATGCTCCACCGCAATGGCTATGTCTATGTTGCCATGAGGCTTTCCGTCGCCACGCACCCACTCTTCGTCGTGCAGTATCGAGGCAATGACATAGACGGGAGCCGTAGCAAACCACTCGCGGCTGTAGCATTGCTGCAGTCTGGCTCTGTCGGCATCGCTGCTCACGATGCGGAAACGCCACGGCTGGCGATTGACAGCCGACGGTGCCAGCCTGACACACTCCATCACATAGTCCAGCTTAGCCTGTTCAACAGCCTTCGGCTGGTATCCACGGCAGCTATAACGCCTTGAAACAAGTTCCAGAAAATCCATATCGCTCTAAATTCTCTTAGGTTTATCATTAAGCATATAGCTGCAAAGTTATGCAAAACGAGCGTAACGAGTGCAAAAAGGCTTGATTTTTGGTTATTCCAAGACGGCTAAGCACCACAAACCACACAATCTGATGTTTAGCCATTAAATGCAATCAGGCAACCAAAAGGTTGCCTGACAGCTTTGCAAAATGGTGATCCGGTTGGGGTTCGAACCCAAGACCTACTGCTTAGAAGGCAGTTGCTCTAATCCAACTGAGCTACCGGACCAGCCTCTAAATTGAGTAATGCCCCTCAATCAGGCTGCAAAATTAACGTTTTTATTGCTGACAGCAAAATAAAACCAGTTTTTTATTATTTTCTTTATCACTCTACGCAATAGTAATATGAGTCATATTATCGACCAATATGAGTCATATTACTGACCAATATGAGTCATATTACTCTGTCCTTGAAGCCCTATCAGCCACACAAACGCTTCTCGCCACTCTGCGGCATCGGGCTTATGGTCGGCCATCAGCCGTTCTGGTGGTCTCCTATGAGCTTTTCCATCCATATCATGTCGTACCACCGGCCACACTTTCTGCCGCATTTGTGGAAGTGTGCCACCTGCTCGTAGCCCAGCGAGCGATGGAAGTGCAGGCTGTCGGTGGGCAGATATTCGTCTTCGTGCTCCGAATAGGCCAAGCATGCGTTCATGTTCAGTATGCCCTGACGGCGCAGAGCTTGCTCCAAGGCATCGTGAAGCAGTCGGCCTACGCCTGCATGGCGGTGGCCTTTCTCAACGTAGATTGATGTCTCTACAGCCCAATCGTAGGCTGCGCGGTCCTTGAACTGGCTGGCATAAGCATAGCCAATGATTTCGCCGTCGGCCTCGGCAACGAGCCACGGATAGCGTTGCTGCACCTTAGCCATGCGCTGGCGGAACTGCTCTTCGGTGGGAACGTCGTATTCAAAGGTTATTACTGTGTCGCTGATGTATGGCGCATAAATGGTCAACAGCCGCCCGGCATCTGCCGGAGAGGCTGTCCGGATTGTTATGTTCATGGTCTTCAGAAGTGTATGTTACAGGTTGCTCCCATCTGGAAAGGATTGCCACGCTGAGCCGAGTAGACTGGTTCGCCCGTGGCACGGCTCATAAAGGCGAAGGTGTTGTACTTGCTGTTGGTGATGTTGCGCCCCCAGAGGCTTAGCTTCAACTTGCCGAAGTCAGCATCGACATGAGCTCCGAGCACGGCATATAGCTTCTGTGAGAAAGTGTTGGCTTCGTCCCAGTATATCTTGCCCATAGCCGAGACGTTGGCACCGACGACTATGGCGCGCAGCACGGGGCTGTTGGTGGCTATGGTATAGTCGGCAAGCGCAGAGATAGTATGCTCGGGCACGAAAGGCACGCGCTTTCCCTTGTAGCTGACGTAGCTGTCGCCCTCGCCCGTCTCGTACTCCTTGAAGGCTGCATGGGTGTAGCCATAGCCCAGCTGATAGCTCAGCCGGTTGTCGAAAGCCTTTCCGCGAAGCGAAGCCTCAAGGCCGCAGCTGTAGCTCTTGCCTGCGTTGACCATCATTCGCCCGTAACCGTAGAGCGAAGTCATAACAGACAGCTGCTGATTGCGTATCAGCATATAGAATGTAGACAGGTCGAGGTGGAGCGCGTCGCCGAAAAGGTTGAGGTGGGTACCCAGCTCGAAGTTCCAGCTTTCCTCGGGTTTGAAGGAAATAGTGTTGTAGAGCTTCTCGTAGTCGGCATCAGTGTGGGGCACGGTGAGCTCCACGTCGGTGCGCAGCTTCATTATGTCGGCAGCCAACGACTGCAATTCCACGTTCTTAGACATGATGTCGGCCTGCAAGATGTCGGCAAACATCTGCATATTGAACCCTCCGGCGCGATAGCCCTTGGTTACGGTGCCATAGATGTTGCCCGTCTTGCCCAGCTTGTAGGTGAGTCCGAACTTCGGAAGCAGCTGCGAGAAGTTGTTGGTATGCGTGCGTGCCAGCTTCGAGACCACGCTGGCGTTGACATTGGCACCGAGAACGCTGAACAAAATGTTGAGCCGGGCATTGGTGTCGTAGTCTATCTTGGTGTGGGTGTAGTCGTAGCGCAGTCCGAGAGTAGCCATGAGGTTGTCGGTGATGGCAAGGTTTGACTCATGGAACACGCCTAAGTTGAACTGCGGAGTCCTGAACACTCCCGGCACCTGCATATCAACGCCGATGTGAACGCCGCCTGCCCGCTCTATTGCAGCCTTGGCAGCAGCCTCTCCCATGCGTGCTGCCATCGAGTTCAGGATTTCCTGGTAGATTGTCTGCTCTACCATATCCATGTGTATGGTATGCTTGAAAGCCTGACCGAAGGCTACCGGGGCTTCGGTCTTCAGCCACTGGTACGAGCCAAAAACGCCTGTTGTCCACTGCCATCGGCTGCTGCCATTGCTCTTGAACGACAGTTCCTGGCTGATGGCGTTTTGCAGCTGGTGCTGGTTCATGCGGACGAAGTCCACCTCAGTGTAGTCGTTGTCGAGCAACATATGGTCGGAGAGCAGCTGGTAGCTTGTTGTTGAGGTGAGGTCGAAGCCCTTGCCCTCGTAGCTGATGCGGAGTCCAGAGTTCAGGATATTGCGTTCGTAGTAGTTCTGGTCGTTGAACGAAGGCTCTGCCACGCTTCCCGTCTCGAGATCCATCACTCCGTATGGATTGGCGTTCTGGTTTATGTACTGATAATCGGTGATGAAGTCGAACAGCAGGTTTGTGTTTGGCCGGTACATCAGGCGCACGCGTCCTCCGGCTTGGTCGTATTTGTCGGCACGCTCACCGTTGTAGCTGTTCCTGAAAAAGCCGTTCTGCCCTTCGTAGAACGCTCCTATCGAGAAAGCCAGCTTGTCGGACGGCTTTGCATAGTGCGTGGCCTCGACGTTGCGGTAGAAGTGTGAGCCTCCGCTCAGCTTCACGTCAGTGCCTTGGTGGTTCATGGGGCTGCGCGAATACATACGCACCAGTCCGCCCTCGCTGTTTATTCCGTAGAGAGTTCCCTGCGGGCCGCGGAGAATATCAACGCGGTCGATGCCGAACATATACGTAGAGAAGGTAGACTTGCTTATCATTGGCATCCCGTCGACGTAGAATCCCACGGAAGGACTGTTGATGCGCGAGCCGATGCCGCGCACATAGACCGACGGAGTGTAGCTTGAGCCATATACCGGCATAACAAACGAGGGCACATAGGACGACAGCTCGCGTATGCCGCGTGTGCCGAGGCTACCCATTTCGGCTGTTGTCATTATCGTTGAGCTTAGCGGCTGGTTGCGCAGGAGAAAGTGTTCCTTTGACTGCCGCTCCACTACAACCTCGTCAAGGTTGTGTATGTAGGACGAGTCGGTTTGTTCTCCTATGTCGTTAGTTTCTGCATTGACATTGATGCTGCCTGTTATCGCAGCTGCAAGAATGATGGTTAAGTTCTTGTTCATTGTGACTAAAATGATAATACTACTTTTGGCGTGTGCAAAGGTACGTCGGACTGCATTTTATCTCAATCCTTATTTGTTATGATTTGCCGCAAATGGCCCATGTGCCGCTACTCGTTCACGGCTCCACAGCGTGGGCACCGCCCCTTCTTAGGCAAGCGCGCTCCGCACCGTCCGCATACCAACAGCCTGCTGCTGTTGCGCTGATAGACGCTCACCGCAACTATTATGTATGCCAAAAGCAGCGGATAGCCTATATAATATAAGGTGGAGATGCTGAAGACGATGTAGTTGAAGGCGCACACTGCGGCCACTCCCAGCAGATAGAGCAGGGCCTCGGCTGCCCTCAGACAGCGCAGCGTGTCGTCGACGACGGCCAAGCCAACTATCAGCATGGCCCACACCGAGAGCAGAAATATCTCGATGAGCAGCGGCTGACCGAAGGGATTGAGCGACGGATGGAAGTAGAAGTGCCGCCACATATCTGGTGCAAAGAGCTGTATGCTGGCATAGAAGGTGGCCGAAGCAGCCACAATGAGCACCAGCAGCGTGGGATAGAAAGATGGAATATCGTTGAAATGCACTATCTTGGCGCGCTGCCTGCGTTGTCGTATCACAAGATGTGTGACGGCAATGAGGCTTATCACCACAAGGAAAATAAGCGTGTGCTTGTCGGAGAAGAGCGATATGAACTGGGAGATTGGGTCGTCGGGATCGACCTTCGACAGCAGACGGCTTTCATGCGCCCAGCCAAACGTCAGCTGCTCTGTGGCAAGTTGCACCCAGACAGTGTCGGTAGGGTCATCGGGAATGATGCGTATGTCAGCCACAACCATGCGTGTTCCCTTACTGACAGCAAACGAATCGGTAGGCATTTCGCTGACGTGCTCCTCTGGTTGCTGGCGCAACAGGAAGAGAGTATCGGCCCGGACGATGAAGTTGAAGTTCTCGGAATAGTGGTGGCGGTGGGCAAAATTGATTGAGTCTTGCTGCTGAGCGGTGAGCGTGTCGGCCACATATAGCGTGTCCTTGAGCTGGAAACGCGACGGATTATGCTCGCGATAGCAAGCACTGCTCAGCAGAGAGAGCAGCAACACCGTGGCTGTTATGAGCAGTTTTCCTATGTAGTTATTTGTCCTCATTGGCTTTAGTGGAGTAAATATTCATCTGGCACGCCTTGCAATCGAAGTCTAAGCGGAACCGTCGCTTGTCGGACAGTTCAATGTAGAGGGGTTCTTTCCATTCTGGTCTGCGTCCGCCATGCCGCTGGCAGTAGCCAAGACTGAAACGCAGACAGTGCCGGCACTGCATTATCAGCACCTCAGAAGAGGCGCGTTCGGTATCGGACAGGAGTTCAAAAGCCTTTGCAGTGACCGCCAAACCTTGACCGCGATAGAACTCACGGGCCTCGTCATTGGATATATTATATAGGTATGGAAAGCTCTGATACTCTCGCTGCCATGCCAGCCGTGGCTCTCGGGAGGCTGACGAACGTGCTGCGCGGGCCGACTGGCTGTCACTCTGCCGCTGCCGGCGTGCTTTCAGCTCAAGCTGCTGCTCCAATCGTTCAACGGCAGCGCGCCTTGCATCGGCCAGCTTGCCGCCCTGCAGGAAGCTGTTGCTTGCCTCATCGGTAACGTTTATCCTTGTAGCCTCGAACACTGTATTGCCGAGCTTCGACAGCTGGCGCTGCATGAAGTCGCGCTGAGGACTGTTGGCCTGCTGCCTTTCGGCCACTATCGGCTGACTGACACTGAGTCCGCATCCCTCCATAGTGAGCATGAAGCCATCTGGCGAGGTCCTTAGCTCTATGCTTACAGGCACCTTGCGCACTGCGCTCTCGCCCTGCAAGGACTGGTTGAAGGCTACGTCGTGGTTGCGATAGAGCACCATGCCCGGGCGCAAACCATCGGGCATACGCTGCGGGAAGAGCTTTCCGCCCTCCACCTTGTTCACCCTGAAGCCTTCCAGAGTGCTGTTGTCGGATATGAAACACAGTCCGTCGCCATTGGCAAAGCTGCTTATCCCGGCAACCGTGAGGTAGCGAGCGGCAACAGTCTTCACCCTTCCCACTCTCTGACCGATGGCTTTCGGGGTAAGGAAAGAGGCTATTTCATGCCGCCTTCCATCAAGGAAGTAGTTGGTAAAACCTCGGTTGAAGGTCTTGTCTAAGCTGGGTTCAAACCTGTATTCCACCCTTCCAAACGAACTGCGGCGGTATTTTCCGTTGCTGCGAGCTATCACTCTGTCGAGTTCCTGGCTGTAGGCTGCCACCACGTTCTTCACGTATGCAACGTCTTTAAGACGACCTTCAATCTTCAGCGAGCAAGCCCCAGCCTCAAGCAGGTCGCCTATGCGCTCTATCTGGCACAGGTCTTTGAGCGAAAGCAGATACTTGTCGCGCTCTATCAGCTGGTTTCTGCTGTCCTTCAGGCTGAACTTCATGCGGCAGAACTGGGCGCACTCGCCTCGATTGGCACTGCGACGGAAACAGTATTCCGACGCATAGCAAAGGCCGGAATAGCTTACACACAATGCTCCGTGGACGAAAACCTCAAGCTCAACATCGGGAACACTCTCGTGGATGGCCCTGATCTCACTGAGCGAAAGCTCGCGAGCCAGCACAGTGCGCCTTATGCCAAGACTCCGCAACCACTCCACCTTCTCCGCCGAACGGTTATCGGTCTGCGTAGAAGCGTGCAGGGGTATGGTGATCTGCTCTGGATGGGATGCCAGATGCGACAGAAGGCCCATATCCTGAACCAGTATGGCATCCACGCCGACCTGCTGAAGCTGTTCGACGAGAGCCGTAGTCTGCCTGAACTCGCTGTCATAGATAATCGTGTTTACCGTTACATAGACCCTGGCACCGAAGAGATGGGCATACCTGCACAGCTCGGCTATGTCGTCGAGACTGTTGCCTGCCGACGCACGTGCGCCAAACCGGCTCGCACCGACATACACGGCATCTGCTCCGTGGTCTATTGCAGCCTTTCCGCAGGCCAGATTCTTGGCGGGAGCAAGCAGTTCAACGTATCTCATCAATATTATATGGCGTTTCCTGATAGACGTAGTAGTTTATCCAATTCGAGAAAAACAGGTTGGCATGAGCCCTCCACGTCACCTTCGGAGCAAGTTCCGGGTTGTTGTCGGTATAATAGTTGAGCGGCATATCCACGTCGTCGCGCTTTCCGAGGTCGCGTTTGTACTCTTTATCAAGCGTATCGGGCGAATATTCCATGTGTCCCGTGACGAAGAACTCCCTACCTCCACGCGCCATGACGATGCCCACACCGCTCTCGGGCGAGTCGCATATAATGGTGAGCGCGCTCTTCCTCTCGATGTCTTTCTGCCGTATCTCGGTGTGACGGCTGTGCGGCATGGCGAAACTGTCGTCGAATCCGCGGAAGATAGGCAGCTGACTGTCAACAGGATGCTGCCTGAATATCCCGAACATCTTTCGTTCCAATGGGTATTTAGGCACCCCATAGTGGTAGTATAGACCAGCCTGAGCAGCCCAACAGATATACAGAGTCGACGTGACATGAGTGTGAGCCCAGTCGAAAATCTGGGTAAGCTCGCTCCAGTAGGCAACGTCCTCGAAGGGCATCTGCTCCACCGGAGCGCCCGTGATAATCATTCCGTCGAACTTTTCGTTCCTCATCTCGTCGAAATCGCGATAGAACATCATCATGTGTTCTATGGGAGTGTGCTTCGGAGTGTGGCTCTTGAGCTTCATAAAACTAATCTCGAGCTGCAAGGGAGTGTTCGAGAGCAACCTCACGAGGTCGGTTTCGGTCGTTATCTTCAGCGGCATCAGATTTAGAATCACAATGCGCAACGGACGTATATCCTGCCTGTGGGCACGCGTGTCGTCCATAACGAAGATGTTTTCTTTCTTCAACAAATCGATGGCTGGTAGCCTGTCGGGAAGTCTTAATGGCATATCTTAATTCATGTTATAAAGCCTGTTTTTCGGTTTCCTTTTCAAATGATTTGGCAAAGTTACGCAAAAACGAGTGCAATGTGTGCAAAAGAGCTTGCTTTTTTGCGGACATTGCCGAGTGCCGGTAACTTCGGCGAAGTCAGAGTTACGCAAAAACGAGAGCATTGCGTGCAAAAGAGCTTGCTTTTTTGCGTGCATTGCCGAGTGCCAGTAACTTCGGCGAAGCCAGAGTTACATTATTTATATAAAACATAAACCGTTATATTGTTTATGTTACCGTGTTACCGTGTAACCTTGTAACCGTGTAACCGTGTAACCGTGTAACCGTGTAACTTTTAGGAATAAAAAAAACTCCCTCTTTGAGAGGGAGTACACACTGAGAGCCGTTTGAGGCATATATATAGAGGTTGGTGCGGTTAAGGTGTTGGCGGTGTTGGTTCCTCGTCGGGCAAATCCTGTCCCGAATACTGCTTGAGGGTCGCGCCTGTCAGAAGCGACTTGAAGCGCTTGTGGTCGGGAGAGGTGTAAACAGCAGGCGTGAAGATTACGTGCAGACTCTTTACGTTCTTTGTGACGGACCAGTCTTTCAGGTTGTCGGCGCCCTTACCGTGGAGGCCGACGCGGAAAGAGCCGAACTTGTCAAGAACCACACGGTGCCCGGCGATGAGCTCCTGGTTGATATACTGAAGGAAAGCAGAGATGCACGCCAGCACATCGGGCTTTGTCAGAGTGGTGGCGGCCTCTATCATCGAGGCAAGCTTGTCGGTGTTAGTAACATCATAGTAGGTGGCTCTTGCGTACCACTTATTGTAGGTCTTGCTGTCTTCGCGCTTGTCCTGGTAAAGCTTATATGGTATAGCCATGATGATGAAGTATTAGTTAAACAATGAAACATTAAACAATGCAAAGATAATTACTGACAAAACAAGTAGAATTTAATTTATAGAGAAATATTTTTGGAAAAGGAAAAATTTTCGTGTTTCTTTACAATAAATATCCGTTTTGGAAATGGCCTCTTTTCCTCTCCAATCAAGCCCAAATTCTTCACGATTTTGGGCTATTTTGAAAATGGTTTAGGCTATAGTAAAAAGTTACAAAGTTACACGGTTACACAAAGTGTGTTTCAATATAATTAAATTATAATAATGTAAATATTTTTTATACACGCGTACCTTATTATATATAGTAAATTGTTATTTAATCAAATGTAACCGTGTAACCGTGTAACCTTTTACACAAACCATAACTAATGCTGATGACAGAAAAAGCTTCTGAAGGAAAATTGGCCTGAGCTTGCAAGGCTCGAAGCCATTGGAATAGCTAAATTTATTAAGTGTCTGTAAGTAACAAAGTAACACGGTTACACGGTTACACGGTTACACGGTAACACAGTAACACAGTAACACAGTAACACAGTAACTCTTATATAGGTTTGTTTTTTCATTTTTTTTGAGTGTGGTGGTCGCGAGATTACCACACTTTTCATTCTCAGAATCTTTTGCCCGTTCCGGGCGCATTTCTGCTACAATGCATCAGCCCAGGGCGTTGCCCTGGGCTGATGTCTCAATGTCCCTTCGGGACGACAAATCCCGTTTTTGCGTGATATACGGCCTGAAAGGCCAAAAAACAAAAGCCCAGGGCAGCACCCTGGGTATTTGTTCCATGTTCTCGTTTCGCCCCGTGGGGGCAAAAGCATTTCATTCTCAGAATCTTTTGCCCGTTCCGGGCGCATTTTCTGCTACATTGCAGTCCCAGGGCGTTGCCCTGGGCTGATGTCTCAATGTCCCTTCGGGACGACAAATCCCGTGAAAGCGTCACGAAGTGCCGAGCAGCGGTAGGCAAAGGGGTGCGCCTTACCACAGGTCGAGGCGCATCTCCTTGGGTATGAACATCTTGTCGCCGGGCTTCACGCCGAAAGCCTCATACCACATATCCACGTGCGGCAGCGCGCCGTTGACGCGCCAGCGGCCAAGAGAGTGCGGGTCGCCCTTTGTCTGCAGGCGTATCTCCTCGTCGGTGTTGTTCTCTGCCCATACCGTAGCGTAGGCAATGAAGAAGCGCTGGTCGGGAGTGAAGCCGTCTTTCTTCTTCAGCGGCTTGTCCTTGGTGGCGTTGCGGAAAGCCTGGAAAGCCACCTGAAGGCCTCCGTGGTCGGCAAGGTTCTCGCCGAGAGTAAGTTTGCCGTTGGCATTGAGGTCGGGAAGCACCTTGATTTTGGAGAAGAAGTCGGCATAAAGGTCGGCGCGCTCGTTGAATCCCTTTGCGTCGGCTTCGGTCCACCAGTCCTTCATGTTGCCGTCGGCATCATACTGTCGTCCGTTGTCGTCGAAGCCGTGGGTCATCTCGTGGCCTATCACCACACCGATGGCTCCGTAGTTGAAGGCTTCGTCGGCCTTGGCATCGAAGAATGGATACTGCAAGATGCCTGCCGGGAAGCATATCTCGTTGGTCGTGGGGTTATAGTAGGCGTTGACAGTTTGCGGAGTCATGTACCATTCCTCGCGGTCAACGGGCTTGCCGGCCTTTTCCTCGATATGTTTCTTCACTCGCCATGCCTTGCAAGCTTTCACATTGTCATAGAAACTCTTTGCCGGGTCGATGTCGAGAGTGCTGTAGTCCTTCCACTTGTTGGGGTATCCAATCTTCACATAGAAGGTAGAGAGCTTCCGATGGGCGTTGGCCTTGGTCTCGGGACTCATCCACGACTGGGCATCAATGCGCTGTCCGAGAGCCACGCGCAGGTTTTCGACGAGCTGCTCCATCATCTTCTTGGAGCTGGCAGGGAAGTAGCGCTGGCAGTAAATCTTGCCCAGAGCCTCGCCCATGGCCGACTGTGTGTGGTTGGTGGCACGCTTCCACAGCGGATAGTCTTCCTTGCGACCGCTCAGAGTCTTGCCGAAGAAGTCGAAGTCGGCCTCGCGCACCTCGTCGGAGAGGTAGCTGGCCGAACCCATTATCACGTCCCACTCCATTGCAGCACGCAAGTCGTCGGCTGTCATGGCTGATGTTATCTTGTCGAGACCGGCAAAGAAGTTTGGCTGACCTACTATCATCTCCTGTATGAACTGCGAGTTGATGCCCTCGGCGTTGGCTAATGCCTCGACGGGAATGTTGGGATAGTTCTTCTTGAACTCGTCGAGTGTCATCTTGTTGTAGTTGGCCTGCGGGTCGCGCAGCTCGGTGCGGCTTCGCGAAACGAGTGCCAGCGCGGTCTCGGTGCGGAAGACGGCATCGCGACGAGCCTCTGCCTGCTCCTTGGTGAAGCCGTAGACCTGGAACATCCGGGCAATGTGCTCGCGGTAGGCATTGCGTATCTTCACCATTGCCTCGTCGTTGTCGAGGTAGTAATCCTTCTGTCCGAGGGTGAGTCCGCCCTGCGAGAGGTTGTAGATATTCATCGAAACGTTCTTCTCGTCGGCACCGAAGGCATCGTTGTAGAACACGCCGTAGCCGAACATGGCATACTTCTGCTGCAATGCCAGCAGGTCGGCTTTGGTCTTGGCGGCCTCAATCTCGTCGAGCAGAGGCTTCACCGGGGCTATGCCTTCACGCTCGCGGCGGGCAGAGTCCATAGCCAGCTTGTAGAAATTGGCAAGCTTGGCCTCAACTGTATTGCCCTTGTAGGTCTTCTTCTCAAACGAACTAAGGATGCTGTTGATGCGTTTCTGGTTGTCGTCGTTGAGGATGTTGAAGGCTCCGTAGCTCGAATAGGCTGGCGGCAGCGGATTGTTCTTGCGCCATCCGGCGGTTGCGAAGTCATAGAAGTCGGTGCCGGGGGCTACCGTTCGGTCGAGGTTCTCTTTGTGCAACCCCGATGCTGTCTGGGCATTGCCCACTACGGGGGCTGCCGTAATCATCATCATTGCGATTAAGTGTTTTGCTTTCATTTGTTATCAGATTGGTTTCAATATATAATCAGTAATGTAGAGTGCTTCGGAGCGGGGCTCATTGCTGGCTCAGCAGCTCCTCGAGGCGTTCGGAGAGCTGCATCCAGCGGTTGTTTTCCTCGTCGAGCAGGCACTTGGCTTCGGTGTATTTCCCGATGAACTGCATGTCTGAGGCTTTCGCCGGGTCGGCAAACTGCTCCTCCATCTGGGCTATGAGCTGCTCCAGACGAGTGATTTCGGCTTCAGACTGGGCCACCTCGCGCTCTGCTTTCTTTACGAGCTTCTGCTGTTGCTTGTGCTGCTGATAGGCTTCGGCACCCTTCGAGCGGGCTGTCTGGGCATCGTCGGCCTGCGGCTTTGGTGCGGCCAGGGGCTGACTCGGTGCTGCGGCTGCGGCACTGTTACGCTGAGCCACGGAGCGCAGCCAGTCGTAGACACCGCCCAGATGCTCTCTCACGCGGCCATCGCCAAACTCGTAGACCTTGCTCACCAAGCCGTCGAGGAACTCGCGGTCGTGGCTTACGATGATGGCGGTGCCGTCGAAGGCGCGGATTGCTTCCTTGAGCACGTCTTTCGACTGCATATCGAGGTGGTTGGTAGGCTCGTCGAGTATCAGGAAATTGACCGGTTCGAGCAGCAGGCGTATCATTGCCAGACGGCTGCGCTCGCCTCCGCTGAGCACCTTCACCTTCTTTTCGGATGCCTCTCCGCCGAACATGAACGCTCCGAGGATGTCGTTGATGCGCAGACGCACCTCTCCACGTGCCACGTTGTCTATGGTTTGGAACACTGTCAGCTCCTCGTCGAGCAGCTGTGCCTGGTTCTGTGCGAAGTAGCCAACCTGCGTATTGTGACCCAGCTTCAGCTCTCCGCCATGGGAAATCTCGCCCATTATGCACTTCACGAGTGTCGACTTGCCTTCTCCGTTCTTGCCAACGAAGGCCACCTTCTCGCCGCGCCGTATGGTGAACGACACGTTGCTGAACACTTGGTGGCTGCCGTAGCTCTTCTCAACCTCGTTGCATATCACGGGAAAATCGCCGCTGCGCAGGCACGGAGGGAACTTAAGGCGCAGCGAGGAGGTGTCGACCTCGTCGATCTCGATGGGCACTATCTTCTCCAACTGCTTGATGCGCTGCTGCACCTGCACTGCTTTGGTGGCCTGATAGCGGAACCGCTCGATGAAGCTGCGTATGTCGGCTATCTCGCGTTGCTGGTTTTCGTAGGCACGCAACTGCTGTTCGCGCCGCTCGGCACGCAGCCGCACATATTCGTCATAGCCCACACGGTAGTCAACCACCCTGCCGCAGGTGATCTCAACAGTGCGGTTTGTCACATTATTTATAAAGGCACGGTCGTGGCTAACGAGCACTACGGCCTTGGCACTCTGCACCAGGAACTGCTCCAACCACTGTATACTCTCGATGTCGAGGTGGTTGGTTGGCTCGTCGAGAAGCAGCACGTCGGGTCTCTGAAGGAGTATCTTGGCCAGCTCTATGCGCATACGCCATCCGCCGGAGAACTCGCTCGTGAGCCTCTGAAAGTCGCTGCGGCGAAAGCCCAGACCGCTGAGCGTGCGCTCGATCTCGGCTTCGTAGTTCTCGCCTCCCATCATTCGGTGGTGCTCCTGCAGCTGTGTGAACTGCTCAATAAGCTGCAGATAGTCGTCGCTCTCGTAGTCGGTGCGCTCGGCAAGCTGTCTCTCCATGCTGTCGAGACGCTGCTTCAGACTCGTGGTATGGGCGAAAGCCTTACGCGTTTCCTCAAGCACTGTGGTGTCGTCGGCTATCTTCATCACCTGCGGAAGATAGCCAATGGTGGTCTGCGAGGGCACTGCCACCACACCATCGGTGGGCTGCTGCTGACCACAGAGCACCTTGAGCATCGTTGATTTGCCCGCTCCGTTCTTGCCTACCAGTGCTATGCGGTCGCGGTCGTTGATTACAAAACTCGCACCAGCAAACAAAGGGCGCACCCCGAATTCCACTTTAAGGTTTTCAACAGAAATCATTGAGCTCAAGCTAAATCAGAAAAATAGAACTAATAACATACTATCAAGATGGCAACAAGGGTGCCATAGTAGTCTGCAAAGGTAGTAGAAACATAGCGAAATGACAAATTTACGCAATGAAATTGCCCTGCTGCTTCATATATTCGATGAGGTTTCGATATACGGGAAGGGTGCTTAGCAGTGGCGCATTGCCCACTATGAGCAGGTGTTTGCGGGCCCGCGTCATGGCTACATTGAGCTTGCGGTCGATGGGAACGGTGCCTTCGGTGAACACACTTCCCTCGAGAAACGACAGCTGATAGTGGTAGCGAACGGTGAATCCGTAGGCTATGTAGTCGCGCTGACTGCCTTGGAAGCGCTCGACAGTGTCGATGCTGACGGCATCAAGCTCTGCAATGCCATAGCTGCCGATGGCTGCCCTGACGGTAGCAATCTGGTTGCGATATGGCACTATCACCCCCACGGTCTGCCCGGCATCGAACCGGCTACGGTTGCTGCGGTACACATCTACCACATACCGGGCAATTACCTGAGCCTCATCGATGTTCACCTTGTCGCTCTCGGCGATGCTGTGGGGCTGCACGGAGAGGAATTTCAGCCTGCTGTCAAACACTTCCGGCATCATCAGACTGGTGCTGCCGGAAGCAAGCAGGGCATCCTCGGCTGTGAGCTGATGGGCAAGCGGCACGGCAGAGAGCTTGCTCTCGTAGAACGCCTGGTTCGGGAAACCGGCTATGGAGGGGTGCATACGCCCCTGATGGCTCAGCATATAGACCACGCGAGGGTCGTCGCCATAGCGGCGCAGCAGCCTCTCGAAGAGCGACGAGCGGCAGTCGGTGAGTTCTATCTGCTGCAACTCCCGCTGCTCCACGCGCGACTGAGCGTCTGTCTGCTGCACTACGGCAGGCAGCTGCTTGTGGTCGCCAATCATCACAAAGCGGTCGATGGCAGGTCGCTGACCGTGAACGGCGGCCAGCAAGCCCATGAGCTGCGGCTCGAGTATCTGCGAAGCCTCGTCGATGACAGCCAAAGAGAAGTGCTTCAGCTGGAATATCTCGATATTGGAATTGAGCGAAGCCGTTGTGCCCACTACCACACGCACTGCGGATATGCGGCTGCGGAGCTGAGAAACGTTGGCTGCGCCGTCGACAACGGCATCGAGCAGGTACTGCCGGAACGGCTCACCACACGACAGGCGACTGCCTATGCGCACGAAACCGATGCCGCTCTCCACCAGCTTGGAGCATATCTCGTCGACAGCCCGGTTGGTGTAAGAGAGCAGAAGGATGCTCTCCTGTGAGGAGAGAAGCTCCTCGCGGAGGGTTGACATAAGGCCGAACGAGGTCTTGCCTGTGCCCGGCGGACCGATGATGAGGAAGAAGTCGCGTGCCTGCTTCACCCGCAGTGCCATGTGGTTGAAGCTGCCGTGGTCGGCCTCCAGGGTGAGAGTGTCGTCGATGCGCGGCTCGCGCTGGAAGAGCAACAGGTCGCGGCGCGACTTGGGTGCGCTCAGGAAAGAATATGTTCCACGGTAGAGCGAGCTGTATGACGACTCAAAGAAGTCGTGCTCAACAGCCCAGAGGCAGTCGCCATAGTAGTCGAACACGCGTCGGCAGGTCTGCGAATGGCGCAGGCTCAGCGTGAGTCCGTCGCTGTCGATGGCAGCTATGGTGCAGCGGAAAACCATCTGCCTGCGCAGGTCGGGCTGCTCCTTGGGCTTGTATGGGTAGAGCACGACGATGTCGCCACTGCGGAAGTTCGAGGTGTCGCAGCTCTCGTCGCGAGTGAACAGCAGTCGCAGACTGTCGACAAGTTCGTCTTCCTCTGCCCCACTCCATGCCATCTGCAATCCGCTATAGATGTTTCCGGCTTGCAGTTTCTCTTCTTCGGAAGTGAGCCATGCCGCGGCAAAGCCTGAGTTTTCCTTGCGCTGGTTGCCTATCTTCGAGAGAAGGTGCTCCGTTGCCACCGCACGCAGCATACGCAAGGTATATAACCGCTCCAGAGGCGTTGCCGCGCGGATGGGGCTGAGCAGGCTTTCGAGCTGCTTGCCTACGTAGTTCTGCCAGAGCTTGCCTGTCAGATGTTTTGTGTTAAGGGCTTCGGGGGTGAGGGTTTCGAGCTGTCGGAAGCCCTCGCTAACCAGCCCGAAGTCCTGCGCGGCTATGCCGTTGCGTATCTTCAAGGCGCGGAAGAACAGCTCAGGGGCACGCATGGCCGGCTCGAGAAGCCCCTTCTCGTAGCGCGAATAGTAGAGAAACGCCCAGTGGCTGTCGGCTCCCGGCGACGGACGGCGGTAGCAGTCTTCGAGCAGATAGCTGTAGAGCAGCATCTGCACGTAGTGCTTCTCCTGAGCACGCGGCACTCCGTCGGTGCGCTCCGGGTAGCCTCCCTTGCCGGCTTTCTGCTCAAGCACCACTCTCATACGCCCTATTTCCATCAGGTCCATGCGCCCCTGCATACCATACATCTCGCAGAAGAACGACGGCTCAACCATCATGTTGCCTGCACTGAACAGTCCTTTGGTGTGAAGGGGGAGCTGCTGGCTCAGTGCCTTGCGTATGTGCTGCTGCTGACGTTGGGCCTCGGCATGGAAGTCGGGAGGTATGTCGCAGGTGGCAAGACGGAGCGCATAGTCGCGGAAGAAGCGCGCTGCTGTCTCGGCATAGGGCACGGGAGTGGCCGACTGGCTCAGCTGCTCGTCGAGCATCTGGCCTGCCAGGTTGCCCATAAGGATATGGTGGGTGGTCTGCTGCGGACGTATACGGGCGAGAAGTGCCACTATGGGCGACTCGGTGTAGCTCTCGAAACACGCTGCCACGGTGGAAATCTCGACCAGATAGTCGGGTTCGAGGATTATGGCATCTGCCGTGACGATGCCTTCTTCGATGCGCGGACGAATGAGATTGAGCTGGCATCCGTTCCACACAAGCTCTCCAAGGTAGCTCCACTGCCCCACGGCAAAGGTCTTTCCGCAACGGTCAAGGCTCAGCCTGTGGCTCTCGCCTGCAACCCCCTCGAGCTCGCCAAGGACAAACTCGCCGTCGAAGCGGTCGACAATCATCCTCACACAATGGCCCAGCTTCTGCCCCTTGTGCTCATGTCCGGCCACCTGCGGGAACAGCCTTCGCAGCGAATGGGGCACTCCCAAGCCCGTCACCAGCTCGACGAGCAGGCTCACGCCCTGCAGGGTCTGCCCCATACGGGCGTTCAGCTCCGGCACTTCGAGCGTGTGGAACGCCCTTAGATTGGCTCGCGCCGTGTTGACGACAGCCTTTGTCCGCGCTGTTGCACGGTGGGTCTTGAGCAGATAGTCGGTCTTGGCAAACGACCCGACGAGAGTCACCGCGGCATCGGCAGTGCCCACATCGAGCATCCGGCTCATCACAAGAGCCATAGTCCGATATGCCTTGAGCACATCGGGCATCGCATCAGATGCCTGTTCAAGCAGGCCATAGAGTTCGCCGGCAATAGCTTCGAGTGAGTTCATGCAGTATATTAAAGGTGGCACAAAGGTAAAGTTTTAAGCTAAAAAAATAAAATAAATTTGGCTTTTCAGCAGGTATATAGTAATTTCGCATCGAGAAAAGCAGCGTTCCGGCCTGTCGCTGGCCTGCTTCCGCCCCTGTCGGCGGTAGCGGCGAGAGGAAAGTCCGGGCAGCACAGGACGCTCCACTCCTGAAAGTAGAAGCTATTGGCAACAGTAGGGTAAGGCAGAAGAAAACAACCGCCGTGCCGTCTTGCCTGCCTTGGCCCGTGCCACCGCAGGCGTAGTAGGCCGGTAAGGGTGAGAAGGTGGTGTAAGAGACCACCAGCCGCAGGGCGATCTGCGGGCTGTGCCTCCTGGAGGCTGCAAGTTCATGTAAACCATCGGCTGAGGGTTGTCCGCCCGAGTCGCCAGACACGATGGAGGGTAGAACGCTTGAGCCGCGGCGCAAGCCACGGAGTAGATAAATGACAGGCACCCGACGCATGGCAACATACGCCTGGGAACAGAACCCGGCTTACAGGAGCACTGCTTTCTTTTCACCGAAACAGATGTCAGCTACTGGCATAGCTATAAACCAAGTCTAAGCATCATGGACAAAAGACAACTCGCCATGGGCGACATTATCTCGCAGGAAGAGCTGCAGGGCGACTATGAACACACCGTGACACTCACCATAGAGCGCTATCAGCACGAAGCAGCCTTCCCTCGGATGGACGATTTCCACTTGGAAAAGTCTGCTCTCGACAGCTACCTCTTCGACAAACAGGCCGCCATCGACAGCGATGGCAGCGAACGAAGCCGCTACACCGTGGCCGGACTGGTGATTATGCTGCCCATACTTGTCATTGCAGCGTTTCCCCTGAACAGCCTGCCATGGAAGGAGAACACCATCTTTGCCGCCATTGCCGCAGGCTTGCTGCTCTATGCCCTGGTGCGAGGAGTGCAGAAGATGCTGCTCCGCCGACGCATCAACGCCGTAGACCGCGACTATCCCGAAGCCCGCAGGTATGTCGACGCAGTGCTGGCCTACAGGCAGAACAAGCTCGGCAAACAGGCATGACACCTGAGAACAACTTTATATAACAGCTCAACCTAAAACCACTGAAGCTATGGAACTACCCGATTTTCAACAATACCGCGACCGCTTCACGCAGAAAGGATTTATGGAAAAGATAAGCCGCGTGGCCAAACGAGCCGGCGCAAAGCTTGTCTACGCTGCGCTGATACTCTACTACACACTCGAAAGCGACACCATATCGCTCAAGGAAAAGGCCATAATCGTAGGCGCGCTGGGCTATCTCATCAGCCCTCTCGACATGGTTCCCGATGCTATTCCCATCGCCGGACTTGGCGACGACCTTGCCGTTTTGGTCTATGTAGTGGGCATGGTGTGGAGCAACGTGAGCGAGGAAGTAAAGACCAAGGCTCGCAACAAGCTCTCTACATGGTTCGACGAAGACGAACTCACGGGTGCCGACGACCTCTTCCGCAACGCGCCGGAGAGCGACCCGGTATAGGCTTTGCACGGGGCTGAACAGCAGTAACATTACTTCCGCTTTTTCCCAAAGCCTCCGTAAATTTGTTCCAGCTGCCTTGTAACATTGCTCCAGCAGCCTTGGAGCAATGTTACAGGATAGCTGTAAGGTTGCTCCAAGGCTGCTGGAGAAAGTTTACGGCAGCCTCCGTAAACGACAAAAGGGAAACGACCCTGTGGTCATTTCCCTTTCTCTTGCGAGGTGCCTGGCGGATTCGAACCGCCGTTGACGGTTTTGCAGACCGTTGACTAAGCCACTCATCCAAGGCACCAGTGGTAAAAATGCGGTGCAAAGGTAGTGTTTTATTCTTTTACCGCCAAATATTTCTTATGTTTTTTGCGCGTACTTAATGTTGCGGGGGTGGTGTTCGAGTATCTCGCGGCGCAGAGCCGAGGTCTCAACGTGGGTGTAGATTTCGGTGGTTCCGATGTACTCATGCCCCAGCAGAGTCTGTATGACCCGCAGGTCGGCCCCACCCTCGAGCAGAGCGGTGGCAAAGGAGTGGCGCAGGGTGTGGGGCGAGATGGTCTTGGTGATGCCGGCAAGCAGCGCATACTGCTTTATCATTATGAGAATCATGGTTCGCGTGAGGCGGCCACCGCGCCGGTTGAGGAACACTATGTCCTCGCTGCCGGGTTTCACGTCCATCTCGCTGCGCTCGTCAAACCAGCGCTGAAGCTCGGTGATGGCCTTGCCTGAGATGGGAACGAAGCGCTCCTTGGAGCCTTTTCCCTGCACACGGATGAACTGTTCGTCGAGATAGAGGTTGCTCAGCTTGAGGTTTACGAGCTCCGAAACGCGCAGTCCGCACGAGAAGAGCACCTCCACTATAGCCACATTGCGCTGGGCTTCCTTCTTGCCACTGGCGGCAATGGCTGCCTCCAGGCGGTCGACCTCCTCCGTAGAGAGCACCTGGGGCAGGTGGTCGGGCTGGTTGGGCGACTCGAGAAGCTCGGTGGGGTCGTTGTCTATATAGCCGTCGAGGAGCAGAAACCTGTAGAACGACCGCACTCCGCTGAGTATGCGGGCCTGCGAGCGAGGCCCTATGCCGAGGTCGGCGAGCGTGGCCGAGAAGTGCTCAAGGTCGTCGAGAGTGGCCTTGAGAAACTCTTTCTGCTCGCCGTCGAGATACGACAGCAGCTTGTCGAGGTCGCGCAGATATGCCTCTATGGTGTTGGGCGAATAGCCTCGCGCCAGCTTCAGGTAGCGGCGATAGGCATCAATGCAATTCTGTTCGTTTTTCTTTGCCATACCACTCGGTTTTACTACTTTTGCAGAAAGGTGGCCGGTGTGCCACCATGCAAAAGTAATAAAAAAACACGTAATATGAGAATTCTGATTGTAAACGGCCCCAACCTGAACCTGCTCGGCACTCGCGAGCCCGGCATCTATGGCCGGATGACCATGGAAAGCTATCTGGAAATACTCCGAAAAGAGTATCCGCAGGTGGAGATAGACTATTACCAAAGCAATGTGGAGGGACTGCTCATCGACAAGCTGCAACAGGAAGGCTTCACGTGCGACGGCATAGTGCTCAATGCCGGGGCCTATACCCACACGTCGGTGGCACTGCTCGACTGCATACGCTCGCTCAAGTCACCCGTGGTGGAGGTGCATATCAGCAACGTACACGCACGTGAGGAGTTCCGCAACCACTCCATGATCTCGCCTGCCTGCAAGGGAGTGATAGCCGGTTTCGGCATGGACAGCTACAGGCTGGCCGTGGAAGCCCTGACTGCCGGCACCGCAGCCACGGCCCGCTGACGGCGACAGGAAAGCTCACCAGCTAAAAGACAATAGCGAATGGACATCAACGAATATATCGAACAGCACATAGAGCCCGAAGGCGACTACCTCTACAGGCTATGGAGAGCCACCAACGTGCATCTGCTCCACGGGCGCATGGCAAGCGGACACCTGCAGGGACGGCTGCTGAAGATGCTCGTGACGATGCTGCGACCGGTCAACATTCTCGAAGTGGGTACCTTCAGCGGCTACTCGGCGATATGTCTTGCCGAGGGTCTTGCCGAGATTTCTGCCGACGATGCAGCCTCTGGCATAAGCAGAAAGGTGTGGACCTTCGAGATCAACGACGAGCAGGAGGACTTCACTCGCCCGTGGATAGAAGGCTCGCCCGTGGCTGACTACATCGATTTCCGCATCGGCGATGCCATCACCGAAGCTCCGCGACTGGGCATCACGTTCGACATGGCGTTCATCGACGGCGACAAGCGCACATATCTGGAGACCTACCAAGCCGTGATGCCGCTGCTGCGCTCGGGCGGCTTCATCATAGCCGACAACACTCTGTGGGACGGCCACGTCTGCGACAGCAGCTACGAACGCGATCCGCAGACCGCAGGCATACGCCGCTTCAACGACTTCGTAGCCTCCGACCCACGTGCCGAGACCGTGATACTGCCCCTGCGCGACGGCCTGACACTGATAAGGAAGAAGCCGACAAGCTGACAGGGAAACTGTTTGCGGATAACAAAAAGACGGGCAGACAGGCTGCAAACGCAGCCTTGCCTGCTCGTCTATTCTTATAAGAACCTTTTTGATTAGTTGTTCTCGGGACGGAGCTGACGAACGGTAGCTCCAGCCTGCCACATCTCGCTCTCGCGCATCTGGCGAAGCTCCTCGTTGAGCTTCTCGCGGTAGTCAGGCTGAGAGTTCTTGTCGATGCTTATCTGAGCCTCGTTGCCGCTCTTCACACTTGCATAGAGCTGCTCAACGACGGGCTTGATGGCATCGTGGAAACGGGGAGCCCAGTCGAGGGCACCACGCTGAGCCGTGGTAGAGCAGTTGGCATACATCCAGTCCATACCTTTCTCGCCGAACAACGGGCCAAGGCTCTGGGTAAGCTCCTCAACAGTCTCGTTGAAAGCCTCCGAAGGAGAGTGTCCGTTCTCGCGAAGCACCTCGTATTGTGCCGACAGCAGACCCTGGATGGCACCCATAAGCGAGCCGCGCTCACCGGTGAGGTCGCTGGTGGCCTCGCGCTCGAATGTTGTCTTGAACAGATAACCGGCACCAATGCCGATACCAAAGGCTAATGTCTTCTCCTCGGCCTTGCCGCTGGCATCCTGATAAACAGCATACGAGCAGTTCAGACCGCGTCCCTCGCAGAACATTGTGCGCAGACTGGTGCCTGAGCCCTTAGGTGCAACAAGGATTACGTCGATGTCTTTGGGTGGAACAACGCCTGTACGGTCGCTCCATGTGATGGCAAATCCGTGTGAGTAGTATAGGGTCTTGCCCGGTGTGAGATACTGCTTGATGCGTGGCCACACAGCTATCTGGCCGGCATCAGAGAGAAGCATACACACGATGGTACCCTTCTGGGCTGCCTCCTCGATAGAGAACAAGGTCTTGCCCGGCACCCAACCGTCTGCCACGGCCTTGTCGTAGGTCTTGCCTTCACGCTGTCCGACAATCACATTGAAGCCATTGTCGCGCAGGTTGCAAGCCTGACCAGGTCCCTGAATACCATAGCCGATAATGGCGATGGTTTCGTCCTTCAATACCTCACGAGCTTTTTCCAAAGAAAACTCCTTACTGGTGACAACTGTTTCGATAACGCCACCAAAATTCATTTCTGCCATTGTTTGTTTGATTTATTGTTATACATTTCCCCATGAACCTTGCCCGTCCTACCCGAGAACAGTCGTCTTACAGATCCATCCACACCTTACCCGAAAGCGCGGCAGGGGATTGACACTAAATATTCAGTGTGCAAAGATAACAAACTGTAAATAAACAACAAAACATTCTTTCATTTTTATACTTATTTTACGCTTTTCATGGCATTTATGCACACTCTGCTACTTCTCTGACAGGTATTCATCAACTGTGACAACAGTGTCGTAGCCTCCCACTTTCTGCTCGCCTTCATGGCGGTCAATGCCTGCATAGCTCAGACTGCTGTCTTCATATCGCTTGAACTTATATACGGCATCGTTCATCAAAGGCTCGTTGAATACATTCAGGCTTACCAGCAAGGCAAAGTCATGCTTGGTAAGGCCGGTGACGCGCTCAAAAAGCATAGGCTCCAATTGCAGTATCACGTCTTTCAGAGAGTACTCACGATAGTCGGTTAGATACATGAATATCGGTATGCGAGTGGCAAACTTCATCAGCTTTTCTTGTATCTGGCGCCGCTTGCTCTTTATTTCCTTTTCGGCATCAGAGAGTGCTTTCTTCTCCTTCTTGGTCAGTCCGTCCTCGTTTTCCTTGCGTTTCTTCTTTATGGCATCGGTCTTGTTGATGATGGTTTCTATGTCCTGGTTGAGCGAGCGGAAGCCTTCTATCTTCATCAGCGCAGCCATAGCATCATCATTGTCCATCAGCCGCTGGAGCGTGAAGTTGTCTACATTCACCAGCAGCGCACTTTCCCAACGGCGCGCCAGAAGCGTGGCTGACGTATTGGTCATTGCCTTGTCCAAGACATCAGCCGCGTTGAGCTGGTTCATCACCCCACTCTCATAGCAAAACACGGGCAAGAACCTGATGAAATCGTCTACACACTTCTCGGGGTTGCCTTCATCCACATTCAGTTGACAGGAATAGTCAGCCACCTTGCGCAAGGCACGGTTAGGCGAGAAGTCGAAAACGTAGCACACCTTTTTAATTATCTCCGTATGATTGGGATGCAGCCCGTCGCTGTTGGTGATGGTCCAAGGCGACTGCACGCGGAAAGCCGCCTGGAAATAGGTTTCTGGCGAGGATGTGTCGCGAAGCATGAAAATGCCCGTCCACGGCCTGACCGTCACTCCGGTGGTCAGCTTGCCGCAGGTCAGAGTGATGGTCTTGCAATGCAGTGGGTCGGGATGCGACATGGCACGCTCTACGGGTGGCAATGCCTGCTGCCCTATACCAGCCTGCAAACCGGCACAGACCACAACACGGTAATCGTGGAAGAAAGTATTCTGGAACTCTGACAACAGATTGCTCATGGCAAAGCACGATGCCACGTTGGGCAAGAACCAAAGCGTGTGGTTCATATTTGAGTACAGGTCGCCATTGAGGAACGGCAGCGGCGGCTTCCTGTTTTTGGCAGAACTGAGCGGCAAGGTCGGGCGGCCAGCCTTCAGGTCGTTGACGGAAGCAGGCAGATATTGCCCGCGAAGCATATCGAGCCACTTCTGAACTTCGTCATGGTGCTTGAAAACAGCTTCTGCCACCCTCGACTTGTCATTCCCCGGCACTGATGCCTCGAAGAATGAGTTGAGGTCGAACTCATCGAACTCGCCCTCTTCGGCCACACGGGTGATTTCTGCAGGCAGCTGATAGGTCAGCAACACCATCTTGGGCAGCGAGGCGTATGGGTTGCCGGGCTTGTCGCCCCACATTTCTTTCTCCCGCTGCTCGTCGGAATAGGTCCAGTTGAATATCTGTTCCTCAATAAACTCACCCGAAGCTATTGCTCGGAATGGCGTGCCGGAGAGATAAAGATAATGCTTGGATGTGATTGGTATCAGCTCCTCGTCGAAATAGTCAGGGTTTTCTATCTCGCCGCCAAGGTCTTCGCTCACCCCAATCAGCTCTTTAGCGTTCTCACGCCATGCGCCGTAGTGGTATTCGTCAAGCACTATGCAGTCCCAGTTGAACTCCCTTGCCCATTCGTGTTTCAGCTTCATGCCGCCATTGGCAGTATTCTTTCCAAGGAAATCCTGGAACGAACCGAACACCACCATCGGCTTTTCCGGGTCGGCATTATGAAACTGATAATCGATTGTTGCCTCGGAATTACGGGCTATGAACTGCCACCCCTCAAAATCAACGTGCGTCAGCAGGTCTTCCTCCCAGGCGTGAGCCACAGCAGGTTTGAACGTGAGCACAAGCACGCGCCGCCATCCCATGCGCCGCGCCAGCTGATACGTGGTAAAGGTCTTGCCGAAGCGCATCTTGCAGTTCCAGAGGAAGTGAGGCACGCGCCCGCCTTCACGCCTGTTACTGTCGAAATAGGCTGCCGTCTTGTCTACAGCTGCCTGCTGCTCAGGGCGCATACCGAAGGTCTTGTCGCGAGTCCACGCCGAGTCTTTGCGCTCTCTCACTGCCACTATTGCAGCCTTGACCTGTTGGGGAGTGCAGCGAAACCACTCGCCCTCCACGTGCCGGCAGCCCATCTTCGACAGCTGGCGATGAACTTCATGGTCCATAAACGTGGACCCATCTTGCCGCATGGCACTCTCCTCCACCAGTATGCGGTATGGCGGTTCGCCGGGCCTGACGATGTTATACTGCTGGCGCACCCTTTCCTGCACACCAATAGTAGTATAGCCCACCTTCAGCAGTCCTTTCAGGTTGGGGTCATACTTATCTTCGTAAGCATAAATCATCGGAGTCGACTCCGACTTCGCAGGGAAATAATTGTTTGTTGCCATAACTTCGTTGTTTGTTGTTATGGCGCTCATGCATTTTGCGGGAGGAGGAATCTGGATAATCTAGTCTTTCTAGTCCTTCTATTCCTTGTAGCAATTTATTCCTACAGCCTTTAGTTTTGCTTCCAGTTCTGCGATGCGGCGGTAGGCAGTTTCGAGTTCTTGCTTCAAACGTGCTATCTCTTCTCGCTGATTGGTGCGATAGCCAAGGCGGGCGGCAGTCATTCGCTCCTTGATACCACCTTCTTCTATGAAGGTTTGTTCCAACTGCTTCTGGTAGGTAGTCATCATCTTGTCCACCATGTGGCAGAGTGTCAGGGCGATATTTGCCATTTCCTCGTCTGTCCATTTGCTGAAGAATCCTTCGTATTGTCAAAGGTCAACTGATAGAGCACGACAGCTTTCTGATAGAAATACAGTCCTTCCCAGTTGGCTTGCTGTCGCAATATTGGTTTTGTAGTTTTTTCGTTATCTTCGTTCATGGGTACATGAAGATACATCATTTACCACAACTAATCCGTTTTCTCCCACAAAATGTCAAAGAGCGCCATTATGATTATTTCTTATTCCATCGGGCGAATCATGGATTCGATGAATTGGATTTCCTCGTCCGTCAGCCCGTACTTCTTGTACAGTTCCTCGTCAGTCCAAGGCTTGCTGAAGTCTTGGAGGGGAACGAACAAGTAACTACCTCTGGAAATATTTTGAGTATTCTTTACTAACGACATCATAAACCTAAAGAACCTTGTTTTGATATACGATATCAAATTCACCGCTTGTTCTCTTGAAGGAACAGTCTTTATAACAAGATATGTTTCCGTACAAGCGGAGTTGGGTTCTGAAATAATTGGGGCGCTAACTATTGAATGAGGATATTCGTCACCTCCAGGGCTTGCTTTAGATACAATCACCTTGTACTTGCTAACTAATTGGTTGTTATTTGAAATTTTGTCTAATGATATATAACCATCATCACCAAATCTATAAAGTTTTATATAGTTCTTTTCATTTTTGGTTTTTGAGAATTCGTTAAAGTTAGAAGGCATACCAAAGGGTTTCCTTGCGCTAACATAATGATTAAAAGTATCTTCTTTGTATTTTTGAACTTTATGCAAAATAGAAATAGATTCATTATAGCGAATTAGAATAGGGCAATCTTTTTCCTGTAAACTACGAATCATTTCTCTTTCCTCTCCCTTTATATGGTTTACTATTTTACAGTTACCTGTATAATCTTTGTTCCATAAAAAATAGCATATACCACCTCTTATATTTAACCCGGGGAAGCAGTCATTAGTTTCTGGAAAATCATGAAGAATACTTATATGTTTGTCATGTAACATATCGTCACGGAAATCGTCCAGACCTTTACCCCCAGAATACCAACGAGCAGGAATAATCATTATCAAATACCTTGGAGATAATCTTTTCGCCTGCACAACAAACTTATGATACAACGGTATTGCAGAAGAATCTCTACCGCCGCCATCTTCTATCTGGTACGGCGGATTGCCGATAATTACATCGAAAGTCATATTATTATATAATGTGTTAGGATTGTCGGTGTGAATAAACTCGTAGGCGTGGGATTCCAAGGTGTCACCTCGGTCGTAGACTTCTTGGCTGGCTCCGCAATAACGACACTTTCCGTTAACCCACGTGTGGCGGATGTCACGATAGCGGACGTTGCCTCCCTCGTCGTCAAAGTGCGAGATGCTGTACTTGCCGCTGGCATCCTTCGAACAGTAAAGGCTTCGGCGACTCATCATGGAGGTCAGCCGAGTAATGGCAATACCATAGAGCTGATGGTGCATGATGTGGTCGATGCGCTTCTGCCGGTCGGGAATTTTGTCGGCCAAACCTGCTATCAGGCGCTTTGCTATCTCACGGAGAAAGACTCCACTCTTCGTACAAGGGTCGAGGAAGCGGGTGTCAGGACTCTGGAACAACTCCTCAGGCAGCAAGTCGAGCATCTGATTGGCAAGTCCGGGAGGGGTAAACACTTCGTCGTTGCTCAGGTTAGCCAGACACGACAATACGTCGGGGTTGTAGTTCTTGGCTTTGCCAGGCGGCATAGCAGCCGATGTCAATCGGTTATTCATAGTCAGGCAGTTTAAGGTAGTTAACAATAGGAAATTCTCGTTTGGGCAGATGGACGAACGTCGGTTCGCCCGTGTCGGCAAAGAGCAGCCCTTCCTCGCCGGCCTTTGGCTTGTCGTACTCCACATTGCGCAGCAGTTCCGACAGTTCAAAGTCGCGCCGTTTGACTTTTCCGCCTGTGCCAATGAACGTCCATTCGCAGAACGTGACCGGCTCGCCATTGTCTCGGAGCATGGTGAGCGCATCGCCACAAAGAATGTTCTTGCGAAGCAGAAAGCTGATACACCGCTCCAGCTCCGGCGAAGCTTCCTGATGTTGGTGTTGCCGATAGGTCTCAAGATACTGAGTCAGCAGGCGATTGCGACACGCATCCACATTGTCGGGCAGCAACTCTACCCCATACATCGAGCTGACGGCCATAGCCGATGCCTGGTCGTACTCGAAGCGGTTCCTGACGAACTGCCGACGTACCGCCTCCATCTTCCTGCTCATTATCTCTACGAGGAAGTTGCCCGTGCCACAAGCAGGCTCCAGAAACCGCGAGTCAATGCGCTCCGCCTCTTCCTTCACCAAGTCGAGCATCGCGCAGACCTCCCTCTTGGCGGTATATACTTCGCCATGCTCAGCCACGCGCTGCCGTGACACTACCTGCCGCTCCTGCTTATCGTCTGTTACGTTCATAATTGGTCGGATTTTAGCGTGAAACGATATTCATGTGCAGATACAAAGAAAGTGTACCACGTTCCAATATATTCCCACGCTGGTATCCGACCAAGGACCATGAACGAAATATATGGAACGGGTACACCTTATAACAAAGGTGTATCCCGATTCCACAAGGCTCGTTCTATTCTGGTCGGAATTTGCGTGGAGCCTCTATAGAATATAGATACAACTATCTATTCACCCACAAAAAAATACATCCCCTCCTTCGCTAAGGCATCAGGAATGTATTGCAAATATACGACAAATAATTTAATTATCTGCCGTTAAGCCGCATTGTTTTTCTTTTTAAGCGATTTAGTCCTATATATTCGAGAATGAAACCTTTGTGCGCACTACCTCGATCTCGTCTTCGCTGTCGGCAACGTGCTTGGTTATGCGGACGCAAAACTCCTGTTCATTCTCCTTACTGGGGTTTTCCACGGTCTCGCGATAGAACGAAAGCCTGTCGCCGGCATGAGCCTCAGCCACGTAGGCTATCTCAAAACGCCTGATGCGGTGCTGCCTGTACCAGTCTATGTTCCACAGGTCGAGTACGTGCTCGATGTATTTCACCGAGTTTACGTGGCCGTTGATGTCCACATCGCTGTAGTAGGTGTCAATGCTACGCACCAGCTCAGCGCCATCGCCCATCCTGACCCGTCCTCCGCGCTCTATGGGGCACTCCTTGTCGGCCAATACATAGTCGTTTATCGCTCCGTCGTTGACGGCGAAGAGGTCGGTCGGCTGGCGTGTCTGAACGTCAATCATTGCCCACACGCTGCGACCGTAGCCGTAGACCTGACCTGTAGCAGCATCCTCGACCTTGAAGTTGCGGTTTGTGAAATAGCGCATCGCGCTTTCCACCCACG
>Ga0310695_10002967_pt1 | contig 34357 bp, 23 predicted proteins | sample RumenRJG_04DNA_FD_203882 | JGI IMG/M metagenome (GOLD analysis project Ga0310695, IMG submission 203882) | Bovine rumen microbial communities from Lethbridge, Alberta, Canada - RJG_04 (v2) (version 2) | ecosystem: Host-associated > Mammals > Digestive system > Stomach > Rumen | place: Canada... | reverse complement strand
CGGCGGAGGGGGGCTGCGAGGAGACGGCGGGCCCGGCGGAAAAGCGGGGGACGTTGCGGCAATGCCGCAACGCACCGGACGGGAAGAGGCGGCGGAGGGGGCCTGCGAGGAGGCGGCGGGCGTGGCCACGGGGCGGGGCGGTCTGCTTTGAAACGGTATAAATAGCGCATTAAATGGAATTTCGGGCCGAAAATTTTGGTTATCTCATAATTTTGTAGTAATTTTGTGGCCACAATACGTGCGTATATACTAATAACATGGTATTTACCTTACATCCCGTGAGGGCCTGAAGCGTATCTATAAAAACGTTCAAACAATATCTAATCAATTAAATTTCAACAACTTATGTGGTTATTAAAATCATCTATCGGTCGTAAAGTTGTTATGTCTGTGACGGGCATAGCGCTGATCTTGTTCCTGACATTCCACTGTTGCATGAACATCGCGGCGCTCTTCTCCGGCGAGGCTTACAACACGATTTGTGAATTGCTCGGCGCCAACTGGTATGCCGTGGTTGCAACGATGGGTCTGGCCCTGCTGGCTGTGATCCACATCGTCTATGCTTTCATCCTGACGGCTCAGAACCGCCGTGCCCGTGGCGACAACCGCTACGAGGTGTCGACGACGGTGAATGCCGGCAAGGTGGAGTGGGCCTCGAAGAACATGCTCGTGCTGGGCATCATCATCCTTCTGGGTCTGCTGCTTCACCTGTTCAACTTTTGGTACAACATGATGTTTGCCGAGTTGTTCCCCTCGATTCACTACGATCCCGCTCCTGCCGACGGTTTCGGCAAGATTGTGTCGACGTTCTCGAACCCCATCTTCGTGGTGCTCTACGTCATCTGGATCGTGGCCATCTGGTTCCATCTCTCCCACGGTTTCTGGTCAGCCATCCACACGCTGGGCTGGAGCGGCAAGATCTGGCAGAAGCGCTGGCAGTGCATCGGTCTGGTCTACGTGACGCTGCTCATGCTGTGCTTCCTGGTTGTCGTGCTGGCCTTCGCCTTCGGCATTGCTCCCTCGCTTTGCGGCGGTTGCTGCGGCGGCGGTGCCTGCTGTGGCGGATGTTAATGAATTGAATATTGAATATTGAAAATTGAAAATTATTATGGCAAAAGTAATTGATTCAAAGATTCCCGCAGGTCCCGTGCCTGAGAAATGGAAGGAATATAAGGCTCATCAGCGTCTGGTCAACCCGAAGAACAAACTGAAGCTCGACGTCATCGTCGTCGGCACCGGTCTGGCCGGCGCCTCGGCTGCCGCCAGCCTCGGCGAGATGGGCTTCAACGTCATCAACCTGTGCATTCAGGACTCTCCCCGTCGCGCCCACTCGATTGCCGCCCAGGGCGGTATCAACGCAGCCAAGTGCTATCAGAACGACGGCGACTCGGTCTATCGTCTGTTCTATGACACGGTGAAGGGCGGCGACTATCGTGCCCGCGAGGCCAACGTCTATCGTCTGGCTGAGGTGTCGAACAACATCATCGACCAGTGCGTGGCCCAGGGTGTTCCCTTCGCCCGCGAATATGGCGGCATGCTGGCCAACCGCTCGTTCGGCGGTGCCCAGGTGAGCCGCACGTTCTATGCCAAGGGTCAGACGGGCCAGCAGCTGCTGCTCGGCGCCTACAGCTCGCTGAGCTGCCAGGTGGAGGCCAAGAAGGTGAAGCTCTACACGCGTTATGAGATGGAGGACGTCGTCATCGTCGACGGCCGCGCCCGCGGCATCATCGCCAAGAACCTCGTCACCGGTAAGCTGGAGCGCTTCTCGGCCAACGCCGTGGTCATCGCCACCGGCGGTTATGGCAACACCTACTTCCTCTCGACCAACGCCATGGGCTGCAACTGCACCGCTGCCGTGCAGTGCTATCGCAAGGGTGCATATTTTGCTAACCCCTCCTATGTCCAGATTCACCCCACCTGCATCCCCGTCCACGGCGACAAGCAGTCGAAGCTGACCCTGATGTCGGAGTCGCTGCGCAACGACGGCCGTATCTGGGTGCCCAAGAAGCTGGAGGACGCCAAGGCCCTTCAGGCCGGCACGAAGCAGGGCTGGGAGATTCCTGAGGAGGACCGCGACTACTATCTGGAGCGCCGCTATCCCGCCTTCGGTAATCTCGTTCCCCGCGACGTGGCCTCGCGTGCCGCCAAGGAGCGCTGCGACAAGGGCTACGGCGTGAACAACACCGGTCTGGCCGTGTTCCTCGACTTCTCTGAGTCAATCAACCGCCTCGGCCTCGACGTCATCATGCAGCGCTACGGCAACCTCTTCGAGATGTACGAGGAGATCACCGACGTGTTCCCCGGCGACGTGGCCAACGAGATCAACGGCGTGAAGTATTATAAGCCCATGATGATCTATCCCGCCATCCACTACACCATGGGCGGCATCTGGGTCGACTATGAGCTGCAGACCTCCATCCCCGGCCTGTTCGCCATCGGCGAGTGCAACTTCTCCGACCACGGCGCCAACCGCCTCGGCGCATCGGCACTGATGCAGGGTCTGGCCGACGGCTACTTCGTGCTGCCTTACACCATCCAGAACTACCTGGCCGACCAGGCCGTATGGCCGAAGGTCTCCACCGACCGTCCCGAGTTCGCTGAGGCCGAGAAGGCCGTCAACGCTGAGCTCGACCGCCTGCTCAACATCAAGGGCAAGCGCTCCGTCGACTCGATCCACAAGGAGCTGGGCCACATCATGTGGGAGTACGTCGGCATGGGCCGCACCGCCGAGGGCCTGAAGACCGGTCTGAAGAAGATGCACGACCTGGAGAAGGAGTTCGACACCAACCTCTTCGTGCCCGGCACGAAGGAGGGGCTCAACGTCGAGCTCGACAAGGCCGTCCACCTGCGCGACTTCTTCACCATGGGTCAGCTCGTCGCCTTCGACGCCCTGAGCCGTAACGAGTCGTGCGGCGGCCACTTCCGCGAGGAATACCAGACGGAGGAAGGCGAGGCCAAGCGCGACGACGAGAACTACTTCTACGTCGGCTGCTGGGAGTACAAGGGCAAGGGCAACGAGCCCGAGCTCATCAAGGAGCCGCTGGAGTATGAAGCAATCAAAGTACAAACCCGTAACTATAAGAATTAAAGACTATGGCTAAGAATATAAGTTTCACGATTAAATTTTGGCGTCAGAATGGTCCGAAAGATGCGGGTCACTTCGATACGCACGAAATGCACGACATCCCTGATGACACCTCGTTCCTCGAGATGCTCGACATCCTGAACGAGGAGCTCATCAACGAGGGCAAGGAGCCCTTCGTCTTCGACCACGACTGCCGCGAGGGCATCTGCGGCATGTGCTCGCTCTACATCAACGGCACGCCCCACGGCAAGACCGAGCGCGGCGCCACCACCTGCCAGCTCTACATGCGCCGCTTCAACGACGGCGACGTCATCACCGTCGAGCCCTGGCGCTCGGCCGCCTTCCCCGTCATCAAGGACTGCATGGTCGACCGCAACGCCTTCGACAAGATCATCCAGGCCGGCGGCTACACCACCGTCCGCACCGGTCAGGCCCAGGACGCCAACGCCATCCTCATCCCCAAGGAGGACGCCGACGAGGCCATGGACTGCGCCTCCTGCATCGGCTGCGGCGCCTGCGTCGCTGCCTGTAAGAACGGCTCGGCCATGCTCTTCGTCTCCAGCAAGGTGTCTCAGCTCGCACTCCTGCCCCAGGGCCGCGTAGAGGCCGCCAAGCGCGCCAAGGCCATGGTCATGCGCATGGAGGAGCTCGGCTTCGGCAACTGCACCAACACCCGCGCCTGCGAGGCCGTCTGCCCGAAGAACGAGACCATCGCCAACATCGCCCGCCTGAACCGCGAGTTCATCAAGGCTAAGCTGGCCGACTGATAATTATAATAAGGTAGCGATGTCCAAAGATTGGGCATCGCTACCTTACACCTCTCGTCTCCATTATATAGATAGTGGCAGGATATTATTATTGAAACTTACAGATTAGCGTTTCTGTTCGTATTTTTATTTAGAAATTGAGCTTTTAGCTCTTGTTCTTCGCACTCGAATACCGCCAAACATTCAATCGTAGAAGGACAAGCAGATAAAGGTTCACGCTCATAAGGCGTGGGCTGTTCATGCTTGTTATACGATTAGGTCTACTTGGCGGTAACCAGAGTGCAGATAAGCATCGAATGGTTCCGCCTTTTTTAATTATCAATTATGATTTTACTAATAGTTGTTATTATTTCTATATGTATAGCAATATACTTTGCGAAACAAAGAAATTCCTCTACCAAAAAAAGTATTTTGATAGGTTGTTCTAGTTTTGTCGTTATGATTATAATCTTGCTAATGATTGCTATAGTCTCCAGTGAGGCTGATATGAGTAATAAAGAATTTGACGAAACAAGTGTTAGCATGAATGAAAGTAAAACAGGGCTATGGACAATAGAAAATAAAAAAAACAAATTTAATGAACCAACAAGTGAGAAGTATGTATTTCAGGAAACGACAAAGGGTCTTTTCTCTAATAGTGCAACAACAGATTCTAAACTTACAGCAGAAATAATAATAAGTGTCGAAAATATAGGCATCAGACTAAAAGAATATGGTCATTATTATGTAAAAAATGAACCCTATATTTCATTTTACGTAAAAGGGGATGATGGTGATATAAAAACTTTAGAGAGAAATTATTGTGATAATGAGGGCTATATTTATTTGGAGAAAGAAAATGCAGATACCCTAATGAATCTTATGCTTAAAGGAGGTATAATTAAATTTCATGGTTGGGATGGAGGTGTAAGGAGTACCTACGATTTCAGTTTTAATAGTGATAAATTGACGGAAGCTTTAATTGAGATAGGCAAGAATAGTGAGCAATGACCGTAATAAGTATAGTAACTCCTAAATAATGTCCATAAACAAAAAGGTGATGACGAGTCAAAAAATAAAAGAATTGTTGCTAGGACTTTTAGATGAGGCTATAGAAATGTTATACGAAAAAGATTATTACGTAATCGAGAAAAGGGTTTCAGAACGTTGTGTATGTGCTCGTTTAGCATATCACTTGGAGAACCTAATGAGGGAGAAATATTATACTCTTTTTCACGGCTACAATGTAGATGTCGAATATGATAGAAAAGGTGGTGACCCCAAACACATTGGGAGTATGGAGAAAAGGCATATTTGTGATTTGCTTATACACAACCGAGGCTTCAATGGACCTTTAGACAATCTATTAGCATTAGAAATGAAAGTCCATAATAACAACTCACATATCCAAAGTGATTATAAAAGATTGCATGATATTGTTCAACACAGGAATAATCTTAACAAAAACCTAGCTTGTGAAACTATGCTAGGTGTTTTCTTAAGAATTCAGACCCATCAATATCGAATTACTGTATTTGATGTTGATGTAGACAATGGTAATGCTGGCAAAGAGAAGGTCGTAAAGATATGGCCAAATTATGAATATGATGTATAATAATGTGCGTCAAATAGATAACACTAAAAAATCATCCTCATAGTTTATGGTTTGGGCATGGGGCAGAGTCTTGCCTTTGGAAAGGTTTAGCGTATCCCCATGCCCATGGGTTGGTATTTATTAGGTTCCTGGCATGGGGTTGTCCGCCTCAAAGCGGCGCACGGCCTCGCCGATGGCCTGCCGGTCGGCCTGGTCGTCGGCCAGCAGCAGGTCGATGGGGTGGGGGGTGCGCTTGGTGTAGCGCCCTATCTTCTTGAGCGTCAGGGTGAACGTGTCGACCACCTTCTTCTTGTTCTTCAGTCGCAGTTCGGCCGTCTCGTCCTTTTCTGCGAGCAGCTCGCTGAGCGTGCTGTAGTCAGTGCCGTCCATGCTCCAGTAGTCGCTCTCGAGGGCATGGTCGTCGGCATCCGAGAGGAATCGGAACTCGTTGTCCTGGAGACTTTGCAGCTCGTAAGGCTCCGTCGGCATCATGCGTCCGAAGACGGCCATGGTGAGCTCAGTGACGCCCGTGAGCGTCATGTTCGACGGCACCTGCAGCAGCCGCATCTCGCTTCCGTGCTCTATCTGCAGTTCGTATCTCTTAGCCTTCTCCGACGTGTCGTAGATGCCGTCGATGTCTTCATGGAGATCCTCGTCATCCTCGTCGTTTTGTGTGTCCGACATGTCAAATAAGCCCATTTCATCGCTAAAATCCATTTGCGCGAGCTCCTCCTTGTCGTTCAGGTAGTCGTCGATGCTGCTGTATTTGCAGCAGAACGGCTGTTTCTTGTCGTTCATCACGCGCTCAATCTCGTCGATGCCGTCGTCGAGGACGGCCGTGGGGAACTGCAGTTCGGCGAAGATGCGTCGCAGCGTGGGCAGCGTCTCGTGTACGTGGGCTGTGGCCAGCGTGATGGCATACTGCTCCAGGTTCATCGGCGAGGCCCCCTTGAGGCAGATGTCGAGGCAGTGGTTCATGAACTTGACGATCATGGCCGTGATGCGCAGTCGCTGTTCGGGGTGGCGCAGCAGGGTCCAGACGAGGGCGTTCATCACGACCGGCTTCACGCTGGGAATGACGCCCTGTTCGTATAGGAACCGCTCGAGCACCTCGGGCTTTCGGTGGCCCAGCTGATAGATGGCCGCCGCGGGCCACTCCTCGTAGCGCAGGATGTAGGCATAGACGAAGTGGGCATCCTGTCGGAGCGCCTCGAGCGCCACGTCGAGCAGGTCGTCCATGCCCATCCGCTCCATCATCCACAGCGGCCCCAGCAGGCGCCAGCGGTTGCCCGGATTGTGCGGGTCGAATCGTGCGAAGAGTCGGTTCATGTAGCCCCGCAGCTCGTCGGTCATGTCGCGTCGGCTGAGCTTCATTTTCTTGGCGTCGTTGTCGACGAAATGGCACAGTTGCACCTTGTCGTCGTCGTGCTCCGCGTTCCAGAAAGGCCCGAGCCATGCGATCTGCTTAGCCGCCCGTGCCTCGTAGTCGGGCTTCCTGTACCGATAGAACCGCTGGTTTTCGATGTCGGGCAGCGACGTTTTGCCCGCCATGAGGTCTTCGAACTCCTCGCGGTCCTCGGGGCGTATTTTCTCCGCCAGGTCCTTCATATTGTCGAGTATTTTCAGGAAGTCAGGCTGCAGGAAGTCTTTTGTCGCAGCGCTTTTCGTCGCGCTCTTGCCCTTGCCCTTGCCGACGGGCGTGGCCTTCAGACGCTTCAGGCTGTCGTTCACGCCGATGCGGTCGAACGCCTTCGGGTCGAACTCCCGCGGATCGTCCAGTCCCAGCCATTCCATGTAGCTCTGCGCCTCCTCGTCGTCGGGCTCCTCGGTGAGCAGCCGCTTCATCTCCTCGTAGCCCCACGGGCCGCCGCAGTCCTCGGGCGGGCAGGCCCCCTTGCCGTCGGTGCAGACGGGGTGGTCCGGCGTCTTGTCGGCGTCGGTCTTCTCGAGCGTCATGTCGTGGATCCAGTCGTCGCCGAAGTCGTAGACGTAGACCATCTTCTTGATCTTCTTCTCCTTCAGGAATCCTGCGACGAGGGTCTCCCTGGCGTCGATGCTGTCGAAGTCGAATCCGAAGTCGGCCTCCCTGTCGGATTCGCAGACCGACCATCCTCGGTCGTAGGGTTGTTTCTGGAATTGATACAGGTGCTCATTCTCCCATCCGAAGGCCTTCTGGATGGTGAGGTGCAGGTCGTGAAACGTGAAGTTGTCCGGAATCTGGATTCTGCGCCATACGGGTGGCCTCATGATGTTGCGGATCTGGATCTTGAATGTCAGGGTTCCCATGCGATGGATTGTTTTTATATTAGTAAGATTCTGCAAAGATAGCAAAAAGTTCCGACACCGGCGGCTTTTTCCCCTGCTTATTTTGTATAAAGAAAAATTATTCGTAATTTTGCAGCCAGTTTTAAGCCCTTTTCATGACGATGCACAGCAGTAGCAGCCGACTCCTCTATCATCTCCTGGCCTTCACCGTGGTGGCCATCTGGGGCTCCACGTTCGTCTTCACCAAGCTGTTGCTGGTGGGCGGGCTGTCGGCAGCCCAGATCTTCGTCCTCCGATTCTTCATCGCCTACGTGCTGCTCCTCGCACTCTGTCTGGCCAAGGGCATCCGATGGCTGAGCCGCACGTGGCGCGACGAACTGCTCATGGCCGCACTGGGACTGACGGGCGGCTCGCTCTACTTCCTGACCGAGAACAGCGCCATGCTCTACACCACGACGACCAACACGTCGCTCATCGTCTGCCTCTGCCCCCTCTTCGCCTCCGCCCTCATCGGCCTCTTCTATAAGTCCGAGCGACTCACGCCCCGCCAGACCCTCGGCACCGTCATGGCCGCCGTGGGCGTCGTCGTAGTCGTCATGAACGGCCACTTCGTCCTCCATCTCTCCCCTCTGGGCGACGCCCTGGCCCTCGCCGCCTGCCTCAGCTGGGCCTTCTACAGCCTGCTCATGATTCCCGCCAACGCCCGCTACGACACGCTCTTCATCACCCGCAAGGTCTTCTTCTATGGTCTCGTGACGATGATTCCCTATTTCATCCTCCGCCCCGGCTTGGGCCTCGACGTGCTCGCCGGCCGCCCCGAGCTCATCGTCAACCTGCTCTTCCTCGGCTGCATCGCCTCCATGATATGCTTCGTCGCCTGGAACTGGGTGCTGAAGAAGCTGGGCCCCGTCGTGGCCACCAACTACGTCTACTTCAACCCCGTGACCACCATCCTCTTCGCCTGGGCCATCCTCCACGAGCAGATCACCCTCTACTTCGTCCTCGGCACCGTCCTCATCCTCCTGGGCCTCTATCTGACCGACCATAAAGCGTCGCCCCCGACGAAATAATCAGCTTAAAAAATTTCACGGAATAAGATATTTTGTGTATCTTTGCCATGTCTAACCAAACATCATCATCTTATGAAAAAGAATATGAATACGAAGTTCATTGAGAATCCCTTGGTCCGTCTCCTTGTCATCGCCGGCGGAGCCCTGGCGCTGATCCTGATCTTTTTCGCCACCTGCTGCACCGTCGTCGATTCGGGCGAAGTGGGCATCAGGTTCCACAAGTGGTCGCTCTCGGAGCAGGACTATGGCGGCGTCGAGGGCACCTGCAAGGGCTGGGTGTTCTATAATCCCATCACGACGAATGTGTTCACCTATCCCGTCTTCACACAGCGCAAGCAGTATGAGACGTTCTCGGTGAACGCCAAGGACGCCTCGCTCTTCGAGATGGACCCCACGATTGCCTATCGCATCAATCCCGATAAGGCCTGCGACATCTTCACGAAGTATCGTGTCGGCGTGAAGGAGCTCGAGGAAGGCTACATCCGCACCTGCATCTATGAGGCCTATCGCACCTGTGCCAACCAGTACTCGTCCGACTCGCTGATGTCCAACCGTGCCAACTTCGAGCGCGACGTGCGTGGACGCCTCGAGAAGTCGCTCATGGCCGAGGGCTTCCTCGTCGAGGAGTTCACCAGCAAGATCACGCCGCCCAGGTCGCTGCTCTCGATGATCGACGCCAAGAACACGGCCATCCAGTCGGCGCTGAAGGCCGAGAACGAAGTGAAGGAGGCCGAGGCCAACGCCAAGATTGCCGTGGCAAAGGCCGAGGGTGCTGCGAAGGCCATGAAGATCAAGGCCGACGCCGAGGCTTACTATAACCGCACCATTGCCGCCTCGCTCTCGCCAATGATTGTCCAGGAGGACATGATCGAGAAGTGGGACGGCAAGATGCCCCAGATCATGAGCGGCAACGGCATGATGCTCGACATCTCGAAAGTTATCGGTAACAAATAAACGTGAGTGCTTATGAAAAGAGAATTGATTGTGTCCGTTGTGGCCATCCTGCTGCTGGCCCTGTTCTGCGGCTTGGCGCTGCTCTTGCTGCTGCTGGTTTTCCCCCTGGCTTGGTTCTTCATCAGCCGTAAGACAGAGAAAGAGCCGACGTCAGCCGACCGGCCGACCGTCTATGAGAGCGTCGACGACGTGACGGCCAGCTACGGCCAGCCCGACGATGTCGTCGTCCTCGATGCCTCGCGCGCCAACGACCTGCAGGCCCTCATCCTCTTCTATCCCGAGCGCGACGTCGTCGTCGTCACGGGTCGCGAGATGAAGCTGAGCGACCTCGTCGCCGTAGCCCCCAAGAACATGGCCACGCCCTACACCGTCGACGAGTGGGCCGTCGTCGTCAACACCCGTCGGCGCGACTGCCCCACGCTGACCCTGCGCGTCGGCTACGACGGCGCCCTGGCCGGCGAGATAGCCGCACAGATCGACCAGCACCTGCAGCGATGAAGCAGCCCCTGTTGACCTCCTACGACCTCCATGACTCCCGCGTCACGGCCTTCAGCACCACCCGCCAGGGGGGCTACAGCCAGGGGCCCTACGGCGAGCTGAACATCAACCGCTACTGCGGCGACGACGAGCTGTCCGTCAGCCGCAACCGCGCGTTGCTCTGCAGCCAGCTCGGCATCGCCGACGACCGCCTGCTGATGCCTCACCAGACCCACCAGACCCAGGTCCTCGCCGTCGACGAGCCCTTCCTCCGTCTGCCCGACTCAGAGCGCCGCGAGCGCATGGAGGGCGTCGACGCACTGATGACCCGCGTCGAGGGCCTCTGCATCGGCGTCTCCACGGCCGACTGCATCCCCCTGCTGCTCTATGACGCCCGCCACGGCGCCGTCAGCGCCGTCCATGCCGGATGGCGAGGCACCGTCGGCCGCATCGCCCGTCAGGCCGTCCTCGCCATGACCAGCGCCTACGGCACTGACCCCGCCGACCTCATGGCCGTCGTCGGGCCCGGCATCTCGCTCGAGAGCTTCGAGGTGGGCCAGGAGGTCTACGACGCCTTCCTCCAGGCCGGCTTCGACATGGCGCCCATCAGCCGGCGCTATGCCAAGTGGCACATCGACCTGCCCGCCTCAAACCGCCTGCAGCTCATCGACGCCGGCCTCCGCCCCGACCGCATCATCATGACGGGCGTCTGCACCTATCAGCACCCCGACCGCTACTTCTCGGCCCGGCGCCTCGGCATCCGCTCCGGACGCATCTTCACCGCCATCATGCTCCGGCCCCACGGCTGACCTCTTAGAGGGAGTCAACGCCCCCTGCCCCCTCTAATCTTAGAGGGGGAGTTATATAGCGTGCATGCCGCCCGCATCCGCCGGTGTCACAGCACCCATCTGCTCCTGCGGTAGTAACCAACTCCCCCTCTAAGATTAGAGGGGGGTAGGGGGGCGTTGAAATCTCGGGAACCTAATATCTGTTTATGATTATCCGCATTCATCCGTAAGAGACCCTTTCAGGGTCACTTGCGGATAATCATATCTGTTTTTATTTTTTTTTGTAAGACGCTTCGCGAAAAACATGTCATTTTTATTGACAAAACGCCGGTCGCAAATAGAGAAGCGGTGCTTTTCGGGTCAAAAAGCACCGCTTCTCTCATCGAAAAGCACCGCTTCTTGCATCGAAAAGCACCGCTTCTTTTTTCTGATAATGCTATCTGTCTGAAAACCAGTGATTTGATGTTCTTGGCAAAATAATTCCGAAAAATGTTGACAAAACAGCCTCCGTCCCGTCGGCTGTCGCCTACTCCGTGTACTCGCCGATCAGTCGGACGATGAGGCTGTTGAGAGGCTCCACCTCGTAGTCGCCGACGGAGGCCGCGATGTGGTCGAGGCCGACGCCGCTGTGGTTGGTCAGGAAGACATACGTGCCGCCCGTGGCGATGGCGAAGAAGCGCAGCATGAACTCCGTGTTCTTGTCGACGCCGCTGGCTGCCACGGGGATGAGCCGGATGCCCATGCGGGCGCAGACGCCGATCGACAGCTGCAGCGAGCGGATGACGTCGGTCTCGTGGTGGGCCGGCGCGTCGAGGACGAGGAAGGCCAGGCGGGTGCGTGCCTCCGTGTCCCACGACAGCTGCTGCAGCATCTGGTCGAGGGCCGTGTGGACCGCCTCCGGATAGTCGCCGCCGCCCATGGCCTGCTGCTGGCCGACGTAGTCTGCCGTCTCGTTGACCTTCGTGGTGAAGTCGCTGTGCTTCGTCACGTATTCGTCGCCCTCGTCACGATAGAAGAGGGCTGCCGTGCGCAGCGTCAGCGCGGGGCTGGCGGCTGCCGCCTTGCCGATGATGTCGACCAGGTCGCTCTTCAGGAAGTTGATCTCGTCGGCCATCGAGCCCGTGGCGTCGACGATGAAGGCGATGTCGGCCTGCGGCTTCACGTCAGTCGGCGTCGAGACGACGTAGCGGTTGACAGGCGCCGCAGCCACCGAGTCCCACCGCGCCACCTGCGGATGGCCCGCCATCGTCTCCGTGCCGATGCGCACCGTGAGGGCGGCCGAGTCGGCCGTCTCCTCCTGGTAGAGTCCGGCCCAGAGGCTGGCCTCGCCGCGGTTGTCGGTCTTCGTCTGCCATACGACGTCGTCGCCCCGCACGAGGGCCACGTCGGCGCCGACGACGGGTCGGCCCTCAGTGTCGCTGACGCTCACGGCCACGCGGTTGTTGGTGTAGAACTGCCAGTAGGCAGGCTTGTCGCCGAAATCCTGCGACTGCATCAGCCCCGACCAGAAGGGCCACTGCCGCAGGTCGTTCCATTCGCCGGCCGTGACGATGCCCGCCTGCGTGTTGCCATCGCCGCCGCCGCCCAGGCCGGGCGCGGGGCCGCCGGCGCTTATGTCTGCGCTGGCTACCCCGGTGTAGTAGTCCGATTCGCCGTCGTCAGTCGTGCATGCCGTTGTCATCATCGTAGCGGCCAGCACCACCAGTGCCGGCAACCGTCTCAGTAGTTCTTTTTTCATTGTTTTCATTTGTTTTTATTGTGATAATATGATAATAGCGTTGTATAGAAGCTAGAGACCCCACCCCCAACCCCTCCCCTTGAGGGGAGGGGAGCGGCTGGCGCGCTGCCCGACGGGGATGACGGCGCAGCTGCTCCCCTCCTATGGAGGGGCTGGGGGAGGCTTACTCCCCTCCCTTCAAGGGGAGGGGTTGGGGGTGGGGTCTGTAACTTTCTCATACCGAATTCTTTTATTGGTTACTTGTTTCTGCCTATAAAACATCCTCGCACCGGGAATCTTGCATCGCGATGCCATAAAAAATGAGAAAAAGGCTTGGCTTTTCGGCGGAAAAGTCGTAATTTTGCCCCCCGATATGCAACCACAAGGACCAACCACCGAGCGCGAGCGCCACCTCGTCCTCGACCTCCTGCGAGGGCTGGCGCTGATGGGCATCGCCCTGGCCAACTTCCCCGAGTTTGCCCTCTGGACCTTCCTCGCGCCCGAGCAGCAGGCCGCCATGCCGACGGCCGCCGCTGACCGCGTCGTCCGCTTCCTGCAGTATCTCTTCGTCGACGGCAAGTTCTACACCATCTTCTCCCTGCTCTTCGGCATCGGCTTCTCGCTCATCCTGGCCCGCCACGGCCGCCGACTCTTCCTTCGCCGCATGTTCATCCTCGTCGCCATAGGCCTCGTCCACCTATTATTTATATGGAACGGCGACATCCTGACGCTCTATGCCCTGGGCGGACTGCTGCTGACGCTGTTCACGTCCCTGTCCGACCGCCAGCTGCTCCTGCTGGCCCTGGCGCTCATCCTGCTGCCCGTAGGGCTCGACGCCCTGACCGAATTCCGCGGCGTCGACTTCGCCGGCCCGTTCTATCAGCAGTGGTGGCGCGTGGCCGACGCCCGCGGCATCACCGAGCAGAACTTCGCCACGTGGCTGCGCGACGCCACCGACTATCCCACGATGTATGCCTTCCTCCAGCAGGGCGCCTGCGAACGGCTCTGGGAGTTCGTCGAGGGCCACCGGCTGCCTAAGGTGCTGGGCCTCTTCATCTTGGGCTATCTCATCGGGCGCCACCGCCTCTACGCCCGGCTGCGCGAAATACCGATGAAACCGACGTTTTTTGCGTCCGCCATCGTCGGTTTTCCGCTCTCCGTCGCCTATGCCTGGAGCGCCGTCACGGATAAGCCCTGGGGCCTCACCGCCCATTCGCTGCTCTATGCCCTCAGCGTCGTCCCCATGGCCCTGGCCTACGTCAGCGCCGTCTCCCTCGTGCTGCTGCGATGGCCTGAGGCCCGCCTCTTCAAGCTCATCGCCGCCCCGGGCCGCATGGCCCTCAGCTGCTACATCGGCCAGTCGCTCATCGGCATCCTCCTCTTCTATGGCGTCGGCTTCGGCCTCGGTACCACCTTTGGCCTCATTCATGCCGAGCTGGTCGCCCTCGCCGCCTTCCTCGTCGAGGTCGTCCTCAGCCGCCTCTGGCTCCTCCGCTTCCGCTTCGGCCCCCTGGAGTGGGTCTGGCGCATGCTGACCTACGGCCGCAGATTCCCTCTGGCGAAATAGCCGCGAAGTCGGCGCAACTTAGGTTAAAACTTGTTAAGATATGGCGCAAAAATGGCAGAACGGTGTCGTTCTTCTAAATAAATGCGTATATTTGCAAAAATTTCCCTAACAGTTTTAACCAAAACATTAAAGATGAGAAAAACCCTGTTCTTTTTATTATTGGCTATTGTCATGCCCACGGTCGCGACGGCCGACACTGGCCGTGCCGTCTATAACCTCGGCGAGGGCACCCACGACTGGGGCACGGGCGACTCGCGCAACGAGACCTATAACGTAGCGCTGCGCATCGCCGACGAGGCCTATGTGGGCTGCCGCGTGACGGGCGTCCGCATCTGGTTCACCACCGTCGAGGGGCTGAGCGCCACGCGGGCCTGGCTGTCGGAGGAGCTGACGGTCAAGAGCACCAAGTTCGCCGGACCCGACGTCGAGACCGTCGACTTCGACGCCGCCGACGGCTACAACGAGGTCAGCTTCAGCCACCCCTACACCATCACGTCCGAGGGCATCTACGTGGGCTACAGCGTGCTGGCAGCCAAGGACGTCAACATGGCGCCGATACGCCTGACAGAGAGCGGCACGGCCGACGGCCTGTTCGTCCACACGTCGGGCCTCTATCGCGGCCACTTCTACACCTTCGACGGCGAGAAGGGCGCCCTGGCCATCGAGGTGATGCTCGAGGGCGACGTCCTGCAGGACGCCGTCAGGGTGGGCAGCGTCGCGTCCGACTATATGCTGACCGGCGAGCGCGGACGGGCCACGGCCGAGATCATCAACTGCGGTGGCAATGCCGTCGTGTCGGTGGACTACACTGTCAGCGTCGGCGACGTCCTCAGCGAGTCGGGCCATGCCGACCTGACCGAGCCGCTGCCCGCCATCTGCGGCCGCCGCACCAGCATTGACGTCGGCGTGCCGGCCCCGTCGGAGCAGGGCCTCTATGAGGTCAAGGTGCGCGTCGACCGCGTCAACACGGCCGCCAACAGCCTCGCCGATGGCGCTGCTGCCACCTCCGTGAAGTGCTATCGCGAGCTGCCCGCCCACCGCGCCGTGCTCGAGGAGTACACCGGCACGTGGTGCGGATGGTGCCCCCGCGGCTTCGTGGCCCTCGAGGAGATGAACCGCCTGCACCCCGACGACTTCATCGGCATCTCATACCACAGCCACAACAACGGCTCGACCACCAAGGAGCCCATGGAGATCCTGGCGCCATCGCAGTTCCCCTGGAATAGCGACCAGCTGGGCGGATGGCCCGGCTATCCCTGCGGCGTGCTCGACCGCACGGCCGTCTGCGACCCCTTCTTCGGCTTCGGCGGCATCGGCGAGATGGGCATTGACGAGGCCTGGCAGATGGCTTGCAGCGTCATCGCTCCGGCGGCCGTCGAGGTGCGGTCGGAGTGGACTGGCGAGACCACGCTCGAGGCTGAGGCCCTGGTGACGTTCCCCTTCGACGACGACGACGTCCACTACGCCCTGTCGTTCATCCTGACCAGCGACGGCCTGTCGGGCACGTCGGGCGACTGGACCCAGGTGAACAACTATCGCAACTACGCCACGCCGCTGCCCTCGTCGATGGATATGTTCGTCAAGGGCGACGCCTACATGTCGGGGCTGGTCTTCAACGACGTGTTCGTCGGCTGGTCCGGCCGTCAGCCCATCGCCGGGTCGCTGCCCGAACGCGTCGAGGGCGAGAAGGCCTACAGCTGCAAGTATACGTTTGACATCACGACCATCCCCGAGCAGCTCATCAGCGACAAGCAGAAGCTGCGCGTCGTCGCCTTGCTCATCGACACCCGCACCACCTGCATCGCCAATGCCAACAAGGCGTGGGCCGGCTGCAGCTCCCTCGACAAGACCGACGCCGTCAGCCCGTCTGCCCTCGGCGCCACGGCCGTCCGCACAGCATGCTACGACCTGCAGGGCCGCCGCATCGACCTGCCCCGCCGCGGACTCCACGTCGAGGCCCTCACCCAGCCCGACGGCCGCACCACGATGCGCAAGGTCGTCAGCAAATAATGCCCATGCTATCGTCTAAACTCCTAAACTCCCAAACTCCTAAACTCCATAAACATAAAATATATAAACCCTTTAAAACCCTTTAGATTATGAGAAAATCTTTAGCTTTAACCATCATGGCCTCGCTGCTGGCTCTGTCGCCTGTCTGCGCACAGACCGAGGAAGAGGACGTCAACGTCATCACCGAGCAGCCCGCCGGCAAGCTCGTCGAGAACATGCTGCTCACCTATCGCGGCTACAACTGCCTGGGCTCGCCGCTCTATGAGATCCAGAGCGCTGGCATCGCCAACATCGTAGAAGGCGACGACGGCAACATCTACATCAACAACCTGTTCGACTATGAGGTCTTTGCCAAGAGCTGGGTCAAGGCGACCCGCGGCGAGGGCGACACCATCATCATCAAGCGCCAGCTGGTTCACACCAACCTCTACAACGGCGAGCTGGAGAAGCTCTGGATCACCAAGTACAGGACATGGACCGAGGACCAGGTGAACGAGCGGACCGGCAAGACGCAGACCGTCGTGAAGTATGAGCAGACCTACGACGACATCAAGATGATCTACAAGGACGGTGTGCTCTCGAGCACGGACGAATATAACCGCGGACTGACCGACAACGCCATGTCGCCCTACGGCATCGGCTGCGCCTACTACAGCCAGGGCAGCTTCTACAAGGACCTGTTCGTCATGTGGAATGTCAACGTGAGCCCCCTGGACGCCACCATCGCCCAGCCCGCCGCCTATGACAAGGCCGACTGCTATCAGATGACGTTCTATCAGGGCACCTCGAACTATGTGGACTTCATCGACGCCGTCCGCCAGGGCGACAAGATCTATCTGAAACTGTTCGACGCACTCGAGGGATGGGTCGTCGGCACCGTCGACGGCGACAAGGTGACCATCGCCTCCAACCAGTATCTGGGCCACTACCGGACCACCGCCAACCACGGCAACAACTTCCACATGTTCTGTCACGTCGGTCAGGCTCGCCTCGAGTCGGGCACTGACGAATGGGACGTCGCTGACCAGATTGAGCTCAGCTACGACCCCGAGACACGTGCCATCACGGCCAAGGAGAACGACTTCATCTCCATCGACGGCGCACCTGACCACGTCTACTACCTCACCTACTTCAAGACGCCCAGCCTGACCATCTTCGAGGACGTGGCCGCCACCCCGATGGATCCCCAGTTCCTGACCTATGCCGACGAGTTCGAGAGCTCGGGCTCCTGCAACTTCGGATTCATGCTGCCCACCTATTCCAACGTTGGCGGCAGCATCAACCCCAAGAAGATGTACTACAACGTCTTCCTCGACTACGACACCACGCCGTTCGAGCTCGATCCCGAGGACTATGAGGTCGACGAGCCCGTCACCGACATCTACTACTATGCCGACATCAAGGACCACGACGGCCGCCAGTTTGCCGGCTACATGGACGTCTGGGGCAACAAGGTCCACATCATGCGCTACGGATTCCAGCCCAGCGAGAGCGTCGGCGTCTGCGCCGTCTACATGGGTGGCGGCGAGCGTCGCTGCTCGCAGATCCTGTGGTACGACGTGAACACGAAGGCGACGTCTTACCAGTCGCTTGACGTCGAGACCGGCATCGACACCACCCTCGACTCCAGCGTCTCCAGCGTGCGCTATCACGACATCAGCGGCCGCGAGGTGACGCCGTCGACGAAGGGCCTCATTGTCAAGACCATCACGCTGAACAACGGCAAGCAGCTCTCGCTGAAGTATATGAACAAGTAAGCTGCACCTCTGGACACGCAGGTGCCCCCTCCACGCACACGTGTGGCACGGTTGTCGCTGCTGACGGCCGTGCCACATTTCTTCCCGATGCCGCGACGTCAAAAGTGTTAAAACTCGCAAATTAATGCAGGGCGGGTGCATCGGAGTCGTAAATTATTCTTACCTTTGCGCTGACGTAATATAAGATGATCAATAGGAAGTCCCTCTGCGCCTTGTGCCTCTTCGCGTGCACCCTGCTACAGCCTGGTGCACCGCTGACTGCGTGGGCTCAGCAAGGCCGGAGGGACGTCGTCGTCAGCCTGGCCGAGCGCCTCAGGACGATGCCGGGCAGCGAGCTGATCGACCTCGGACTCCACTATATCAACGACCTGTCGGAGCCCGACAGCGCCATGCTCTGCTTCACGGCCGCCGCCAACAGGCGTTTCCTGCCGCACCCGGACAGTGCCGACGTGGCCGCGTTCGTCAACGGACTGAACCTGATGGGCCTGGCCTACAAGGACTTCTACGGCGACTATCAGAAGTCGTTCGCTGCACTGCTGCAGGCCGAGCAGGAGGCTGAGCGCCACGGCTGCACGCACATCCTGCCGAAGATTCACAACAACCTGGCCGCCATCGACAATCTCAACACGATCGTCGACCACAGCGATGCGAGCATCATGAGGGTGGTGAACATGTATAAGAAGGCGTACTATGAAGCCCGCCAGATGGAGCTCGCCGACTGGCTGCCCGTCGTGTGCAGCAACATGGCTGTGACGGCCATGAGCATCGACGCCGTCGACAGCGTGAAGGCCGAGCTGCGGTCGTTTCTCGGCATGAAGCCGCATGACGCCGCCCAGACCCACCGCCGGCTGCTCTGCCGGGGCGTGCTGGCCTATGGCGAGGGCCACTACGACGACGCCCTGCAGCTGTTCCGCCAGTCGTGCGACAGCGTGCGTGGCGAGAACGCGAAGACGACGTCCACCCACCTCATCTCGGCCCACAACATGATGGTGCAGCTGCTGCTCTCCATCGGCCGGGAGCGCGAGGCGCTGCAGGAGGCCGACAGCCTGATAGCCATCGCCCGGACGTTCGGCAACAACGTGGGGCTGCTCGACATCTACGAGATGCTCTACAACCACTTCTCGGCCAAGGGCGACGAGGCCGCGGCCACCCGCTACGAGCTGCTCTATCTGCGCCAGAAGGACATCATCATGAACCAGTGTAAGCTGGCCGACATCGGGCAGATACGCTTCCTGAACGACATCGAGCAGATGAGCCAGGAGGCGCGCGACCTGGCCCGCCGCCATGCCCTGCAGACCAATGTGCTCTATGCCGTCGTGGCCTTCCTGCTGGTCATCGTCTGCATGCTGCTCCTGCTCTTCAGGCAGTATCGGCAGCTGAAGGCCAAGAACCGCCAGCTCTATCAGAACAGCCTCGAGCTGCTGGCCCGCCACGAGGAAGAGGTGCGCCAGCGTGAGGCGGACATGCAGCAGCAGGCTGCGCCGCCACAGCCGCGGGCGAAGTATCAGAACCACGTGATGGCCCCCGGCGAGCGTGAGGAGCTGCTCCACCGCATCTTCCTCGTCATGGAGCGCAGCGCCGACGTCTATGCCCCCTCGTTCTCGCTGCAGCGGCTGGCCGAGCTCGTCGGCGAAAACCCCAACTACGTCTCGCAGGTCATCAATGAGCACTACGGGCGCAACTTCAACGCCCTGCTCAGCGAGTATCGGGTGAAGGAGGCCTGCCGCCGCATCAACGATGAGGCTGCCTATGGCCACATGACCCTCGAGGGCATCGCCCTGAGCGTAGGCATCAAGTCGCGCACCAACTTCTCGGTCGTCTTCAAGCAGCAGACAGGGCTCACCCCCTCGGAGTACATGCGCCTGGCCCGACGGCGTCAGGCGTGAGCCGCCCTGCCGGATGTGTGTTTTTATGTATCAAGATATAAATTGATACACGCTTTTCCGACTTTTTCTTGGCCGTTTCGTATTTTATTGCTATATTTGCCTTCAGAAATATATGTTCCATCAAAATTATAAAGGTTTATGAAAAGATTCTATCTCATGATGATGTTTGCCGCCATGGCAACAATGGGTTATTCGCAGACGGCGGACCAGGCAGTGAAACGGGCTGACCTGACCAGCGTCCCCTCGGACCACTTCGTGCCGTCCAAGGTCATCAGCAAGACGCCGTCGGCCGACGAGATCATCACCGAGCAGCCTGCAGGCACGCTGAAGCGCTACCTCCGCACGGGCCGCTACATGATGGGCAGCGGCGGACAGGTCTTTGAATACGACCAGAGCGGGCGCGTGGCCAAGGTCGTCTTCGGCGACAACGGCAAGGACGTGTGGTTCCTCATGCCGCTCTCGACGCTGACCTATCCCGCATGGGTCCGCGGCACGCTGAGCGACGACGGCACGACGATCACCATTCCCGCAGGCCAGCAGGTGGTCTACGACGTCACCAAGCCCAACCCCGCCACAGGCTATGCGGGCGGCGTGGAGTATGCCTTCCGCCTGCATCTGCTCGAGCTGCAGGACAACGGCTACGGCGGCTATACCTATAACATTGCCGAGGGCGACCCCGACATCGTCTGGACCGTCGACGCCGCGACGGGCGAGCTGCGGCTGACGTGCACCGACGTCGATGCCTACAACATCATGGGCATCATCTACGACACGCCGGACGACCCCGCCTCTGACGGACAGTGGAACGGCTATGCCGACTATGCCACGGTCTACATCCCCTTCTCGGACGAGCCTGTCGACGTGCCTGCCGGCCTGACGACCGAGCCCTTCGGCATGAACTATGAATACAACGACGGCTACAACCAGGTGCAGATCCTGGGCAGGATGGTCGACGTGGCCTTCGACGGCGACGACGTCTACATGACCCACTTCTCGAAAGCCTATCCCGAGACGTGGATCAAGGGCAAGATCGACGGCGACAAGATCCGCTTCCCCCGCCAGCTGATGCTCGTCTCCAACCTCGACGACCCCGTCTATTTCAATGCCTTCGACATGACCATGATCGAGCAGCCCTGGGGCACGCAGATAGAGAAGACGCTGAGCTATGAGGACGTCGTGTTCAAGTTTGACGCCGAGAAGCGCACTTTCTCGACCGACATGAACTGCAACGTCAACCCGTCGGCCATCCGCTTCTCCGGCCAGGAGATGTTCGAGCGCCCGTCGTTCTCGCCTTACTACGACGTGGCCGCCACGCCGGCTGATCCCGGCATCATCCGCAAGAGCGGATTCAATGGCTCGAAGGGCTACTGGTTCTATGCTCAAATCCGCGTCCCGCCGAAGGACGTCGACGGCAACTTCATTGACCCGGCCAAGCTGTCGTTCTGCTTCTACACCTCAGAGGATGAGGTCTACCACTTCGTCCGCGACAACTACATTCGCACTACTGCCACCGACGGCTGGGACTATGATCCGGCATGGGAAGACGGCTTGTCCGAGATTCCCTATACCTGGACTGACGCTGCCAGCGACTTCAGCTACGAGCGCGTCAACTTCTACTATGGCCAGCTCGATCGCCTCGGCCTGCAGAGCATCTATCGCGGCGGTGGCGAGGAGCGCCGCTCCAACATCTTCTTCTATGGCGAGGGCATCTACAACGTCGGCATCAGCGATGTCGCTGAGCAGCCCGCCGCCGTCAGCACCAGCCTCTACGACCTGTCGGGCCGCCGCCTTGAGTCGCCCGCCCGCGGCATCACCCTGATGTCGGTCCGTCGTGCCGACGGCAGCGTCGTCACCCGCAAGGTCATTTCAAAATAATAATATCCAAGGAGTGTGGGAGTCTAGGAGTCTAGGAGTTTAGGAGTTTAGACGATAGTCTTGAGCTATGTTTAAAGGCTGTAAGCTATCGTCTAAACTCCTAAACTCCCAGACTCCTAAACTCCCAAAGAAACTCCCAAACTCCCAGACTCCTCAAAAAATATTCTGTCAGTATGAAACATCTTTTTAGCAAGACAATGCTGCTCGCCGCCGGGCTCCTCTTTGGGGGAGCCCTTGCGGCTTTAGCCTCACCGCAGTCAGCCGACAACGACGGCGAGATGATCTATACCTATGGCGACCGCGACGAATACTACGGCACGGGCGAAGTGGGCGTCTACGAGGTGGCCATCCGCCTCAACAATCCCGAACTCGTCGGGGCCAAGGTCTGCGGACTGCGCATTCCCATGCGCTCCTCGCAGGGCATCTCAGGCCTGCGGGGATGGCTCACCCGCGAACTGAAGCTCGCCACCGTCGACGGGCGCCGCATCACCCAGCCCGACGTCGCCTCGGTCGACGTGCAGCCTAAGGCGGGCTTCGTCGAGGTGCGCTTCGATGAGCCCTGCGAGCTGACGGCCGACGGGCTCTACGCCGGCTACTCGTTCTTCGTCGACGAATCCAGCGAGGAGCTGCTCACGACCCAGCCCATCGCCGTGGCCCACGTCCGCGACAACGACGGCTTCTATATCCACACCTCGCGCACCTTCCGCCTATGGACCAACTTTGCCCAGTCCTACAGCTACTTCGGCTGTCTGGCCCTTCAGGTCATCCTCAGCGGAGGGCCCCTCGAGGCCGATGCCGCCCGCTGCGTCAGCACGCGGCCCTGCTATGCCGTCGTCGGCGAGCAGCCGGTGGTGGAGCTGACCGTGGCCAACCGCGGCACACGTGGCATCGAGTCGCTCCAGTTCAGCTATGAGTTTAATGGTGCAAAGGGTCAGGCCGACGTCAAGCTGCCCGTAGCCGTACCGGCCGTCTTCGACCGCCAGGAGACGCTGACCTTCGCCCTGCCCGCCGTCGACAGCGAGGGCACGTCGGAGGTGCACTATCAGCTGACGGGCGTCAACGGACAGCCCAACGCCGCCACGACGGGCACCGACGGCCAGACCACCGTCGCCGTCTTCGCCTCGCTGCCCCGCCATCGCGCCATCCTCGAGGAGTACACCGGGCTCTGGTGCGCCTACTGTCCCCGCGGCGCCGTGGGCCTGGAGGAGATGAAGCGTCGCCATCCTGACGACTTCATCGGCATCTCCTATCACGCCGGCCACCCCTCGATGGACTTCTCTACTTACGATTACGAGCCGCTCCAGTTCACCACCGACTTCCCCAACACGGTCGATCACTACCCGACGTCGTGGCTCGACCGCATGTTCGAGACCGACCCCTTCTGCGGCGTCAGCACCTATCGCACCTTCGGCATCGAGGAGCTGTGGCTCGAGCGCTGCAAGGCCTTCGCCCCGGCATGGGTCGACCTGGCCGTCACCCTCAGCGACGACCAGAAGGTCATCACGGCCGAGAGTACCCTCAACTTCGTCATCAATTTGTCTGACCACCCCTACCGTCTCTCCTACCTCCTCGTCGCCGACAGCCTCTACGACGAGTCGTGGCTGCAGAACAATGCCTACACGGCCGACGCCGGATGGCCCGAATGTATGGACGAATACGTCGCCGGCGGACAGATGATGCACGTCGTCCACCGCGACATCTGCATCGCACGCTCCTCGCGCGACGGACTGGAGGGCAGTCTGCCGGCTGCCATCAAGGCCTTCGAGCCCGTCAGCCATACGTGGCAGATACGCCTCGACGACGTCGTCAACAGCAGTGGCGAACCGATTGTGCAGGATGCCAGCAAGCTCCATGTCGTCGTCCTCCTCATCGACAGCTCGACGAACGAGGTCGTCAACGCCCGCCAGGCTCATCCCGGCGAGTCCACCGGCATCGCCCGTCTGGAGCACCGCCTGGCCGACGCCCCCGTCAGCTTCGACCTCCTCGGCCGTCCCGTCGGTCCGTCCGCCCGCGGCCTCCGCTTCACCCGCTCGGCTGACGGCAAGGTCAGGAAGTACCTGTCCGCTCCTGGTTACAACAGGTGAAAAAGACTAAGGTAATATAAAGACGGCAAGGTCCGGAAGTACCTGTCATCAGGTAATTAAGCCTTGTAGTGTAAAGTTAGAGACCCCACCCCCAACCCCTCCCCTTGAGGGGAGGGGAGTAGCTGCGCCGTCATCCCCGTCGTACAGTGCGCCAGCCAACTCCCCTCCTTCGGAGGGGTCGGGGGAGGCTTGCTCCCCTCCCTTCAAGGGGAGGGGTTGGGGGTGGGGTCTCTAACTTCAATCCAGCGCCAGGAAAACCAAATAAGCCTGTAACCATAATCCAGCGCCAGAAAAACCTAAAAAGCCTATAACCATACTTATTACAAAACATTTTTTTGTAGTGCCTCTGCGAGGCAGAAATCTGACAAATCTATTCAAAATCTCTCAATCCCCCGCGTAACGGGAGATAGAATACCCTTAGTTTTGTAAAAGAAACTGACAATCAAACGTTTCGCTTCTCCAACAACCTGATTTTCAACCAAATAAAAATCCGTCAGAAATGAAGCGGCCCTTCTCGATACGAGAAGTGCCGCTTTTCGATGCAAGAAGTGCCGCTTTTTTAACCGAGAAGCGGCGCTTTTCTTCCTGCCTGATACGTTTTGTCAATAAAAGTGACACTTGGCTGGGGCGGTTCAAATGTCACGCTAACTTTATATCAACGCACGAAAGTGATTATTTTGCACTAGAAAACTTCTTTTTCTCTCGCTTATTTCGTAACTCTGGCTTCGCCGAACTTACTTTTCGCTCGGAAAAAGAAATAAAAAGTGCGCTTTTATTTCTTTTTCTCTCGCTTATTTCGTAACTTTGCCCCCTGAAAATCAATTGACTGACATGAAGAAGCTATTACTGCTACTGCCACTGTGCCTCATGGCCGCCATGACGACCCGCGCACAAGGCCCCAACAACTCGGGCACCTACTACCGCAATGCCGACGGGAAGCAAGGCCAGGCCCTCAAGTCGGCCCTCTGCGGCATCATCCGGAGCCACACCAAGCGCTCCTACAAGGACCTGTGGACCGACTTCCGCACGACCGACAAGCGCTCCGACGGCAAGGTGTGGGACATGTATTCGGGCACGACCAACTACACCTTCGGCACCGACCAGGCCGGAAGCTACCAGAAGGAGGGCGACGTCTACAACCGCGAGCACTCGCTGCCCAACAGCTGGTTCGGCGGCGACAAGCAGTCGGAGATGTACACCGACCTCTTCCACATGTACCCCACCGACGGCTACGTCAACAACCGCCGCAGCAACTATCCCTTCGGCGAGACCTCGCGCCCCACTTACACGTCCAACGGCGGCTTCTCTAAGCTCGGTCCCTCGTCCGTCAGCGGCTATTCGGGCACCGTCTTCGAGCCCAACGACGAGTATAAGGGCGACTTCGCCCGCACCTATTTCTACATGATCACGTGCTACGAGGACCAGATCTCCACGTGGGACAGCGACATGCTCGACGGCCGCAAGTATCCGGGCTTCACACAGTGGGCCTTGACCTTGCTCATGCGATGGTCAGAGCAGGACCCCGTCAGCGAGAAGGAGATCCAGCGCAACCGCGCCGTCTACGGCATCCAGCACAACCGCAACCCCTACATCGACTATCCCGGACTGGAGCGCCTCGTCTGGGGCGACATGAAGAACGTCAGTTTCAGCTACGACGACTATCAAGGCCTGCTGCGCATCGACGGCGTCCGCACCGAGCCCGACGCCACTGACGACCGCACCTATAACACCAAGGGCCAGCGCGTCAGCACCGACCGCCCCGTCGCCCCCGGCCTCTACATCCGTCAGGGCCGCAAGTACGTCGTGAAGTGATGATGATGATGAACGAAGCAACGCTCAACTACGTGCGCCAGCATGCCGACGACGACGTCAGCATGCTGGCGCTTCGCGGTTCTAAGGACAGCGACGTCGACCTGACGTGGGCTTTGCAGCAGATCCGCGGCCGCCAGCAGGCCCGCCGCAAGCTGCCCTCCTGGGCCGCCCTCGATGCCATCGTTTATCCCCCCCACCTCAACATGGAGCAATGCTCCAGCGAGCCGACCGCCCGCTACAAGGCCGACCTCTGCCGACGCCTCCTCGCCGACGCCCCGTCGCCCACGTCGCTGCTCGACCTGACGGGCGGCTTCGGCGTCGACTTCGCCTTCATGCAGCAGGCCTTCGACGAGGCCACCTACGTGGAGCGCGACGCCCAGCTTTGCGCCGTTTCATCGCAGAACTTCGCCACGCTCGGCCTCCGCCACGTCAGCTGCGTCGCGGCCGATGCCGCCGACTATCTCGCACGCACCGACGGCCGCCGCCTGTCGATCATCTATCTCGACCCAGCCCGCCGCGACGACCACGGCGCCCGCACCTACGGCATCGCCGACTGCACGCCCGACGTGCTCCAGCTCATGCCCCTGCTGACGGCGCGGGCCGACCGCCTGAAGCTCAAGCTCTCGCCCATGCTTGACTGGCGCAAGGCCGTCAGCGACCTGGGCCCCGAGCGCGTCGCCGAGGTCCACATCGTCAGCATCCAGAACGAGTGCAAGGAGCTGCTCGTCGTGCTCGGCCCCAATATCGATGAAACCGCCGTTTTTTGCGTCAACGACGGCCAGATTTTCCAGCTGACGGCCGCTGAGGCCAGTCTGCCGGCCCCCATCGCCGAGGCCCCCGCCGTCGGCCCCGGCAGCTATCTCTACGAGCCCAACGCCTCGCTGATGAAGTGCGGCTGCTTCGGCGCCATCGCCCGCCGCTACGCCCTCACCCAAATAGGCCGCGACAGCCACCTCTTCGTCTCCCCGGCCCCCGTCGCCGACTTCCCTGGCCGCCAGTTCGTCGTCGACGCCGTCAGCACGATGAACCGCCGCGAGCTGCGCAGCGCCCTCGACGGCCTCACCCGCGCCAATATCGCCACACGCAACTTCCCCCTCACCGTCGCCGAGCTCCGGCGCCGCCTGAAGCTCGCCGACGGCGGCGACGTCTACCTCTTCGCCACCACCATCGACCCCGCCGGCCACGTCGTCATCCGCTGCCATAAGGCGCCGTTTTAGTGATAGGGAAACGAATTGGCGCGAATTAAGGAATATTCATTGATGGACCATTCATGGACCATTCATGATTATTATACGTAGCGCCGCAGGCAGATAAAAACTCAATGTGGTGATAAGTTCCCGACAGCAGTCAACGCCCCCCTGCCCCCCTCTAATCTTAGAGGGGGAACTGGATACCACCGTAGGAGCAGATGCTTGGAGGGGGAGTTGAGCACAGATGAGCGCGGTGAAACCAGCGGAGGCGGGCGGCATGCACGCTAACCAACTCCCCCTCTAAGATTAGAGGGGGGCAGGGGGGCGTTGAAATCCCGGGCATTTATCACCACATAGAGTATAATTTTTCCTTCATTCGTGCCCATTCGTTTCCGAATCAAGCCAACGCATCTGCTGAGCCGCCATTCAATGTCATTAGCCTGAAGAATGCTTACAAAGCAGCTGAAAGTCAGTCGCGTCAATAAATTTCGGCCGAAAAAGATGGCCGTTTCGAAAATAATGTGTATCTTTGCACCCAAATACGTATTTACTAAATAAAACAAATTGAATTCAAACATGAACAGAAGATTACTCATGACCGCAGCATTCGCTGTGCTGCTGGCCGGTGCTGCTTCAGCACAGGAGCTCAAGTCCTACTCTTACATCGAGGTGCAGGGCGGTGCCCAGCTGACCTCTACCAATGCCCCCATGGACAAGCTCATCACCCCGACGGCCGCCCTCTCCTTCGGACACTACTTCACACCCGTCGTCGGAGCACGCCTCCACGTCAACGCATGGCAGTCGAAGAGCGGATTCAAGGCCCTCGACCAGTACTACAAGTGGAAGTACGTCACCCCTGACCTCGACCTGATGATCAACCTCTCGAACCTCTTCTCAAAGAGCACGAGCCACGCCCTCAACGTCATCCTCCTCGGAGGTGTCGGCCTCAACTACGCATGGGACAACGACGAGCTCAAGGACCTCAACCTCGCCCCCGAGCTGACCCCCCTGGCATGGGACAAGAACCGGCTGAACCACAACCTGCGCGCCGGACTCCGCCTCGAGACCAACGTCACCAAGCCCTTCGGCCTCTCCCTCGAGGTCAACGCCAACTCCATCGACGACCGCTTCAACTCAAAGACCAACGACGCCGACGACTGGCAGTTCACCGCCATGCTCGGCCTCAACTTCCGCTTCGGACATAAGTATCGCAAGTCCGAGCCCGCACCCGTCGTACGCGAGGTCGTCCAGCCCGAGCCCGAGAAGGTCGTAGAGCCCGCTCCCGTCGTCGAGGAGAAGAAGCAGCCCGAGAAGAAGGCCGTCGTCAAGCAGGAGACCGTCAAGCTCCATAAGGTCATCCACTACGCCATCCGCGTCAGCGCCAACGAGACGCCCAGCGCCATCATGAAGGAAGTGGCCGACTTCATGAAGCAGTACAAGAACGTCAAGGTGCAGGCCGTCGGCTATGCTGACAAGGGCACCGGCAACGCCGAGATCAACAAGATGTACGCCAAGAAGCGCGCCGACCAGTTCAAGCAGGACATGGTCAACCGCTATGGCGTCAGCGGCGCAGCCATCACCACCGACTCCAAGGGCGACACCGTCCAGCCCTTCGCCGAGAACGACAAGAACCGCTGCGTCATCATCGACGCCGAGGGCACCAAGGAGGTCACCGTCTACGAGTAACCCCCCCCCCACATTCCCCCATATCCCAATCATGGCCACGGCCCCTCTCGACGGGCGCCGTGGCCATTCTTTTTTGCCCCTCCGCAAGTGTCACTTTTATTGACAAAACGCTCCTCGCAAACAGAAAAGCACCGCTTCCCGACTCAAGAAGTGCCGCTTTTCGACTCAAAAAGCGCCGCTTCTCGCACCGAAAAGCACCGCTTCTTTTCCTGTGTTATTGGAATGTGCTGAAAATCAGACGTTTGGCAGATGGTGTGTCTTGGTTGTGATTTTTCTTTACAAATTGGCGTCGCTCTCAGGCTGATCAGTGACGATAAAAAATGACCCTGTCAATCTGATACAAATATTACATGAATGATTACATGTTCAATTCATGTTCATTACATGTAGCGTCGCAGACATTGTTATTATTGCCTGCGTCGCACTTACCGCAAGTGTAGGAGGCGACGTGTCCTCACGTCGCACTTACGGCAAGTGTCACGTGAGGACACGTGACCTCCTAAATCGGTTAATCGGAAAAGCTCAAATTAATTTGGCTTTTCTCTCGTTTTTTCGTAACTTTGCACTCTGCGAGTGCGAAGTTACTCCGCCTCGGCAAAAAAAAGAATAAATTCTTTTGTTTTGCGCTCGACTTTTCGTACCTTTGCACCCCATTTTAAGGAAAAAGATTTCAGGATATGAAGAAAACATTGGATTTTAAGCCCAAGATGCTGCAGGCTATCAGGCACTATGACCGACAGACGTTCATGGCCGACTTGATGGCCGGAATCATTGTGGGCATTGTGGCGCTGCCGCTGGCCATCGCGTTCGGCATCGCCAGCGGTGTGTCACCCGAGAAGGGCATCATCACCGCCATCGTCGCCGGCCTGGCCATCTCGCTGTTCGGCGGCTCGCGTGTGCAGATAGGCGGCCCGACGGGCGCCTTCATCGTCATCGTGGCCGGCATCATCGACCAGTACGGCATACAGGGTCTGACGGTGGCCACGCTGATGGCCGGCGTGTTCCTCATCTTGCTGGGCGTGCTGCGCCTGGGCACGATCATCAAGTATATTCCCTATCCCATCGTGGTGGGCTTCACCAGCGGCATCGCCGTGACCATCTTCACCACGCAGGTGAAGGACCTGCTGGGCATGCGGATGGACAGCGTGCCGAGCGACTTCATCGAGAAGTGGGGCGCCTACCTGAGCCATCTGGCCACCATCGACGGCTGGTCGGCCGCCGTGGGCATCTTCAGCGTCGTCCTCATTGCCGTCTGGCCCATGCTGGCGCGCTGGCTGAAGCTGTCGCCGCTCAGGTCGCTGCCCGGCTCGCTGGTGGCCATCGTGGCGATGACGGTGGCGGCGCTGCTGCTGAAGGAGTATGGCGGCGTGACGAGCATCGAGACCATCGGCGACCGCTTCCGCATCGACTCGACGCTGCCCGGCGCCGTCGTGCCCGACCTGACGTGGGAGACCATCAAGAGCCTCGCCGGCCCGGCCGTGACGATAGCCGTCCTGGGCGCCATCGAGAGTCTCCTGTCGGCCACCGTCGCCGACGGCGTCATTGGCGACCACCACAACTCCAACACCGAGCTCATCGGCCAGGGCATTGCCAACATCGCCTCGCCCCTCTTCGGCGGCATCCCCGCCACGGGCGCCATCGCCCGCACCATGACCAACATCAACAACGGCGGGCGCACACCCATTGCCGGCATCGTCCACGCCGTCGTCCTGCTGCTCATCTTCCTCTTCCTCATGCCGCTCGCCCAGTATATCCCCATGGCCTGCCTGGCCGGTGTGCTCGTCATCGTCAGCTACGGCATGAGCGGCTGGCGGTCGTTCCTGGCCATGACGCGCAATAATCCCAAGAGCGACGTCACGGTGCTGCTGCTGACCTTCCTGCTGACCGTCGTCTTCGACCTCACCATCGCCATCGAGTTCGGACTCATCCTGGCCTGCCTGCTCTTCATGCGCCGCATGGCCGAGACGACCGACGTGCATGCCGTGCTCAACGAGATCGACCTGAACGAGGATGCCGACATGGAGCGCGGCAACCTGGAGCACCTCACCATCCCCGCCGGCGTGGAGGTCTACGAGATCAACGGCCCCTACTTCTTCGGTGCCGGCAGCCGCTTCGAGGACATCATGGCCCGCTACGGCAGCCACCCGCAGGTGCGCATCATCCGCATGCGTAAGGTGCCGTTCATCGACTCCACCGGCCTGCACAACCTGGAGAACATGTGCCAGATGAGCCAGCGCGAGGGCGTCACGGTCGTCCTCTCGGGCGTCAACGCGAAGGTCGAGGGCGTGCTGCGGCGCAACAAGTTTGAGAAGCTGGTGGGCGAGCAGAACATCTGCAGCCACATCGACCTGGCCCTGGCCCGTGCCCGCGAGATTGTGGGCCGCTAAGACAACCGCAAAGCGGTCTTGAAAAAACAAATAAAAAACAATTACTCAACTTTCGCAAGCATGCGATGATTTTTAGTCGCCTACGGCGAGAAATCCTTCAAATCTGAACAAATCAAACAAATCTGCTTTGGAAGATTTGAAAAGATTTGCTAGATTTCTGTCACGAAGTGACACTCATTATCAGATAATTAGTACAAGCGAAACTTGAAACAATTATAATAACGCGAAGCGGTCTTGAAAAAAACAAGAAAAAACCAAAAAAACCAAAGAAAACAAAAGAAAACATTTTTATATAGAGCGTATAATATAATAACGGTTTTCTTTTGTTTTTTTGGTTTTTTCTTGTTTTTATTTGGCACGCCCTCATTAGTTCCTGGATCGTGGGGGCGGCTCCTTGCCGAAGTAAAGCAAGCGTCCCCCTGATCCAGACCCGTCCCCTCTGATTCACAAACAACCGAACAGGATTGTTGCAAACAACCGAACGAATCCGCCTCAAATCACCGAAAATTCATAAAAAAGTTTGGTGCAATCAAATAAAAGGTGTACCTTTGCATGCAAAAGATTAAAGGTTATGGCAGAATATAAACTACGAATAGCAGACAGAATCCTTGAGCGCAAAGTTCTTGGCAAGGGAGCAGTCTTGATAGAAGGTCCCAAGTGGTGTGGCAAAACAACAACCGCTAAGCAGTTGGCAAAAAGTGTGCTTGATTTGGGGGATGCTTCCGTGCTAAAGCAGAGTTCTCAGATGATAGAGATAAGCCCTAAATCGCTACTGGAAGGAGCAACACCTCGCCTGATTGACGAATGGCAGGCCTTGCCACCAATTTGGGATTCCATACGAAGTGAGGTGGATAATCGCGGAGAACCGTCGCAGTTTATTCTAACTGGCTCATCTGTACTTCCTGATGCGGACGAAACTATCCATAGCGGAACAGGAAGGTATGCCCATGTAATGATGCGTCCAATGAGTCTGTACGAGTCGGGCGAATCAACAGGCTCTGTCAGTCTGACAGACTTGTTTGCCGGCAAGACACCAGATGTCCAAGAAAACAAACTTGAGATTGATGATATAGCCTATCTTACCTGTCGGGGTGGATGGCCGTGGGCAACCCTTATATCACCAAAAGTCGCACTTGACCAGGCATTTGACTATGTAGATTCTGTCATCAAGAGAGACATACAGCGTGTAGACAAAGTAAAAAGAAGTCCAGAACGTGCAAGGCTGCTTCTTCGTTCGTATGCCAGAAATATATCTCAGCAGGTGTCGTACTCCACTATACGGAAGGATATGCTTTCCAATGATGCAAGTACGTTGGATGAAGATACCGTTGCCGACTACATCAAGGCCTTGAAGAAACTCTTTGTCATCGAGGATCTAGCTGCATGGAATCCAAATATCCGCAGTAAGGCAGCAATAAGGACAGGTGATACCAGACACTTTGTTGACCCAAGCATCGGCACTGCTGCATTAGGACTTGGCCCTAAAGATCTCGTCAACGACTTACAATCATTTGGTCTTTTCTTCGAGGATATGGCTGTACGCGATTTGCGTGTGTATGCAGAAGCGCTGGATGGTCAATTGTATCATTACAGAGACAGCAATGGCCTTGAATGCGACACGGTTCTTCATCGTCGCAACGGCAGTTATGCACTCCTTGAAGTGAAACTGGGTGGTGAAGATAAAATCAACGAGGGCGCAGCCAGCATGATAGCACTCGCTAACAATATAGATACAGACAAGATGCCTGCCCCGTCATTCATGGCAGTAATCATTGGTGTAGGCAAGTATGCATATAGAAGGAAGGATGGCGTGTATGTTCTTCCTATCGGCTGCTTGAAGGACTGACAACAAGTTCGAGAAGATCGTGGGCCGCTAAGACAACCGCAAAGCGGTCTTGAAAAAAACAAGAAAAAACCAAAAAAAACAAAAGAAAACATGTTTATATAGAGCCTATATTATAATAACGGTTTTCTTTTGTTTTTTTTGGTTTTTATTTGTTTTTGTAAGACGCGAAGCGTTCAAATTCAGGTTAGGGACCGTCGTCAGGCATCGTCACTTCCGACGTCTCTGATTGTCATCTTTATTTACAAAACATATTCGGCAGGAAGAAAAGCACCGCTTCTCGCATCAAGAAGCGGTGCTTTTCGACTCAAAAAGCGGCACTTCTCTCATCGAAAAGCGCCGCTTCTTTTTTAGCGATATTATATCCGGCTGAAAATCAAACGATTGGGAAAACGAGTCCTCGGATTGTCAGTTTATTTTACAAAAGGCACGTCCTTCGCGCCTTCCCTGACCCCGTGTCACAGCCCGATCCTGTAGCCCAGACGTACGCTCAGGTTGCGGTTGTGGAGGGTGTCGTCGGTGCCGTCGACGTCGCGGAGGCCGAACTGATAGCCTACGGATAGCATGACGCCGCGCCACTCGTAGCCCACCTCCACGGGGATGGCCACGTCCACCCCCCGGCGGCACTGGCTGCGCATGCCCTTGTCGAGGTCTTCCTCCGTCCTGACCATGCCCGTCAGTCCCTCTCCGCTCAGCGGCTCAGGACGGCGGCCCTCCCAGGTCATCACCTCCGACATCAGATACGACCGTTCGAAGCTGCCCGCGTGGTCAACCCCTGCCGGCATCGTGCCCATGACGGTCGTCGTCGTTCCCTTGGCCCGTGCCGCTATCAGGTCGCCCAGCTGCAGGCCGGCCCTCACCGTCAGTCCTTTCCACACATGGGCATTCAGCATGACGGGCACGTTCAGATAGCGCAGGCTGATGCAATCGCAGTAGAGGTCCATGCCCGTCACGCTCATCGGCCCGTCGTATGAATTGTCATAGACGTTAAAGACCTGGACCGGCTCATCACTGCCGGGATACATCATCAGCAAGCGCGCCGTCTCATTGTTCTTGTGGTTCATCACCGACCACTCAACGCCGACCGACACGCCCAGCCAGCGCGACCACCGGTATTCCGCCTCCACGCCGAAGGCGTAGCCCGCCTTTGCCTTCACCCAGTCCGGCTTGTCGCTTCCCGCGAAGTCCGACACGTTCAGTCCCACGCGCGGGGTCACCGACCAGCGGCGCCACCCGTCGTTCTCCTGCGCCCCGGCCGTCCCGACGGTCAGGAGCGCCGTTAATACAAACAGAATCTGTTTTTTCATCATCTCAGATTATTATTGTTCGTTATGCATTTAATTTCCATTTACCTCTTATCGGGGGGGGGGGCGCTTTGCCGAAGCGGATCAAAAGAACCGTCCCCCCTGATCCTTCGAGACGCGTCCGAAAGCATCATAGACGGTCTTCCCGCTGCGGATGTAGCATCCCTTAAATGTTGTCGTAAACATAAACATACTTATCAGATAATTTTTCACCATCCTGATAATCAACCACAACTTGTACTCCTTTTAAGCACTTCTTC
>Ga0310695_10002966_pt1 | contig 34358 bp, 28 predicted proteins | sample RumenRJG_04DNA_FD_203882 | JGI IMG/M metagenome (GOLD analysis project Ga0310695, IMG submission 203882) | Bovine rumen microbial communities from Lethbridge, Alberta, Canada - RJG_04 (v2) (version 2) | ecosystem: Host-associated > Mammals > Digestive system > Stomach > Rumen | place: Canada... | reverse complement strand
TCCAGATGGCTCTTTCCACAGAACTGAACCTTACCCGCGTTACGGCACCGCTTTTTGTGCGCTCCGGTACGGGTGTGAATGATGACCTTAACGGCGTAGAGCGCGCTGTAAAATTCAACGTAAAGGACATGGGCGACACCCAGATGGAAATTGTCCATTCCCTGGCAAAGTGGAAGAGGCTCAAGGTTTCCGAGATGGGCCTTATGCCGGGCTTTGGCATCTACACCGACATGAACGCAATCCGCGCAGACGAAGAGCTGGACAACCTCCATTCGCTTTATGTTGACCAGTGGGACTGGGAGCAGTGCATTGACGCAAACGACCGCAGCATAAGCTACCTAAAGGACACCGTAAAGAAGATTTTCCGCTGCCTTAAGCGTACGGAATTCTACATCTATGACCGCTATGAGCAGATAAAGCCAATTCTTCCCCAGGACATCACCTTCATCTATTCTGATGATTTGCAGAGGCAGTTCCCGGACAAGACTCCAAAGGAACGCGAGTATGAAGCCTGCAAGAAGTACGGCGCAATCTTTATCATAGGAATTGGTGGCAAGCTGCCAGACGGAAGCATCCACGACGGACGCGCACCAGACTACGATGACTGGATTACGGAAACTGGTGACGGCCACAGGGGACTCAACGGAGACCTTATGGTTTGGAACCCGGTTCTTAACAACGCAATGGAGCTTTCTTCCATGGGAATCCGCGTAAGCCCCCAGTCTCTTAAGGCACAGCTGGAAGAAAGGGGCTGCCCTGAGCGCTCAAAGCTGGTATTCCATTCAGCCCTTTTGGACGGAAAGCTTTCCCTTACCATGGGCGGCGGAATTGGCCAGAGCCGTCTCTGCATGTACTTCCTGCGCAAGGCCCACATTGGAGAAATCCAGGTAAGCTCTTGGCCGCAGGAAATGCGTGACAGCTGCAAAAAGGCAAAGATAAACCTTTTGTAAACCTTAGCAAAGGAATTGGCTATGCAGGATGAATTTGTCCACGTAAAGACCGCAGACCTCTTGAACAAGCTTCCAGTTTTGGCAAAAAGGGGCATAACGGAATTTTCCGTGGAAGACATTCATCTTGCAGGCAACAAGAAATTCATAGCCTCTCTTTGCAAAACAGTGCAGAGCCAGTGCCCGGGAATGTTCATATCATTTCCGGTAAACGCCGGCATAATCGACAGGCCGCTTGTGGAGCTTCTTTCGGAGACCTACTGTTCAATAGACATTCCGCTTGAAGGAAGCGTAAAGCAGGGACAAGGCTCAACCGCACTACTCTTTGACAAAAAGCTTTATTCAACCAAGGCAGCCCTTCTTAACAATGCGGGAATTGTATTCGGTTTTTCCGCAGGATACGGAGTTCAGCAGGGAGACAGCTTTAAGGCCTTCCGCGACAGGCTGGACTTTGCACTTACGCTTTACCCCAACCACATAAACTTTCCCCAGTTTGCAGACGAAGCAGAAGGCAGGTCATCTGCCAGCGCATCACCAAAGCCAACCGGAACTTATTCATCCAAGGACCTGGACTTTTCCAGGGGCATTTCTTTTGCATGCAGAACCTTCTACACTTGCGGCAGGGCTGTTCCCTGGTTCAACTCGGTAACAAAGGCACTAAAGGTTTACCCTTCGGCCTTTTTTTCAGACTTTGACGAATGGCAGCAGTGCAACAACTGTTCCTTTATTACGGACTACGTGCCGGAAGATGCTCCCCACACAGAGATAGAAAAAATGCAGCTTAGCTTTCTTTCGCAGAAGTTTGAGGAAAAGCACAAAGAGCACCTCTTTGCGGCTGTAAAAGACTTGGTTCAGCTTAACGGGGCATTTTCCCGCGTTGCCCAGGAAGGCGAAGAGTCTATAATCCAGACTTCCTACAACCCAGACGACCTTCTTTCACCCTACTCACAGGACATAGCGCGCTTTGCGGACAGCACGGCAATGGAAATGTGCCGGGTAAAGGTCTTTGCAGGATCTGATTCACCGGACTACAAAATACTGTAGAAACAAGCAGACGAAAGCTAAGAAACCACTGATTAATAGCATCGTGTCATTGCCAGACTCGACCCGGCAATCCATAAATATCAATAATGCAAACAAATAGATTATCGGGTCTTTCGCAACGAAGTTTCCAGCGAGCCCGATAATGACATTGTTCTGGATTAATCAGCGTTTCCCTAATTTCCCGACTCTTAATTTGCTAAGAACAAAAATTGGCTCTCAGCGATTTACTGTTATAATGATGAAACTAATCTCCGTGACTTTTTTAGCAATAATTAAGGTAAAAAAAACAGGCCCCGGTAACACCGGGACCCGCTTTTAGTATCAAGGAGTTTCTATGAAGAAAGGCAGGCGGTCATCAAACCTGCTTTCTATATATGTAACCACCAGCTCCCCAAGTAGTTACAAAATAATTTATTTTTTTTAGGCATAATTTCTGCTTTTACCAAAGTCTGGCATGGGACTGTCCAAGGTGTAAAAGGTCATTTCGACAGGCTCAATGACCGCGCCATCTAAACTTATTAGGCATCCCCACCCAACTTTTATTTGTTAAGCTTGTAACGGCCTGTGCTGATGGTGTGTCCGCCAGAATACACGTCGAACCAGACTTCCTTGTTGCGGGAAGTGTCCAAGGCCTCGTAGAATTCCTGAACAGATTCAACCTTCTTGTCGTTAACAGCAGTAATAACGTCGCCATCCTGAAGGCGCAATGCCGCAGCCGGTGACTTTTCCTGTACACCGGAAACAACTACACCCTTCACCTTCTTGTCTTCAAGCTTAATCTTCTTCTTTACCTCGTCAGTAAGAGGAGATGCAATAAAGCCTGGCCACAAGAGGCTGTTGTCCGAAGAAACCTTTTCCGTGCGCTCTTCAATCTTAACGCTAAGGTCAAGCTTGCTCTTTCCGCGCAGAACCGTAAGCAGGGCCGTCTCTCCGGCAGGAATGTTGCCCACTTCGCGGACAAGCTGATCCACGCTCTTTACGTCGCTTCCGTTTATTGCAACAATAAAGTCTCCTGCCTGCAAACCGCCCTTCATCGCCGGGCTGTTAAGGAAAATCTCGCCAGCAAAGGCACCGCTGGAATTTCCAACGCCAAGCTCCTTCTTGTATTCATCGCTAACATCCACAAGACTTACGCCCATCCAGCCGTAGGTAATCTTTCCCTTGCTGATGAACTGGTCTATGGCAGTCTTTATGTTGTTGATCGGAATAGAGAATCCAAGGCCCTGGCTGCCACCTGACTGGGATGCAATCCAAGTGTTGATTCCTATAACCTCGCCCCAGATGTTTACGAGGGGACCGCCAGAGTTGCCCTGGTTGATTGCGGCATCGGTCTGGATAAAGTCGCTTATGGAACCAATCTGGCCGCCGCTTCTGCCTGTTGCGCTAACAATACCCTGTGTTACGGAAGCAAAGTAGCCGAGCGGGCTTCCCAGTGCAAGAACAATGTCTCCCTGCTGCACCTTGTCACTGTCGCCCAGTTTTGCAATAGTGATGTTTGTGTCGTCGCTTTCAAAAGAAACAAGTGCTATGTCCATGCGCTCGTCTGCACCAACAAGCTTTCCTTCAAATTCGCGCTCGTCGTTAAGCTTAATCTTGATTGTGGTAGCCTTACCCGCAACATGATTGTTGGTAAGAACGTAGTTGGTCTTGCCTGTTCTGCGAACAATTACGCCTGAACCCAAGCCCTTATTCTCGTATTCGCGCTCACCGCTACCGCCACCTTCTCCTTCAGGGTTTCCAAAGAAGAAAGGAAAGTCCTTAAATGGATTGTATGTCTTTACCTTGGTCTTTTCCGTAACGTCCACTTCTACAACAGCGGGAAGAACCTGGCTGCTTATGGAGCGGAAGGTGTTCTGCAAAGCCTGGGTTGTCGCAAGGGAATCCGCAGGAATTGGAACTGCCGCCTTTGGGGTGCCCTGTGCAAAAGCCACGTTTGCAGAGCCCTTGTTTGCCTTGCATGAAATAGCCAAAAGGCCAAAAGAAACGACGGCTGTAAGAGCCCCAGCAAGAATATTTTTTACTACCGGTTTCATAAAATCAAACCTCCTGAAATCATTTGTTCAGATTGAAAGTGCAATCCGTAACGCAAACAGCGGACAAAAAGTCACTTGCGCATCAGACCGCCATTTTTAACCGTCATATTTTATTTAAAAATATAACGATTTTTGCTCGTAGAGTGTTACAGATTTGAATTAGAAAATGTTGTTATTATTTCACATGCTACTTTACGTGAGAATAAAGCTCGGACATTTCGTCCCTCCAGGGAAGTCGGTGTTCCTTGTCCTCCCACTCGATTATCTTGCGGATAACAAAATGCTTAACGTCATGCGCATTGGGAAAATAAACCACGCCAAACCTGCCCTGGACAATGTAGGAAATCTTTTCCCCCTCGCCAAGCTTCTCCTGACCGTCAAGAATTTCAAGTGCACAGTCAAAGTGAATGGGGTTTCCGTTTTGCAGTGCAAGTGCGGATGCCATGTCTGTTATTGGCTGACCGCAGTGTGCACAAAGGGGTCTATTTTCACTCTTAAAAGCCCTAATGGCCTCTTCATCATGTCTTATCTGTTCGGCAGTAACTGCCTTGGGCGGAACAAAATGCTTCTTCTGCTGGGAGGAAGAATTGTTTGCGTAAGTTCCGTTTTCGTTGCGGGAACTATTCTTCCAGTTGTTGCCCCGGTGTTTTGAATGCCTGTCTCTATTTCTCATAGTAAATATTTTATTCCAAAAACTATTATTTTTCAATAGAAGCAAGAAGAAGCCTACGCCCGATTGGAGTGGCGGCGAAGCCGTTCCCGGAAGGGAATGGAGCGCATACGGCGCGGAACCACGGAAAGCGGGTGACGCAAGGCACGGGCGGTCGAATTAGCCAAAGAATAAAATGGTAGAGCTGTCAGAGCTACCGTCCTAAAAAGTAGCGTCCCATATTAGAGAAGGTAGGTCTGCATCTGCCCCTTGCCCTTTACTTCCACACTCACTGGCTCTCCATAGGGGAAGGCGCTTTTTGTCTGCTCGTAGGTTGTACCGCTAACGTGTATCTTCATTGGAAGACCGGTGCTTTCCATCCTGCTTGCAACGTTCACAGTGTCGCCCCAGATGTCATAGATGAATTTTGACTTTCCGATTACCCCCGCCACCAAGTTCCCGCTGTTTATTCCCACACGGATTTGAAGGTTTATCTTGTAACGCTCATTGAATGCCTCCACATCCGAGATAAGGCCTTTTGCAAACCTTACCATGCGGATAGCCTCGTCACCGCGCGGATTTTCGCAGAGACCGCAAGCCGCCATGTATGCGTCTCCAATCGTCTTTATTTTTTCTATGCCCTCGCGTTTGGCTCTTTCGTCAAAGCGGGAAATTATGAGGTTTAGCATTGCAACCAGGTTTTTTGCCGTCATCCTGCCGCTCATCTTGGTAAAGCCAACTATGTCCGTAAAGAGGACTGTCGTGTTGGGATAGTGCTTTGCAACCGTTTTGCCGGGGTGGAGCTTAAGTTCTTCCGCTATTTCTTTTGGCAGTATGTTCAAAAGCAGGTTTTCCGCCTTTTCGTTGGCAAGCCTAAGTTCCCTAGTGCGCTCATCAACTTTTAGCTCAAGCTCCTCGTTGTATTTCTTCATCATATGAAGCCGCTCGGACTGCATACGGTTTATGCTGATAATGTTGCGGACGGTGTTCTCCGTCATGTTGCTAAAAGAGATGTAAAGGTTTTCCACCTCGTCGCCAGTCCTAACGTCAAGCCCCTTTATTTCTGAGACGCATTTGTTCATGCCTTCCACATTGCCCTGCTGCTGCATAAAGGAAATTGCGTGCCTTGAAATTCTGTTTATGGGGTTCACGAGGAACTTTGTAGAAATTACAAGCCCCAGGCCCACTATTACGGCCACCACCAAAAATGACAGGATTACAGTCCTTAACAGGAAGTGCAGCCTGTATGTGCGAAGGAGGTCCATGGAAATGTCAACGCCAACGTAGCAGGCGCATTTTCCCTGGGAGTTGAAAACCGGGTGGTAATAGGTTAGAAGCCAGCCGTACTGGTCATTTGACTCTATTGGCTCAATCTCCTTTCCCTCAAGCAAGTCTGGAACTAGGGGAAGGAAGGTTGGGTCAAATTCTATCAAGTCGTCAACGTTATAGGTTGAATTTTCGTTGTCCGTGTCAAAAATAATGTGGCAGCCGTCTTCGCGGATCTGGTAGGCGTAAAGATAGGTAATGTCCGGTATCTGCTGCTGAAGGCTTTTTAGGCGGCGGAAAGTTTCCTCGTAGCCACTTACAGCCATTCCATCCTGCTTGTACAGCTCAATGCTGTCTGCGTCGATTGCCTCTGCTGCAAGGATTGCCACCCCCTTTGCCATCTTTAGGTGAGAGGAGCGGGTGTGCACCGTAAAAAGTCCCAGCGCAACAAAGGAAATTGAAGCCGCAAGCATCAAGGCCGCAAGTACGAGAAGGACAGAAATTCTTGTCCTTAAAGAATGAATGCCTTTTGTATTTATCGCATTAGTCATATAGCCATTCCTTGGTAGGCAAAATGTATACCTTCCTTGCATTATATCACGCAAATGGCTTTTGTGGAATTATTCTTTGAAAAGTCAAAGCACTGCCCAGTCAGGGCCATTTGCCGTAGGGAAAACCCTGGTTCTGTTCTTCTCCCTGCCACAGTTTGCAAAGAAAAAGGGAATGTCCGACGCATACTGGCTCATAAGATCATCCGGATGCCAAGAAAGTTCCAGCGTACATTCCTCCCCTTCACCCTGGCAGCGGGAAAGGGCTCCGTTAAGCGAAATTATGTCTCCCACCAGTGCCGTGTACTTTTGGAGCCCCCTGGACTTTAGCCTAAGAAAGACAAATTCCTTCTGCAAAGCCTCTATCTGCAAAAGGGAAAGGCCCTCCGCAAAGCCCCTAAGTTCCTGCCTGCCTTCCAAAAAGGCTGAAAATCCTTCAAAAAAGGCAGACGGTTTTTCGCGCAGCAGCCCCACCACCGAATTGAACCAGGGAACAGCCCTGCCCTCCGTGTAAAATAGGTTCACCGCACGCGAAAGCTTTTCCGCCTTATTCAAATCGCCGCTTGGAAAGCTTGGACTGTTCAACACATGGTAAGGGGGAAAATCCTGCCACTCAAGCCCAAAAGACTTGGCATCTTCAAAAAGCTTTGTGCCGGGAAGGACGCTCAGGCAAAAAAGCTCAAGGTTGTTGGGGTAAAGGCCAAGCGCAAAGTCTATGCTCTTCTTAAATCCGGCAAGGCTGTCTCCTGGAAGTCCATATATAAGGTCAAAGCCAAAGACAACGCCCTGCTCGTTTAGAAGAGACACGTTTTTCTTGAACTGGTTCTTGTTAAAGCTTCGGTTCACGTTCTTTAGAACCACAGGATCGCTGCTCTGCAAGCCAAACTGCACGCTGCAATTTATGGATGCAAAGGCTCTGGCAATCTCCGCATCTATGAATTCCGCCCTAGCTTCAAAATAGAAGAAGGTTTCGGGGCAGGTACGCCTTATTTTCCTAAGCATGTCCAGGGCACGCTTTTTGTCCGCATTGTATGTTGGGTCAAGCACGAACACCTGGGGAATTTTTTCTTTTGCAAAGAGTTCAAGCTCTGCGTCAAGCCTGTCTTGGGGAAAGCGCCGTATCTTTGCGTAGCCCTTGCTTTCGTAGCAGTATGAACACTTGAAGGGACAGCCCCTTGCAAGCTCCCATAAAGCCCCGCCGTAATCCCCAGCGCGTATGGTTCCGTCTAGCCATGGAGAAGAAAGCTCGTCAAGAGGTGCAGGAAGCGCCTTTGCACCAACAGCTGCCCCTTCCAAGGAATTTCCAGTACCGCGCATGGAATACACACCCGAAATTCCGCAAGAACTTTCATTCACCCCGGAAGAAGAAAAAATCGAATGCAAAAGCTCAGGAACCGCAACTTCCCCTTCACCCGCAACAGAAAAATCAACTCCCTTCATTCCAAGCGGATTGGCCGTAATTTCCGGTCCACCGGCAACAATCACTATGCCGCCTTTTTTTTCTTTTAGCGCAAGGGATGCCTTTTCAAGAATGGTCTTGCTCCAGACGTAAACGCTCATGCAAACGCAGGCCACTTCTGGAAAGTCCGAAAGAATCTTATCCGCAATCTTTTCCGCCTTTTGTTCATCGGACAGCCCGCAAAGAAATTCATCCTCCATGGTAAGAGTAAGAAGCTGCGCCCTCACAAGATTTTTTGTAAGGGGACAGCTCTTTACGGCAGAAGCAACGCAAGCGGCACCCATGGGCAAAGCCTGCGGAGAACGCTCAACAAGTAAAGTGGTAAAAACTGCCAGATGCTTTGTGTCTTCCATAAGATTCCCCTGTAAAAAACTAAAAGTCTTAAAATAACCAAAAAGCGAATGACAAAAATCTTCCTTTATTGTATAATTAAATGCTTTTGAATCTCAATAGAATGGCAGGGGAATTTTATGAAAAAAATTTTTATGGCTCTAGGCGTGGCTTTATTTTGTCTATTTGCGCCAAGTGCTTTTTGCCAGGATTTTTTGCCATGCTTTAACCAAAAACTTACGGATTCACAGATTCAGGACTTAAAAAGCGGAAAGGTCATCATAAGGAACCTAAAATCAGCAAAAGAGACAAGCCTTAGCACAAGCAACGTTTACGCCAACAAATTCGTAAATGAACTAAAGTCAATCTCCCCCACCCACTTTGCAGAAGTAATACAGGTGCGCCCCTACAAGGACCACGAAAACCTTATCAAAGAGCTGGAAGAGCTTGTTTCCGACATAAAGAGCTACAAACAGATTCCCTACTACGCAGAACGGCAGGGTGCTTGGGCCGCAATGTTCACAAAGTCGGAAGTCCTTTCATGCAGCCGGGGCAAGCTTACAAACGTCTACAATGCAGTCTTTAGAATGCCACCATTTGCCCAGTTCAAAGCCCAGGTTTCCACCACACAAATTGGCGACACCCTTTATTTTGCAACCGTAAACAAAGAGACAATCGGGTATAAGATTTTTGATGCAGTAAAAGCCGGAAAGATGGAATGCGGGCTTGTACTCTTTAGGCAGGGTGACTACTGGATACTATACGGAGCTGGAGCCGTAAAGACAAACGCTTCCTTCTTCTTAAAAAAACGCGTGAACACAGCCTTTGTTAACCGCATAAAAGATTTTAGCATGTATTTTATTAAAAAGCTTAACTAGCAATTGCAGATGCTTCTGATTCCCTCTGATTCTTTATGCGCAGCGTCAACTCGCGGTTTACAATCTTGGTAAGCAAATCACGCTCATCTTTTGTATTGGAATTCTTGTAGCACAAATCCTTTAGCAAGTCAAATTCATCGTCAGAAAGAGATTCCTGTCCGTTCCAAAAGAAACGCCAGGTAGCAGCACTGTCCAAGACCTTGTAGGTTTCCACATTGTCCCCACAAAGCTCACTGGCTTCATCCTCATACATAAATTATTCCCCCACTCGGACAAAATTCATCAGATAAAATTCAATGGAACCCCAAAAAGGCAAGCTTTAAGGAGTCCCATGAAAATTATCGGATAATCGGATAACAAAAATACTGCGGATATAAAGTTAGCCCTGTAAAAAACCCACCAATCCCCTACAAGGCAAGATTTTAATGAATAAATCTAATTCGAGAAAAAATAAAAATAGTGTTCCACAGACTCATCAGAATTTACTGCCTATTATCTGTGGAAATATGCCAACGCCTAAAACTATTTAAGTGCAGAACTGATTCTTTCCAGAACCTTCTTGCGATCCAATGGCTTTACGATATAGTTCTTTGCTCCGGCAAGAAGTGACTTCTTAACAAGCTCTTCCTTACCAAGGGCGCTAACCATAACAACACGAGCGTTCTTGTCAAATGCAACAATCTGCTCAAGTGCTGTAATACCGTCCATGCGAGGCATTGTAATATCCATTGTTACCAAGTCAACATTCGGGCAAAGTTCCTTATATTTATCAACGCCTTCTTTACCATCCTGAGCTGTAGCAACAATCTCGTATCCGTCGCTGCTCAAAATCTGCGTCAACTGCTTTGCGACGAACATTGAATCGTCAACGACCAAAACGCGGAATTTGCTTCCGTCGGCCTTAACACCTTCTGGCGGACGATCATTTATCTGCGCAAAATCATCTTTTGTTTTCATACCTTTATGCTCCTTATGTACGTTCGCGGATAGCGACGTTGACTTCTATTTTTCCAAATTCAGTAATGAGCGGAACAATCAGAGCTTCAACATTCTCCTCATCATTGCCACCCAATGCTGCAATTTCCATTTTTTCACCGGCAAAAAGGGCCGGAGGGGTAAGGTCAAACTTAAAACCAAGCTCGTGGAGTTTTGTAACAGCCTGAGCAGTAATTAAGTTTGCCAATTCGCTAATAGTAGCCTTTGCCAAATCATCAAATTCTGGAAGCTTTTCTCCGTTCATACGGGAAGCTATTGCAAGAGCCGTATCATAAGTCATATCAAACAAGACACGACCTTCTACATCACCGGCAAGGCCAACCAATGCTGCAACACCCATAACTGGCATTGCTGTTGACTTAAGATACAAATCGCCACGCTTTACGTCTGCATCACCCAAAACTTCTTTCAGAACCCTGTATGAAGTTTCAACAAATGGGTTAATGTACTCTACTCTCATTAAAATCCCCCTGCAGTTTTATTAACTAACCAGATTATTCCAATTTTTATTTTGAATATACCGCAACAGATCCAGACTGTTTTTTACTCCAGCCAGGAATTGCAATATTCTCATTTTCACCAACTATTATAACACCATTTCCCTTAACTTTCTCACCAAAATCATCCAAAATTGACTTTTGTGATGCTTCCGGAAGGAAAGAGAAAAGATCACGGGCAAAGACCAAATCGATTGGAGGTAGATTATTAGTATGAACACAGTCGTGGTATTCAAACATAATCATGTCCTTTATCTCTTTGGTAAAGGTATAGCTTCCGCCAGATGTCTTTGTAACATAAGGCTGGTACCAGTCCGTACTTACCTCGCTGCTTACCGTCATAAGCGGTGCATTGGAAACATTGAGCAAGTCAATGTCGTGAGCATAAATACGTATATGAGCATTAGGATAACGCTTTTTCAGCAAACATGCAAGTGAGTAAGACTCAAAGCCTTTGCCGCAGCCCGGATTCCATACAACAATGTTCTTGGCAGGGTTGTCCGGCAATGCCTTTGCAATTTCGCTGGCATAGGGTTCGCTCCACCAAGTTCCGTTGAACTTAGAAAAGAAGGGCTTAAGGAATTCGTCAGCATCGCTTTCGTTCTGAAGCTGGGTATTTCCTTCTCCACGTTCCTTTTCCCACTGCTCATAGCGGGACTTTATCCATTCTTCGTTTACGGCAGAAACATAGAATTTCTTAAGATTCTTAAGTGAATCATAAATAAAATTCAAGTCTACAGCTTTTTTCTCTTCTTTTGCAGGCTCTTCAACCTTCTTTGCGGCATTCTTCTTGCCAGAGCTCTTTGCAGTTTCCGCTGCCTGCCTTGCGGCTTCTTCCCTAGCGGCAATTTCTGCTGCTGCTGCCTGCCTGTCTTCAAGCTGGGCACGGGCTGTCTCTGCAAGCAACCTTTCTTCTTCCGGAGTGCGGAGACCAAAAATCTTGTCTATGTCCAAAAGAATGTAAAGATGCCTCTGAGCTTCCACAACACCGCTGATATATTTGATGTTTATATCGCCAAAAAGTGGATGCGGCGGCTGAATAGATGACTTCTGAATACCGACAACCTTGTCGATTACGTCTACTACAACGCCAAAGAACTGTTCGCCAACCTGGACAATCAGCATATTCTCCAAGACATTTGAGTCATGCGGAGGAATTTCTATGTTAAAGAAGAGCCTCAGGTCGATTATCGGGATAATTTCACCGCGGAGGTTGTATACGCCAAGAACGAAAGGAAGAGTGTTAGGCACATAAGTAAAATTACCAGCCTTGGCAATTTCCTTAACCTTCATAATGTCTATGGCATAATCCTTACCTGCAAGAGAAAAGGTTACCATCTTGTAGTCAACAACGCTGGCGTTCTTCTTCTCTTCTTCCAGTTCCTCCTGGGAAAGGCTTTGAACAGCGGCTTCTGTTGTGCTTGCAAGTATGTTAAGTTTATCTTGTATCGTTCCCATCTGCCTACCCTCTGACTGTGCTCTTCAAGGCTATCTCTTCACGTGTTTTCTGCGCATTGATTTCCTGTTTTACGCCCAACTCCAAAAGCTGGTTAACATCAATGATAAGAGAAACCGAACCGTCACCCAAAATTGAAGCACCCGCAATACCCGGTGATGTTGTAAACTGGTCGCGCAAAGGCTTGATTACAACGTCTTCCTCTCCAATAAGGGCATCTACCATAACACCAATCTTCTTTTCCTGTGAACCTACGATTACTATGAAGCAGTATTCGCTTTCCACCGCGTCCTTGATGTTGAACAGGCGGTCAAGCCTCAGGATAGAGATAACCTCGTTGCGCACGTTAAGTACTTCGTAGTTATCGATTGTATTGATGCTGTCACGCTTTACGCGCTGGCTTTCTATAACATTTGTAATCGGGATAGAGTAAACCTCTTTTCCGACACGGATCAAAAGACCCTGGATAATGGCCAAAGTGAGCGGAAGCCTGATGCTGAATTTTGAACCCTTGTGGCGCTCGCTGGTAACAGTAATGGTACCCTTAAGCTTTTCCACCATGGTCTTAACAACGTCCAAGCCTACACCGCGGCCAGAAACATTGCTTATCTTGTCGCTGGTAGAGAATCCGGGAAGGAAGATAAGGTTAAAGGCATCCTGGTCAGACATAACCTTGTTGGGGCTAATAAGACCTTTTTTGATAGCCTTTTCGCGTACTTTTTCTACTTCTATACCCTGACCGTCGTCAATAATGTCTATTACAATAGTATTGCCTTCATTTGCGGCTTTAAGAACAAGCTTACCAGTCTCATCCTTTCCGTGAGCCTTACGCTCTTCCGGTGTTTCAATGCCGTGGTCTACGGAATTGCGTACACAGTGCATGATTGGGTCAAGCAGGTCGTCTACAACAGTCTTGTCAAGTTCTGTGTCTTCACCTTCTATTACAAGGTTAACCTTGCGGCCAAGATCGCGGCTCAAGTCACGCACAACGCGCGGGAAGCGGTTGAATATGGTGCCAATAGGAACCATGCGGATTTTCATTACGCCTTCCTGGAGTTCGCTAGAAATGCGGCCCAAGTTCTGCGTAGTTGAGCGGTATTTGCTTGCCGTTAGCTTTATGTCGTTTTCAAAGGCATCAAAGATTGTGGACATTCCCTGGCAGATTTCGCTTATCCTCTGGCGGATTTCCTTTTGGGAAGCGCCAGCCTCTATCTGCTGGAGAATCTTTGGAATTTCTTCCATAATATGATGCTGCTTTTCCTTGTAGCTGGAGTTGAGCCCCTGGAGCATTACCTGCAGGTCTGCAAGATGGAGTCCCAGCTGGTTAAAGGCAGCCTTAGTAATAACGGTTTCGCTGACGAGGTTCATCAGGTTGTCTACGCGCTTGCTGTCTACGCGGAGTATTGAACCGCTCTGGTTAACCGCATGGCCTGAGCCCTGGGCGGCAGATTTCTTTGCCTGCTGAAGATTTGCCTGTGTTGCCGGTGCAGATGTTGAAACTTCCGCAGCCTGTTCTGGAACAGACTCTTCCTTTGCCTCTTCTTCCATCTGTGCCTCCGCAGAAGCTTCCACTGGAGCACTTTGCACAACGGGAGCCTCTGGAGCAGTATCTGCTTCCATGCAATGTGCATCCGCAGCAAGAGTAACGTCATCCAAGAAAGCCGTATCTTCCAAAGCTGAACCGTCAGATGCGGTTGCAACGTAATAAACTACCTGTGGATGGAATTCATCTTCGTAAAGAGCCTCAAAATCCGGAACAGTCTTTAAAACCGTACCGCAGTTCTTGAGGGCTGCAAAAACCTGAATTCCCCCTACACTGTTCATGGGGTTTGATTCGTCAAAAGTAACGTTTACATACCAAAGCTTCTGTCCATCCGGGCAAGCCTGCTTAAGTTCATTGAATTCGCTATCCGAAAGCGGCTTAACAGGAGGCATTCCGTTATCCGCAGCGGCAGGGGCAGCTTGCTTAGGAGCGGCCTTTGGAGCTGCAGGCTTTGGGGCACCAACCATACCGGCAGGAGCCTTTACCGGAGCCTTTTTCTTTCCAGACTTCTGGGGAATAAAGGACTTTATCTTATTAACAATTTCGGAAACGTCTTCCTGGTACACGGATCCATTGCTTCTTGCGTCAAGCATAGCCTTTATTGTATCCAAAGAAGAAAGGAGCGTGTCTACGATAGGCCCTGTTACCTGAACCAAATTGCTTCTAAGGGCATCAAGAAGGTCTTCCACGTCATGACAGAATGAAGAAAGCTCGGTCATCTCAACAGTGGCAGAACCACCCTTTAAGGTATGAGCCGCACGGAAAATTTCATCTATAGCATCATGATTTGAAGGGTCATTTTCTATAACAAGTATGTTGCTTTCCAAAGTCTCGTACTGCTGCTCAGCTTCAGAAAAGAAATCTTTGAGAAGTTCCTCGTTATTAGCGTCAAGATAATCACTCATATTATCTATTTTAACCTCTTCCAAACATAAGTCAAGTCAAAACGACTGATTTTTGCAACTTTTTTAATCTTAATTTATTATACCTTAGTTTCAAAAAAAATTCCAGATAAAATGTAAAAAAATTGTAGTTCAAGTTCCCCTTTTATTCACCTTTTAAAATACCGATAAATCAAGAAATGAGTGGGCTGTTTTTTAGGCCTCATATTTCTTTCTTGGAGTTCCTGATGAAAAAGAAATTTATTCTATTATATTCAGCAATATTCCTATGCACAAGCCTTTCTGCATTCGAAGATTCAACCTTTAGCGGCTACCTGGGGCTTTTGGCGGACGCACCGGCAAAAAAAGAGCTCTATTCCGAAGGATTTGTAGCAGGCCAGCTTGATTTTGGCGGAAAAATCATCTTTAGAGGCGAATTCCAGCTGCAAACAGACGACCTTCTGGAAACAAGCCCCCTTAAAAGAAAGGAAGACCTAAACACGGTGCTGAACCTAAACGAACTTTCCGCAACATACACCTACAACCACACGGCTTCCACCCACTTCTTTAGCGCATTCCTGGGCAACTTTGAAGGTGCTGGCTCAGACATATTCCTTCAGAGGCAGTTCGGCATACAAAGCATAGCATCCCCACTTACTGAATCCTACAAAGGGCTTGGAACTTCCCCCTTCAACGAGCAGTACGGCGCGGGAATTGCATACACGGTAAAATTTGCCTCCCCACTGGCAGCTGGAGTCTACATTACGGTAAACAAGGACAACGCTACCGGGGACGAAAAAAAGGCTGTCTGGACAAACTTGCGCTTTGCAGGCTCCTACCCCTACATTACCTTTGACATAAACGGTGGAATCAACTTCCCCATGGAAAAGGAATCTGAATCCGGCGACAAGGTTATCTTCCTTGTAAAATACCTGGTTGCGGACGGAGGGGCAAACCTTCTTATAGGAAACCGCTACACAACGTCGCTTTTCCTTCAGGGTGGCGTAAAAAACATAGTCATAAACTCTGATGATACAAGCAAAAGCAACATAGACAAGGGCTCTGCATACTTCCTTAGCGAAATGAGGATGGTATTCCCCTCCATGCAGCTTAACGCAACCCTCTTTAGCATACCGGACGAATACTTTTCCGAAATGGTCTTCTTTAGGCACCAGGCAATAGAAGCCATGAATAAGGCAACAGAAGCGCCAAGGGCAGCCGACGAAGACTCCTACTCAACACTGGGATTTGACGCAAATCTTTTTACAGAAAGCATTTACCTTGGTTCACGTCCAACAACGCTGGGAGCCCACTTTACGGTAACAACACCGGGCTGGGGACTCTTTGACGCTTTGGAAGACCTTAAGAAAAAAAATCATGAGTTTACAAAATGCGACAAAACCTTCGTACTTTCCCCATACATAAGCACACCGCTTCTTTCTGGAAACCTTACAGGAATTGTATCTCTTAACGTTACGGCACTAAAGGACAAGGACAGGGAAAAGAGAGAGGCATTCCGCTTCCTTTTGGGCTACAAGGCACAACTGTAGTTATTTCTTTTCTTTCTCTGGAGCAGCCTTAATGGTTAAACTGTTCCCGGCACTACGTGACCGGGAAAATCCATGCAATTTCTACCCATCGCAAACAAGGAGCGCCATGGACGGCGCGTTAAATGTTAGCAGAACGGCTGGTGAGTTTTACGAAGTAAAACTCACGGGTAGAAATTGCATGGATGCAAATTCTACCCGCTTTCCAGGGTTCCGGCATTCGCCTCCATTGCCTGGGTTCGACAAGCTCACCCACCACGGCAACCCGCTTGCGCGGGCCCTTCCAATCGGGGCTAGGAAGTATAGGTTTTCGCTTTTAACTTCTGTTCTATAGAAACAGACCTGAGTGTGCCGGTAAAGACAGGACCTGCAACCTTTTCAGGAACAGACTTCTTACCGCCAGCCCCAGAAGAAGCTTTATTCTTCTTGCCGCTAGACCTGCTTTCAATAAAAGCTGCACATACACCGAGGGCTGGAGCTAAAGCCAAAAACGCCAAGATTACATGCTTCATGTAGCCAGCAGTTTCTTCATTTGCTTTTACCACGGAAGCTTCCACCGCTGCACCTTCCACACTTGCACCACCCTGCAAAGGCCTGTCTTCTTTTCCAATAAGGATAAGCGCAACCGCACATGAAAACCAGAATACCATTGCAAAAACCTTTATTCTTACGCTCATTTTCCAGCCTCCTTCCTCTTGTCAAAAAAGTGGGGAACAGGTCTTGAACATGCAAGATTGTGCACCTTTACCTTTGACGCAATCGAAGCAAAAATTACGATGATGTTTATTATAGTCGCCACATACCCGGGCATGACACTTTCTTCCCCGGCACCTTTTACGATTATATAGGCAATCACAAGTGCTATTATTAGCTTTACCTGTGTAAAATCAATCTTTTTCTTCTTTTTATCGGAGTTTCCTGACTGCAAAGACCTGTAGCCCTTGTCATCCACACGGTTTATCTCGTTGTCAAGCTTTTTAAGGTAAACCCTTCTGTCCAGAAAGACTTCGCCAAGAGCAGCAAGCAGGGTATAAAGCCAGAAGACATTTGCATTTTTGGGGTTTGCAAAGTCATAGTGAAATACAGGTCCAAAAAGAAGCTCCAGGATAAGAAAAAATGGTATTGCGGCAACCAAGGACCAGAAAAGATACTTCTTTACGTCCACCGGAATAGCGGCAAAAATCTTGCCTGTAAAGCCGTTTATTACCGAATAGAAAACCCGCTTTTGGTTCTTGTAGGTTAAAAACCACACCGGCAGCATTGCAAGCCTTGCATCCACGTCGCAATAGTCGTCCGGGGTCTGGTAAATATCCGGATCGGTAAAAAACTTTGCAGACTTTCCGTATTTTACATCTATGTGAATTGACTCTTTTTCCTTTACCTTATCCTGTATTTTGCCAGCTACGGCAGTCAAGCCTTTTGCACAGGCATCGTCTGTGTAGGTTTCGCTCCTTACATCCGCAACGTCTGCATAGGAACCGGCCATTAAAGCCCCCTTAAAAGGCTTTAGACAAGCAACGGGAAAGTCCTTAATCTCTTCGCTGATTCTGTCGTCCAGGTTTGAAGAAGCGTCAAAAATCATGCAGTCAACGCTGCCACTTACCTTTGCAGTGGCATTGTAGCGCACAAGGCCAGTATCATGCCTCTGCCTAAATTCGGCATCTTTTTCCGTGTAATCAACAGTTGTCTTGAATTTTACGTCCGCATCAGGCTTGAACTTTTGGCTGTAGACCCAGAAGGGAATGTAAAAATTCTTAAGGTTGCTCTCCGCACTTTCTGCATTCATGTATTTGGGAAGGAAATAGCACTTTTTTAGCTCTTCCTTGTATAGCTCAAGGCATTTTTCCTTGGTAATGTTAAAAGGCACAATGTAGGACGGCTTTTGAATCCTTGCAAGGCGGCTTTGCAGAGTTACAAAGGTTCCGCAGTATGAGCAGTATTCAACCGCATCCAAATCCGTAGCAAAGACTTCCGCACCGCAGTTGGGGCAGGTAAATATCTTTGCCTCCATTGATTGGCCGTTAAAGACAAGCCCTTCTTCGGCAGGCTTTACCTCTTCTATGCTGTCCGAGTCAAATTCGCTATTGCAGTAATCACAGACAAGCTTTTGTTTTTGTATGTCAAACCGGAGCGTACCTCCGCAGCTAGGACATCTGTTCGCCATACGAACCTCCTGGCCTAAATGTTAACGCAGAAAAGACCGGCTTTCAAGTTTGGCATGACAGGTTTAGGAAGGTACTTGATATAAAACCTACGCCCGATGGGGGAACATGGAAATCAATTTTGGGCTCCACTACCAGCAAAATCTGTCTGAAGAATCCAGTGGGTTGTTTGCAACAACCACGTGCGCGGTAATAGGACTCTCACTCACTTCGTTCGTTCCGCGCAAATGGATTTTCAGCCATATTTTGCTTCCCGTTGCGCCCAAAACTGATTTCCGGCTGTTTTGCATAAAAAATTTAGAGACAAAAATTGACTTACCTAAAATCTGACCGGACACGGAGTGCCGGGCACAGTTTTACACGGGGCACTCCGTCCAAAAAAAGAAGAAAAATTAAAGCTTGAACTTTGAAAGGCGCAAACAGGCTTCTTCCACATCCTCGCGGTGGCCAAAACAGCTAAAGCGCAGGTAGCTTTCGCCAGCAGGTCCAAATCCGCTGCCAGGTGTGGTTACAACGCGGCATTCGTCCAAGATTCTGTCAAAGATGTCCCAGCTTTTCCATCCAGGGAAGCATACCCAAAGATAGGGGGAGTCGCCGGTGTAGTAAACCTTTACGCCAGCATCAGCAAAGTTCTTGCCGGTAAGAGCCTCTTTCATAAGCTTTGCGTTTCCAAGGTAGTAGTCCACCAAAGCAGTTGTTTCCTTGATTCCCTCTTCGTCCAGGGCTGCAAGTCCGCCGTGCTGGGCAATGTTGCTTGCTCCGTTGAACAAAGTGGTCATTACGCGGTTCCAGTCGCTTATTACGCTGCTTCCGTCCGCAAACTTAAGCTCCTTTGGAACTACGGACCAGCCAAGGCGTACTCCTGTAAAGCCAGCCAGCTTGGAGAAAGAGTTTATTTCTATTGCACACTTTCTAGCACCCTCTATCTCGTAGATTGTGCGCGGAAGTTTTGAGTCGCGGATGAATGCGTAGTAGGCGCTGTCGTAAATGATTATGCAGCCGTTTGCAAGTGCATAGTCAACAAGCTTCTTAAGCTGCTCCCTTGTGCTTGCCGCTCCGGTCGGGTTGTTGGGGCTGCAAAAGTAAATGAGTGTTCCGCTCTTTATTACGCTAAGGTCGGGGAAGAAGGAGTTTTCTGCCGTACATGGAAGGTAGGTAACGCCCTTGTAACCAGAACCGTCAGCGTTTGCTTCCCCGGCGGCACCAGTAATAACGCTTCCGTCAACATAAACCGGGTATGCAGGATCCTGAACCGCAATCGGAGTGTCGCGGCCAAAAAGGGTCTGGATTCTTGCAATGTCGCACTTTGCACCGTCGGAAATAAAAATCTCGTCTTCCGTAGCCAAGCCATTGTACAAAACCTGGGCAATCTTTGCGCGCAGTTGGCTAAGTCCCTGCTCGTCACCGTAACCGGAATAGCCTTCCTTGGTTCCAAGAGAAGCTGCATAGTCTGCCATAGCCTTGCAGATGTGGGGAGAAAGAGGCTCCGTAGTGTTGCCTATGCCAAGACTTATTATTTTTGCGTCCGGGTGGGATGCCTGGTAAGCCTTTCTTCTTTTTGCCACTTCAGGAAAAAGATAACCCGCCGTTAAATTTGCAAAACCTTCATTTCTCTTTATCATAATAAGCCCCTTAAAAAAATACAAAGAATGGGTTAACTATATTGAACGTAGAAACAAAAGTCAACATACACGGAAAACAATTTTGTGTTCCAGTCTTTTAACATAGGAAAAATAAAAGGAATTGATTCCCGTGTCAACATGACGGCATCATAAAGGTAAATTCCGCATACTTGCCCTCTTCGCTCTTTACCGTAATCTTGCCCCGGTGGCTGTCCGCAATGGACTTTGCAATGGTAAGGCCAAGACCGTATCCGCCGGTTGAACGCGCACGGGAGGAATCTGCCCTGTAAAAGCGGTTGAATATCTGGGGAATGTCCTTTTCCGCAATACCGCGGCCCGTATTGTAAACCGTAAGAAAGCCCTTTTTGCCCTCTGCCCTTACGGAAATCTTAATAACAGCCCCCGCATCGGAATTCTTAATGGCATTGTCAATCAGAATGACCGCAACCTGCTTAATGTGGGACTCATCTCCCATAACCCAAAGCGGTTCTTCTGGAACAGAAATGTCCATGGACTTCCCCTGCTCCATTGCAACGCTTTCAAAGGGAAGCGCCGCCCCTTCCACCGCATTTGCAAAGTCAAACTTCATCATGCAAAGGTTGTTCCTGTCCGCATCGTTCTTGGCAAGATAAAGAAGGTTCTTTACAAGCTCGGCCATACGGCTGTTTTCCGTCTTTATATAGCCCAGCCACTTGTTGCCCGGAAGCTCCTGCTCAACAACGTCAATGTTTGCACCAATAACCGCAATGGGAGTCTTAAGCTCGTGGCTCGCATCAGCAATAAAATTCCTCTGCCTAAGAAAAGCCTCTTCCACCGGCTCCACCGCAATACGCGAAAAGTTCCACACAATAACAAATGCAAGAAGCAGCATAAAAATAAGCCCCGTAACAGTGCCTATAAAAAGATGCTTCTCCTGCCTGTACTCCTGGGAACGGTCAGCAACAACAAAAAGATAGCCGTAGGGTGCATCGTCTATGCGGAACAAAAAGTCCTCGAATCGCCCTTCCCTCTTGCCAGACGCAAAAGCCGCCGCCACAATCTCGTAAGCCCTTGAATTAAGCTCGTCCGAACCAAAGGGAGAAATGGTCTTTATAACCCTGCCCGAAGAATCCAGCCTTGCGCTGTAAAAATCCCTCAGAACAAGAAAAGTGGGTCTAAAAATAAAAATGCGCTCAAGAAAGCGGTTAAGCGGAGACTGCAGCTGCTTTAGCTTCATCTTCTCCGCCTCCTTGTACTGCCAGACCAAAAACTCGTTGCCCCGCCCCGTATGAATGTCGGAAACCGGAGCCGCAAGACCGTAGCCGTTATTCTCCGCAATCGTGCTCAAAAAATAGTTGGCATTCTGCAGGTTGGAAGAAGCAAGGTAGACGTTCATGGAACTCATGGAAATAAGGCATATCACAAAAACCACAAAAAGCATGGTAAAGCAAAACCTTAGCCTTAAATTGAGAAAAACATCCGGCTTCTTAGCCTGCGTCTTGGACTGGCAAGCATCCGGCCCCTTGCCCTGCCCCTTGCCGCCCTCCTGAACCAAATCACTTTCCTTCTTCAAGAGAATAACCTATTCCTCTGGCAGTACGGATTACAGTCTGAACCTTTAGGTAGTCCATCTTCTTGCGGATAAAGGAAATGTAAACTTCCACGTTGTTGTATTCAGCATCGCTGTCTCCGCCCCAGATTTTTTCTATAATGCGCTCCTTCTTGATAACCTGGTGGGGTGCCTCAAACAAAAGCTCAATAATCTGGAATTCCTTAAGGGAAAGCTTAACGGATGCACCGCCAACCTTCTGCAGCTCGCACTTGTTCTTGTCCAGAGTAAGGTCGCCAAAAGTAAGCGTGTCTTCCTTAACCTCGCCCTTGCGCCTGGTAAGAGCCCTAACGCGTGCCAAAAGCTCGTCTGTGCTAAAAGGCTTGGTCATGTAGTCATCAGCGCCACAGTCAAGCCCCTTAACCTTGTCTGCAATTTCATCCTTTGCAGAAAGAAAAAGAACCGGAACGTCATTCTTTTCCTCGCGGAGTGTACGCAGAATCGTAATACCGTCCATTCCGGGAAGCATTATGTCCAGAACAATGGCATCGTAAATACCGCTCTGAGCGTACTTGAGACCTTCAGGGCCTGTGTACACGGCATCAACGCAATACTTATTCTTCTGAAAAATCTCAACCAAAGCCTGTGAAAGGCGGACCTCGTCTTCTACTAAAAGTATTCTCATACCTATATATTATACAAATCTAAAAAAAAAGAATTCTTAAAAAATTATAATTTTTTGTTATATTTACTCATTTTCCTTAAATTTTTTAAATAATTTTTTTTCTGGACGATACTTGCACCGCTCTACCATATTATTGAACGGCTAATCCGACCGTCAGCCCCTTTGCGCCACGGGCTTCGCTTGAAACTTCGCATATTCATGCTCGTTGCGAAATCCAGGGTTCCGGCTCAATAAATGTAAAACAAGTAGCGCCAAGGAGGGCGCGCCATTTGTTAGAGTAAAAAAAAGGTGAGTTTTCACAGAAAACTCATGTTTAAAAATTGCATGGATGAAATTTTTAACCAACGGCCCTTCCAATCCCGCGTAGGACTTGCCTAAAAAAAATCCATCCGTGGATTTTTTTTAGGATTGCAGAATCGCTTTGCAATTCTGCATGCTGCTAAGACGCCCATCCGTGGGCTTTTTACCATTTATCAAGCACGAGAAAGTTGCGCAAAGCACCAAAATTGTATAAACTCAGATTTGCGTAAGAAAATCAATTCAAGGATTGCGTTTTATGATAAGAAAAGCAAAGGAAGAAGATATATCAAGAATAGCAGAGATACTCGTATTTGTAAAAAGAATAAAGTACAGAGATATTTTTCACAATGACCAGTTTTCTTTTGGAGAACTGCAAGTATTGACCGAGGCCAAGCGGTATATGGAGTATTGCAAAAGCAATCATTCCGACCGCCAACCGGCAAGAATATTAGATAATATCTGGGTCTATGACGACGGAATAGTAAAAGGGCTCATCCACATTGAGGACACCGAGGTTGTCGAGCTATATACGGATTATTTCTTCTGGGGACAGGGCGTAGGCTCTGCCTTGTTGAAATTTGCAATTGATGAATTTAATGTTTCCAAATTGTGGGTGCTCGAAAAAAACACAGATGCCATAGCTTTTTACAAGGCTCACGGCTTTATTGAAAGCGGCAAGAAACAGTTTGCGGAAGGTACAGAAGAGCTTGAGCTTTTGCTCGTCAGGGAAGCGTAATTCGTCTTGACATTAAGTGGAAATCTTTGTATATTGTCAAAAGTGGTTCTAATCAGAACCACTACTACAAAATTGAATCAAGATTATGGCAGATACAAAGACAATCGACATTTTAATTGATTTTGGACTCACCCGTCAGGAAGGAACCATTTATTCAGCCCTCCTGAATCATGGCGAGATGACCGGTTATGAAGTTGCAAAGGACACCGGAATTTCCCGCTCTAACGTTTATGCAGCCCTTTCAGCTCTGGTAGAAAAGGGAGCCGCTTATCTTGTTGAAGGCGAGTCCACAAAGTACCGCCCGGTAGAAATCAAAACTTTTACACAAAATAGAATTTCAGAATTGCAGAAAACTGCTGCCTGGTTGGAAAAGCACGCACCAAAAAAGGTTATTGCTACAGACGGCTACATCACAATCATTGGCGCAAAAAATATCAAAAACAAAATCAGAGAAATGCTTGCAAAAACAGAGCTTCGAATTTATCTGATGGCACCGGCTGATGTGCTTGGCGAATTTGCAGACGAACTTGAGTCTCTTGTTAAGGCCGGCAAAAAAGTTATCCTTCTTACAAAGGATTTCAAACTGACAGGCGCAAAAATCTACGAGACAAAACCAGATGATTGCCAGCTGCGTTTTATTGCAGATTCGGCTTACGTTTTGACCGGCGAACTTACCGGTGATGAACATGATACCTGTTTGTATTCCGGACAGAAAAACCTCGTTGAGGTTATGAAGGAAGCATTAAAGGATAAAATTACGCTTTTGGGCGGAAAATAAAAAATAAACGTCATTCCGAACTTGTTTCGGAATCTATTAATGAGACCCTGAAACTAGTTCAGGGTGACTCGTTTATGGATGACGATTTGGAGGTATATATGAAAATCGGTATTTTAGGTTATGGTAACCTTGGAAAGGGCGTTGAATGTGCAATCAAGCAGAATACGGATTGTGAACTCACAGCTGTATTCACACGCCGAGACCCTTCATCTGTAAAAATTCTTACAGCAGGCGTTCCAGTTTACAATGTTTCAGAAGTTGAAAAACACAAGGACGAAGTTGATGTTCTTATCATCTGCGGAGGTTCTGCAACAGACCTTCCAAAGCAGACTCCTGAATATGCAAAATATTTCAACGTAATCGACAGCTTCGACACACATGCAAAAATTCCTGAGCACTTTGCAAATGTAAACAAGGTTGCAAAGGACTTTAAGCATACAGCACTTATCAGCTGTGGTTGGGACCCGGGACTTTTCAGCTTGAACCGTCTTTATGCAAACTGCATTCTTCCAAACGGAAAGGACTATACTTTCTGGGGTAAGGGTGTTAGCCAGGGACACTCAGACGCTATCCGCCGCATTCAAGGTGTAAAAGATGGCAAGCAGTACACAATTCCTGTACAGGCTGCTCTTGATGCAGTTCGCTCTGGTAGCAATCCTGATTTGACAACCCGCCAGAAGCACACACGCGAATGCTTTGTTGTAGCAGAAGAAGGTGCAGACAAGGCCCGCATCGAAAAAGAAATTAAAGAAATGCCAAACTACTTTGCTGATTACGACACAACAGTTCACTTTATCAGCGAAGAAGAATTAAAGCGCGACCATTCTGGAATTCCTCACGGAGGATTTGTAATCCGCTCTGGAAAAACTGGCTGGGACAAGGAGTTCAACAACGTAATTGAATACAGCCTCAAGCTTGACTCAAACCCTGCATTCACATCAAGCGTACTCGTAGCTTATGCCCGTGCGGTTTACAGAATGAACAAGGAAGGCCAGACCGGTTGCAAGACAGTATTTGATGTAGCGCCCGCCTACCTTAGCCCATTGAGTGGTGAAGAGATTCGCGCTCACTTGCTCTAGTAAATAATAAGTGTCATTCCCGCGCTTGACGCGGGAATCTGTATATTACTTGTCCTAAACAGATTGTCGGATCAAGTCCGACAATGACACGTGATGATAGGGGGCGTTGCGGGGGTGTCCCCCGCTGGGTGGGGTAGGACGCAACGTAGTGCGGCCGTAGGGCGGGGCTCCGCCCTTCTGTATGAGGAGAAAAATTATGAATTCATTTATCGAACAATCAAACTTTTTTGAAGGAAAGGACCCGGAGAAAATTGCCCAAGAATACGGCACTCCGCTCTATGTATACAACGAAAAGATTCTGCGTAACCGCATGGACGCAGTTGCAAAGGTAATCACAAAGTATCCTTACACAGCAAACTATTCGGTAAAGGCAAACACAAACATTCACATTCTTAAGCTTGCTCTTGAAGAAGGCAACAATTGTGACGCGATGAGCGTTGGCGAAATCCAGATGCTGCTTAAGGCAGGCTTTCCAAAAGAACGCATTTTCTTTGTACCGAACAATGTTAGCGCAGAGGAAATGCAGTTTGCAATTGACCACGGAATTATGACTAGCTGCGACTCGCTTGCTCAGCTGGAGCTTTACGGTTCGCTGAATAAGGGCGGCAAGGTTGCGGTTCGCATTAACCCGGGTGTAGGCGCCGGTCACCACGAAAAGGTTGTAACAGGCGGTAAGAAAACAAAGTTTGGAATTTCAGAGGAGTTTATTCCCAAGATTTTTGAAATTGCTTCTAAGTACAATCTTACAATCGCAGGAATCAACCAGCACATCGGTTCGCTTTTTATGGACCCACAGCCTTATCTTGATGCAGTATCTAATTTGCTGCGTATTGCCTTGCAGTTTAAAGACCTTGAGTTTGTTGATTTTGGCGGTGGCTACGGTATTCCTTACCACAAGCTGGATGACGAAAAAGATTTTCCTATGGAAGATTTTAAGAAGCGCCTTGAGCCTATTCTGGACGACTTTGTTGCAAAGTACGGACGCGCACCGCTTTTTAAGAGCGAACCTGGCCGTTTCTGTGTTGCGGAGGGAAGCGTAATTCTTGGTCGCGTTCATGCAGTTAAGCACAATAACGGAAAAACTTTTGCCGGAACAGACATTGGCATGAACGTGCTTGTCCGCCCATCTATGTACGACAGCTGGCACGACATTGAAGTTATCCGCGAAGGAAAAGTTGTTGCCCGTGATGGTGCCCAGCTCCTCGAACAGACAGTAACAGGCAACATCTGCGAAAGCGGTGACCTTCTTGCAAAGGACCGCCCGCTGCCAGAAATGAAGCGCGGAGACCTTGCCTGCGTTCTGGACACAGGTGCCTACGGTTGGTCTATGTGTTCAACCTACAACAGCCGCCCGCGCCCAGCAGAAGTTCTTATCTGCAAAGATGGAAGCGTAAAACTTATCCGCCGCCGCGAGACAATAGAAGATTTGATGAGACTCTTCTAAAAAAAATGGCGGCATGCTCAATCGCTTTGCAATTCTGCATGCTGCCAAGCCACCCTTTCGTAGCAGTTTGGCATGACGGTTCTTTATGTTAATGGCATTAGAAGTTAACATTAGAATTTAACCTATACATAACATTCAGTTTTTATGCTATAATAGCCCATGCCCAACACAAAGCTACAGATAACATACGCAGTCTCCCTGCACCCCTCAAAAGAAGCGGAAGAAATTATAGCATCAGCGGTAAAGGCCCTGGCAGACGCAAGCGGAAACGACTTTATAGTAAAAAGCCGCATACCGCCACACATAACGCTCGGAGCCTTCCACGCAACAAAAGAAAAAGAAGCAAGGCTAGTTGAGCTTGTAAAAGATTTTTCCAGAATGCAAAGGCCTGGCAAAATTCAATTCACCGGAATAGGAAGCTTCAAGAAAAAAGTCATCTTCCTAAAGCCGCAAAAAGACAGCTTTCTTACAAAAATGAACGCAGAACTGCACAAGATTCTGCTTAAAGAATTCGAAAGGGCAGAAAACGGCTACTACCTTCCACAAATATGGCTTCCACACACAGCCTTGGTAACACGCGTAAACCAAGCCCACTTTGACCAAGCGGTAAAACTAGCAGAGCAGATAAAACTCCCGCTGGAGACAGAAGCAAAAGAAATTGCCCTTTACCAGTGCCACCCCTCCTTTGCAGAGCTAAAGCGCTTTCCCCTAGGCTAAGCTAAAACAAGTCCAGCATGGAATCAAGATAGACCGCCTCGCGAACTTCAAGCTGATATTCTGGCTTTGTCATGTAATACAAGATGAACTCAAGAACAAGAGCACTGCCAAGCCCCCTACCCTCAAGCTTAAAGTTGGAAAAGCCCATGGGAAGGTAGGTCTCTACAATATCAGCAATGCCAATAAAAGCAGGGTTCTTCTTTGCAAGCGAAAAGCGGTAGCCGCCATCCCCGCCCGGAGCCGTGCATTTGTGCTCCATAACATCCAGTCCAAGATTTCTTCTGCTAACGTTTTCGTAGCAAAGCTTTCGTTCACTGCAAAAAAAATTGCAGCACTCGTTGCAAAGAAATTCAACCTTATTCTTCTGTTCACGAGAAAGCAAGCCAAGCCTTTTAAATTCCTTGTTCAAGCGGAAGTCTGGAACCACATAGCTAAATTCATTCCGTTTTAGTTCCAAAAGAAAATCATCAAAAGAGCTAAGCACCTTGGTTGTAGAAGAAACAAGGTAAAGAGCGGGATAATTCTTTGCAAGATAGTCCGCCAAAAGATCGGAATGAACTATTGCACCGCTAGGAACATTAAGGCCTTCAAACATGGAGCAAAGAGCGTTGCAGCCCCTGTCCAAAAGATGCTCCTTTGTAAGCATAGAATTGCTAAAGGTAAACCTTGCAGAAATGCCGTATTCATCCACCAAAGAAAGTACATCCCTTGCATCCGCATCCCCACAACATGCCCTGCCGCCTCCCCAAATGCAGTCCTGCGGTGCACCGTAAATGGATGCAATCTCGCACCAGTCATAAAAATATTCCCTGTGTTCCCTAAAAAGCGGAAGAAAAATCCTGTAGAAGTCATAAAATTCAAAGAGCCCCGGCAGATGGTAATGCGCCTTACTTGGCAAGTGAACGTTCATAAAGAATCAACTCCTTGTACCAGTTCCCTAAGCCGCAAAGCATTCCTTGCGCCATGCCCCTTGGGATGGTTGTTAAAATAAACCTGAACCTTTTTGCCCTCAGCCGCCGCAACCTTTATTACCGGAACAAATTCACCAAGCTCTTTGTCTGAATATTCATATTCATAGCGCGCACTTCCATTTGCAGAAGTTGCATCCGCATCAGAAGCATACCAGGCATTTGCATTCCGCCCATGAAGACGAATATATGCAAAATGCCCCACAAACTGTGAACAAAGCCCGCCAGAAAAATCCGCACATGGAAGAGCCTTAAGCCTTGGCATATCACAAAAAGCAAGTGAAGCCTTACGCAAAGAAAGCCCTTCAAAAACAGACTCGCGAATCCATTCCCTATGCCTAAATTCCACCACTACCGGAAAGCCCTCAAAAGATTCAATCAGCTTAGCCAAATAAACCCTGTTTACATCTGTGTAATGGAATCCCTGCGGAAACTGGAAAAGAAGCGCACTCAGGCAGCCCTTCTGCAAAAGCGGACTCACAGCCAGCCTAAATTCTTCCGCAAAAGAATCCCACCCCCGCCCAAGCTCATGGGTAAGAAGCCTGTTTGCCTTTACGCTAAACTTAACCTTTCCCCCGCTCCTCTCGTAAAAAGAAAGCATCCGTTCCGCACTGGGCATATTGTAAAAAGTATTGTTAAGCTCCAAAGCATTAAAGCGAGTGGCATAATAAGAAAGAAAATCCGCCCGCCTAACATCCTCCGGGTAAAAAGCCCCCTTCCATTCAGGATAGTCATAGCCGCTTGTACCAATAAGCACTTCACTCAACTTAAAAACCTTCTCCATCTTCTTAACGGGCCATTTTTGCTACCGCAAAAACCGCGCTATCCGCACTTCGCCGTCTTCCGCGGCTCATCCACTCACTCCGTTCGGGACTGCCTCCGGCAGGTGCTCCTATCGCTTGTCCGTATGCAACGAAATATTCCTTTCAACCAACTTCATACACTCTGCAAACTCTGAATACTCTTGCTTCAAAGGAATCGGAACCCCATAAGTGCAAACCGTTCCACCGTAGCCAAAAACTGATTTTTCATCAGACACAATAACTTCTCCATTATTCCGCTTGTCCTCTTTATCATAAGGATAAATCAAAGCGCCTTTTTTTGCCGGCATAATATACATGTATGTTATAAGCTGATGTAAATCATCCCGGGAAAAAGAAGCTTTTATTTCGTCACTGCCAAATTTGTTATTGTCAAGGTGCTTGTATTTTGCATCGAGTACAAAGTTTTCCAAAATATCACTCTCCGACGGATTTTCGGAAATTTGCTTCCCCTTGTAAAAATCAGGATAACGGGGATTCCCTTTGTAGACACTTATTGCTCCTGTTCCAGATTTATTTTTCGGGTGCAAAAATCCTGCCTTTTTCAAAACAGTTGCTAAATATTCTTCCCAAAGCCATGCTCCGTCAAAAAGAATTCCGTATACTTTTTTCTTTGAATTTCCATATCCGATTTTTTTATGACGCAAAATTGCCAGACACAGTTTTTGAAGGGGCCTATACGCTGTATAATACGGATGGTTTATGGGCTTAAGATTTTCAGAAAGTATTTTTTCTCTGTTTCGTAAATTATAGGATATTGTTGCCGCAGTTACCTCTTGAACACATCTCTTTGTCTCCAAATCACAATTCAATACTGCTCTTCCAAAAGACTTTGTTTTTATGTATTCGATAGTGTGCCTTATCAATTCAGTTAGAGAATTATCAAAAGTTCTTTCGCGGCTTTTGTAGGCAACCTTTCCGTTAAAAGGGATGTTCTGTTTTATGTGGCGGTTTACATCTATTACACCTTTTACATTTTCATCATTCCGACTGAAAGTTTGGTATTGTTTATACAAGCCTTGGGCTAAAGCTTTTTTAAGCAGCAAGGGAAACGATAACATAAGCAAATCAAGTTCACCGTTAGAGTCGCTTGTATATTTGTAATCAAAAAGATTTATGGCAAAAACTTTCTGCAACATGTAGTGCAAGAAAAAGTCTTTATTATCATCTTTTGAAAAGCGGGAAGTAATTTTTAGCAGAGTGTCGCCCATCCCAATAAAGCCCATCAAATTTCCAGTCGTAAGTTTTACGTTCTTATCGTCAGGATTTCCGCACAAATCAAAAACATGCTGCTCTTCAATTCCGTCTTCAAAAGAACCAAGAACTTCTGGAAAAACTAAAAGAGAAGAATTATCGTGTGTCAAATCCTTAATCGAAGTGTTGGCAACCTTTATCAAGTTCTGATAGTCAGCTTTTTCTAAGTCTGAAAAAACAACACCGCAATTATTGTCACTTGTGGATAGGCTCGCCAAAATTAAACCTCTTGTCCATTTGTATACGCCAAGTGCAGCTTTTCCAGATTAGACTCCGCATCTTCCATTCCGCGAAGATACTCACGCAAAAGCCCTTCAAGATGATACTCCCACAGCTTATCAAAATCGCCACCGAGTTCTTTGAGCTTTAAGAAATACGCACCGCCAATGTGGTATGCAGAGGAAAGACCTTCAATTCCGCTTTTACTTTCTTCATCCCAAATTGCTTTGTTCAAACTAAGAAGTGTCTGCCGTGCTTTTTCGCGGATAGATTCATTGAGTTCGTCAAGCATTCCAAGGTTCTCGTTCGCCTTTATTTCTTTAAAAGTAAAACGTCGCCTAAAAGCAAAATCCATGCTTTCAACACTGCGGTCTATGTCGTTCATCGTGCCGATTATGTAAACATTTTCGGGAACATAGAAACCTTCGTAGAAGATATTATTCTCTTTTATGAGATTTTGGTACTGCGTTTTTATCAATCCCTTTTTTCCGCGATAACCAGGGTCAATAGAAAAGAACAATTCTCCAAAAATCTTACTCATCTCTCCGCGGTTAATTTCATCAATGATAAAGACAAAATCCTTCTTAACAGTACCACTTTCCTTATTATACTTGTTAACAATTTCAACAACATCTTGGATTGAAACAGAAAGTCTATACACGCTTGCCAAAGTCAAAGTTTTACCGCGATTCTTTTCAACAATATTCTCTCTTATTCCTTTTACAAGCCATTTTACAGTTCTATACCTAGGATAGTCTCCACCTTCCGAGCGATATTCATAGTCACCTGCCACAACCCCGACAGCATCAATTTCTGTAGAAGACCAGCACGACAGAACAATGTCTCCTATTTTCATTTTTGATTGGAACGCAACAAGAACGACACTTCCTCCGTGCTCTGTATAACCGTCAAATTTTGAAAAATCTGCAACATCGCCATACTCATGCCACCCCAAGCGGATATATCCATTTTTCATACAATCTGCTCGTGTTGGATTATCTCCCGTACCTTCCAAAGATACTTTCCAAACCGTAGGATTGTCATTCAATTCTTTCAGAATGTCGTTTCCACTGGGATTAGATAAAAGTGCTTTTTCGCAGAGCTTTTTAAATACCCCATCTTTCCGTTCAAAACCAATCTGTCCATTATCATCATTATTTACAGGCCGCAAACCTTCCACAAAATCAGTGTAGTCAAAGCTGGGGTGGAACTGTAGCATTTCCCATTCCGCACCCATGGATTCTGCTATTTCTTTAGCAAGATGTGTTTTTCCAGTTCCCGGTGCACCGTGGAGGATGAGATTGTAGGTGTTTTTCAATAATTCTTTATATTCATTAACTTTTTCCATACATTCATCTCCTTCTGTAGTTATTTTAACTTTTAACCAATCTTTTATCACTTCCAACTGCTTCTTTTGATTAGGATTTAGAGCAATTGCTTTTTCAATAATCTCAAGAGAATTCTCTTTTGTAATAGTATTAAAGCCAACCATTCCTACCCGTTGTTTTCCAAACAGAAACTGCTTGTCTGTATCATCTATATAGTTTTCAAATGCAACACAAAGGCTCCTGGAAGCGATAAGATTGACCGAACTGATTTCATTAAATTTTTCAGGTTCTTTCTTAATTTCAGTATTTCCATATATTCCTACAATTTTGTTGGATGCTCTAAAGAAGATTAAAAATTTATCTTGTTCTGCGGTCTTTGGAGGATATGTGAATTGTGCAAATCCATAAATGTTATTTGCAGTATTTCTAGGGTTATCAAAATCAAAATTCCAACTTTCGTGAGGCACATTTCCTTCTTTCTGATATCCAAAATTTGTTTTGTTATCAGAAGGCAATTTCCAACCATTTTCATTCCAAGCAATATTTGCCATTATACAGGAAACAGTACAAAGACGATGCTCAAATAACACATAGATTATATTTTGTGCAATTAGTTTTGTTGACTGTTCATAATTTTCTGTATGAGTTTTATAAAAATCCATGATGGTGGAATCAGAAACAACAGCTTTTTCAAAATCATTAATTAAAGTAAGATAATGAGAGTACTTATTGCCAGCAGTCTCAGAGGAAATTTCAAGATATTTGCAAAGAGACGTATAATAACTGTCTTTATAGAAGGTATATTTTTCAGAATTATGACAAGTAAGAAAAACAGACGCCGAACGTTCATCTTTTATCAAACGATTTTTATCCGTTTCTGAATATGCTTCAAGAATAGAATTCTTAAACCTAGACAACCTCTCATTTAAATCGATATTGTCATTTATTAATTCTTCATAAATTTTATTAAAGTCATTTTTTGCGAGCAATTGTTTTGCTTCGTCTAAAGCAAAATGATCAAAAAGATTTGAATTTGCGTCTGTAAGATAAGAAAGGACCTCTTTTCCTTTTAAATCCTTGCAATCGCTTATTGTTTTCCATTTATACTCTTCGTCATCAAAAGCAATTTTCCTTGTATCTTCATTCTGCAAAAGCTTTTTATATTCTGCAAGTAAAGTTTTCCAATCGTGTTTCTTATCAAACAGAGGATATTTTTCATCATTCAATATATTCATTTCTTCGAGAGCTAGCTTGAGTTCTGGACGAAGTTTCCATACATAAGTTCCTTCATGAACATCGCTTTTAGAAACAGAACGTCCTACATAAAGGATTGGCCAAAATCTTGCATTCTCCTCTCTTTCAGGGGGCATAGCACAATTTGTTTTGTCATGAATTCTAGAAGCCAGCCAAAAAGAAAATGAAATATATGCTGAATAGGTTCGTCCATACTTATTCGCAAGCTCAATGCAACTTGCTTCGCCATTGTGATGAAGAAACCTTTTCATCATGCACAAAGAATTAAACGTAAAGACCTTTTCATCTTTTAATAATTCAGTCCACTTCTGTTTTGAAATATTAGGATTATATTCTTCTAATGATGGCCACCATGTTTCTTCATTCATTCAAGCACTCCTATTCCTAAATTATACCACACAATTCCAATCCGTGCACAAAAATTCCATCCAAACAACACCTTTGTTCTTAGCCACAATTCATTTTACATTCCGTCCTAAACCACCATCACCTGTCCCTCATGGTCGCTCATACTTTTATCCCAGTCCTGTAGTTCAAATATATGGGTGCAAAGGAAATCTTCCCCATCACCCATTCCTCTATCATACTTTTCTACGTGACCATCCTTAAAGCAGAGAGACAACGTAGCACAAGCGTCATCATAAAACAAAGTAAGTCTAAGGCTTTTTTCCGAGAGAAAACCGGCAACGTCCTTAAACATTTTCTGGATTCTCTCTGGGGAATACACTGCTTCTTTTTTACCATTCACTTTTTTAAAATTATCAATCTTATTAAGAATGACAATTCTTCCATCTGGATAATAAGTAATTTCTTTTTCGTTAACAATTCCTTTTGAACTATTGCCTCCGCCAAGCGACATTACCCTCTTATTGTATTTTATACATTCTATTTCTTCTGCTTTTATTTTTTCCGTTTGCATGCCTTCTATAGCCCATGGGTTTTCTTTTACCCATTCAAGATACCTATCATAAGGCTTTGTCTTAGAAGTTTTATTGTCATTCATCCTTGCAACCATCCTAAAAAAGCAGTTCCCACTAAGCCTTTCCCCTACCCAAAATTTTCGTTTAGCAGCTTTTGACCAACGTTAACTTTTTCTGTTTCTGGAATTGCAAAAATTATGTTCAGGTCGTAGGCTGAGTTTGAAGTTGTAAAATCTTTGCAGGCACGGATTGCTAGTGTCCAGGCATCGTAAAGGGGATAGCCAAATATTCCGGCAGAGATTAGGGGAAAGACAACCGAATGAATTTTGTTTTTAACGCACAGTTCCAGAGAGCTTTTATAGGCACCGTAAAGAGCTTTTTCCTCGCCGTGCTTTCCGTCCAGATACTGGGGCCCAACAGCGTGTATGATATATTTGCAGGAACAGCCAAAGCCGGGTGTAATAACAGC
>Ga0310695_10002964_pt1 | contig 34381 bp, 22 predicted proteins | sample RumenRJG_04DNA_FD_203882 | JGI IMG/M metagenome (GOLD analysis project Ga0310695, IMG submission 203882) | Bovine rumen microbial communities from Lethbridge, Alberta, Canada - RJG_04 (v2) (version 2) | ecosystem: Host-associated > Mammals > Digestive system > Stomach > Rumen | place: Canada... | reverse complement strand
CGATGTCCCCGTCCTCTTTAACCACGATGAATCCGCCATTGGCATTAAACCTTCCATCCCATGGACTTGCTGCGGTCATGCCGAGTGCAAAAGCAAGTAGGAACTGCTTAATTTTGTACTCGTACATCGGTTGCTTTGAATCAAATTTGGCTATGCCTAATGGATCTTTTTCAGTCACCTTAATTGCTGCGCCTTCGATTGACCGGGCGTTTCCTGAATAGTATTGCAATAGACACTCTGCAACGATTCGCTCAAGACCCAAATCAAGCATAGTTAGATTGCTGTGCAATTCAGCGGTTGCAACGCTGATGAAATCAACGGATGCACCGACCTCCGTTAAAAGGTCAAACTTTGCTTTGAACTTTTTGAGAGAGTTAAAATGCCCCACAACGGTATCATTAATACCACTCACACGGAAAACGAAATTAGTGTTGTCGCCAGATGAATTGATCAGCGTCGAATCGCTACCGAGTTTTGATTTAATGCTGTAACCGAGTTCGGACTTAGTTCCATTCATCAAGTTGTGAATAACAATGCGAATGTCTGCCTTGTCACTTGATTTTGCTGATATTTTACCACAGTCAATCTCATTCATAAATCGCTCGGTTTCAGTATTTGTGCCAGTAGTGGTTTGAAGCGTCTGAATGAAAGCGAGTAATTTTCTCGCTTCTTCGTCAAATCTTGATTGTGGTATTTCAATCTCAATACTCTGACCAGCTACAAGTATGTTATTCTTTGCGGCATTAACTTTGTAAGTATTGCGATTGGGACTATCATCGCGGAAAATTTCAAGAATGGGAAACCACTTCTCATCGTATCGGTTCAACTTGCCGTCTCCACTATACAATTTACCGTCAGCCAATAATTTGAAGAATGTGTAAAGTTCACTCCATTCTCCTTTGTTACCCGAATATGCCATGTTATTTACGTTTTCTTAAAGTTTTTAATATTTGCTCGGCAGTTGCTTGAATTGCAGGAACAGCAACTGAATTTCCAAATTGTTTATAAGCTGAGGCATCTGCCACAGGTATAACAAACACCGGGTCACCATTGCCGGTATCATAAACTGGATACCCCTGCAATGCGCCCCATTCTCTAGGTGTCATTCTGCGCCATCCGTTGCGATTGTACTCGCCCTTTATTCTTGTAGTTGGTGTGAGGTCGGTTTGTCGGGTATCAATAACTATATTTCGTTCTCTACCCATACCACCAACAACTATAGCATTGGCTACGCCATCGTCGGGAATGATAGCGTAACCGAATCCGTTTCCTTTCGCTTCGTGACGTTTCTTGTGTTTAATCAGCGTGTTAACGTATGTCGTCGAAAGATAGTATTTTGAGGCAACTGGTTCGGCTTCTCTTACATCTATCCAGTGCTTTGTGACTTCTTTTTGTTCTGGGTAGGTGAAATTTTCTGCCGTTATGCCTAGATCTTTTCTAAACCCGACAATGTAAATCCTTTCCCTGTGCTGGGGAACTCCGAAATACATTGCATTTATAATTTGCGGTGTAGGAACGACATAACCAACCTCGTCAAGCGTGTTGAGGATGGTTTTCAAAGTCTTCCCTTTGTCATGAATCGCAAGGCCTTTCACATTTTCAAGGAAAACGGCTTTCGGCTGTTTTCTTCTCAAAATCTCGGCCACATCAAAGAACAACGTGCCACGCGTTTCTGCAAATCCTAAACGCTTTCCAGCGAGTGAGAATGCTTGACAAGGGAATCCGGCACACAAAATGTCGAAACCGTCTGGAATATACTTTTTAGTGCTTTCTCTGGTGATGTCCCCGAAAGGAACTTCTCCGTAATTTGCGAAATAGGTCTTTTGCGCTTGCACGTCCCATTCCGATGAGAAAACACACTGTCCTCCGAGGTTTTGCAATGCCATTCTGAAGCCGCCTATACCGGCGAAAAGGTCGATAAATGTAAACTTCGGTTTTTCAGGCCCAGGGAACGGCGCTTTGAAAAGTTCAGCGAAAAGATATGTTTGAAAACCTATAGGTTCTGCTACTAAGTCTCCGTAATCACCGAGTTGTTTTTTCGGTATGTTCTGTGTCCAGGATTCAATAAAGCTGCTTGCCTTTTGCTCAAACACGCGGCCGAATTTGCTACCTTGCAACATAGCATAATGCGTCACGATAGCTAATTGGTCGGTAAAAGGAATTATTGACCCGTCTTCATCTAAAGAATTTTGGTCATAAATCCGAACCGGCCCCGCCTTTTTATAGCCGAGGTCTAATAGCGTTAAGGGTAAGTTGTCTTTATCTTGTGCCATTGCTCTTTATTTCGTTTATAAGTGACAAAAGCGTTTCTCCTTTTGATTTCTTAAACCTTCGCTGCCAAATGACTAGAACGTGCCAATCATTTCGCTCTAAATCTGAAAGCACTCTTTCATCACATTTTTTGTTACTTGTTATCTCTTACTCACAAAATTCTGTGTTTGTGGCAAGTAGTTTTGCAAATCTGCAATTATGGCCATGCCAAAAACACCCATGTACGAAAACAACAGTTTTGTATTTTGTCAAAACTATGTCGGGTTTCCAGGCAAGCACATAACATTAAGACTATATCTAAAGCCACAATGCCATAAAACATGGCGCACTTTTAACTCAGGCCTTGTATCTCTGCAACGAATATTGCTCATGCAACGATGTCATTGTTCCTTTGTTAGTTTATCGGTTATGCAATAAATATAAGACAAACTCCTAAGCTGTTCCAGCGAGCCGACCAAAGCTCATATACTACAGGGGAGTTTGTTGTATCTTAATCAGTTAAGTGGTCGTTTGCCGGTGGCAAGGGTGAAAAATCCTTGCCTGTGAACTGCAAAGGTAATGAAATTTTTTCTACCACCGCTCAATTTCTATAAAGAAATTGACGCGGTTGGGAAAAACTCAAAAAAAATTGCCTTTGCAATCATTCACACTGCAAAGGTACATCAAGGGTGTGCCACAACTAGGCACATGTGGCAGCAAAATTGTTAATGAGGTGTTTTTGGGGGAGAAATATCAGCCTTTCGGCAGACGCGTCAGCCGGTGTGCGTGAGGGGGGCTGTGGCTATAGTCGGAAACCGACCGAGAAGTTGATGTCTTGGCTGGAGTTGAAAAAACTGTTGCGGTTGCTGCGGTACCAATGACCATCGCTGACGAAGTTGAAGCCATAGGACCAACTCTTGCGGTTGAGCACCAGCGCAATCTTAAAGCGGATGTTGGTCGACAGCATCCACTTGTCGCCCTCGACCGACGTGGGATGAGCATGGCGCACACCGATGCTGGGAATGGCAGTGACATTGATGAGCCAGCGGCGATGAGGCACCCAACTGAAGCCGTAGCCCACCAGGGCACAGTAGTCACGATAGCTGAAACGATATTGCCGGATGGTGTCAGGCAAATAATTCTGCATGTGCTTGGCCATCATGTCAAAGTCCATGATGATGTCCTGATGATGAGTATGCAGGCCAAGGATAAACGACCCGGCGCTGCGCTTCTGCAGGCGCGAGATGCCATAGGCTGCCGACTGGCAGTAATGCGAGTGGTTGAAGAAGTAATAGATATATGCGCCATAAGACTTGCGCTCCAGTCCATCAAACTCGTAGGAGCGCCACCGATCTTTGCCATAGTCGCCCAGACGGTGTATGTCGACATTGCTCTCATCCTTAGTGTAATACCACTCGACTGAGATGCGTGATGTGTTGATCGAGCCATCCCAACGGCGGTTGTTGATACCCTTGCCGGTGAAGACATCCTTGAGATTTAACATATAGCCCAGCCCTATGCCTTTGTACGAGACGTGGGCACCAAACTTGGTGGTAACATACGACGACATGATCACCGGCATCCTCTCTCGTGTCAGATGCCCCGAATAGGCATCAAACCAGTTGTTGCACTTGAGCGTGAAACGCCACTTGTTGTCGAATCCCTCAACATAGGTGGTATCGTAGGTGTAAAGTGCTTTTTTCACCCATCGAATGGTCTTGAATGCGGTCTTGATCAACTTGGGATACTGAGTGACCGTGTCGTTATAGTCAATGCGCAGATGCTTGAACTCCTCTTTCCAGTTTTTCCCCGTCACAACTGTGTCGGTACTCTCCTGCCCCAAGCACGAGCAGAATGCCATCAAGGTGAGCCATATGAGCAGTAGCCGCCTCATGGAACAGGTGCCGTTTTGACAATTGTAGTATCGGCTGGAACGGTATCGCCGACTTGCTTCTTGTGCAAGAAGTCAAACGGCTTGTTGAAGTCATGCTTCCACACGATGCCCACACCCTGAGTGGTGAGCGCGTTGCGCACGTAGTAGTTCTGGTCGTTAAAGTGATTATAGGCCTTGAGTCGCAGGGTGCCCTTGCTGTTGAGCAGATACTCAATGTCAAAGTCACCGATAAAATTGCTGTTGCGCGTGTTGTAGGTGTTGTCGCGATAGCCGAAGTTGCCGTTGAACAGCAGTCGGTTGTTGAGCAACTGACTGGACAGCGCCAGGTCGACCTCCATGTCGCTGAAATCACCCTTGTCGCTTCGGAAATTAGGCGAAATGCTCCACTTGTCGCTCATCTTGCCCAAGAGATTAGACAGGTGCGATGACAAGGTGCTAGATGCCACCGAAGTCAACTCGTTGCTCCGTGTAGTGGCGTTAGTGTAATCGGGTGTGTAGAATCGGTTCAGTGCCAGCAAATAGACAATCTGCTGATTCATCATCTCATCGGTGCTGATGATGCTGCGCACCTTGCGATAGGCATCGGTCGTGAGCGTCGGGAACTCAAGGTCAAACGAGATGTCGGGTTGGCTCATGGGCCCTTTAGCCCGCAACAAAGCATGGACAGGCACATTGGTGCGATTGATTTCCTTGTCGCTGGCAAATGACTCGTCCAGGTCACGGATATTGGCATTGAGCGAGTAGACAGCCTGGATGTCGAGCACGGCTGCGTAAGGATCGCCCTGGAAACTGATAGAAGAACCATCCTTGATGGTGAAGTCCTTGATAATAATGTCCTGTAAAGTGAAGTTATAGTTGCCCTTTTCAAGAACATACTTGCCAAACATAGTCATCTCGTCGGCATCGTTATAGGTCATGCGCAGGTTGCCACGGCCTGTCGCCTTGATCTGGTCACCTCCGACGGGGTCCATGACGATAATCAACTGAGCATCGGGAGTGATGTCGCCCTGCAGGTCAATGTTGTAATGCGTGGGCATGTCCTCATCATGCTTCTGGGCCTGGGCAGTGAGTTGACGCACAATCTCGGGCACGGTGTCGACATGAACCGCCGGCTTGGGCGGAAGATTCTTGGCGTCACGGTCATGGAAGGTAATGAAGCTGTACTCGCTTGCCTCCTCGGCATCGCTCAACACAAAGGTGAAGCGGCTGCGTGGTGCTGTCTCCATGTTGACTTTAATATCGACCACACCCGGCTCACCTGTGACAAATGCAGCACCATTGCCGTAGACCGTTCCATACCACACGGGATTGTCTTTGGCACTAGTGTCGTAGCACAACAGGTTGTTGGCTCCGGTGATGGCGAAGTTGAATACAGGCTTGTGGAAACAGTCATGCTTGAGCCACCCATCCATCCGAGCCTCATGTCCATCACGGTCATGAATGCGCACATCGTCGAATGTGATGAGATTAGGCACCATGTGCACTGAGTCGCCCGCACAAGTGTAAACCACATTTGTATAATCAAGTTTGAACCTCAGGCTATCGGCCAACACATCGCCATATAGATTGATGTCGTGGAAATTACCCAACAGGACAGCATGCCCCGAGACCTCGCCTTGGACATCGCTAGTAAATGCTTTCATGAATGGCTTCATGAAGGCAATGTTGGCGCGCTCGGCCTGGAAGTCGAGATAAAGCGAATCATCACCGACGAAGATGCCCCCATCGATGATTGAGTGACAACCATTCTTCTGTTTGAGGTCGGCTTTGAGCGACACACCTTTCTGTTCGTTGAGCCATTGACTCTGAATATCAGCATCGCCCATCACCGCATGATTGTAAGCCAAATTATCGACATGCAGACCTGTGGTCAACAACCGTGGAGCCTTGGAGAAGACATCACTGGCATAGAAATCGCCCGTTGCCCGACCACCAAAGACAACGTTGTCGATGTTGAGCGTCTCGAAGATATAGTCGAGGCTCACGTCGTTGAGTTGCAGCACGAGTTCATCGTTGGGATCTTGCGAAGCGCGGCCGTTGATGCGTACAAACTGCTCATCACACTGGCCCGCCAAGTTGTTGATAGTGATCACTTTGCCATCAACAACAACCTTGCCAGGCTGCACAATCCATGCTGTGTCGTTGAACACAAGTTTCGACGGATTTATATCGATATCAGCACGAATCTTGTGGTCCACATTGCGAGACAATACGCTTGACAAGTTGAAATTGCCCGAGAACTCGCGGTCACGATCGACATTCCATGCCAGGTTGGTGGCCAGCGAGTCGTTACGCCCATGGGCATCAAGGTCGACATGAATCTTGCCTTTCTTTGAAGGTAAAGTGGTGTGCGCGCTGACTATCATGCGATGAGTAGCACTGTCGAGTTGGGCTGTGAGTTTTGTTTGCTCAATAATATTCTTGGTGCCCTGAAGCAGATAGGGTGCGTTGAGACTCACATCGAAACTGCGGTCGGTCTCGTTGAGATGCCCATCGAGAGTTGTCTTATAGAGCACTTTAACTGGCAGATTGATAAATTCCTGAAGTTCCTCAGCGGGGTTAATCACCACATGGAAATCAAGATCATTAGGTCTCTTGCTGTGGTAGTTGCGGTTATAGGCTCCAAATAGTTGCGGGAAGGTCTCGGACAACATTGTCTTGACCGACGGCACCAGTGTTGCAAAGTCGTATGACCCTTCAATATTAGCCTCGACATAGGGTGACTGGATGTGTATGCTTTGTGGCTGCGAGGCATTATCGGCCTGGACAGCCAATTGTTTAACGTAGAGCGACTTGTCGCCCTTTGTGAGTGCAATGTCGGTAATATCAAGTGTACCTGTGGCGCGATCGAGCCGCTGCCCCTGGAACGAGCCCACTGCTTGCAACGAGACTTCATCGATGGGCGAACGTGACATTGATGGTAACCGCTTGAGCAACAGTTGAGAGACATCGGCGACAAAGTCAAACCTAGATTGCTCACCGGCAAGTTGCGCCGTTCCTTCAAGCGTCACTTTGCCTTGCGAATCATTGATGTCAACACGACCTTGATAAGTCTTGTCTCTGGCAGTAAGATTGGCCGTAATGTCATGATAACGATTGCCCTTGAAATCAATGTAATCGATATGCCCATCCAGGCTGCCCGCCACTTCCTTGCCTTGTAAGGTGGCATCTACATCGACATCCAGTGCCATGCTTCCCAGCAGCTGCTCTTTAGCTAAGAGATGCCCGATATCAAACTGCGAAGTGGCAATATGCCCCTTGATATTCTTGGAGTTTCCCCGGTTGTTTCGATAGTTCCCTTGCAAGTTCACATGCCCAACGCCTGCCGTAAGGTCACCATCAATATTGATATTGTCTTTAGTTCCAGACAAGGCTGCATCGACATTGAGATTGCCACACCGCGTCAGCAGGTCGCGCACCTGAGGTGACATCGACGGGATGGCAGCCAGCACTCGATCGATCATGGGCCGATTGATCTGGACATCGCAATGCGGCACATCGAACGACAACGAGCCCAAATCGCCCAGCCCTGACGCTGATCCAGCAAGGTTAACATGCATGTTCCCGGCCTGGTCATGCATTCTGAACAAGGGCACATTCACATAGTCTGTGTTGCCCTCAAGCCTCGCGATGAGTGAGAGAGGCTGGTTAAACTCACGCAACCGCGGGACAAATGCCGCGAAGTCACTGGGCGTAACTATGCTATTGCCTATATTCACCTCATGAATCATATTCGGCAATTCCTTGCCCAGCTGGTTCAATGCCGAATACTTGAGTTGAATATCGCCAAGATTAATGTCGGAATTGGGCAATTGCAGGCAAATGTCTTTGATATCAAGTTGCTGTTGAGTAATAGTAACATGAGAGGCAAAGTTCTTGATTGAAAAGCCACTCCCCTCGTCAAGTGACAAACGCTTGACTTCGATATCGAAGTCATCATTCTTGAGCCGAGGCAAGGACACATCGGCACGCAGGTTGCCCACATGGATGTGATTGGAGTCGAAACGGTCGGTCAACCGCGGCTGATCCAAAATATCGTAATTCAAGTCGCACTTGCGGATGACCACGCTGCGAATCTCCAGGTCGAAGGGTTTGGGCGGCTGGTCTCCCTTGGGTTTAAGGCGGTCGATGATAAATTGTAAATTGCTATCGCTCTGCTTATTTGGCCTTGTAATGCAGGCGTGAAGGCCAACGAGTTCTGCGTAGGTCAGAACAATTTTTTGCTTGGATAGCAGATCATAAAGGCTGATGCCGGCACCCAACTTGTCAACCACCAGCATCGAGTCGCCTTGTTGATCAGGAATCAGGACATCGTTCAACGTAACTTGGTCGAACGGCTCGATGCTCACCTTGCCAATGGTCACAGAGGTCCCCAAGTACTCGCTCAATGCCTTCTCGCCTTCAGCCTTAATTTTGTTCTGCACAGGAGGCAAGGACAAGGCCAGATAGACACCTGCAAACAGCAAGACCGCCGCAAGCAACACCGACACAATGATGGTGCGAATGGGATTATAAATATTTCGAACAACCTTGTTCAATTGTGCATTGAAAATTTGGCGGGTGTATTATAAATCTTCGAGGGTTGAAAGCCATAGTGAGGCAGTAGCATCGCTGGGCATGCGCCAGTCGCCTCGTGGCGACAACGACACGCTTCCCACCTTGGGTCCATCGGGCAGACATGACCGCTTGAACTGCTGACTAAAGAACCGCTTGCAGAAGACGCGCAGCCACTTAAGCATGGTTTCATTGTCGTATGTGTCGGCAAATGTTCTCCTGGCCAAAAAATAAACTTTGACAGGCGAATAGCCATGGCGCAACATGTTGTACAAGAAGAAATCATGCAGTTCATAGGGACCAATGATGTCCTCGGTCTTCTGCTTGATTTGCCCTTTCTCATCGGCAGGTGTCAACTCAGGACTGATGGGCGTGTGAAGGACATCGAGTAGCGTCTCATGGATCGTGAGTGATTGAGGGTTGGCTGGTTCAAATTTCGATGCAAACCACATCACAAGATGTTTGGCCAAAGTCTTGGGGATACTGCCGTTGACATTGTACATCGACATGTGGTCACCGTTGTAGGTAGCCCATCCCAATGCCAGTTCCGAGAGGTCACCGGTACCCAGCACCATGCCGCCTGTCTTGTTGGCAAAGTCCATGAGTATCTGTGTTCGCTCTCGTGCCTGAGCATTCTCGTAAGTCGTGTCGTGCGATGCCATATCATGTTCAATGTCAGACAGATGCTTCGCAACAGCCTCAGCAATAGGAATCTCCTTGACGGTAATGTTGAGTGCCTTCATCAGTTCCAAGGCGTTGGTCAGGGTGCGGCCCGTAGTGCCAAATCCTGGCATCGTGATGCCATAGATCCCCTTGCGATCCAATCCTAGACGGTCAAATGCACGCACGGCAATCATCAGTGCCAACGTACTATCCAATCCGCCAGAAATTCCCACGACCAATGATTTGCATCCAGTGTGTTTCAAGCGACGCATGAGCCCCTCGGTCTGGATGTTAACAATCTCCTCACAACGTGTTTCGCGTCGAGACACCTCTTCGGGTACAAAGGGTAACCGCCACATGTTTCTCTCCAGCACAATTTGTTCATAATCAATAGGCTGGAACTGCAGTGCGATGTGACGGTAGCCGCGCAAGTTGCGCTGGCGGCAATCGGCAAAACTGCCATTGATGCGGCGTTCATTTTCCAACGCCTCGATATCGATGTCGGCCACCACCATCTGTTCGTCGGCAATGAACCGTTTGCCTTGACGCAAGATGGTGCCATTCTCGGCGATGACACAATTGCCAGCAAAAACGAGATCAGTAGTTGACTCTCCAAATCCCGCCGAAGCATAAACATATGCTGCGATGCAGTGGTTGCTCTGGTGCTTGATAAGATCGATGAGGTAGTCGTGCTTAGTGACCAACTCGTTGCTTGCCGAGAGGTTGACAAGCACATTGGCACCATTGACGGCAGCCAGCGACGAGGGTGCGACTGGCACCCACAAATCCTCACAAATCTCCACAGCGATGCAGGCTTTTCCCATGTCAAAGAGCAAGTCGGTACCGAAGGGGATTGACTGGCCTGCCACGGTGATGGTGGCATCGCGCAGGTCGACCGATGCTGCGGTGAACCAGCGTTTCTCGTAGAATTCCTTGTAGTTGGGCAGATAGGTCTTGGGCACAGCCCACATCTGGCCACGCTGCATCACGACAGCACAATTATATAGTCGGCTCTGCTGGCGCAAGGGAGCACCAACCACGATGACAATATCTTGATTGACAAATGCTTCGGCTATCACCTTCAGTGCCTGCTCGGCTGCATCCAGGAGGATGTCAAGTCCCAGCAAATCAGCACAAGTATATCCCGTGACAGCCATCTCGGGCAGTACCACCATTTGGGCTTTCTGCTCGATGGCTAAGCGGACCTGCCGCATGATTTGCTCAGTATTATATTGCACATCAGCGACATTGCCGCAGTGCACTGCAGCAGCCACCCTGATCATACCATAGTCGTGCTTATGTTTCATTTCGATTCTAGTCATTTGTTGGTAATTTTAAAACCTACAAAATTACAAAGTTTTGGTCAATGCGACAACGAGAAGCTCAAAAAATTGCCCTTAATAATGCAAAAAGTGAGCCACAAGGACTCACTTTTAGTTAGAAATCGTTAAGCAAGGGGCAAATTGTCACTTCATGGGCTTGAACTGATTGTCATAGTGCAGTTCGGTGCCATCCTCAAGGTAGATCTCATAGTTACCCTTCTTGTCTTTGCACATCTTCACCACACGTGATGTTTGACCCGTCTTCGAGAGGTTCATCTTGATGCGTCCGTCAATCATGCGCTGGGGAATTTCTCCGTCATTCGCAATCACACGGCTCCACTGTCCATGCTTATCAAACACGATCACAACCGTATTGGCAAGAACAACAGTATACTCATCCTTGATTTTCTGCGTCGCCGTATAAGCCTCGACAACCTCTACATCAGGGAAATAAGCCTTGAGATTGTTGTGTGCCAGGTTGGGCAACTTCTTAATTTCGACAGGATATTTCTCGTCTTGAGCCGACAACGCTGTGACGCACAACATGGCAGTCAAAATAATGATGATCTTCTTCATTATATCTAAATTTTGATGGGAGTGAAATGGATTTAGACAGTAAGGACAATATTGTGCTCGTCGGCAATGCGGCGCATGTTGAGGATGGCATAGCGCATGCGACCCAGAGCGGTATTGATGCTGACTTGAGTGCGATCGGCTATTTCCTTGAAACTCATGTTCTTGTAATATCGCATGAGCAAAACCTCGCGCTGTGACTCAGGCAAAGCCTTAATGAGCCGTCGTATGTCGCAATGAATTTGCTGTGTAACCATCGAATCCTCAACAGTCTGTTCACTGAGTTCCTTGCGGTTGAGCACATTATATTCGGTATCGTCGGTTGACTGCACACTCACAGCCTTCGCCTGACGGAAGTGATCTATAATCAGGTTGTGGGCGATGCGCGAAATCCATGCCAAGAAGTGACCGTTCTCAACATATCGACCTTGCTTGAGCGTGACAATAGCCTTGACAAATGTTTCCTGAAAGATATCATCTGCCAGTTCCTCGCTCTTTACCGAATGAAAAATATAGGAATACACGCGGTCTTTGTGTCGCTCAATGAGCGTATCAAAGGCCTCATTAACTCCATCGACATATAGGGCGACCAACTGATCGTCGCTCTTGTCTTGATACATTCTCATCACAATCTTATTTTAGCGTTATTAATGAGTAATGTTTTGTCGATAGGCAGTCCTTTTTAGTTAATAATATATTAAAGTTAGATGTGGAAAGATGTGGCAAAAGTAGTGATAAATTTTGATACCGCAAGCAAAAATCTAAAAAAATGTTCAAAAAAAGTTGATTTTTGCCAGGAACAGTAAGCGTCAAACCCTATTTCTTACGACGCGCCTTAATGAAAATTTGTGCAATCTTCCAGCCTAGGAACATATAGTCAGCAGCCTTGAGCCGTCCGATGGTTTTGTCCTTAAACACAAGTCCTCGTATACCATTATCATTGACACGGGTCTTCATTCCATCAAGGAGAGCACTAATCTTGACCTTACCCACCTCACGGCGCACCAATGCCTTGGCACGACGCATGCGCAGTTGCTCAAGTGTGAGTCCTTGCCAGTTATCGTCCTGAACAGGAATGGTCATGTTGCTATCAGTGGTTTCAATCATCTTCATTGGCATTTAGAAACAGTTTTGTGACAAAACGAGTGATGGGGTCAATGATGAGCTTCTGCTTGAAAGCGACAACGCCCAAAATGAGCAGCAACAGTGCAAAAACAACAATCAAGTTGGCACCCCACAATCCCACCCAGGATTCAAGCACATGAATCAACGCTGCCACGAGATAGAACAACGCAAAAGCGCCGATGATGACAATTACTGCCACAAAGGCAATGGCCGACAGCAGAACTGACAATTTTTCCACTGCCGTGAGTTTGCCATATTTCATCTCAAGCGAGAGATATTCCCTTCCCTCATTAATGAGTTTCTTGTAATCCAGGTCGTCCATATCATTTGTTGTACAAGGCAGAATGTGTCATTAAGTAAGTTATAAGAAACCAAATATCCTTCACCCCCAACCATAGATGGCAGGGGGCGAAGGGGGTATGAGTCAAAGGAGATTACTCCTCAATCTGCGCACTGATTTGCTTGACCAGTTGCTCGACCTCGTCGTCGCTGAAGTCAATGCCTTTCTTCTTGAGCAATTCCTTGATGCGCATACGCAAGTCCTCACCCTTCTCGGGAGCGAACAACAATGCAGTTGCACAACCGACAACGGCTCCGCCCAGGAAAGCGTAAAGAATACCTAATGCTTTGTTCATAGTGGTTGAGTTGTTTAATGTTTAATTCTTATTCACTTTTGAGTTCATCGACAATCTCATCGGCAAGTTCTTCCATCTTGTCCTTCTTGAGCGTGATACCCTTCTCGCGCAGGATGTCAACGATTTTTCCACGAGTTTGTTCACCTTTTTCGGGTGCGAAAAGCAGTCCAACGGCAGCGCCGGCGATTGCTCCGCCCACGACAGCCAGAATGATGTTCAGTGGTTTCATAATGTTTATATTTAAAGTTTATAATTACTAATTAATAAGAGGCAAAAATCATGCCACATTTAACGTGTCACCAACTGCCCTCCCTTAAAAATCGTGTAAAGGTATGTTATTTTTTTGGTACAAGCAAATCTTTTGTCAAAAAAATGTTTTTTGTGTCATTTTGACCAGTTTTGGTCGTGTGGCGAAAAAGTAGTAACTTTGTAGCCCAATTTAGCGAAACCTATGGCAAACAACGACATCATCATCAAGGGGGCAAGAGTCAACAACCTCAAGAACATAGATGTGACCATTCCACGAGGCAACTTAGTGGTCATCACTGGTCTGTCTGGGTCGGGCAAGTCATCACTGGCCTTCGACACACTCTATGCCGAGGGACAGCGACGATATGTGGAGTCGTTGTCATCGTATGCCCGCCAGTTCATGGGGCGCATGTCCAAACCTGAATGCGACTTCATACGCGGCTTGCCACCTGCCATCGCTATCGAGCAGAAAGTGAACACACGCAACTCCCGCAGTACAGTGGGAACGTCAACGGAGATCTACGACTACCTGCGGCTGTTGTTCTCACGCATTGGCAAGACCTACTCACCGGTTAGTGGCACGCAAGTCAAGAAACACACTGCCAATGATGTTATTGCCACCATCAACACATACGCCGATGGCACTCGCTATGCACTGGTCTCGCCCATCATCGTTCCTGAGGGGCGTGACCTGACAACGCAACTCTCTATTCTGGCCAAGGGGGGATACTCTCGTCTCGAGCACCACGGACAGTTTCTGAGCATTGCCGATGCCGATCCCACTGTGACCGACTACCGTCTGCTCATCGACCGCATGAGCGTCACACACGAAAAAGCAGACGAAATGCGACTGCTCGACTCGTTGCAAACGGCGTTCTATGAGGGACATGACCAGTGTTTCTTGCTGGTATGGGAGAGAGATGGCCATGTGCACGAGCACACTTTCAGCAAGCGATTTGAAGCCGATGGCATGACATTTTCCGAGCCCAGCGACCTGATGTTCAACTTTAACAACCCTATCGGTGCTTGCCCAACGTGTGAGGGGTTTGGCCGCGTGGTGGGCATTGATGAGAATCTGGTTGTACCCGACAAGTCGTTGTCGGTCTATGATGATGCAGTTGTCTGCTGGCGAGGCCAGGTGATGAGTGAGTGGAAGAACGAGTTCATCCACGTCGCCACTCGTCACGGTTTCCCCATCCACCGCCCCTACTTCGAGTTGACCCAGGAGCAACGTGACCTGCTGTGGCATGGCAATAGCGAATTTCCTGGTATTGATGGCTTCTTCGAGTTTGTCAAGAGCAACTCCTATAAGATTCAATATCGCGTAATGCTGGCACGTTATCGCGGCAAGACTTTCTGTCCCACTTGCCATGGCACAAGATTGAAGCCTGAGGCCAGTTATGTGCGTGTAGCCGACAAGACCATAAGCCAATTGGTTTCAATGCCTGTAATCGATCTGGCAAAGTGGTTTGCTGAGTTGCAGCTTGATGAGCACGATGCAACCGTTGCGCACCGTCTGCTCACCGAGGTGAACAATCGCCTGTCGTTTCTACTTGACGTTGGACTTGGATATCTCACGCTCGACCGTCTGTCATCGTCGCTCTCGGGGGGTGAGAGCCAGCGCATCAACCTGGCAACATCATTGGGCAGTTCGCTGGTGGGAAGCATCTATATCCTTGACGAGCCAAGCATCGGTTTGCACTCACGCGACACCGACCGCTTGGTACAAGTGCTGCAGAAACTCAAAGCACTGGGCAACACTGTGGTAGTCGTCGAACATGACGAGGACATCATGCGCAACGCCGACTACATCATCGACATCGGCCCCGAGGCAGGCCGTTTGGGCGGTCAGGTTGTCTATCAGGGACCGTATGCCAATCTGGCACAGGCCAAGGACAGCTATACAGCGCGTTATCTGACGGGTGAGCTCAACATTCCCGTGCCCAAGTTCCGCCGTAAGACCAACAATTATATTAAGGTGTGTGGTGCTGCCGAGAACAACCTGCGTGGCATCGATGTCTCATTCCCTTTGGGCGTAATGACAGTAGTGACCGGTGTGAGCGGCAGTGGCAAGAGCACTCTGGTCACCGACATCCTCTATCGTTCGGTGGCACGTCATCTTGACATCAGCACCGAAGCGCCCGGATCACACTCTCGACTGGAGGGCGAACTTGACCGCATCGGTCATGTCGAGTTGGTAGACCAGAACCCCATCGGCAAGTCGACCCGCAGCAATGCTGCCACCTATCTCAAGGCCTTTGACGAGATTCGTCACATCTTCAGTGAGCAGCAACTGTCCAAACAGATGGGATATGGTCCCGGATTCTTCTCGTTCAACTCGCCCGGCGGACGGTGTGAGGAGTGCAAAGGCGAGGGAACAATAACCATCGAGATGCAGTTCATGGCCGACATTACCCTTCCGTGTGAAGCATGTCACGGCAAGCGATTCAGCCGCAACGCCCTTGATGTGGTTTATCATGGCAAGACCATCAGTGACGTGCTTGACATGACAGTCAATCAGGCAGTTGAATTCTTCACTGCCACAGGTGACACTAAGGTCGTGCGCCGCCTCAAGCCATTGCAAGACGTTGGCCTAGGCTACATCAAACTTGGGCAGTCGTCCAGCACTTTATCGGGTGGCGAGAACCAGCGCGTAAAGTTGGCCTATTATTTGAGCACTGAGAAACAAGCGCCCACCTTATTTATATTTGACGAGCCGACAACGGGACTTCACTTCCACGACATCAACACGCTGCTCAAGGCATTCAACCAACTCATTGACCGTGGCCATACCATTGTCATCATTGAGCACAATATGGATGTGATCAAGTGCGCCGACCACATTATCGACCTTGGTCCCGAGGGTGGGGCCTCAGGCGGCCAGGTGGTGATCACTGGCACACCCGAGCAAGTGGCACAGTGCGAAGCCAGTTATACAGGCCAATTCTTAAAAGCCAAGTTGGCATAAAAAAACGACCTGAATTCAGGTCGTTTTTCATCTGCAATATCTTCTTTAACGTATGCGCTCACTGTCACTGAGGAGTTTTCGATCGGCCTTGATGCGACCGCTTGCCCAGATGGTGAAAAACAATGCCACAAAAGGTAGAGCCACCCACGGTGTGAGCACAGCAATGGCTTGGCCACGTTGCATCAACCACATCACAGCGATATCAACAATAATCACTATCAACAGCATGATAATAACCTTGCATAGCCGTTGTTGCAACTTGAGGTCACGATACTTGAAGATAGTAACTAGCGAGAGAAGGACAACGAGGCAGTCCATGACGAGTAATACAAGGCTCGACACGCCGCCCTCGTCGCAACCCATTGCACTGAGTGTTATGTTTCCATTGTCGGTGACTAGCCCCATGACGGGCATGAATGTGAACACGGCCATGGCGATAGCCGCTAGAAGCAAAAATACGGTTTGCCAACGTTGTAGAACCATTTTTTCTAGTAATTAATGAGTTAAGTAGTTAAATGGAGTTAAGACACGACCTTTTAGATGCAAAGGCATGACTTTGATGATGCAAAGGTACTGATTTTTTTGTACCTTTGCACAACAATTTACAAAATTTATGCCAGTCTACCACAAACTCGATTTGTTTGAGTTTGCTGAGACAGAGCCAGAATTATCAAAAACCAAACAGACTTATATGGCAGATTCACCCCTATTGCAGCGTCTGGAGGGCTTGGATGCACGCTTCGAAGAAATCGGAACGCTTATCACCGACCCCAGCGTGATAGCCGACCAGAGCCGCTATGTTAAACTGACCAAAGAATACAAGAGCCTTGAGACTCTGCTTCAGGCCGCCAACCACTATCGCAAGTTGCTCACTGACATTGAGCAAGCCAAGGAACTACTGGCCAGCGAGACCGACGAGGACTTGCGTGCCATGGCTCGTGAAGAGATCGATGCCAACACGGCCGAATTGCCCAAGATGGAAGAGCATATTAAACTTTTGCTCATTCCAGAGGATCCTGAGGACAGCAAGAATGTTGTATTGGAAATTCGCGGAGGCACAGGCGGCGATGAAGCAGCTTTGTTTGCCGGTGACCTGGCTCGCATGTACACACGCTACTGTGAGAGCAAGGGTTGGGGGGTACAGATCTCGAGTTACAGCGAGGGTGCAGCCGGTGGCTACAAGGAGATTATCTTCAGTATCACAGGTGATAATGTCTATGGAACACTGAAGTACGAATCGGGAGTCCACCGCGTGCAGCGCGTGCCAGTGACCGAGACCCAAGGTCATGTGCACACCTCGGCAGCCAGTGTGGCTGTTCTGCCCGAGGCCGAACCTTTCGATGTCCACATCAACGAGGGTGAGATACGCTGGGACTACTTTCGCAGCAGTGGTGCCGGTGGCCAGAATGTGAACAAAGTGAACTCGGGCGTGCGACTGCGTTACATGTGGACCAACCCCACCACCAACGAGCAGCAGGAGATCCTCATCGAGTGTACCGAAACACGCGACCAACCCAAGAACAAGGAACGTGCTCTGGCACGCTTGCGCACCTTCATATACGACCATGAGCATCAGAAGTATATGGACGACATTGCCAGTCGCCGTAAAACGCTGGTATCGACAGGCGACCGCTCGGCCAAAATCCGCACCTACAATTATCCACAAGGGCGCATAACTGACCATCGCATCGGCTACACCATCTATAATCTGCCTGCCTTTATGGATGGTGACATCCAGGACTGCATCGACCACCTCATTGTGGCCGAAAATGCCGAGAAACTCAAGGAGGCGGCGTTGTGATAATTAAGAGTTTTACGTTTGATAACTGCAACAATAAAAAATAGAAGACATGACACGCAACGAACTTTATTTGAACATACTGCGCAAGCGTAGTTTCCTGTGCGTGGGTCTCGACCCCGACCCTGACAAGATGCCCGCATCGTTGAATGGTGATTTGCTGAGGTTTAACAAGGCCATCATCGATGCCACAGCCGACTATGCTATTGCATTCAAGCCAAATCTGGCCTTCTACGAGGCACAAGGCCCTGTGGGCTACAAGGCATTTGAGGAAACAGTGCGTTACATCCGCGAGCACTATCCCGACCAGTTTATCATCGCAGATGCCAAACGTGGCGACATCGGTAACACGAGCAAAGCATACGCCCGCAGTTTCTTTGAGGCTCTTGACGTTGATGCGCTGACTGTTGCACCCTATATGGGCGAGGATAGCATCACACCATTCTTGGGTTATGAAGGCAAATGGGTCATAGTCTTAGCACTCACGAGCAACAAAGGCTCGTTAGACTTCCAGATGATTCGCGATAGTGAGGGGACACCGCTATATGAGCATGTATTGCGCAAAACGCAGCAATGGGGCAGTCCTGACAACATGATGTTTGTTGCTGGTGCCACCCGCGGTGAAATGCTGCAAGATGTGCGCCGTCTAGTTCCCGACCACTTCTTGCTTGTGCCAGGTGTTGGCGCACAGGGTGGCTCACTTGCCGAGGTGGCGCAATATGCGATGAATGCTCAATGTGGCATTATCGTCAACTCGTCGCGCGGAATTATTCATGCCAGCAATGGTGATGACTTTGCCGAGGCGGCCCGCCTGAAAGCCTCGGCCATGCAGACCGAGATGTCGCAATTGCTAGGTTAAAGTTTGGCGAGTATGGTGACCATTTACACACTCACATCGGCACTGCATGATGCTGAGGCTGTGGCAGCAGCAACTCGTGATTTTTTGGGTTCGTTGCAACTTGACTATGTCCTCAAGGACAACTTTGACGATTATGGCAGCACACAGTTGTCACTGATCTATGTGCGCACCGGCGGCACTGAGAACATCTTCAAAGGCTTGCTACCACAATTGCTGCGTCATTCGCCCCACCCCATCTATCTGCTTGCGTCAGGCAAGAGCAATTCGCTTGCCGCCTCGATGGAGATATTGTCCTATCTGCGCCAACAAGGTGTAGAGGGCGAGATACTCCATGGCTCGGCAACCTACATCCATGAGCGCATCAAGATACTCTTGCAAGTAGCCTCGGCGCGTCAGCACTTGTCGGGTCAACGCTTGGGCATCATCGGCCACCCATCCGACTGGCTGATCTCCAGTGATGCAGATCCAACCCCAATCCAAGACAAACTGGGTGTGGAATTGATCGACATTAGCATTCGAGAACTACTTGAGGTGTTTAGTCGCACAAACCTGGATAACAAATCGTTGCAATTATCAACCACGCCGCCTGCATGTGTTGCCCAAGCCCTACCCGATGCCACACGACTCTACTACGCATTGCAGCAGATTGTTGAGCGGTACAATCTATCGGGATTTACGATACGTTGCTTCGACTTGCTTACAGCCATCCACAATACAGGTTGCCTGGCTCTTGCCCAACTCAATGCCGATGGCATTGTGGCCGGTTGCGAGGGCGATGTACCTGCAGCCTTGTCGATGATGATTGCACAGGCGTTACTGGGTTTGACCGGTTTTCAATGCAATCCGTCATCAATCGACCCTGAGAGCGGGACAATAACGCTGGCTCACTGTACCATACCGCTGAACCTCGTTTCGCACTATGAACTTGACACCCACTTTGAGTCGGGGATTGGCGTAGGTATCCGTGGATACATGCCCGAAGGCCCCGTAACCGTGTTTAAGTTTAGTGGTGACTTGTCGAGACACTTTGTCGCCGAGGGGTACCTAACAGGTAACACATGCAGTGCCGAGTTGTGTCGCACCCAGTTGACCATACGTCTTGATAACACGGATAAAGCCCGTTACTTCCTCACCAACCCTATTGGCAACCATCACATTGTCATTCCTGGGCACCACGCTTCACTACTTGAACTATTAGCCAATCAGATGCATCCATAGCAGCAAAAAAATGTCCCCAACACCACGTGTCGGGGACGCAAGCTGTGAAAAAGGTAAATAAATTATTAATAAGCCCATGCCTCTGTCCTCGCGGTCAGAGGCATGTTGCTTTTATCGTTGTCACACCTCGACTTCCTCAGGTGAATGTTCGAGGATAAGTGTCTTGGTGGGCTGATCGATGAGTTCGGGGGGACCGAAGTACTGGATGGGACCAGGATAGACATAGCATGTCTCCTTTGACCAAGTGGCACGATTGTTGGAATACTCAAGGAACGGACGATCTTTCATGTCCACCAACGCCTTGCGGATGACTGGCTTGTCCTCGCCGTTGCGTCGCTCGATGTTCATCATCATTGTGATGGGAATACCACCACAAATCCACTCGGCCGAGGGCTTAATGAGGTTTCGCACCGAAGACATATAGCCTGTCGCACCACAATTGATGAGCTGCGCAGCATTGTAGCCCAATGCATAGCAATAATCGGCATCAAAGTTTGATGGTGCAGCACAACGTCCCTCATACCCGAAGAAGTGGTGCATGGCACTGAACTTGACATAATCGGGATCGGACTTCTGCTTTCCCTTATTGATTTGCTTGAGTTTCTTCTTAACCAATGTGCTGAGCAGTTTCTCAGTCTCGATGAGTGACACCTGAACATTGCCATGCGGGTCACGGTCAAGCATCAATTGACGTCCCAGTGTCTTGGGCAGACTGTCGAGGGTTGAAAGATTTTCTGGCTCAAGGTGCTCACGGATAAACACGACCTGTGCATCTGGGTCTAGGGTCGAAACCTCGGGTTTGAACTTGGCCATGATTTCGTTGAGTTGCTCAATCAAAGCCTTGCATGAAGGTATGAACTCAATAAGTCCTTCAGGCACCAGGATCGTGCCAAAGTTGAGTCCACGTTTAGCACGTTTCACCACGATATTGGTAATACTTGTGACGATGTCACTCAGTTCAAGGCAATACTCCTCGACTTCCTCGCTGATGAGGCACAGATTGGGACGCGTCTGCAGGGCGCACTCAAGTGCGATGTGCGATGCCGAACGGCCCATGAGTTTGATGAAGTGCCAATATTTGCGTGCCGAGAAACAGTCACGCTCGACATTACCAATGAGTTCGCTATAAACCTTAGTCGCAGTGTCAAATCCGAACGAAGCCTCAATGAACTCGTTCTTGAGGTCACCATCGATGGTCTTGGGACAACCGATCACCTGCACCTTATGGCCGTGAGCCTTGAAATACTCGGCCATGATGGCCGCATTGGTGTTGCTATCATCTCCACCAATAATCACAACAGCCTTGAGATTAAGTTCGCGAATGATCTCGAGTCCTTTCTCAAACTGCTCTTCTTTGTCAAGTTTCGTGCGTCCCGAACCAATCATATCAAACCCACCGGTGTTGCGATACTCATCAATGATATCAGCGGTGAGTTCCATGTAATTATGCTTGACAAGCCCATCTGGTCCCATCAAGAATCAGAAGAGCCGACTCTCGGGGTGTATGCGTTTGATACCGTCAAATAGTCCACTGATCACGTTGTGGCCACCAGGAGCCTGACCTCCCGAAAGAATGACGCCCACATTGATGGGCTTGACATCGGCCTTTTGTGGCTTATCGTCGGGAACAAACGTGATTTGCGGCATACCATAGGTTGTCGGGAACAATTGCTCAATCTGTTCCTGGTCGGCAACTGACTCGGTGGGGTCGCCCACCACCATCTTCAGCCCTCCCTTGAGTGCATTGGGCAACTTGGGTTGATAAGAAGCGCGTAACTGCTGGAGAACACTTTTTGTAGTCATTTTAGTCTCAAATAATATCCCTTTATTGAATTAGGCTACAAAATTACAAAAGAAAGGCCGAAGAATGATGCCGTTTGGTTCATTTTTCAGCCCTCTTTGTATTTTTTAACCCTCAAATATTCATAATCGTTCTTTGTCTCCCGCTATGACAATGCGCAATCTATCGAGATCCAGATAGTGTTGAGCCACCTCACGCAACTGCTGTGGTGTCGTGTGCAAGATGGTGTCAATCTGCCGGTTAAAGTACTCTGGATAGACTCCATAAAGCAATGTTGAAGCCACATAACTGGCTACATTGAAGGGAGTGTCGAGGGTTTTGACCTGCTCGCTGAGCATAAACTGACGCACCAGGGCGAGTTCGTCCTCAGGGATGAGTTGTTCGCGCAAGCGTTGCATTTCACACTTGACCTCGTCAATCAGTTGCCAGGTGTACCGTACATCACACTCGGTGCTGACACCAACATATCCATCCTGTTCTCGACCCGATAGAAAGGCATTGATGCCATAGGTATACCCTTTCTCCTCACGTATGTTGCTCATGAGCCTACTACCGAAGTAACCACCCAAGACCATACAGAGCATGCGTAGTTTGAGATAATCGGGATGATTCCTTCCAACTGCCTGAATGGCCATGGCGACAGCAGCCTGTATGGCACCAGGCTTGTCAACCACCGAAAGCATTGTAGGCGACGGGGTGAAGTTCCAGTCCATCTGACCGTCAGTCTTGCCATGGTTATCAGTCCATGCGCTAAAAGCCGCATCGGTGTCGGCCAGCATCTTGTCGGTCACCTTGCCGGCAATGATAATCTGGCAATTGGCTTGATGATAATATCGAGCAAAGAATTGCTTCAGATCATCAACCGACATCTGCATCAGCCTTTCGGGGTCGACATCAGCCACCAGCGGATGCTCGACACCATAATACAGCCTCCTTAACTCGACTGCCGCCAGATACTTCACGCGGTTCTGCATCGTAGCATAGGATGCGGCATAGCGCTTCTTGTACTGCTCAAACTCATGCTCGGGGAAAGTGGGTTGCGCCAATCCATCGACGACAAACGGCAACAATCGCTGATAGTACTCATTCATCGCCGACAAAGTTAACTGACACATCGCATCATGGTTCTGTGCCAATTTCCATGCGCCGTGGTAGTCAAGCAACTCAGCAATATCACGCGAATCATACTGCCTAGAACCCTCAAGAACCATGAGCGCAGTCAGCAATGACTGCAACGGCATCTGTTCATGAATGGTACCACCTGTAATATAGACATTCAGTTGACAGATGTCCTCGACACCACCATCAATTACCCAGATGGGTATGCCACATGACAGCACACTCGGCTTGGGGAAGTCAAGACGCACATTGCTGAACGCCGCCACAGATGGACGTATCGACCTATCAATCATGTTGTTGTGACTTTAAGAACTCCTCGGCACGTTGCAGATCTTGTGGAGTATCGATGCCAATGGTCTGGCTATGAGTCACCGCCACACGAATGTTCAACCCACCCTCAAGCCATCGCAGTTGCTCAAGCGACTCGGCCTGCTCTAGAGGCGACTGGGGCATTTGCGTAATCTGCGCCAACACTGCAGCCCTGTATCCATAGAGTCCGATGTGTGTATAATACTGATGCCGTTGAGGCCACAGTTGCACATCCACACCTCGCAGATAAGGAATGACCGACCTGGAGAAATAGAGTGCCTTGAATTCGTTGTCAACAACAACCTTAGGCGTGTTGGGATTCTGCAGTGCCTCGAAGGTGCCATCTTTTGGGAATGGATGCACCAATGTAGCAATATCGGTCGCACTGTGGTCAAAACACCGTATGAGTTCATTCAGTTGCTCAGGTTGCACAAAGGGTTCATCACCCTGAATGTTGATGATGAAATCTTCTCCCCCGGCATTGACTTGATACGCCTCATAGCAGCGGTCTGTACCACTGCGGTGCTTGTCACTGGTCATGACCGCTCTGCCTCCAAAGTCTTGCACCACTTGCATAATGCGCTGGTCATCGGTGGCTACGATTACCTTGTCGAGCACCTTGTTCACCTGGCGATAGACGCGCTCAATGACAGTCTTGCCACCCAGCATGGCAAGCGGCTTGCCTGGAAATCTTGTTGAGGCATAGCGTGCAGGAATAATTCCAATGAAATTTGAGTTGCTCATCGTGTAAAATTTTTCGCAAAATTACTGCTTTTATTTGAGATATGTGCAAAAATGTCAGTAACTTTGTCGTTGCATGGTTTTTGCTTGACAAACATTGCATTTTGATAATTATATGACACCACAAGAGATATCTAAACAGTGTGGCGAGATAGCCACATATATAGACAATCAGCAATTGGCTCAAGCTATTGCTACCCTGGGGACGCTTGCCTCTCAAGTGCCTGACGCAACGCTTCGCGACCGTCTTGAGCAGGTCAAGATAAGTTATGATTATATGTTGCGTTATCTGTCGCAAGGCATTCTTGACCCCCAGCGCGACGATATCCTGAATCATATCATCACAGAGTTGTCGACCTTGACAGATCAATGCGTTATTTCGCTATCAGAGCGCGAGTCGACTGAAGTTTTGTATACCCGTCGCCGTGAGTTGAGTGCTGTGTCTCTTAACGACTTGTTTAATCAGTATCACACCCTTGTCAATAAGTTGTCGTTGCTCAAGTCGGTTCATGAACCCGAGCGCGATCGACAAGCATTATTGCAATTAATGAAATCTCGTGAGCAATGCGAGACCAATATATTTAATAAGGTGTGGAGTAGTTTTCCCACATCGCAAGGTGACGCTCAACTGATACAAGAATTTCTCAACGACTCATCATTACCGATGCCTGCCAGATGCCTACTGGTGATGGCTTTGTTTCTGGGGATGACTAAATTCTATGATGAGACCAAACTTATCTTGCTCATTGACGCATACACAACAAGCACTGACTCCGAAGTTCAGATTCGTGCCATCATCGGCGTGTTGCTGATGCTCAATGCCTACCGTCGGCGTGCTGAGCGTTCAAGGGTCTTGGACGGTCATCTGGCTGCCATGAGCGAAGTCCCTACATTTGCCAATGATATCGCCATGGTGATGTATCGCCTCATCAGTACCCGCAACACCGACCGCGTGACCCGGCAGGTGACCCAGGAGATCATGCCCGATATCATGAAGGCCAGCCCTGACCTGATGCGCAAGTTGCGCAACCAGCGCTCGAGTATCGACCCCGAGGAACTGGAAGGCAACCCAGAGTGGCAACAGATGCTGGAAAATAGTGGAGTGGCATCGAAGATGGAGCAGTTCAGCCAATTACAGCAAGATGGCAGTGACGTTTTTATCAGCACCTTCTCGCGTCTGAAGACCTTCCCCTTCTTCCAGACTTTGAGTAACTGGTTCATGCCCTATCACAATGAGCACTCGGTGGTTCAAGAGACGTTCGGCGAGGGCGAGAACCTATTGCGCAACATGGTTGCCCAAGCGCCATTCTTGTGCAACAGCGATCGCTACTCGTTCTGTCTGACCATGCGCAATATGCCCGAGAGCCAGCGCCAGCTCATCAAGTCACAGACCCAACAGCAAATGGCCGACCTCGATGAGATGCAGGCTGGCGAGGTGATTGAGCGACGCAATTTGCAGCGCGACACGATTGCCACACGATGTGTGCAAGACTTGTACCGTTTCTTCAAACTATTCTCCCGTCGCCGCGAGTTCATGGCAGTGATGGACAGTGACATGGACTTTATTGGCCTCCCATACCTGTCGGATTATACTGATGCCCCCGAGACCCTGCAACTGGTGGCTGAGTTTTACCTCAAGAACGAGTTTGATCAAGATGCAGTCCACTACTTCAGTCGTTTGCTCTCAACACAAGAGTCAACCGATCCTATCGTTCTGCAGAAACTTGGGTTTGCTTATGAGCGCTTGGGAAACACGCGCGAGGCTCTGAAACACTACAAACGCTATGAGTTGGCCAACGACGAAGACGTGTGGACGCTGAGGCACATCGCCAGTTGCTATCGTGCACTGCACAAGGTCGATCAGGCATTAGAATACTACGAGCGAATCGATCGTCTGAAACCAGGCCAAATCAGCAACACCCTCAACATGGGGCACGTGTTGCTAGAGAACGGTCGCACCGATGAAGCCCTGCAATACTACTTCAAGGCTGACCTGATGGATGAGTCGAAACACCGTGCTTGGCGCCCTATCGCCTGGTGCTCGTTCTTGCTGGGCAATGATGAGCGCAGCCTTGACTATCACAGTCGCATCATTAATGGTGGCAACGCCAACATGACCGACTACATCAACCGTGGCCATGTGTATCTGTGCTCTCATCGTGTCGCCGAAGCCATCACCGACTATCGACAGGCATTGGCACTTGCCCCCAATGCCAACGCATTGCGCGACACCATCCTTGCCGACCTGCCCCACCTGCAGTCACGCGGGATGAATGAGCAGGACGTTCGTTTGGTCATTGATGCCGCACTCAGCTGATGCGTGATTTTCACAATAGCCATTAAGTCCCGTCTGACAATAAAAATTTACTCAAAAGATTTATCACCCATGCTATTTTCTGAGCCATTTCAAACGCCCCATGGCTTGGTGCCGTTTGATTGTATTACTGCCGACATGTATGAACCTGCTATTGAGCAAGGTATAGCTCAATGTCAGGTCGAAATTGACAACATAACACGAAATCCCGAAGCGCCAACGTTTGAGAATACCATCGTAGCCCTGGAGCGTAGTGGAGAAATGCTGAATCGCGTCCTCGGCGTGTTCTATCCCATGCTCTCGGCCAACGCCGATGACCAATTGATGGATATCTCTCAACGTGTTGCCCCGAAACTTGCCGAGCACAGCAGTTCCATCACGCTCAACCACGACCTGTGGCTTCGTGTCAAGGCTGTACATGATTCATTTGACCGCGAGTCACATGACCAGGAAGACTGGATGTTGCTTGACAAGACCTATCGCTCGTTTGTTCGCAACGGCGCTTCGCTTGAGGGCGAAGACCGTAACCGTTATCGGGAATTGAACAAACGCCTAACCGAGGATACACTCAAGTTTGAGCAGAATCACCTCAAGGCAACCAACGCCTACGAACTATGGCTCAAAGCAGATGACCTTTCGGGGCTGCCCGAGAGTGCCATTGAGGCTGCGGCACACGCCGCAAATGAGAAGTCACGCAAGGGCGAATACCTGTTCACGCTGCATGCACCCAGTTACATGGCCTTCATGAAGTATTCAGACCGACGTGACCTGCGCGAGAAGTTATACATGGCATATAACACCCAGTGCACTAGCGGTGAGTTTGACAACATGGAACTGTGCCGACGTATTGCCAACACCCGACTCGAACTTGCCCAACTAATGGGATTCAAGACCTTTGCCGACTACCGACTGCGCAACTCGATGGCACAGACTCCAAAAGCCGTGATGGATATGCTCGAACAACTGCGCGTTGCCTATGCTCCTGTCATGCGACGCGAACTCGAACGGTTGACACAATTTGCAGCCCGTATCGAGGGAAATGACTTCGAGCTCAAGCCTTGGGACTACAGTTACTATTCCAACAAAGAGCGTGATAGCCTTTATCAGATCAATGATGAGTTGTTGCGCCCTTATTTTCCTCTCAATCAGGTTATCGATGGAGTGTTTGGTCTGGCCACCCGGCTCTATGGCCTTCATTTTGAACTCAATCGCGATGCCCAGGTATTTGACCCTGAGGTCAAGGTCTATGATGTGACCAATAGCGATGGTCAATGGATGGGTGCGTTATACACCGACTTCTTCCCTCGCAACACCAAGCAAAGTGGAGCCTGGATGACAGCCTTCCGCGAACAATACTGCGATGCGATGGGCAACGATGTTCGCCCATTGGTAACGTTAACCATGAATTTCACACGCCCAACCCATAACAAGCCTTCGCTGTTGACCTTCGGTGAGGTGCGAACATTCTTGCACGAATTTGGACATGGCCTGCACTGTCTGCTGTCGTGTTGTCGTTATGAGTCAACATCAGGCACTAATGTATACCGCGACTTTGTGGAACTGCCATCACAATTTCATGAAAATTTCCTGACCGAACGTGAGTTCCTCGACAGCTTTGCCCGCCATTATCAGACTGGTGAGCCCATTCCGCAAGAGTATATTGATCGCATCTTGGCCGCGTCACAGTATGGTGCCGGCTATTCTTGCATGCGCCAACTGTCATTCGGTTTGCTCGATATGGCATGGTATGGCATTGATTCGCCATTTACTGGCGACATTGTAGGTCATGAGCGCAACGCCATGCAACCCGTCCAGGCCTTTGCTCCGATCAATGGATGTGTGATGTCTCCCCAGTTTGGCCACATCTTCTCGGGAGGCTATGCCGCAGGCTACTATGGCTACAAGTGGGCCGAGATTCTTGATGCCGATGCCTTCAGTAAGTTTCAAGAGGATGGCATCTTTAACCCCGACACGGCTCACCTGTGGCACGACTGCGTGATGTCGCGTGGCAGCAGCGACATGCCCATGACATTGTACACGCAATTTCGTGGCCGTCCTCCCCGCATCGATGCCTTGCTACACCGCGACGGCATTAAGTCGTGAGCACATTGATAAAACAATGAGGGCGCTCCATGCTGCATGCTGCTGGAGCGCCCTCACATATTATCCTATACTCAAGACATTTACCAGATGGCAACCCTCTCGGCAGGGTCACGCCACATCTTGTCGCCCGGACGGATGTTGAAAGCCTTGAAGAATGGCTCCAAATTGCGGATGGCGACATTGACGCGATTGACACCCAGCGAATGCGGGTCAACCTTGGTGCGACGCAAGATTTCCTCTTTCGTGATGTTGGCTGCCCAGACATTGGCATAACTCAAGAAGAAACGTTGATCGGGTGTGAATCCGTCAATACTGACATTGCCCTTGCCTTGATCAGTATGCTTGAACGCAGTGTAAGAGACACGCAGTCCTCCGTGATCGGCAATGTTCTCACCCATGGTAAATGTACCGTTGGCATGGACATCATCAGCCACAATCTCAGCACTGTATTGTGCACCCAATTTGTCGGCCAGTTCCTGGAACTTAGCAGCATCCTCGGCAGTCCACCAGTCCACCATGTTACCCGTATGGTCAAAGTTGCGACCCTGGTCATCAAATCCGTGAGTCATCTCATGACCGATGACCACACCGATAGCACCATAGTTGCAAGCATCATCCGAAGTTGGGTCAAAATAAGGGGGCTGTAAGATGGCAGCAGGGAAGCAAATCTCGTTACTTGATGGCTCATAGTAGGCATTCACTGTCTGCGGAGTCATCCACCAGCGGTCTTTGTCGACAGGTTTGTCCAGTTGACTATACTCGTAGTCAGCCTCATGGATGCGCGCTTGCAATACATTCTGCCAGTAACTGCGCGATGGATCAATCGTGATGCCGCTATAATCGCGCCACTTGTCGGGATAACCAATCTTGACAGTGAACGAGTTGAGTTTTACCAGGGCATTGACCTTGGTCTTCGGGCTCATCCATGTGAGACCTGCAATGTGTTCGCCCAGAGCCACCTTGAGATTATCGACCAACTTCTGCATTTTCTTTTTGCTCTCGGCAGGAAAGTACTTGGCAACATAGAGTTGTCCCACAGCCTCACCCAGCAGCGTATTAGGCACATTGAGCGCGCGCTTCCAGCGTGGTTGGTTAACCTGCTTGCCACTCATGGCACGACTGAACATGTCGAAGTTGGCCTGTTCAAAGTCATCACTGAGGTAGTTGCTGGCGGCATTGACATACTTGAAAGTCAGGTAATCCTTGATCTCCTGATCTTTGAGTGTAGTCATCATTTTGTCGACCAAAGCGATGCTCTTGGGCTGGAATACGCACAACTTGTCAAACTTGGGTACTCCCAAAGCGTTGAAGTAACTGTCCCAATCAATATTGCGGTAATCGGCTTTGAGTTGACTGAGCGTGGTAACGTTATAGAGTTTGCTATAGTCGCGCGTCTCCTCGCGGGTCATGGCTACTTCGGCCAAGGCATTCTCAATCTTCATGACATTCTTGGCAGCCTTCTTGGCATTACCTTTTTTGTATCCGATGAGCATGAACAGACGCTCAATGTAGTTGACATAAGCCTCACGCACCTTGGTCGTGTTGGCATCTTTCTCCAGATAGTAATCACGGTCTCCCATGCCAATGCCACCTTGTGTGAGATAGAGCAGGTTCTCGCTGCTGCTCTTGAGGTCGGCCATCACTTGAGAATTAAAGAATGGATCACCCACACCACGGTGCATCCATGCGATGAGCCCGATAAATTCATTTCGCTTGGCATTCTTGATCATTGCCAAGTCGCTAGCCAGAGGCGCAATGCCCTCACTGTTGAGTCGCACACTATCCATGCCCAGAGCATAAAGGTCACCGACCTGCTGCTTGATGGACCCCTTCGGATTGTTTGTACCCAAGTTAGTGATAATGTTCTTGACTTGCTCACGGCTATTCTCAGCCAATTGGTCAAATGTTCCAAACCGAGCATACTGCGGATCAAGTGGATGTGCCTGTTGCCATCCACCACACGCATACTTGTAGAAGTTTTCACCGGGCTGAACCGTAGTGTCAAGATTGGCACGGTCCACCCCCTTGAGGTTACCTGCAACCAAGCCCATCGACATGGCTGCAGCAAGGGTCAAAAAAATCATTTTTTTCATATAACTAAATTTAGTTAGGATTATGTTCAAAGGTATCAACGCACTACATCAGTCATCAGTCTTCCGCCTGCTGCGCCTCCGTGGTGTATATATGTTGTCGGTGTGATGAATCTGATTGTCACGCACTAGTTGGGTCAACGCAATGGATACTTGCTCACGGAACAGAGTGCCACACTTCTTGATGCCAAAGAGATCGATGACCTTCTGAGGCATATCGGCTTCGGTAACCTTGCGTTGTTTATATAAGATTGCAAGTATTGCATTTTTGACCTCGATGAGTGGAATATCATGCCACTCACGCCCACCTTTTAATCGATAGGATCGATAGGATCGATAGGCTGATCGTGCTTGCGCATTAGCCCAATAGTATGGTACTACGGCAGGTGCATCATCATCGAGAGTCGCAGTCTGCTTGAGTAGCCAGGTGACAAACTTTGTGACACGTTCATTAATGTTGCGCACAGCCCAGATACGGCACATCCGCTTGCAAGCATAGTGAAATGTAATGGGTTGCTCATGCTGCAAAATCTGTTTCATCTGCGCCATGGTCTTTGTTGGCCTTGTGGTCAACATCATCACGCCACCCTTGTCCTCGATGGGTATATCCGCTTCAACGTATGGCACCTCGGTCGGTTCAGGCAAGAGCGATTCGTCAATTTTCACCTGATTCGATTCATCTTTCTTGGGCACCCTGGGTGCCACAACTCTGGGAGGTGTGGCAGGACGTTGGACTGATTGCTTTTTGGGTTCTTCAGCAATCTCTACAACTTTATCTGAGCCATTGGTTTGAGGTTTTTCTGCCTCGGTTTTGACTGGCTTTGTGTCATTAATATTACCTTGATTCTGATTGTAGGATGCCACATTCGACACTTGCCTTGGAGGCACTTCAGTGCGTTTGGAGTCAACTCGACTTGGGTGGTTTTCGACAGCCTTGAGGGCTTCAAGCACTTGCTTGACAACACGCTCACGATCATAGTACCAGTCGAGCATCCAGACGCGGACAATGTTCCACCCCAGTGCCTTGAGCACCTCGGGTTGGCACACTTCCCGGTCACGCACAGTCTTGGTGTCACTGTACCCCTTGCCGTCGCACAACACTCCCAGCAGATACCTGCCTGGATCGTTAGGGTCTATCACTGCCAGGTCAATCTTAAACTTGGAACGTCCAACAGCCATAGTCACTTCGTACCCCCTCTCCTTCAAGATTTCAGCGAGTTTTCGAGCCATCACATTGATCTGTACCTGAGGTTGGTTGTTCTGATAACCCACTCGGCCGTCACGGGCATACTCAAGGAACATCTTGAGCCCTTGCACGCCGAGCGACTTGGAACGGTTGAGATCAATCTGCTCGGGTTGCAGTGTTGAGAACACCATCATCTCATACCTTGCTCTAGAGACAGCCACATTGAGTCGTCGTTCTCCTCCCTGGTTGTTAAGCGGCCCAAAGTTCATCGACACCTTGCCTCGGGCATCGGGTCCATATCCAATTGAGAAAAGGATCACATCCCTCTCATCACCCTGCACATTCTCTAGGTTCTTGATGAATATGGGTTCTTCGCGGTCGATTGCGGCTTGTTCCAATTCGGGGAACTGTGCAAAAGCATCCACAAGCATATCGTCGATTAAGTTCTGCTGTGCTATGCTGAATGAAACGATGCCGATGCTCCTGTCTCGCAACTTTTTGTCCTTGAGCCTGCGCAACACCTCGTTGACAATGGCTGCCGCTTCGGCCTTGTTGCTACGCGAACGACCATAGTCGTATACACCCTCGATAGGTACAAAGGTGACTTTGGTGTCACGGTCATCAACACTGGGGAATGTGATGAGCCTACCATCGTAATACTGAGAATTACTAAAAGCGATGAGACTCTCATGCCTGCTACGATAGTGCCACCTCAAGTGCTTCGAGGGGAAATCAAGTGCTATGGTGTCATCGAGCACACTGTCAAGGTCGTCAATCGCCTCTTCTGACTCATCGACCTGGTTGACATTGAAGAAATTGGTGGGTGGCATTTGCTTCGGGTCGCCCACGACAATCAGCGCCTTGCCTCGTGCAATGGCTCCAATAGCCTCGCTGGTTGGCATCTGTGAAGCCTCATCAAAGATGACCAAGTCATAGGGTTGCTGGTTCAGAGCCAGATATTGCGCCACTGAGATTGGGCTCATGAGCAAGCATGGACACAGGTACGGGAGCAATTCACCCACCTGATCCATGATGTTGCGCACACTCTGCCCCCTTCCGCGATTGGCTATGTTGCGACGCAGGTATCCCATCTGCGAGTACAACCCTTGAGTGCTAGTATGCTCACGCAGATTCCTTGCCAGCCTATTGAACAACTCCAACTTGGTAAGTTCCTGAAATCTCTTGTCCAGTTGCCTGAACTTGACGATAGTGTCTTCAAAGATTGTACCCGAGAATGCGGTAAGCCTCTCATCCTTCGCCATGATGCTTGATGCCATGGCATGATAGACCGCCTTTTTCCATGCATCGGCAACTTGTCGTGGTTGCATGCCCGCAGAAATAGCACAGACTGCATCTTCCAGATGATTCTGTCGCATGACAGCCCTGCGGTCGGTCCATTGTTTCCAATCACGACCCAAGTTCTCAACCTGCGTTGCCATACTTGCAGCCATCTGCTCATGATTCTCACCATCGGGATCGTCAAACGAACAATATTCAGCCAACTTATTCTGCGCTTCAAGAAGTCTGTTGTAGTCAGCAGCAACCCTAACCCACAAGGATTGATTCCGCTCGAAGATAGCAGGATCGGCGGCAGCAGATGCGGCAATGCTATTGACAACGGTTGACTTCATCTTACCAGAGCAGAAGCCGCCAATAGCAGCATAGAGTGCCTCTGCCCTATTGAGCAGGTCGCGCATCGCCAGCCAGTCGGCTGAATCTTTGTCGACCGCAGCACCAAAGGCCTGGTTCAACTCACTTTGCCATGTCTGATCGCATCCTGCATCTTGTGCCTGATAATCGATCAACACGCCCAGGAGACGGTCTACGTCAATCTCATCTGTCGACACCAAATACGGCTTGAGATTCTTCTTGAACTTATACTTATTAATGGATCTGGCAAGCCACCATTGGTTGGATATTTCGTTCCACTGTTGCTGCAGTTGTTCAGCATCGAGGGCGTATGCCGACTCAAGGAAATCGGCCTCTACTGCTTCCTTCAGTTGCTTCCGCACCAAGCCATTGTCAATGTGGCTTATCAGTCGTTGCATCTGAGGATTTCCTGCTGCCTCCAGCATGGGGCGTGTCATGAACTTCACTTGCTGCAAAGCCTGACATAGGCAGCCCAGCACACGATACTCAGATGGACGTTGCCCCAGTGTCAAGCCAATGGCCTTGTTAATTTCTTGTGCATCGTCGCGCATGCGTTGCAGACGTTCACTATATTGCTTGAGTTGCTGAGCAGTACCACTCAAAGCATCGTCAGTGGCGCTGTTGACAACTAGCCCATTGAGTGGATGTTGACCTGGTGCCCCAGTTAACTGCAAAACCGAGCCTAGCGACAGTATGATTTCTTCATTCTGCGCGATTGTCTCGGTTGTCATGTCGTCAACCATCAGTCCAGTTGTGTCTAACTCCTCGCCATCGATATCAAGGAACATCGTGATGCACTCATATAGCGACAATCCTGATGATTGTCGGGCATGCAATGCGCTGACATAGTGTGATATCTGCTCTCGTTCACGCCACAGTTTCCGCGCTGTCGTCTGATACTCTTTCGATGCTCCACGTTCAATAGTGTTCAGTGCTTTGTCCAACTGTTGCAGGACATGT
>Ga0310695_10002962_pt1 | contig 34405 bp, 29 predicted proteins | sample RumenRJG_04DNA_FD_203882 | JGI IMG/M metagenome (GOLD analysis project Ga0310695, IMG submission 203882) | Bovine rumen microbial communities from Lethbridge, Alberta, Canada - RJG_04 (v2) (version 2) | ecosystem: Host-associated > Mammals > Digestive system > Stomach > Rumen | place: Canada... | reverse complement strand
CCCACATGCCGCCTGCTACTGCGTCAAGTTCGTCATCCGTAAGTTTCATTCCGGCATTTTCCATAATCTTCTTGGCTTCATCCTTGTCTTTTGCCTGAGCGATTTCGTCCTTTAATTTTCCTGTGAGTTCCATAATCATTTCCTCCTTTATATTTTTTACAGCCCGACGGACTGTTTTTTATTGGGTAATCGCTGTTTTAATTCCCTTTGTATATTTAGACGAACGAGTTTAAAAATGGGCAGTAAAAAATGAGAAAATTTTTTAAATAATTTTAGCTTGTTTGCGTAATTGCGGTTTTTGCTTTATAATTTTTTTTTATTAGAGAAAGTTTATGCCCCTTGACTGCGAAAAAATCTGGATTGAATACAAAGACCGTGTAAGCGGTTACATTTTTTCTCATATTTCCAACAGTGATGATGCCGAAGATTTGGTGTCGTCCGTCTTTGCAAAAATCATTCAGTATTCTTTTTCATATCGTGGCGATCCAAATTCTGTTTCGAGCTTTGTTTACAGAATCACGCAGAATCTTGTCATCGACTATTACCGCACCAAAAAGCCGCAGGATGAGCTTCCCGATTCGCTCGTGGCGGCTCAGTCCATCGAAGACGATTTTTTTAAGCAGAGCACGCTGGATTTTCTGGCGGATGCCCTTGCCCTTCTCCCCGAATTTGAGCGCGATATAATTATTCTTCACTATTACAAAAATATTTCGTTAAAGAAAATCACGATAAAACTTCAATCGACCGAAGGTAAGGTAAAACTGGCCCATACCAGGGCGATTAAGTTTTTAAAACATAAATTCAAAGAATTAGATTTTTAGGAATGGCGTTTCATGGCAAATTCAGAAGGATTGTTCAGAAAGTCGGCGTTGCAAAAACTTTCTTCCCCGGAGCAGCTTGATCAGACGATTACGATAATAAAATTGCAGGGCTGGATTGGCCTGTGTGCTTTGGGCGCGCTTTTGTTCGGCGTGTTCTTGTGGTCAATCGTCGGTTCTATTCCCGAAAAGGTGAACGGAAACGGTGTCCTCATCAATTCCAACGGACTTTTGAGCGTGACCTATGCTTCGGGCGGCGTGGTTAAGGGCGTGTTTCTGGAAAACGGCGAGAAGGTTTTTAAGGGCCAGGTTATCGCAAGAATCGAGCGGCAGGATTTGATGGAGCAGCTTCAGGTGGCTTCGCAAAAACTTGCCAACTTGCAGAAACGTTACGAGTCGGATTCACAGCTTTATCTGAAAAGTGCGGGCATGACCGACAAAATGCTTGCAAAGAACGAGATTGACCTTGATTCGCAAATCAAAACGCTTGATACGCAGATTGCCGACGCGCAAAAAAAGGTGCAGACCATGAAGGAGCTTTTTGATGAAGGTCTGATTACGAATACGGCCTATCTTGAAACCCGAAACGCACTTTTTAGTCTTCAGCGGCAAAAGCAGGAGACGGAGAGGCAGCTTCTGAACACGGGCGTTGACCGAATCAAAAGTGCCGGAAGCTCCAATCAGCAGCTTTTGTCCTTGCAGCAGCAGATTGACGAGGCCCGGATGCAGCTGAACATTCAGCAGGAAAACTATGAGAATGCCACGCGTGTTATTTCGCCGGAAAGCGGAACGGTTTATGAGGTTTCAATCGCAAAAGGTTCGTACATTTCTCCAGGGGCAACGATTGCCGTAATCGAGCCTTTTTCTAGCAACGGCTCCACTCTAGAAGCCACGATGTTCTTTGCAGGAAAGGACGGAAAGCGTGTGAAGCCAGGAATGACTATTGATGTAAGCCCTTCCACCGTAAAGCAGGAAGAATATGGCTACATTCAGGGAATTGTCACAAGCGTTTCCAAATTCCCTGCCACTCCGCAGTACATTCAGGCGACTTTCCAGAACCAGAGTTTGACACAGACATTTTCGCAGCTTGAAGCACCGATTGAAATAAAAGTCCGACTGATTCCAGACAGCAAGACTGTGACTGGCTACAAATGGTCTTCTTCAAAAGGCCCTGATGAAACTCTGGAGACTGGAATCCTTTGTTACGGGGCTGTAACTGTGAAGGAGCAAAGACCAATCGCGCTCGTAATTCCTTTGATAAAGAAGAATGTGTTCGGAATAGGGGAATCGGCGTTATGAAAGAAAAAAACTCTTCAAAAAAGCTTTTCCCATGTGACAGGCGGGCAAAAACTCCCACGATATTGCAGATGGAAGCTGTGGAATGTGGAGCGGCGAGCCTTGCGATGATTCTTGGATATTTCGGAAGCTTTATTCCGCTGGAGAGGCTTCGCGTGGAGTGCGGAGTTTCGCGCGACGGTTCAAAGGCTTCAAAAATTATCCTTGCTGCCCGAAGGCTTGGCCTCAATGCGGACGGCTACAGGCGTGAGATTGAGAACTTAAGAAACACGGTTTTTCCCGCAATCATTTTCTGGGAATTCAATCACTTTGTCGTGCTGGAAGGCTTTAAGGGCGACAAGGCTTATATCAACGACCCCGCAAGCGGCAGACGAAAAGTTTCCTACGAAGATTTTGATACTTCTTACACTGGCGTTCTCCTTGAATTTTCAAAGGGCGATGGATTTGTGCCCCAGGGGAAAAAGCCGTCGTTATTTTCTATGCTTGCCAGGCGAATCAAAGGCATGAGGCGGGTCATTCTTTATGTGATTTTAATCGGGCTTTTCCTTGTCGTGCCGGGGTTTGTTATTCCAGCGTTCAGCCGTTTCTTTGTTGATACGATTCTCGTGTCAAAGCTCACAGGCTTCTTAAAGCCGCTTTTGATTGCGATGGGGCTTACCGCAGTTTTAAAAGGTGTTTTGACTTGGATTCAGCAGTTTGTCTTGATGCGTTTTCATTTAAAGCTCTCGCTTTCTTCTTCGGCACAATTCTTGAACCATGTCTTTAAGATGCCGGTTGAATTTTTTACTCAGAGAATGACGGGTGAAATATGCGAACGTCTGCTTTCAAATGATGCCGTTGCAACCCTTATTTCGACCAAACTTGCGGGTGCGGTGATAAATCTTTTCTGCGTGTTCTTTTACGGAATCCTGATGCTTCGTTACGATATTCCGCTCACGCTTATTTGTCTTGCAGCACTTGGCTTGAATATTTTGCTCTTGTGGCTCAGTTCTGAGCCTGTAAAGATTGGAACTTTCAAGGCAGAAATCGAAATGGGCAAGCTTTACGGTCACACGATGAACGGAATCAGCATGATTGAAACGCTCAAAGCCTCTGGCCTTGAGAATGACTTTTTCCAGCAATGGTCAGGGCAGCAGTCGAAGGTTGTTATTCATAACCAGAAGATGGCGAAGCTTTCACAGATTGTGGCACAGTTCCCGCAATCGCTCGCACAAATCCTCAATCTTTTTACGCTTGTCGTGGGTGCTTTTAGGGTAATGAATGGCGACATCACGATGGGTATGCTCGTGGCATTCCAGAGTTTGCAGGCAAGCTTTATGGATCCTGTAACACAAATCTTGCAGCTTGGAAAGGAAATTCAGTCCAGTCAGGCTGATATGAGCCGACTCGATGATGTCATGAATTATCCAGCTCAAAAACGCTATAAAGATGATTTCAAAGAAGAAAAATCTGAATCTGATATTGAGGCTCCAGTCGCAAAAAAGCCATTTGCCATAAAAAAGTTGCAGGGCTACATTTCGCTCAAAAATGTGACTTTCGGCTACGACAAGCTTTCACCGCCTTTGATAGAGAATCTTAATTTGGAGCTAAAGCCTGGTTCACGCGTGGCACTTGTTGGCGGTTCGGGTTCGGGCAAATCTACAATCGGCAAACTTGTCAGCTCCCTTTATGAACCGTGGAGCGGAGAGATTCTTTTTGACGGTAAAAAAGTTTCTGAGATAGAGCGAAGCCAGTTCACTTCATCAATGGCGGTCGTTGATCAGAGTATTTTTCTTTTTGAAGGAACTGTCCGCGACAATCTTACGATGTGGAATTCAAATGATGCCGATGAATGTTCCTACATTCAGGCAGCAAAAGATGCCTGCATCCATGATGATATTTCTGAACGGCCTGGCGGATATTACAGCAAAGTCGAAGAAGGTGGCAAGAATTTTTCGGGCGGACAGCGTCAAAGGCTTGAAATTGCCCGAGCACTTGCTGGCAATCCAAGAATGTTGGTTTTGGACGAGGCGACCAGTGCGCTTGACCCGATTACGGAGCTTATAGTTGACGAGAATATTCGTCGCAGAGGCTGTACCTGCATAATCATTGCGCACAGGCTCAGCACGATTCGTGATTGTGATGAAATTATTGTGCTTGACAGTGGAAAGATAATGCAGCGCGGAACTCATGACGAGCTTGTAAAACAAGAAGGCTTGTACCGCGATTTGATTAAAACGATGTAGGCGGTTTTTTATGGAAGAAAAGAAAATTACTTTGCAAAACAGCACTCCATTTGAATTCCCAAAAGACTCTTTGTTTTATCGGGTTGCAAGAGGCTCTGCGTATCTTTTTGCTGTGGAAAAAATGAAGGATGGTCTAGACAGCGCACGGACAGAAATTGCTTCCTATAAAGAAGGTGACTTCATTCTTTGCCTTCCGCCGACAGGTTCCGTTCGTTTTGTACTGACAGGCTCGCTTGATGCACAGATTGAAGAAACAAAGATTACTTTTTTTGAAGGAACAGAAGGTGGCAAGGCACTTGAAAAAGCACTTGCAACATCTTCCTCTCTTTTATTGCGGGGCCTTAACTCCAAGGAAAATTTTTCGGATATTCTGAAATCTTCTGACAGGGAAAATGCCGTCCGCGAATTTGCAGAAAATCTTTCGATGGAATTATGTGCGATTCGTATGGCAGACATGCTTGATGAAAGTGATGCTGTTGCCCGCAAATTTGATTCCAACGAAAAGGCCTTTTCTTCGGCACTTGAAGACATCGTTTCGGTGGTTGATGGCAAAAAAAGCGATGAGGTCAAGGCTGAGTCTCAGTTTGCCATTGTTCAGGCGGCATATCTTGTTGCTGAATACGACAAAATCAAGCTTCAGGAAATTCAAGGGAAATCTTACACAAATGCTGATTCGCTTATAGAGCTTGCAAAAGACAGCAATATTCGCCTGCGTTCTGTCACGCTCAAAAACAATTGGTGGCAAGACGACAACGGTGCGCTTTTTGGCTGGTACTTCAATGACACAGAAGCCGAGGACGCAATTCCGGAGCCGGTAGCCCTTCTTCCGCAAAAATGGGGCGGCTATGAGTGCGTTCTTCCTGCAAGCAAAAAAACTGAGCAAGTTACGCAAGAAGTTGCAAGGCATATTCATAGCTCAGCCTATGTGTTTTACAAACCTTTTGCAGACAGTCGCATTTCGCTCAAGGAGCTTATGGCATTCGCCTTTTCTTCGCGAAAAATGTCACAGGATGCGCTGCTATTTATGGCTTTAGGTCTGGTAAGTGCCGCTGTTGGTCTTTTGATTCCGTTTATAACAAAAATCTTCATAGATTCAATAATTCCACAGGCTGCAAAAAATATGGTGGGGCAAATTGCCGTGATAGCGTTCTTGTGCGTTTTCTCGGCGATGGCGTTCGACTTTATAAAAGTGCTTGCAATGACAAGAATGGAAGCCCGCTCGGATTCACTTTTGCAGGCGGCGGTTATGGACAGGCTCTTAAAACTTCCGGTCGATTTCTTCCGGGATTACACTTCCGGGGAACTTTCTCAAAAAGTCTTTGCGATTTCACAGATAAGGGAAATTGTGTTTTCAGTTGTCATTACAAGCGGCATGACGATTGTGTTTTCCCTGGTTTATCTTTTTCAGCTTTTTGCGTACAGCAAATATCTTCTTGGCTGGGGGCTTCTTTTTTGTGCGATTTCAATTCTTGTGACAGTTATTACTGCACTGTTTAAGTACAAGTGGAACAAAGAAATAATCTCGATTACAGGAAAGATTTCCGGCGTGCTTTTCGAATTCATAAACGGCGTGAACAAGCTTGTCCTGACAGCCTCAGAAAAACGGGCCTTTTCAATCTGGACAAAACTTTTTGCCAAGCAGAACAAATGTTCCAAAAAAACTGACCAGGTTAACATGGTTTATCTTACTTTCATGTCATTCTTTCCGCTCGTGACCACGCTTTGTTTTTACGGAATTTTCATGAACGCAGTTGCAAGCGGCAAAATGGATGCTCTTTCAACAGGTAGTTTTTTGGCATTTATGGCTTCGTTCACGAGCTTGCAGAATGCCCTTATTTCTTCCGCAGATGCCGTTACGAATTCCGTTCAGATAATTCCGATGTACGCTCAGGCTAAAACGGTGCTCGACGCGATGCCAGAAATCCAGGAATCTAAGCCAGCGGTTTCTTCGCTCAAAGGAAACATAGAAGTGAGCCATGTGAATTTCCGCTATTTACCAGACAGCCCTCTCGTGTTAAAAGACATTTCAATGAAAATCGCTCCGCATGAATTTGTGGCCATTGTTGGCGGCTCTGGCTCCGGCAAATCAACTTTGATAAGAATCCTGCTCGGATTTGAAAAGCCAGAGACCGGAACAGTGTTTTTTGACAATCATGATATTAATTCCGTTGATATTGGCAGCATTCGGCGGAACATGGGCGTTGTGCTCCAAAACAGCACGATTATGCAGGGGTCTATTTTCTCGAACATTGTCGGAAGTTCCGCTCTGACTATTGATGATGCCTGGCGAGCCGCAGAAATGGCAGGGCTTGCCGAGGATATTCGCAACATGCCTATGGGAATGCACACAATGGTTTCTGCTGGCGGCGGAACTTTTTCTGGCGGGCAATTGCAGAGGCTTATAATCGCACGTGCAATTGCAAGGCGGCCTAACATCCTGATTTTTGACGAAGCAACCAGCGCACTTGATAACAAAACGCAGGCACAAGTGAGCGAAAGCCTTGAATCGCTCAATGTCACAAGAATCGTCATCGCACACCGGCTCAGCACGATTATAAACGCCGACAGAATTTATGTGCTTAACAACGGCGTTATCGAAGAAACCGGCACTTACGATGAGCTTATGAAACGGAAAGGATTTTTCGCAAAACTGGCAGAACGTCAGCAGGCATAGAACAAGCAGAGAAATAGAAAAACAAGGAGTTTTAAGTTATGAAAAAGATATTTTTGATTCTGATAGCGGCAATGATTGCTTTTGCTTCATGCTCTCAAAAAGATACGCCTGCATACAAGAGGGCTGTAGTCACGCAAAAACTCTTGAAAAAGCATCGAATAAAAATTGCTGTAACCGGGCAATGGTCAACTCCGAACGGAAAGTTTATATGGGAAGGTGCGGAGCTTGCAGCCAATGAAATAAACGAAGCTGGCGGAATTCTTGGTGCAAAAATCGAGCTTGTGAAATTCGATGATAACAACAAAGTTTCGCAAGGTGCGGAAGTCGCCGGAAAAATCACGGAGGATGAAGAAATTTGTGCGGTTATCGGGCATTATTCATCTTCGGTTTCATTATTCAATTCTGTTATATATCACTATTACGGTGTTCTTATGCTCACGCCATTTTCCACAAATACCAAACTGACCAAACAAAGCCTTCCATATATTTTCCGCAATATTCCTGGAAACGATGCGTTTGCAAAAGAAGCCGTTCGCCTTTGCGAGCAAAAAAACTGGAAGCGTGTCATGACACTTTATTTGAATAACGCATATTGCAGTGAGCTTCTTGATTCTTTTGAGCAGTATTGCGGTGAAAATTCAATTATAGTTCCTGACAGAGTGGGCTACGAGGAAGTTTACAATCTCAGCAATTATATGGAAATAGCGGAAAAATGGAAGACGAATTATGCTTTTGACGCAATCTTCATCGCGGGATTCCTCCCACAGGCGGCAGAAATTGTCGCACTTTTCCGTTCTGAAGGAATCGACAATCCGATTATCGGCAGCATTGACTTTGATTCGTCCGAATTCTTTTCAATCGCCGACAACAAGAACGAAGAAAATTTTTACTGTGTTTCAAATTTCGATCCGAATATAATTAACGCGGCTTTTTGTAACTTTAAAACGGCTTTCAAATCAAAATACGGTGAAGATCCAAACTGGGAAGCCACCCAATCTTATGATGCGGTTAAAGTCCTTGCCAAAGCGATTCAAAAAGCTGGCAGCGTAAAGCGTGAAGAAATTGCCGCCGCTCTCAAAAACGAAGAAGAATGGAATGAATGTGCAGGTCCTTACCGTTTCAACGAAAATGGCGAAATAGAAAAAGCATTGATTATCAAGAAAAGCTCAAACGGAGAATTCAAATTGCTTGAGGAATAAAAACTTATTCCTCGTCCTCATCATCGGAAGAGCTTGTTGCTGTTGCTTTTTCGCTATTCTTTTGAGCGGCTTCGTTCGCGATTTCCTGCTCGGTTTTCTTTGAGTGCCCGACTATCTGACCTTTGAAAGTGTCGCAAAGGATTTTTACCTGCACTGGTGCATTCTGTTCGATTGGGGCGGCTGCTACAATCTGCCTTAGCGTGACTTCAAAACGCACTTTTTCGCCGAGAAGCTCCGAAAGGAAAGCCGAGATGTTCTGTGCGTGGCTGTCGAGCTGCATCTTTAAGAATGTCGAGCTTACCTGCGTGGTGACAGTGCCACTTGATTTTATCCATTCACCTGTCTGCAAGAGAGAGCTTCCAATCATCGGGTCGCGCATGGAAAGCTCTTTGATTGCGAGTTCGCGGAAATCCTGAGAAGAAGAATTTGCTGAAACGTTGCTCTGGTTCGGTGTGGCTGCCGCTGTTTGTTGAGGCGGTACAGCTCCGCCGTAGCTAAAAGATGGCTGACTTACGCTCGGAGCGGCATCGGGTGGCGTGGGATCTGGAGGAGCGAAATCATCTGTCGTTGTTCCCATGTCGGGCGGAACAGACGGCGTGCTAAAGAATTGCGGCGGTGTACTTGGCTGTGACGTGCCCTGCGGAGCTGCCAGATTTGCAAAAGATGCCTGTGGCTGTGCCGGTGAGCTTGCCGGGGGCTGGTCACTGAGCGTAGCCGAAGTGACTGGCGGCGGTGCGAAAATATTTCGTACTGGAGCCGCACTTGCCTGCGGTGTATCGCGCGGAACATCTGTAACTACGCGGTTAAGATAGGGATTTGCAGAAGCTTGCGGGGCCTGAGTTTGAGCTTGTGCAACATTCTGCGGTGCATTTTGATGTGAAACTTGCCCTCCCCCAACAGCTGACTGATTGCCCTGCATCAAAAGAGATTTCGCTTCATCAATTGCTTTTTTGACTTCACTTGGCGAGACATACTGACTGAGCCAGCTCAATCTTGAGAAAGCCAGCTCCAGTTCGTATCGCGGAGAAAGAGAATAGCGGATGTCGCGGTAAAGCTGCAAAAGAATCGAAAGCGCGCGTTCAAGCTGAATCGGATTCCATGCCTGCAAAACAATCTGTGAATATCTGTCACGAGACTGGCCGAGAAGAGCCTCTTTTGTGATTCCTGCTCTTATTAATAGAAGAGAACGCAAATAATCCGTGCAGTTTACGATGAATTGTTCGATTGAAACACCGTTCTGCAAGAATTCATCGATTTTGAGAAGAGCTTCCTGAGTTTTGTTCTGGGCAGCATCTTCAAAAATTGCGTTGAGACGGTCAACACCGACCAAACCGAGCTTGTCACGGATTTTGTCGTATGTGATATGGTCGCCAGAAAAAGCCGCAACCTGGTCGAAAAGCGTGTATGCGTCACGGACAGAGCCAGTGGACTCGCGTGCAACCCAGTAAAGTGCCTCGTCATCGGCCTTGATATTGATTTCTGCGGCGGCCTCTGCCAGAAGCTGCTTGACCCGCTCAATCGGAACGAGGCGGAAATTAAATTGCTGGCATCGAGATTTAATCGTAGCAGGAACTTTCTGCAATTCAGTGGTTGCGAAAATGAAAATACAGTATGGAGGCGGCTCTTCGATTGTCTTCAAAAGTGCGTTGAAAGCCGAGGTGGAAAGCATGTGCACCTCGTCGATGATGTAAATCTTGTATCGTGAACTCTGCGGCGGGAAGAGAACCTCATCCTTAATCTGGCGAACATCGTTTACGGAAGTATTTGAAGCACCGTCGATTTCGATTACATCAGTGCTCGCTCCTTTGGTGATTTCGAGACATTGCTGGCACTTTCCGCAAGGTGTGGCTGTGGGGCCGTTCGCACAGTTTAGGGCCTTTGCCAGAATTCGGGCAGTAGAAGTCTTTCCGCAACCTCGCGGGCCTGAAAAAAGATAAGCATGGGCAATTTTCTGAGATTGAATCGCATTCTTGAGCGTTTCGGCAACAAATTCCTGACCAGCAAGAGCCTCAAACGCCTGAGGTCTGCGACGGGTAGCGGTAACTTCGTAAGACATGGCAACATTTTAGCTGAAAATTTGACTTTAGACAACAAAATGACTTTTTAGGAGATCAAATTATGTCTGATGTTGTTTCAGTATTTACCATAACAGTATCATTAACTTTTATCGTTCCAGAAGTTGTTCCAGAAGTTTCAACTGTTCCTTTTATAGTTACGTCTTCGTCATCGGTAGGAAAGTGATTACAAGAAGTAATTGAAAAAGTAGTACAAAGTAAAAGTATGGGAAATTTTATTTTTTTTCATTTGAGTCCTCTATAAAATAACAATTGCATTTTAATACTTTTTCAATATTGATATAAAGTTTATTTATTCAAAAATTTTTCACTTTTTTTCCATTTGCGTTGCCGAAAATCGAATTTTTTTGGAAATAACTATATGTAAGAAAAAGAAACTTACATATCACATTTTAAAAAAAGGAGGTTTTATGACAGAAAGCATTTTCAAACCAAAACCTGTTGATGAGTTGACTTTTACCGACGATGGCATGTTCCAGGAAGTCTTGCGGAACCCGGATATTTGCGCGGAGCTTGTGGAGCGGCTTTTGCATGTCCGCGTGAATCACATCGAATACCCGGAGCTGGAAAAGACAATCGCACCATATTACACCACCAAAGGCGTTCGGCTCGACGTGTATCTAAAGGACACTGACAAAATCATAGACGTTGAGATGCAGTCTTACCCACAGGACGCTCTTGGTAAACGAACCCGCTATTACCAGAGCATGATAGACATGGACAGCCTCATGAAAGGTCAGGATTACTCAGAATTGAAGGACAGCTACATTCTTTTCATCTGCAAGAAAGACCCATTCAAGGACGAGCAGAAAAACCATTACGGTCTCCCCTGTTACACGTTCAAAAACACGTGTTCGGAAAATCCAGCCGTGAATTTGAATGACAAATCCTTGAAGGTCATCTATAATGCAAGTGCATACACGGAAGAGAAGGATGAGCCAGTTCGAGCTTTCCTTCACTTCATCCACACGAATGAACCAGGAGAGGATGACTTTACAAACCGCCTATCCTCGCTGGTTGAGCAGATAAAGGATAACGAAAAGTTCAGGAGGGACTATGCCGCTATGAATTTACATGATCGAGATATAACCAGAGCCGCAAAAAGGGAAGGACTTCTTCAAGGACTTGTACAAGGGGTTACTCAAAAAGCCATTGAAGCGGCAATAACTCTTGTTAGAAAATATAATGTCTCGCCGGAATCAGCTGCAAAAGACATGAATGCGCCTTTAGATAAGGTATTAGAAAATCTTTCTAAAGATCATTTATAATGCAAGATTGTATGAGATATTGTTTTCCCTGTTAAAGAAAAACTTGTCATGGGTCAGTTTTGATTTGCGACAAGTTTTTGCTTTTTTTTCTTCCGTAACTTCCACTTTTCTTTTTCCCGATTTTTCATTATCTTTAAAACATGAATAACACAGATTTTCTTGAAATTAACGATATAACTTTCACCTACCCTGCTGTTGAGGGTGATTTGGACGAGAACGGCAAACAGATTGAGCCAAAGCCGATTTTCGAGCATTTTTCAGCAAAACTTCCAAAGGGCTTCGTCAGCTTTGTCGGTCAGAACGGCTGCGGAAAGACTACTCTCATGCTTTTGGCAAGCGGTCGCCTCACTCCACAGAGCGGCACGGTTTCTCTTTTGGGGCAAAATCCTGCAAAACTGGACGACGAGCAAAAGAATCTCCTTGCTTCGGTCATTTATCAGAACATGGAATTTGAAACTGAGGACAAGGTAAGCGAGCTTCTTTCTTATGTTTATCAGAATGGTGCATTCAAAGGCAGTGCCAAGGCTATCCGCGAATCAACAGAGGGCGGCGACCTTCTTGGCGAGGTAATTGATGTTTTTGAGCTTAAAGACGTTCTTGGCCACGCGCTCACACATTTGAGCAAAGGTGAGATTCAGCGGGTTCTGCTTGCATTCGGCATTTTGTACGGCAGCGCATCGCTTTTCATGGACGAGCCGCTTTTTGCGATGGAGCCGCATCAAAAAGAAGCTGCCCTCGCATACCTCAAAGAATATGTTCACAAAACAGGCACAACGATTTACATTTCAATGCACGAGCTTGATTTGACCAAAAAATACGCCGACACAGTTCTGCTCTTCTACCCTAACCGCGACATGGCTCTTGGCACTCCAGAAGAAGTCCTTAACCGCGACGATGTAGAAAAGGCCTATGGCGTTCCGTATGCCATGCTCAAAGACCATGAGAACCTGAGCCGCGAATATCTCAATTCTCTGAGTCAAAAGAAAGAAGAAAAATAACCGCGTTTTGCTCGGCTGAGTGAATTTTAAGCACCTTACAAATGTTTTTTCTTCGGCTGAGCAAAAAAATGGGCGACAAATTTTTGTAAGTTTGTCGCCCGATTGAAATTCCTGTTATTTTGTGAGTTTTCTGTATCTTATGGTCAGAGATACTTCTTTTCCTTCGGATGTTGTTCTTGTGATTTTTTCACCAAGATTTAAGACGCCTCCGATTGTTCCCGATTTTTCAGTTCCATCAGAGGCCGTTAAGGTTATATTTCCATCTGAGATTTTATAAGTTCCAGATTCGGTTGTGACTTCTTTTGTTCCCTTTGAGATTCTGCTTGTTTTTACGTATGTGTTGTCATCCTTCAACAAATAGTCGATACAAGTCAGGGAGTTATTTTCGGAGTCGTTTATAAATGTAAAAGCGAATATCGAACCTGCCGTTCTTTTATAAGCGTAATCGCCGATTTTTAATGTGTCGTTGTCTACGATTGTGGCAGTGATTGTTTCTCCGTTTTCAGTCCATGTTATGGTTGAGCCATTTTTGGTGTAAAAAGCAACAGAGTTTACGTGTGAACCAGCAATCTTTCCATCTGAATCTTTTAAAGTACAGCTTGTGTATTCATAGTCTACTCTTTCATCTGTAGCGAACTCGTATACTTTTGCGAATGAACGGGAATTGTTAACTATATCGCCGTAAAAGAAAGTTCCAGAAAAACCTGTATTTACAACAGGGGGGGGCAGGATTATCGGCGGCGTATCATCGTCTGTATTTTTGCATGAAACAAAAGATACTGCCGACACAGTGATACATGCGACAGATAGAAATGTTAGAATGTGTTTTAAAAGTTTTTTCATAAAAATGCCTCCTCGTATGAAAAACAATATGGTCTTTGATGTAAAGTCAGAATCTAATCGATCAAACCTTAATCTTTTATAAAGATTATATTAAATTTATCTTGATTTGTCATTATGAAGAAATTATTTTTATCGGCTATTTCTGTGATGTTTGCAGGGCTTATTGTTTCATGTAGCACTGGCGACGACAATTCCACTAATCCTACTTAACAATAAGGGCTGTCCAAAAATGAAGTGTACTTCAAAAATGGACAGCCCCTTTTTTTATCTAATGTCTTTAATATCGGCGCTTAGGGATTTCAAAATCTCTTCGACAGTTTCTTTTGATATTCCAATAATCTTTAGTGTGATAATTCTTTTGCTTACGTCGCTTCCGTCGGCTGTGATTACAGAGACAATCTTGCCGTTCTTGTCGGCGATTGCCTTACTGATTTTGGCAAGCTCGCCCGGATTGTCGTTTGCTTCGACTTCTGCGCGGACTCCCTCATATCTGAATCCGAACATGTCGACTACAGCCTTGAAAAGATCAGTCTTGGTAAGAATTCCCGAAAGAACCTCGCCGTCCATAACGATAAGGCTGGAAATCCCCTTCTCCGACATGATTTTTGCGGCTTCTTCAATCGTGGCATCCTTTTGAATCGTAATCGGGTGCGTTTTCATCACTTTTTCGACGGTGATTTTTGAAAGAAGATAGCTCAATTCGTAAATATCGAGGGTTGTGGCGTTTGAAGGCATGGTTTTCTTTAAATCAGTCTTCGTAATAACGCCTATAAGTTTGCCAGAATCATCGAGGACAGGAACTTTTGTAATCTGCTCCCTGTCCATGGTGCTTTTGACATTGGAAATCAGTTCTTTGGGGTTGGTATAAATCGGGTTTTTGGTCATAAAATCGCGTACAATCATAAGCGCCTCCTGTTTCTTTCCTATATATGATAGCACACATTTTGGGAATTCAATAGGAATTTTTCATGCCAACAGCCTTTTCCACATGGGAAGAACACTTACGCTTATGCCATTATAGTCAAGTTCTGCTTCTTCACTGTTGCTTCCCGTGATGTTGATCCGGTATTTCATATCCGCAGTTTTTGTTCTATACACAAGACAATATCAGGTAATTTTCGTTTTATGCGGAAGACAAAAATTCTGCATTTTCTCTTTTAGTAGAATCTACCATATGTTAGACTATATATCCAAAAGCAGACAAATGTTTTCGCCGCATTTCTGCATTATATCCGAAGAAAGGTTTGAGACTTTTTCAATCAGTCGTGCCCTGTCAATTACGGTAATCTGAGGCGTAACGGCAACTGAATCTTTTGTAAGAGCTGTTTCATCAGCAGTAAGCAACATATTTCCTGGAAAATCAGCTAAACGCAAATTTGTTGTTAGAGGAATTACTATTGTTGTATGCATTGAGGTCTGATTAAAAGAATCGTTTTGAACAATTATTGCCGGACGTCTTCTGCCAGGTTCACTGCCAAACGGAATGCCGAAATCAACCCACCATATCTCACCACGAATCATTCTTTGTAAGCTCCCGAATTGATTCCAGGCCTGCATTTTGCACAGATTCAAATTCATTAAATGCGTCAGGATTAGCTTTCATGAATGCATTTATGCGCTCTGAGACAGACTGCTGCTTTTTTTTGGCGTTGTAAATTGAATATAAATAGCCAACATAATGCGCGACTTCCTGCTGTGCTTCATATGGCAACGCATTTATCTGTTTTTCCAAAACTGCAAAAGGCATTCTGACACCCCCTTAACTTCAATATAGCACAGCATATTCGTTTTTTCAACAAAAGATACACAAAGACATGTCCCCCCAACACACACACTCCCACCTGTGCGTTAACGCACTAAAAACATGTGCGTGCACACTAACACTCAGTTTTTGAAATGTGGTAGTTTTGGTTGTATAAGGGCGTATGCCTTTTAAAACAAAATAAAAAGAGGTTTTTATAATGAAAAAACTTATCAAAACTTTGGCTGTGCTTGCGGCAGCTGCTGCGCTCAGCTTTGGAGCTGCATCCTGCTCGTCAGACAGCAGCGACAGTACCCCGCTTCCGATGCCAACGCCGACACCAACGCCGACTCCGGACAACACACAGTCAGTAACGGCTCTGGCTGTTTTTACCTGCAAACTTGATGATGAAACCCGCACTCTGACCTTTAGCTCAGATTCTTCATTCAAAGCTGTTTCAAGTGACGGAACAACTCATGCAGCCGGAACATATAAACTTGATTCCGGCAACTGGGAAAATGGTAAAGTCACATTGACTGCAACATCCGGCACAAAAAAAGATACATTTACTGGTAGTGAAACAATTACTGCTAAGAAAATTACTTTCAGCAGCAAAACATATACACTTGAAGGCGGAACCCTCCAAACTCCGTCAGACAACAGCAAGACAGACACAACAACAACAACAGCTTCAAGTGCCGTATTCACAGGTGAAGCTTCTGTTATGGGCATCAGCAAAAATGCAGAAATTTCTTTCTCCGCTGACGGCACACACATTGTAAAGTTGAATGGCCAGAATGATGAGAAGGGAACTTACACATTAACAGGTGATTTCACTAATGGTACTATCACAATGACGCAGACTCATACTTGGAAAAATGGTGCCTGGAAAGAGGAAGCTGGCAAACCCTATACCATGAAAATTGTAAACGGTGTAGGAACCAACATGTATGGAAGCTTCACAAAAAAAAGTGAAGGAACTTCAACAACTACGCCGACTACTACTGAAACTTCAACAACTACACCGACTACAACCGCTACGGTTTCTGCCACATTCAAAGGCAAAGTTCTTGGATTTGATGCTGAGCAGATTTTCTATTCTGACAATACATACCTTACAAAAATTGCTGGTGCAGATAAATATAAGGGAAATTATAAATTGACTGGAACTTGGGACAGCGGCTCTGTAACACTAAGCCAGACTCATGAATTTAAGGGTGGAAAATGGGTAGAAGCGAAAGAAACTTCAGCTGTTCAAATCGTCAACGGAAAAGCTGACCTGGGCAACGGAGACAGTTTGACAAAAGTTGCTGCAACAGACAGCTCAACATCAACTGGCAACAGCGACTCCAGCAACAACGAAAACAAAGAAAAGCCAGAAACTAAAGTTACCAATGATGCTGCCGCTTTCGCAGGTGAGCCCAAGGGATATCCCAATGGATATAAATTACTCTTTAAATTCAACAACGACACTTATGTAATATATATGAATGGTAAAGAAGATGAAAAAGGCACTTATACACTGACAGGTAATTTTAAAAACGGCACCATTAAACTTACTAAAACACATAAATATGAATATGGATATGATGGAAATGGTGAATGGAAAGAAGAAAAAGGAACAACCGACTGTAAAATTACAGACGGAACACTCGAAAGATGGTCTTCGAAATACGAAACAGTAAGCTATGATTATGATGTTACACAGGATTTGCCGCCTATAAACGTAAGTATAAATTCAAATCTTTATGGTACATACGTTGAATCTCAATCTGTAAAATATGGTGAAAAAGTAACAAAACCAGAAGCTCCTCTTGCTGATGGTTTCATATTCGATAACTGGTACAGTGATAAAGAATTAACTACATTGTTTGATTTCGATAAACCGATTTCCACCGAAGAATATAGAGAATGTAGAGCTGGAAAATGGTATTTGCATATATATGGAAAATGGACTGTTGATTCTGATTTTAAAGACAACTGGACTCTTGAAATTACGAATAATGGCACTAAGGAAACCGTAACTAATGATTATAAAGCTGCAATAAAAGCTCTAGCAAAGGCATCCGCTGGCTCAACGATTAAAATTTCGGGTCTGCTTATAGATGCCTATACTAGCAATATAGATAATTATTATGGAGAGCTTAGAAGTGAAGTTAATAGAAATAGAGAATATAATCTTGACTTGTCAGAACTTTCAATAAGAGAGAAAAAGACGCCCTATACTAGTAGCGGTTATATGTATGATTATTATTATGGCGAAGGATGTTGGAACGTTGGTTATTATGGCAACGGCAAAATATGGAAGGATAGTAGTTCAAGAATCAAAACTCTAAAGACACCAAAGTCCGGTAACTTTGAAGTTGAATCCCTTCCCGAATGTACAGAAATAACCCTAACCAAAGGAACTAAAAAGTTTTATATGGCTAAGAGAGCAAGCGAAAATCTTAAAAGCTTTAGCTTTGAAGATGAAGAAGGCTGGGTTCAAGTTGGTAGAAGCGATTGGGATGAATATACACAAAGGCCTGTTTCTAAGCTTTATCAGGGTTTTAGGGATATAACATCATTTATGGCATCATGGGTAAAAAATCATGATAATATCAAATTCGAAAACACCAGAAGTTAAAATTATGGAAAATACAATCAAAGACATCATCTCAAAGCCTGTGGGCGAAACTTACGAGCTTGTTCAGACTCTGGGTATTTACTGCTGGCAGGAAGAGATAAACCATCAGGATGCCGCATTCTTCATGCCCCGCTTTTCGTTCCAGTCAAACAAGGAATACCTAGAAAAACTGTATAAAGGTATTTCCAATGACAGTTCTCTTTCAAACCAAGGCATCTTTGCTTCGGTATGGAAGATTGCGAAAGTGTATTACAAAGTTCCTGTTGATGCCCCTGAATCTGTGCTTTCCAATGACATTACAACGCTCTCAGCTTTTAAAGCATGGTGCAAGTTTGCCGCAAAACCCGAGGACAAAAAACTCAATGTCTATGTGCTTTCCGAAGAAAAACATTTTGCTCAGTACAAACACACTGAATTGCAAAATCCTAGCGGAATAACATATTACGATTGGGAAGAAGTCCTTAAAAATCAGGTAATTAAAGGCAAATAAAATTCCTATTTCAAAGTCCGTCTGAGCAATCAGGCGGACTGTGTTCCCATAATTCCCAAAAGTTAAAAATTATGTATAATCTTTCCATGTGCTGTTCGGCAAACAAAATCCAGGTTTCTCTCATAAAAACAATCCTTCTCTGCCTTCTCGCACTTCTTTTTAATCTTGCAAGCGCGTATTTTTTCGGTGACATGCTTCATGTTCCGCTTTTTCTGGACACAATCGGTACGGTCGTGACTGTTTTTTATGCAGGGCTTGTGCCTGGGCTTATTGTCGCGGGCTTTTATAACGTTTTACGCGTCTTACTCATGGTTCTAATGGGAAATCCTGCCTATCCCTGGGATATGATGTACGCCCTCTGCGGTCTTGTAATTGCTTTCTGCACCTGGGTATTTATCTATAAAAACTCAAATTTCAGGAGCGGCAGGCTTCTTACCGTCCTTTATCTTCTTTTGATTGTGCTTGTTTCATCATTTGCCTCAAGCCTGATTGGAGCAGGAATTGAAACCGCACAGAGAATCATCTTTAACAATCAGATTTATTCAAATCCTGTAACGCTTTTTGTCCAGGCCTTTCTTGGCGGCAACAGCGGGCTCTTTCTTGCCTGTTTTATCACGCGAATCCCTGTTACGGTTCTTGACCGCTTAATCTGCACTTTTGCAGGCTGGGGGCTCTACCTGCTCTTAAAAAAACTCTCTTTCCGTGCTAAAATGAATTATGCCTAATCTTATTGATATGCCGCACCTTGCCAACGACGCTCAGGCTTTGTACAGAATCGTCCAGACTTTCATCCTCTTTTTTATCATACTTGCACTTGTCTTTTTTGCAGCCCTCGTTGTGATTATTGCGGTATTAATCAAAATGAGGCTTGCAGATGACAGCCAGAAGGAAACTGCGGAATATGCCTCGCATGTGCTTAACGCGCAGGAAGAAGAACGCTCACGAATTTCCGCCGAACTTCACGACACCGTGGCTCAGGATTTAAAGGCAGCCGTCACTTTTTTAGAGAGTGACAAGCCAGTTTGTGAGACAAGAGAGCTTCTTTTAAAGTGCATTACACAAATCCGCTCGATGTGTTATTCCCTTGTTCCGCCGGAGCTTTCGGGGCAGTCACTTTCTTCCGCCCTACATTCTTTGTGCTATAATTTTAAGAATAAAACAGGCTTTGAAGTTTCTTTTTTCTTTAAGGAAGAGGCTTCCCGACTTTTGAACTCAAACTTTCTTTCCGAATTGCAGAAACTTAGCATTTACCGGATCGTGCAGGAATCGCTTAACAACATTCAGAAACACGCCGGCACTTGTGAGGTTTCGGTTTTTGCCAGAAAAGACTATAAGAACGAACAAAAGGGGCTATACCTATATATAGAGGATGACGGCAGGGGCTTTACTCCCGAAAATCTTTTGACATCGGATAAACCTTCTCACTTCGGCTTAAGGGGAATGAAAATGCGTGCGGCTCAGACGGGTGGCACGCTTTCTGTTTTTTCTGAACCAGGCCTTGGCACAAGGATTCTGCTTTTTATTCCTATTGGAGTTTTTGAAAAATGAACAAGACTTTTTTTGTTGTAGAAGACCACAGCCTTATGAGACAGGGAATCACGGGCTTTCTTGCGGAGCATTCTGATTTTGAATGTATTGGCTACTCTTCAAGTGCAAGGGATTTTTTTGATGCCATGCACGCTTTGGGCGAAAGCGGGCTTCCTGCCGTCTTGATTAGTGATTTAAATATCGAAGGCAGCGTAGAAAACGGACTTTCCTTGATTAAAAATTGCCGTTTTGAGTTTCCGTCCGTAAGGATTGTGGTGTATTCCATGCATTCAGCCGGCAGCATTGTAAGCTCGGCTTTTGAAGCGGGCTGTGACGGCTTTGTTTCCAAAATGAGCGATGAAGTAGAGCTTAAAAACGCCCTGGAAAATGCCGTTTTGGGAAAGCGTTATGTTGATCCAGAGATTGCCCCGAATCTTGTTACTTTTGAAAAAACTCTCTCACAGTTTACTCATCGCGAAAACGAAATTCTCCGCATGATTTTGCAGAATAAATCCAATGTTCAGATTGCAGAAGAACTGGGAATCAACAAGCGGACCGTCGAAAACTGCATCAGCCGCATTTACAACAAGACAGGCTTTTCAACCCACAAGGAGCTGATTGCAAGTTTCGGCAGCGGAGATTTTTAGCCGCCCAAGTATGCCTTTTTGACACTCTCGTCGTGAATCATTACGCTGGCGTCACCAGAGGCAGAAACTTCACCTGTCTCAAGAATGTAGACGCGGTTTGCAATGCTCATAGCCTTGAATGCGTTCTGCTCAACTAAGAGAATTGTCGTTCCGTCCTTGTTGATTTTCTGAATGATGTCAAAAATTTCATCGACGAGAATTGGAGCAAGACCCATACTAGGCTCGTCGAGAAGAAGAAGCTCAGGTTTTGACATGAGGCCTCGTCCCATAGCGAGCATCTGCTGCTCACCGCCGGAAAGGGTTCCTGCAAGCTGCTTTGCACGCTCTCGCAAGCGCGGGAAAAGCTCGTAGACGTGCTCCAGGTCTGCTTTGATTCCTGCCTTGTCGTTTCGAAGGTATGCGCCCATTTCAAGGTTTTCCTTTACGGTAAGGTTTGCGAAAACGCGGCGACCTTCTGGAACATGAATCAGTCCTGCCTTTACGATTTTGTCAGGATTTATGTTTGTGATGTCCTCGTCCTTGAATGTGACGCTTCCGCTTTGTTTTTTAATCAGGTTTGAGATTGAATGAAGAGTTGTCGTCTTCCCTGCCCCATTAGCACCAATCAATGAGATGATTTCGCCTTTTTTGACATCGAAACTGATTCCTTTGAGCGCAAGAATCGAGCCGTAAGAAACTTTTAAATCTTTAACTTCAAGCATGTTTTCCATTATTTTCCCCATTACAAAGCCTGTCATTATCGGGCTTGACCCGATAATCTTAGATTCCTGTGTCTGCTAATGCTTCGCACCGCGCACAGGAATGACATTTTCTATTTCCCGCCCGCTGCCTCAGCTCCGAGGTAGGCTTTTATAACTTCAGGATTCTGCTGGATTTCTTCTGGTTTGCCTGTTGCGAGAACCCGACCGTAGTTCAAAACGTAAAGCCTTTCGCAGATTCCCATGACCAGCTTCATGTCGTGCTCAATCAGAAGGATTGTGAGGTGGAATTCCTTGCGAATGAAGGAAATCAGGTCCATCAGTTCCTTTGTTTCCTGAGGATTCATGCCGGCAGCCGGTTCGTCCAGAAGCAAAATCTGTGGCTGGCTTGCAAGTGCGCGGCAGATTTCAAGCTTTCTCTGCTCACCGTACGGAAGGTTTTTGGCAAGCTCGTTCTCTTTTTCTGCAAGTCCGAAGAGTTTCAAAAGGCTGCGGACCTGATTGGTCATCATTTCTTCGTCCTTGCGGAATTTTGAAGTACGGAAAAGGATGTGGAGAGGATTTGCCTTTCTCTGGGCGTGCATTGCGATTCGCACATTGTCAGCTACGGTAAGGTTTCCGAAAAGGCGGATGTTCTGGAAAGTCCGTGCGATTCCGATTTTGTTGAGCTGAGCCGGTGTCATCTTGTTTACGATGTGAAGATGATTCTTTTTGTCGATGTAAGTAATCTGACCGCTGGTTGGTGTGTAAACTCCTGAAAGCATGTTGAAAACTGTTGTTTTACCGGCTCCGTTCGGTCCGATTAAGCCGACGAGTTCGCCTTTGTAAAGCTCCATGTTCAAGTCACTGACGGCACGCAATCCGCCGAATACAATTGAAATGTCGGAAGCGGTTAAAATTGGTCTTTTTTCGCTCATTTTGACTCTCCTGAAGATTGTTGGGTCGAGCCCGACAATGACATGTCATCGTTGTCTTTCCCACATTTTGTACCACTGTCATTCTCGTGCTTTATGTCTCTGTCATTCCCGTGCTTTATGTCTCTGTCATTCCCGGGTTTAACCCGGGAATCTTTTATCCGCTTAATAAGCCCAGGAAGTCCGTCCCAGCACTTGATGAAAGAAAGTTCCTTCATGCCCAGCAAGCCCTGCGGTCGGAAGAGCATTACGAGAATCAAAATTACCGGGTACAAAAGCAAGCGGTAGTTCTGCATGAAACGCAAGAATTCCTGCATGTAAGTGAGGACGAATGCCGCGATAACTGAGCCTGTGATTGAGCCCATGCCGCCCAAAACTACGAAAATGAGGGCGTTGATTGAGTTGTTGAAAGAAGCAAGCTCTGGCTTGATAAGACCGATAAACGGAGCGTAGAGTGCGCCACCGATACCGCCGATAAAGGCACCGGCGACAAAGCCAATCATCTTGTATTTGAAAACGCTGACACCGTTTGAGTTTGCCGCAATTTCGTCTTCGCGGACTGCCATGATTGCCCGGCCGTAGCTTGAACGCAGGAAGTTCTGCAAGAAGACGATAATCAGAACGAGCGCACCGATGATTACCAGGTAAGAGAGGCTTGCACCCCAGTCGAGGCTGTCACGCAGGAAGGAGAATTTGAAGCTCTTTCCGTTCGGACCGCCTGTGATTCCTTTGAGATTGACAAGAACGACGCGGATGATTTCACCAAAAGCAAGCGTGACGATTGCAAGATAGTCACCTTCGAGCTTGAGGGTCGGGAAACCAATCAAGAATCCCAAAAAAGCCGCAACGAGCGGTGCGATAATCATCGCGATTGGAAGAGGAATGCCCACATCCTGAGCGAGAATCATGGTCATGTAGGCACCGACTGCCTCAAACGCACACTGACCAAGAGTAAGCTGGCCTGTGATTCCGCTTACGACATTGACGGAAATAGCCATTATCGCGTTGATTCCGGCGAGTGTGATTACATAAGCCGTGTATGCGTTGATGATGTTTGCCCGGATCAAAAGGAAGGGCACGACAATCGCAAAAAGGGCGATTCCTGTTAAAATCAAAGTATTTCTTGTCTGAATGTTTTTCATGTCTGCCGCTCCTTAAACCTTTACCCTTGTGCGTTTTCCCAGCAGGCCTGCCGGTTTTACGAGCAAAATCAAAATCAGGATACAGTAAGAAATTGCATCTGCGTACTGTGGGGCAGGGAAGTAGGCCTTTACCATTGTTTCTGCGATTCCAAGAATCATGCCGCCGACCATTGCGCCCGGAATTGAGCCGATTCCGCCCAGAACAGCCGCAACGAAAGCCTTGAGGCCAGGAATGTAGCCCATCATAGGGTCAATCTGAGGATAAGCCGTTGCATAAAGAACGCCGCCCGCACCAGCTAAGACTGAGCCGATTACGAAAGTGAGCGTGATGATTTTGTTTACGTTGATTCCCATGAGACTTGAAGCTCCCATGTCAAAGGAAACGGCCTTCATCGCCTTGCCGACCTTTGTGTAGTTGACGATATAATTGAGGATAATCATGAGGGCCGCACTCAAAAGAATTACGACGACCTGAATGTTCGAGATTGAAACCAGTCCCCAGTTAAAGTTGACTGTTGCCATTGTAGGATACTGGCGTGGGTTAGGGCCGACAAAAGGAAGAACCCGCATGAGGTTCTGCAAAATCAGCTCAATGGCAATTGCCGTGATAAGAGAGTTGAGTCGTGGGGCAGAGCGGAGCGGACGATATGCAACGCGCTCAATCAAGATAATCAAAAGCGCACAAGTTACCATGGCCGCAACAAAAGCAAGGCTCATTCCCAGAGCGGTAGTGCCCATAGCCGTGAGCACGAAATAGCCTGCGTAGGCACCAATCATCATTACATCGCCGTGGGCAAAGTTAATCAGTTTGACGATTCCATAAACCATTGTATAGCCAAGCGCAATCAGCGCGTAAATGCTTCCCAGTGAAAGCCCGTTCACGAACTGCTGAATAAAAATAGAAGTTGAATTCAATGTGTTCTCCAAAAACTTTTTTCTCTTATATTGTAGTTTAAAATAAAAACACCCGCAAGCTACGGAAAAACGCACCATTGCGGGTTACGATATTATAACGCTTATTCACCGAACTTTTCAATTAGTTCTTCATGGCCTTTTGTTCCAGTCTTTTGCTTATTATTGGAATATATAAAAATAAATAGCCAATTTGCTTGCTTTATGGCTAGATATGTAATAAACTCAAATTGTGACAAGGAGGTGTCTATGTGCAGGGCAACGATTTACGATGCCAGGAACAATTTTTCGGCTCTGGTCAAAAAGGCCGAGGGCGGTGAGCCAGTGGAGCTTACGCGGCACGACAAACCAGTGGCTGTAATTATCAGCTACGAGGAATACGAAAAGCGAGGCAAAAAGAAGAGTTTTTTTGAATGGCTGGATAAATTCCACAGAGAAAATGCGGAAATCTTGGAAGGCTTTGAAGGAATTCCGATTCCAGAAGATGAGTATCCAGATGAAGCTTATGAGAAAAAAATCAGGGAAATGTGGGGGTAAAAATGAGGAATGTTTATTTGCTTGACACAAATGTTATTTCAGAATTCTCAAAACCAAATCCTAATCCTACTTTGCTAGAAAAGGCTAGAGAGCGTGAAGGATTATGTGCGATTTGCTCAACAGTTTGGGAAGAAACAGTTTTCGGTTACGAATCAATGCCGGAAGGAAAGCGAAAGAAAAAAATAACCGAATATTTATACAAGGTTAAAGAACTTTACGACATTCTTCCTTACGATGACTTTGCCGCCAAAATTTGTGGTGAAATTCGTGCAAAGTGTAAAGAGGCTGGAAAACCAGCCCCCTTTTATGACAGCCAGATTGCCGCCACAGCGATTGCAAATGGAATGGTTTTAATCACCCACAACACCGAAGACTTCGCTGCACTCTGCGAAAACTCCATGCTAAAAGTGGAAGACTGGTGGGGATAAAAAAATACCCGCAAGACAAAACTTGCGGGTTCACGTTGTTAGATTAAGCTTGGTTACGGATTTACAGTTGTATTGTAAACAGTTGTGAGTTTTCCGTCTGCACCTTTTACAAGCTCAACGATAACTGCGCCCTTAACTGGGTTGTGTTTTTCGTTGAATGTGAGGTGGCCTGTAACGTAGTCGCCGTTTGTTGCTTCGAGAGCTGCACGAACTGATTCGCTGTCTGTTTTGCCAGCTTTGAGGATTGCGTCTTTGAGCATGTAAACTGAGTCATAGCCCAAAGCTGCGAAAGCTGTTGGTGTGAGGCTGTATTTTGCCTTGTAGTTTGTTACGAAGTTCTGAACTTTTGGCTCTGTTGAGTCTGCTGCATAGTGATTTGAGTAGAATCCATTGAGAACCTCGTCACCAGCGTTTTCTGTGAGGCCGTCCCATCCGTCAGCACCAACGATTGGAGTGTTGATTCCCTGTGCACGGAGTTGTTTTACGATGAGAGCAACTGTTGAGTAGTAATCAGGGAGATAAACTACATCTGGGTTTGAATTCTTGATTTTTGTGAGCTGAGCGTTGAAGTCTTTGTCGCCAGTTGAGTAAGTTTCGAGCGAAACGATTGTGCCGCCGTTTGATTCGAAAGCAGATTTGAAGTTCTCTGTGAGACCAACTGAATAGTCATTTGAAATATCGTAGAGAATAGCTGCTGTTTTTGCGCCCAAGTTTGTTGCTGCGAATTTACCGCCGACAACACCCTGGAACGGGTCATCATAGCAAGTGCGGAATACGAAATTTCCGGCTTCTGTGAGTTTTGGAGCTGTTGCAGCTGGGGCAATCTGAATTACTTTCTGAGCCTGAGCGAGCGGGCTGATTGCGATTGCACAACCTGATGTGAGCGAACCGAAGATAAATTTTGCGCCGTCTTTTGTAACGAGCTTTTTGTATGCAGAAACTGATTTCTCTGCAGCACCTTCATCATCCTCTGCGATGAGTTCGAATTTCTGACCGTTGATTCCGCCTGCAGCGTTGATTTCATTTACTGCAAGTTCGATACCATTTTTACAGTCACCGCCGTAAACAGCGTAAGGACCAGAGAGAGGGCCGATTGAGCCGAGTTTGATAGCCGCGCTTTTTGAGCCACAGCTGATTAAAGATAATGCTACGACAGAAAGTGCCGCAACGCTTTTTACCATTTTCATCTTATTCCTCCAAGATTTTTTATGAAGGTAATTTTAATGAAATATGCAATATTTGTCGATAAGTGCGGATGTTGCGGTTTTGTCGATTTGTTTGCAACAAAAGTTCTAATCTTTGCTTATTCGATGATGATGTAAGTCTTGTGAGAGTTCTCGGTTGTTTTGTTTAAATTCAATATGACTTCTGAATCAGTGGCGGTTCCAACATTTGTAAGCGTGAATCCATACGGACGCAAGGCATTCTGGCTGTTATATGTAAAAGAAACAGGCCCTTCAAATGAGAAAATTGCTGAAATATCGCTCGAATTTGCTGTCTTGTAGGTTTTGTAGGAATCTATCAGCAGTTCTCTCAGTCCCCACAAATTTATGCTGTCCAAAGGAAATGAATATCCATTTATAGTGTCGTCTGTTTGGGTCACTGATTTTTGGAATCCAAAACCTTCTTTGTTGATAACACAGGCTGCCGAATATTTTTTAAGCATATTTTCGATGGTATCCCCGGCTGCCGTTGTAATTGAGTCAAGATCAACATAATTATTAGTGGCTATTTTTTTTATGAAAGAAAGTCCTCCGTAGTTGCGGGCCGCCCATGCTCCGAATGCATAATTATTTGCATACGAATAATATTCATTATTGCCTCCTGTTCGATATTCCAGCCCTACATCGTAGTAATGGCGGCAGAACATCGGCAGACGCTGGAAGGGGCTTTCATCGTCTGTAAAATCGGAATTAATCTCTTTGAGGTAATTTTTCATAACATCTTCGCAGAGCATTGACTTCATTTCATTGTACCATGTGCTGGAAATCAGGCTTCCCTTTGAGCCAATTGTTTTTATGCTGAAGTCAATCATGTGCTGGAATTCGTGGGCGAGTGTGGAATAAACCAGGCCTGTTTTATTAGCGGCATAATATGAATCTATGTAAATATATTTTCCGCCATTTGAAAAATTGGCACACTTATAATAGTAATCTTTGGTGTGAAAATAACCGATTGCGCTGTTGCTTGGGTCTTTAGAATTATTGTTCCCGATGTCATATACAACTATATTGATTTTTGTGCCGGTGTCGCAGTAAGAATTCAAATCGAAATCTTCATAATTGTAGATTAGGTTTTGTTGTGCGATTATTTTGTCCGATTCATTTCCAAAAATATTTCGAACCATCGGATAGATTTTGTCAAAATTGTCGGCTATTTTTTGTGCAATTTCTGAATTGATTTTTTCGTTGTTGTCTTTTAATGGTAATGTGGCTTGGTCTGTCCAATATTTTTCTTCACCGAGAATATTTTTTTCATCGACAACCCAAACATAGCAAGTTGAGCCTTTTGCTCTGAGTTTTGCCTGCTTTTGCAAAAAAAGTTTGAGGTTGGAATCAATATCGACATAAAGGCTTTTTGAGTCACCAATCGAATAGTCTTTTACCTCAACGGTTTCCAAAGTGTTCAAATCATTTGTAACTGTGCGTGATTGAGAAATTGGTGATAATTCAGCATTTAAGCAGAGTGAGCGGCATTGAGTTAGAATTTCATTGTTTAAATCATCCGTAACTGCTCTTGCCAAAGAAATAGGTTTGCTCAGTGATATATTTTTTGCAGTTGTGACATAGCGTGTGAGGGATTCTGAAATTTGTTTGCTTGTGGGATTTGTTTTTGTAAGCCAGATAATTTTGCCTTTAGGAACACCAGAAATGCAGATGTTTGATACATCGGAATCTATTTCAATTATGTTTGGTGAAGAACTTGCTGAATAAGCGTATGTTGTTGTTGCTTCTGTTGATGAAGATGGGAAAGATGGAAAATTATTTTCATCAACTTTTTCAGTAGAGAAAGAGCAGCCAAAAAGAGAAATAAGAATAAACAGTGCGTATATAGTTTTTTTCATATATTAATAGAAATTATAACGTAAATCCTGAGAGAAGTCATATAAGATATTTCACAGAATTCATTTTTTTGATACTGGATATTTCCGTTCGTTTTATAAATGGTTACTAAAATTTATAAATTCATTATAATTTTGAACATAAGAATTCAAGTTTTTTACAATTATTATAAATCTGCAAAATTTTGATATTATCAAGGGAAACTCATGAATATTTGTCTTTTTACACATGAAGAAATCAAAAATCCGTTAGCAAAAAATGATGAGCGTGCTAAACACATAATCAAAGTCCTTCATAAAACGGAAGGTGACACTTTTGATGCCGGAGTCATTGGCGGGGCAGCTGGAATTGCCACAATTACAAGAATTTCTGAGGACGGCGAAATTTCTTTCTCTTTTGAACCAAAGTCTGCGGGCAAAAAACTTTATCCGCTCACATTGATTATCGGTTTTCCGCGCCCGATTCAGCTTCGCAGGCTTTTGCGAGATGTTGCGGGGCTTGGCGTTCAAAAAGTGATTCTTTGTGGCACGGATTTGACCGAAAAATCTTATCTTGAATCAAACGTTGTGACTGACGGAAGCGCATATCAGATGCTTTTGGACGGCACGGCTCAGGCCGCAAGTACGCATGTTCCTGTCCTTGAAGTGGCAAAATCACTCGATGAAGTAATACTCAGGAGTGAGGAGCCGGAAGCTATGAGTTATGCGTCTAAGATTGCTCTGGATAACCGGCGTGCAAATTGTTCTTTGCATGACTTTTTGGCACATGAAAGTGCTCGTTCGGTTATTGCGGCAATTGGCAGCGAGCGCGGCTGGACGGAGAGGGAGCGGGATTTGCTTGAAGGGGCAGGCTTTTCGCTATGCTCAATGGGCACTCGTGTTCTACGCACGGAAACGGCGGCAACAGTCGCAAGTTCCATAATTCTTGACGCTATGGGTTTTCTTCAATAGAATAAATTTTCGTAAGTGCACTCCATGGTCAATTAACTCATAGCGAACGGCACTGCCTTGCAGGGCAAAATCGCACGAGGTGCGATTTTAGTGAGTCTCGTCAAAATCTATGATTTTGGCGTGGTAGAGCGCTTCCGCGGTTCGAGCACAGCTCTCTCCGAGACTCGCCTAAAAACTCGTCTCACGAGTTTTTTCGCCTTCGGCGACCGGCTCCCTACCTTCACACGGCAGGATTTTTTGCAAGTATCCTTAATGGTCGATTAGCTCAGTGGTAGAGCGCTACCTTCACACGGTAGATGTCACTAGTTCGATCCTAGTATCGACCATTAAGGATATTTTTTTGCCTGTACAAGTATTTCTTTTTTTATTCCTTTGTCTTTCATGGTATTTTAAGATTAACTACCTTTCGTTTGCTTTTTTTTTGTATGGTGTTATCCTTTTTTAATAAAAAAGGAGGCTTTCATGAAAAGAATAAGCAGAAAGTTTTTGGCATTGCTGGCCGGGCTGGCAATTGGATTCACGTCATTTTCATCCATATCGTGCAGCAGCGGCGGTAGTGATGACAATATTGTTCCTGTTCCGCAGCCGGGTCCGGGTGACGGCAAGCAGGATGTTGACAGCAGGAAGGATGCCGCATCAATTCTGAGTGCGGCGGTGGCAGGTAGCACGGTGGACTTTTCGACAGTCACGCTTGAAAAGGGTAAAAAATACACCGTCTCAAAATCAATCACGCTCAAAAATGCAGACTTGAACACAGCAACCTTGATTGTTGACGCTGAAAACGTCACATTGCAGGGAATCAAAAACGGTTCAGTCGCGCTGGCAAAGAATGCCACAAACACAACAGTCAAAGACTGTTCAAACCTTGCAAACCTTTCTATTCTGAATGAAAGTGCCAATGCAAGCGGAGCACGGGCTGTGACCGACGGCAGCTCAAAGATTGTCCTCAAAAACGTTTCCGTAAAGCAGGTTGTTTCCAAGCGGTCGAACCTTTCTGTCGTTGTCAAAGGTGCTTCAAAGATTTCGGCTATTGTCGCAAAAGATACAAGCATAAACATCAAAATTGCGTCAAAAGAAGTAAAAATCGAAAAGAAGACTTCTGAAATCAAGATTGAGATTGCTTCAAAAGAAGATCTTGATGAGGGCGAAGAGCTTGAGATTACAGAGGAAGAGCTTGAAGAGCTTGAGAAAGAAACTGCAACTTTGAGCGACGCAGAAATCGAGGAGCTTGAAAAGGAAGCAGAAGATATTCTGGATGATGAGGAAGATCCTTCGGAAGAAGAAAATTCTGAGGGAACCAGCGTAACATCAGACACAACATTCTTGTACACTGACCCAACTTTCGGAGAACTGACCGTCCTCGCAAAGACCGACGGCACATTCACAGCAGGCATTCAGAACTTCACGATTTTTGCCGGAACATACTCTATAAAAGGAAAGACAGTCACCATAACGCTCAAAGAACATATCAATGAGGCCGGCACAGGATTGACAGCGGTTAAGGAAGAAGAGACGATGACATTTATCGTCGGCGAGAACAACGTGCTGACACCGAGCACAAACGGTTCAGGTGAAACTGGCGGCGAACATGAAGAAGAAGAAAATCCTGAGGGAACCAGCGTAACATCAGACACAACGTTCTTGTACACGGACCCAACTTTCGGAGAACTGACCGTCCTCGCAAAGACCGACGGCACATTCACAGCAGGCATTCAGAACTTCACGATTTTTGCCGGAACATACTCTATAAAAGGAAAGACAGTCACCATAACGGTTAAACAGGAGCTTAATGCTGAAGGCACTGAATTGGTAGCGGTTGAGAAAGAAGATACGATGACATTTATCGTCGGCGAGAACAACGTGCTGACACCGAGCACAAACGGTTCAGGTGAGACAGGTTCAGGTGAAACTGGTGGTGAATCTGGCAGCGGAGAATCAGGCGCTGGCGAAACTGGCGGTGAATCAGGCGAAGAATCAGACAATCTTGTTTATTACACTGTCTATCACTCATTCGAAAACCTTGAAGGCGAATATGACGTTGATGAAAGCTTGACCGAAACTTTGGAGGGAAAGCTTGGTGCAAAAACTGCTGCCGTTGCAAAAGAAGAGACAGGCTTTGATGCTCAGGACATCGAACAGGTTGAAATTGGAAGAAATACGTCTGTCACCATCAAGTACACACTAAAAACATTCGATTACACCGTTTGTCATTCATTCGAAAACCTTGATGGCAAATATGTTGTTGATGAAAAATTGACCGAAACCTTGCAGGGAAAATATGGTGCAAAAACTTCTGCCGTTGCAAAAAAAGTCACTGGCTTTTCTGCTCCAACAAGCATTAAACAGGAAACAATTGGTACAGAGACTGTTGTTACTATTAAGTATGAACGCAATGATGTTTTCATTTCTTTCGACAGCGATGGTGGAAGTTCCGTTAAGGCTATCTCTGGAAAATATGGCGAATCTGTAAAAGCACCAAAAGAACCGACCAAAAAAGACTACACATTCAAAGGTTGGTCACCGGCCCTTCCCGAAACATTTGACTCCGACCTTAAAGTTAAAGCTCTGTGGGAACGTGAAAAAGGTGATGTTTCTGTAACAATCTACTAAGGAGAATTATGATGAAAAAGATTTTAAAATATTTTTCTGTGATTTTGCTTGCTGCAGGATTTTTCTCGTGCAGTGACATAGCGACAAACGAAAACGAAGCGGTGGAAACTCAAGCCGTAGTAAAAGGAACGGCAACGGTCAAAATGTTTGTGCCTGACTATTATGCCATGTCGAATGCGACAGCACGTGTCGTTGCGCCGCAGACAACAAGCGTAAAATTTGGCTACAAAGACGGCGAAGATTTCACATATCTTGACGCTGTTGAGCTTTCAACGGCAAAAGCGACTGAGATTGACGGAGCGACAAACGCAGGCTTGTCTGGAAAAACTTATGAATTCTCATTCAGCGGTGTTCCGACAGGCTCATATACAAAAGGCGACTTAAAAGTACAGCTATTGGATGCTCAGGGCAATGTCATCTCTGAAGGTACTAACTCAAAGTCAGTCACTGTCACAGCAAGCAGTTCTGTATCAGCAAGTTTTTATACAATTCCAACAGCGAGTGATGTCACCGAGTCAAGTTTGGCCGCAAATGAAATGAAATTTCTTAAGGTTGACCTTGAGTCTATGACACCGTATTCTGTGACTGTTGAAATTGGCAAAGACGACACTTCATATCCGGATTTCGTGATTTTCAACTCTGACGGAACATTTAACAAATATGTCTCAATCGACAAAGCTGAAGACGCAAAGTATTCATTCGATAAAGTTACAAGCAAGACAAGCTATTATGTCGGCGTGTATGCAGATGATGACAAGGCAGTTTCTTCTTATAAACTTAAGTTCAACGAAGTCTTGCTTACGGAACTCTCTGAAAACTTTGAAGGAGATGTAAATCCAGGACTTTCTGGAAGCGGCATATCGTTCGGAGTCGCAAACGATGAAGTACTTAAGGATTGGGTACAGTATGGAAAAGCTCTTGTAGATACTCACAAAAAAGTTTACAAACTTTCTACAGTTAAGTATTCAGGAACTAAAGCTTCTGGTGTCGGCTCTTCATCCCTGATAATTCAGAAGATTTCCCCGGCTGTGGAATCAGCAATTTCATTTGATTTTAAACTTGATTTGTATCCTTCAGCTGCCGAATTCAAAGTTCTTGTGGATGGTAAAGCACAAAAAATCTACGTTGACGGAGAATCAATCGGAACTTCAACATCAAGTTCTAAAACTATCTGGCGAAAAGGAAGCGTTATTCTTGCAGCAGGTTCGCACAAAGTCGAATTCAAAGTAGATAGCGAAAACAGTTATTCACCATCTTTAAAGAATGCTGTTTACCTTGACAACATTTCGCTTGCGCCAAACACAACAGAGTCCGTAGACATTTCACCAAAAGGCGTACAGGAAACATATATCGGTGGATTTAATATTCCGTTTACTGCAAAGGCACTCCGTTCTGACGGTTCTGTAATCAACGGAAAGACAGCTACATGGGACGGAGCTGCGTCTGGTATGTTCAAACCAAGTTCTACAGGCACATTCATAGTCACAGCTACAATTGACGGAAAGAGTGCAAGCAATGAGACGGTAAAAGTCCATTCTGCAGATTATCTTTCTGATTCTGTAACGCTTGGCGGAAAAACATTCACAGGTCAAATAACAAATACTAGTGGAAGCCGAAGCAATACGACAAACATCACGTGGGCAGACCCGACACCGAACGGCTCCAGCTTCAGTGCGGACGGTTTCTTCATTCTTAAAGGAAATGCAAAGGGTACAAACGGTTATATAAAAATAACAAAAGGTGATTACGTAACGTATTACTTCCTGCCGAAAGGTGATTTCTACCAGAGAATTTGGCTTCGCTTTGGTTCTGGAAGGTACACCGTATTCGTTTCAGAAATGGATATTTCTTATAATGACTGCGGTAGTTATCAAGGTGATATAAGCAGCATGGGTTCTTTCTATACAAGCGGTCCTACTACATGTACCATGACGGTAACAAATACGAATGATACTGTATCCGAAACTGCTGCTATGTACTTGCTGCCTTCATACTGGTGTCAGAGTGATGACTTCCGTATTACCAATGCAGTTAATGACGTTATTGCAAATCTTCCAGATGATGCTACTGATGGACAAAAACTTGCCGCATTGCACGACTGGGAAATCCACCGAATGTACTATGACTATGACAGCTTTAACGGTCCTCGAAAAGCACAGGACGCGCTTCATGTCCTTGAATACGGAATGGGCGTTTGTGAGGGCTATGCAAACCTCTTTACAGCACTTGAACGGGTTATAGGCATCAGAGGAACGATTATTTGCGAGCAATACAACTGTCATGGATGGAACAACACATTCTATAATGGCAGCTGGCTTCTTGTAGATGCAACATGGGACGATCCTACGGAGAGCGGGGGAACTGATAAAAAACCTATGAGTGAAAATTACACGTACTTCTTGCTGACAGCTGATCAAGATAAAAAAACAAGCAAAGATCACGGTTCTGCTGCTATTATGCCTAGTGAAACAGCAACAACTCTAGGCGGCAACGGAATCAATAATATGCGCGCTATCGTATCTACTGAAAACAGCAATGCTCCATACGTTCGTGGTCTCCCGAACGGCTGGTACTAATCTAGATTAGTTAAAACAACAGTGTTTTAAACAACAAAAGGGGCTGTCCAAAAAGAAATGGACAGCCCCGATTATTTTAAATTTACAAGTGAATTCGAATCTGCTAAAATTTAAATATGAGCAGAGGCGTAAGCGATAAAATCACATAC